>JACZCW010063557.1_pt1 | contig 30281 bp, 26 predicted proteins | sample 8641861 | NCBI WGS metagenome assembly JACZCW01 (sample SAMN15324607, study PRJNA640507) | soil metagenome | isolation source: intercropping sugarcane | place: China: Luxin town, Laibin City, Guangxi Province | collected 2019-07-25 | depth 10cm m | reverse complement strand
CCCTCGGCGTCCCTGATGTCATTCTTTGCGCTGTTCTCTCAGATATGTGCAACGCAAAGCTAGACTGCAATTTTTCAGGGATATGCGGTGGTTTTTGTCCCCTTTGCGCCTCTTTGCCCTGCGGCTAGATGCAAAGACGGGGGCAAAACATCCACGGCATCCGGAGCCACTCTTGAACTTCTTCCTTTCAAATTCGCAACGCCAGCGCGCCCATCAATCCGCGCCCACCAACACTCGCGCCTCTCGCTCGCGACTGCGCGGAACGACCGTATTGTCCCTGCTGCTGGTCGCGGCATGCGGCAACGCAGAAGGAGAGCCAGACCTTATCCCCGGTGAGTCAGGTGGAGCCCCGACGGTCGAGACGGGCAGCGGAGGCGCCAAATCTGGATCCGGTGGTACAAGCGCTGGTTCCGGTGGCGCAACCACCGGAGCAGGCGGCGCAACCTCCGGTAGCGGCGGACGGTTCACCATCCCCGAACCGGGAACAGGCGGCCGCGAGAATGAAGAGGGCAGTGGTGGTGCGGACACCTCGGGCACCGGCGGTCTAGTTTTAGGAGAGATCCCTCGCTTCGTCGGCAACATCACCACCAGGGACACTGTCGACACGGACGGCTTCACCTACGCCGACTACTGGGACCAGATCACGCCCGAAAACGCGGGCAAATGGGGGTCCATCCAACGAAGTGCCGGCGCCCAATTCAACTGGAACACGCTGGATGCCATCTACGACTATGCTCTGGAGCATAACATCGTGTTCAAGCAACACGCATTTGTTTGGGGCACTCAGCAACCTTCGGGCAACCTTTCTGAGGCGGACGTCAAGGGTTGGATCAGCGCGTTCTGTGAGCGCTACCCTGCCACTCGGCTCATCGACGTAGTCAATGAACCTCCGCCCCACACCACGCCTAGCTACGTGAACGCCATCGGTGGAGGCACCAATGGCAATTGGCAATGGATCACCAACGCCTTCAAATGGGCGCGGGAATCATGCCCGAACGCCATTTTGATCCTCAATGACTTCAACAACATCGAGTGGTCCAACGACAACAATCACTTCATCGGCATCGTCAAGACCGTGCTCAGCAACGGTGGCCCTATCGATGCAGTGGGTGCACAAGCGCACGACTTGGACAACGGCGCGGTCTCGTTCAACACCGTCGATTCATTGCTCAACAAGCTACACAATGACACCGGTCTGCCCGTGTACATCACCGAGCTCGATCTCAGTTACACGGACGACAACCAGCAATTGCAGAGCTACCAGCGCTATTTTCCCTATTTTCGTGAGAAAGAGTTCATCCCCGGCATCACGATTTGGGGCTGGATCTACGGCAAGACCTGGAGCCAGGCCGCCAATAGCGGTCTGATTCGCAATGGTGCATCGCGTTCAGCGATGACTTATTTGATGAACGAACTAGGTCGCCCAGTCCCTTAACGGGACCGGGGCGATCTTAACTCGATCTGGGCGATGAGGCCCCAAGAAACTCAAAGCTCCCGGGCTTCAATACGCCGATTTTGCTCACGACCTTCGGGCGTCACGTTGGAGGCCACAGGGATTTGGTCACCGTAACCGACCGCTTCCAGACGGGAACGCTCGATGCCCTTCTTGACCAAATAGTCTACGCAAGCTTGCGCACGCTGGAGCGACAGCTTCTTGTTGGCTTCCTTGTTCCCTACGTTGTCGGTATGGCCTGAGATCTCGACACGCACGCCTGGCTTATGGGCCATGTACTCCACCACCGTGTCCAGCTGCTCGAAAGAGTCTTTGCGAATGCTGGCTTTTCCGGTGTCAAAGTTCACGCCACTGAGTACGATACCGGCGTTTTGTCCGGAGGCGGTTTTTTGAGGCTCAATGCGCGTGTAGCGCAGCGTGAGCCGTACATTTTGATTGGGCTCCGCACTGATGGGAAGAGTGGCGGCCGTCTCCGACAGTCCCAAACTCAAATAGACGATGGTGTATTCCTGATTCACCGGCACCAGAAGTTCAGTGTAACCGGTGCTGTCGGTCGGGGTGGCGTAGAGCTTCTTGCCGTCTTTGGCGCCGGTCACGGAGATAGCCAAGCCCTGGATGGGGCCCTTGTCTTTGTCGACCACCACCAACTTGAGTGCAGCATGAGTGGCCGTCGCTTTGATCTTGGATGCTGTGGCACCGTGCGCGGCCTTGACGTCGCCTTTCTTGGTACCCTCGACCGTCTTGGGCTTGTCTGCTTTCTGCAGTTGGCGCGGCGCATGAGCGCTATCGAGTGGGCGCACCACCTCGCCTCCCCAGGCAGGCAGTGACGTGAGACCCCAAGTCATCAATACGATCCTCAACATGGTCTCTCCCCTTACTTCGCCAGCGCGCAAAATCTTCCCGGTGATGTTCCTCTTCATGTCGAGGACAAAACTATCAAAGGCAGTTGAAGCTGCCAAACCGCGGCTTTTGGCGTGGGGCGACCGGCAACCAACGCACACATCAGCTCACCCGCAACGCGCCTTGGGATCACGGTGTTGGGTGCACTAAGCCCTCTGACTCGAGCCTCGTGAGCACTTCACACCCCGCTTCGGTGACGAGCACGGTGTGCTCCCATTGCGCGCTCCAACTGCCGTCGCGCGTCACTACGGTCCAACCATCATCCAAGAACTCCACCTCAGCCCCGCCCAAATTGACCATCGGCTCGATGGTAATAGCCATGCCCGCCTGCAGCCGGGTCCCGCCGCGAAAGCCGTGATGAGCGACGTGCGGCGCTTGGTGCATGGAGCGACCAATGCCATGGCCACCCAAGTCCCGCACTACACTGCAGCCATGGCTGCGAGCTACCTCTTCAATGATCGCACCCAGTTCGCCCAAGCGCAGGCCCGGACGCACACTGGCGACACCTGCATCTCTGCACAGCCGAGCCACCTCGACCACCCGACGCGCTTCAGGTGAGACGTTGCCCACAAGCACGGTCATCGATGTATCACCGTGGTAGCCGTCTAGCTCGGTCGTGACATCCACGTTGATGATGTCACCGTCCTCGATGTACTCATGAGCGCTGGGGATACCGTGGCACACCACGTGGTTACGACTGGTGCATACTGCTGCCGGGAACCCTTTGTATCCCAACTGAGACGGCTTACCCCCACGTGCAAGCGTATCCTGCCTCACCCATTGGTCGATTTGGGCAGTGTTCGTGCCTGGGACGATTTGCGAACACACATGGCTCAGCGTGGCCGCCGCCACGCGGCCCGCGCGCCGCATTTTTTCGCTTTCTTCACTGGTGAGGATGTTGATCACCCAAGCAAATTCGCCCGTCTGCCACGCGCAATCCAATACCATTTTGGTATGGCGCATCGTGCCGTGGTTGAAACACTTCGAAGTTGAGCAAACCTGCACTACACTTACCCCATGAGTTTGGCGCAAATTCAATACTTCGTAGCGGTCGCTGAGGAGGGCAACTTGAGCAAAGCGGCGCTCCGGCTCGCGGTGTCACAGCCGCCTCTCACGCGCCAAATCCGCCTGCTCGAGGATGGACTAGGCGCACCCTTGTTCGAGCGTCGCCCGCGCGGGATGTCTCTTCTCCCAGCCGGCCAACGGTTCTTGGTCCATGCACGGCGTGTGTTGGCGGAGCTGGCGGCTGCAAGGACAACGGTATTTTGCAGCGACCATGATCAGTCCGGCGTTCCTTTGACCTCACCAAATACTCACTTTCATTGATGTCTTCACAAAAAGGATCGATGGGATTTGTTTTTTTGCGACAATCCCACTGTATCCAATCAAAGCCTGCTATCATCGGCGCGCGCTCGCGAACCTCACGAGTTCGACGTGTCTCAATGACGGGGCGCTTGATGTGAGGCGCGGCGTGCAACGCCCAAAGAAAGCGGAGTTGTGATGAGCTCGAGAGAGACAAAGATTGGACTCGCTTGCCTAATGACCATCACGGTCGCCACGATGCTTGCTTGCTCTTCCGATGGAGACGATGGCGGAGGGACTACCGCATCGACCGGAGACATCGACATCACCACGGAGGGCACCAGCGCCAGTGGCGGCAATAGCAGCGTGCCTGACCTCAACGAGGCCAAGGACGGAGGCGGCCTGGTAGAGCTGACCAGCGAGCAGGTGGACACCATCACGGGAGAAGAATGTTCGGGCGTGAGCGTCGAGGTCGAGAACGTGCCGGCCGTGCTCCAACTCGTGGTCGACATCAGCGCTTCGATGAATGATCCAGCGCCGGGCGGCGGCGGGACGAAGTGGGATGTCACACGCCTCGCGCTCTTGGACGCCCTCGACCTCGTGCCCGGGGGCGTGGCCGTGGGTCTGCAAACCTATCCCAACCTGGACGCGCCCATCAGCAGAGAGGGAGATCCTCAAACCAACCCAGGATGTGTCAGCGAAACAGGTCGGGTCGCCATTGCACCGCTGGGGGGCCCACAATCTGAGCAGCGCGCAGCGCTTGCCGCCAAAATTTCCGATGTTCAATTGCTCATGGGCACGCCCACTCATGACGCCTACACGTTCGCCCGCCAGTCCCTCGACGCGTATCAGGGACCTGGCAACCGATTCATGCTGCTGATCACAGACGGAGCTCCCACCCAAACGCTCGGCTGCGGCCCGCTCTACGGTGATCAGGCAGTGGATACCAATCCCATCATTGCCACTATTACGGAAGCTGCGTCCCAAGGCGTGCGCACGTTCGCTATTGGGTCGCCAGGAAGTGAAGGCGGCCGGGCCGGAGACATGCGGGAGTGGCTGTCTCATGCGGCACTCATCGGTGGTACCGCGCTGGCAGGCTGTAGTCTGCGCGGCCCGGACTTCTGCCATTTCGACATGAGCGAAGCCGAGAACTTCAGCGTCGCATTGGCTGAAGGGCTAGGTGCCATCACGAAGCAGGTAGCCAACTCTTGCACGTTTGAGATCCCCGACACGAGCGCCGATGGCGAGACCATCGCCAAAGACGCCACCAGCGTGCTGGTGGAATGGGGCGACGGCACTTCGTCACTCGCTCTGCGTGACTCCAGTGGTTCATGTACGGAGGGCTGGGTGTGGGAGGAAGACAGCATCGTGCTGTGTGACCAGACGTGCATCGCCGTGCAGGCCGACCCGCTGGCTCGTGTCAGCGTGTCTTTGGAATGCAACAACGCCGCCATCGACGACATCGTTCGCTAGTGCCAAAGCCTTTTCTTAGCCGCGTGCCTTAACCATCAACTCCTATTTGATGAGATGTAAGTTATGAAAGCTCTTCACTCTCGCATTTTGCTTGTCCTCACCTGTTGTGCTTCGCTAGCTGTCGCTTGTTCCAAGGATGACGATGGTTCGCCGGACGACATCAATGGCAGTGGGGGCACCGTGACCAGTAGCGGAGGCACGCAAGGTGGGGTTCTCGACCGAGACGCGCTCGCCGAAAATTGCAGAGGCTTGGAGGTGGCGGAGGCCGAGAGCTGTGGTCAGGCAGAGTTAGTGTGCTCCACCCAGTCCGGCACCTTGTGCATCTGCGGTGGCGTACCGCCGGAAACCGGACAGGACCGCGGGGATGAGGGAGGTAATGACGACGATGATTGGCGCGGCCCCCGTTCGGGCAGCGGCGGCGACACGGCCAATTCCGGCGATCTGGTCTGGGTCTGTTATTCAATCGGCCCACCCCCACAAAACGGTGAAGGGGGTGAAGGCGGAGAACACAGCGTAACTGGCGGGGCCAATCAGGGCGGTGAAGGCGGCGCCTTCTAACTCAGCTCAATCTGCCAGATGGTGCGCCAGCGACGGCTTCAATTGCACAACCGCAGGTGAGGCGCAGCATCACAGTTCAAACTGCGCACCGACTTCGATCACGCGATCCGAAGGGATTGAAAAGAACCCTTGGGCTTGCTGAGCATTGCGCGCCATGAACGCAAACAAGACTTTGCGCCAACGTTGCATTCCAGGTCGATCGGCAGCCAGGACCGTCTCCCTCCCTAGAAAGAACGTCGTGTATTCCAGCGGCGGCGTGGGTGTATCCTCCCGAGCGAGAATTGCAGGCACGTCCGGCTGTTCCATGAATCCAAACCGAGCGATGACTCGGGTGAACCCGTGCCCCAACTCTTCGGTTTCTACCCGCTCTTCGTCGTTGATGCGTGAACTTTCTTCGAAGCGGATGGTGAGCAACACCACGTGTTCATGCACTGCTCGATGGTGAAATGTATTGAGCATCAGCGCTGTGGGAGCACGCTCGACATAACTGGCCATGTACACGGCCGTACCCGGTACGCGCGTGATGCGCTCCACATGAAGCAGCTCGAAGTAGTCTTCCAGCGACACCAGGCGCTCGAACAACAGCTCGCGTAGGCGCTCCCGACCCACGCGCCACGTAGTCATGAGCGTCAGGATAAGGCCTGCTGCGGCAATCGGAAACCATCCACCGTCAGCAACCTTGGTCGCATTCGACAGGAAGAACGAGCCGTCGACGATCACCAGGACGGAGGACAAACCAAAGGCACGAACGCGGCTCCAATGCCAGATATCGCGTGCGACCACGTAAGCGAGCAGCGTGGTGATCAACATCGTCAACGTTACGGCGATGCCGTACGCAGCGGCGAGCGCCGATGACGTCCGAAACCCGAGCACCAGCGCGACCGTCGCGGCCATCAGCGCCCAATTGATGCTGGGCACGTACACTTGCCCGATCTCTTGAGCGGAGGTGTGCTGCACCTTCACCCGCGGCCAAAAGCCCAACATGCTTGCCTGACGAGTGAGCGAGAAAGCCCCAGAAATAACCGCCTGAGACGCGATGATGGTCGCCAAAGTGGACAACGCGATGAGCGGGTAGAGTGCCCACTCGGGCGCCATGAGAAAGAAAGGGTTCTCCACGCCTTTGGGGTTGTCGAGAAGAAACGCGGCTTGCCCAAAGTAGTGCAAGAGCAAGCAAGGCATGACGAGCGCAAACCACGTCAACCGAATGGGGCGGCGGCCAAAATGGCCCATGTCCGCATAAATGGACTCGCCACCCGTCACGACCAAAAACACCGAGCCGAGAATGAGAAACCCGGAGTGGCCTTCCCGGAGCAAGAAGTGAGCACCGTGGTACGGGTTGATCGCCTCGAGCACGTGCGGATTCCTCATGATCCACGGGATGCCCAGCGCTGCCAGTGCGATGAACCATAGAAAGGTCACTGGTCCAAAGATGGCGCCAATACCAGCAGTGCCCCGGTGCTGAACCGAAAAAATGCCAACGAGCACCATCACGGTGAGTGGCACTACGTAGGGTGTAAGCGACGGAGCCGCGATCTTGAGACCCTCCATTGCGCTGAGCACGGAGATGGACGGCGTGATCATACCGTCGCCATAGAGGAGCGCCGCGCCAAATAGACCCAAGATGACCAATGCCCGAGCCCGATGCGGCGAGCGTTGTGTGGCGAGCGCCATGAGCGCGAGCACCCCGCCCTCGCCACGATTGTCCGCTCGCATGACGTAAGACACGTACTTGAAGCTGATGAGCAGCGTCATGGCCCAAAACATCAACGACACGACGCCCAACACACGGCTCGGATGAAAATCCAGCCCGTGCGGGCCGTGAAAACACTCGCGCATCGCGTACAGCGGACTGGTGCCGATGTCACCGTACACCACGCCCAAGGCGCCCAAACTCAGCTTGAGTAAATTGCCGGAACCCCCGGGGGATGCGGACGTCGACGCTTGGCTCATAGAACTCTCACGCAGGGGTGGGGTGCGGCGACTTTACGAGAACCGCTGAATATTGCAAACGCATTGCGACGACCGAGCCATGAGTGCGCGGTACGTTCACTTGCAGCTGCTCTTGACTCTGAGAGAGTGCTCATGCGTGGCGGACAGACTTGCGACTGAGGCGCGGTTGTGTTTCCCCCATTTCCAACCGCGGCCGCCCCACCTCTGCCGGAACCTCGTTCGACCTACACTCCGTCTCGACCTGACAAAACAGCAGATTTTACCCGTTTTTGACTGCGATACGCCCTCCGGGATTTTTCTTTCTTCTATGTTAAATTGGACGTCGATGTTTCACTTTCAGCGCTTGAGCTTTCTTTGGTCGTCTGCCCTGCTCCTGGCCGCAGCCTATGCTTGCGGCGCTCCAGCTCCCCAAGGTGACGGAGACACCACGGGCGACGGCGACACCGCCCCCATCGATCCCACCACCGACACACTCTCGACCGCTCAATCAACGGGCGATATCGAGGTCCCGTCGACGACCACGGAAACGGGCGATGATTCAACGACCGCAACTGCTACGGACACAGAAGATCCTATTCAGACGGACTGCGATACCACGCTCGAACTCATCGTGCGTGACTTCAACGTCAGTCATCCAGACATGGAAGAGGCGTTCGCTGGCTGGGACGACATTGGTTGTGAAATCGTCCAGCCCAACTTGTTCATTGGTGCGGACGGAGCACGCACCCCGCTGTTTCAGGCCGGCATCGGCACAGGCAAGCGCACCATCGTGGATGGCACCGTCTCGTGCAAGCTGTGGGACCCTCAAACCAATCCCGGCCCACAAAATGGTGAGGTCGTGGTCACCAGCGCGGACACTTTCAATCAGTGGTACTCCAACGTGGATGGCGTCAACATGACCTTCTCCTACGAAATCCCGTTGGGGCCTTTGGCTGGCAGCGACTCAGTCTACTATTTCGACAGTAAGGAAATCGAAGGCGGGCGGTTCTTCCCCGCGGACGGCCAGGGATTTGACGAGCAAACCCAGGGTCACAACTATCATTTCACTACTGAAGCTCACGTACGTTTCACCTACCACACGGGCGACAAATTTACGTTCAGTGGTGACGATGACATGTGGATTTTCATCAACGGAAAACTCGCGTTGGACCTTGGTGGTCTTCACAACCCGCTGACCGCGACCATCGACTTTGATGCACAAGCCGCAGCCCTCGGTATCTCACCCGGTATGGTCTACAATATGGACATTTTCCATGCGGAACGTCACACCTCCAACTCAAATTACCGCATCGAAACCAGCATCGGCTGTTTCGAGACCGTCGAGGTCCCCGAAGTCATCATTCGTTGAAAGAGCCCGCGCTCGTCGCCCCCGCGCACGTAAGGAGCGATTTGCCTACGCTCCGGGCGGAAAGGTTGAACTTTTCGGGCCGCTTTTGTCGGAAAGCGGCCAGTGTCACCGCAGTCTGCGGCAGGCTAAGCCGGCTCGCTCATTCCTTCTGTCTGGGAACATGCTACAGCCCGCAGCGTGAATATGCCCGTTGTTTCCTGGTCTGGATTCCTTGCGCTCATTTTCTTTTTCTTGATCCTGGACCTGGGAGTCTTCAACAAAAATCCCCACCGCATCTCCGCGCGCGAGGCGCTGGGCTGGACCGCGGTCTGGATTGTCCTCTCGCTTCTGTTCTCGGTGGCCATCTATTTTGGTTACGAGAACCATTTCGAAGGCTTGGGGGTCCAATCGGGTCTGGACGGCAAGACCGCGGCCATTGAGTACCTCACGGCGTACATCATCGAGAAGGCGCTCAGCCTGGACAACATCTTCGTGATGGCCGTCATCTTCACGTACATGAAGATCCCCGACGAGCTCCAGCATCGCGTGCTGTATTGGGGCATTTTGGGCGCGTTGGTGATGCGCGGCATCATGATTTTGGCGGGTCTGGCGCTCATTCGTCGCTTCGATTGGCTGCTGTACGTATTCGGGGCCATCCTCATTTTCAGCGGCCTCAAGATGCTCAAGAACAAGGACGACGATCCTCACCTCGGGGAAAGTACGATCCTGCGTCTCACCAAACGCTACCTGCCCATCAGCCCCACGCTCCACGGCCAAGCATTTGTCATCCGCGAAAACGGCAAGCTGCTTTTTACCCCGCTGTTTGTCACCCTCGTCCTCATTGAGACCACTGACGTCGTGTTCGCGCTCGACTCCGTCCCAGCAGTGTTTTCAGTGACCACGGACTCGTATGTGGTGTTCACGTCCAACGTGCTGGCTATCCTGGGCCTCCGATCCCTGTATTTTGCGCTGGCGGCCATCATCGGCAAGTTCAAATACCTGCAGCACGCCTTGGTGTTCGTGCTGATCTTCGTCGGCAGCAAGATGATCGCAGCCGACTTCTTTCACGTGCCCCCCCCCATTTCCCTCGCGGTGATCGGCGGGCTCATTGGCGGTGGGGTGCTCTTGTCATTGTGGAAAGCCAAGCCGTAAATCGCACTTCGATCCGGGCCGGGCGCCCAGCGTGGTTTCTAGTCATGGTGCAACGGCAAGGGTAGCCCAGGGTTGATGGGCCTCCCCTCCTCACACAGCGACACACAAACATCTTGAAGATCGCACGCGCGCGCACCAGAGTGCACCCACTCAGTCATGGCTAGTTCCGAGCTACGCGTCCGCGCCGCCATTGCCCTCGCCGGTTCACTCCTAGGGCTCACATTCGCCACCTACTCAACGTTGGACTACGCGGCGCATCTGGACCGCGGCATCCACGACCTGCATTGCAGTATCGTGCCAGGCGTAGCCCCCACGGACAACGCAGAGGCGTGCCGCGCCGCGATGTACAGCGCCTATTCCGCAGTGCTCAAGACGATGATCTGGGGAGGTGTGCCCATCTCGCTGTTCGCCCTCGGCGCATTCAGCTTCTTTGCCGCATTTGCCGGTTATTTGCTCGTGCAAAATACGCGCGCCAGCGGGTTTTCTCGGCGGTTCTTTGGCCTGACCAGCCTCACCCCCTTGCTCGTCTCCTTGGTGATGCTCACCATCTCGCTCACCAAGTTAGGGTCTTTGTGCCGCACGTGTGTTGGCATCTATATCTCAAGTGCACTGTTGGCGTTTTCCGGTCTCGCCATTTGGGCAACCGCCGCCGCCGCGCCGCGCCGCTCGGGGGGGTGGACGTGGGCAGTCGTGCTCTTGGTTAGCCTGGGCTCAGCAAGTCTGCTTCCGGCCATCACCTACGCAGCCACGGCACCTGACCACACGCCCTACCTGCGCGGCTGTGGCACGCTCAAGCTGGCTCCCAATGAGAAACATGAGCTCTTGCCCCTGCCGGGCGCACAGCCCAAACGCAAGGCTATCTTCTTTGAGGATCCGCTGTGCCCCACCTGCCGCGCGTTTCACAATCGGCTCACTGATGAAGGCCTGATCGAAAAACTGGACGCTCAGGTCGTTCTTTTCCCGCTCGATAGTGAGTGCAATTGGATGCTAGGAGAGCCGCTCCATCCCGGCGCCTGCATCGTGAGTCGCGCCCTACTCTGCGCCCAAGATCCAAAGGCCGCTTTGGAGTGGGCGTTCACCGAACAGACCGCCATCGCCGAGGCCGGCAAGGCAGGACCAAAAGCGCTCGAAGCCATGCTGCAGCAAAGATTTGGGCCGGGCCTGCAGAAATGCATGAACTCAGCCAAGACCAAGACGCGCTTGAACAAGCATCTGCACTACGCCGCAGAAAACAACATTCCGCTCTCCACCCCGCAGATGTACTTGGACGAAGACAGAGTGTGTGACGAAGATACCGATATGGGATTGAGCTTCACGATGAAGCAACTTGCTCCGGAGCTTTCGCAATGAGCGACGAAATCGATGTCCTGGCCCAAACCCGCGCAGATGGCACCCCGGACGAGCTGGCGGAGTCGCTCGCAGGCAGTACGGCCTCTGCCCCTCCCGCCAAAGTCGCGCCTCGCACGCGCGCTGAAGCTGACGACCCGCGGGCGCCCCAGCCCACCGCTCCAGCGATGCGACGTCACCTCACGCCGCCGCAAGACTCAGCTGCGGGACCGCTCTTGTTCGTGCTGGCGGGTAGTTTGCTCCTCGCAGCTGTGTGTGGCCTCGTGGTCCACTCGACCTCATCGGCCGGTAAGCGCTTGGTGAGTCCGCACGCGGAGGATGCGCCGCAAGTGGCCATCGCTGATCAAGCCGAGGTGGCGTACTGCACGCCGCAGTTCAAGGAAGTCTTGCAGCGCGTTCTGCACGCGTGCGGCCTTGAAGGCGGCAACAGCCGCCATGGCTGCCAACCCTCCGACGTCAAATCCTTCGCATCCATCAGCGACGCTGATTTCAACGCGCTCTTTGCGCCACTTAAGGATCGTGGAGCAGTCTTGCTGTTTGACAACGCAGCGGACGAACTGGATGAAGGCGCCAAGAAGCTCTTGGAGGAGCGCTTCCTGGACCGCAAGGGCGCCCGCTATTTCTTTGCCGTGGCCAGGGCATCCAAAGTCGGAAACCAAGCCAAGAACCGCGCACTTTCACACCGTCGCGCCAACTCCGTCAAATTCCATGCGGCGTCGCTAGTGCCCGATCCGGACCTGGACAAGAAGTTTGGCCAGCTGTGGCTGGGCGATGAGTTTGCCCAGCTATCCGAAGAGTTTTGTTCGTGGCCCAATTCACGGTCGGATGAAAAGTGCAACGCCGAAGCGGTCAATCGCAGCGTGTTTGTCTCCTGGGTAGATTGCCGGTTGTGAGACCTGTGAGTAGGGTCCTCAATCACGGATGAATTTGTTATGAACCAACGTTCCACGATCGCGGCCATGCGTTCACAGGTCTTACTGTACGGTTGTTTGCTCGGCACGGGCGTCTTGGCCTGCGAAGAACAGCCCAGTTCGGTGACACGTCAAAGGAGCGACGCCATCGTAGCGGCTCCGGGTGCGCAGAAGCAGCCAGCGCCCGCCCCCAAGGTGGCGACGCCCCCGCCGGCCGCTATCGAAAAGACACGTGGAGCCTTGTGTAGTTCAAAACCCAACAGCGCATTTCCCGAGGGGAAAATCAGCGGCCTGGGTGCTAGCGATCAACCATTCGCTGGGGGTAGAGCTGGTGCCCGCGGCCCAGCCTGGATCAATCTTTGGGCGGCGTGGTGTGGGCCTTGCAAGAAGGAAATCCCTCTGCTCCGGCAGTTTCAGGCTGACTTGGCTGGGGCTGGAGTGCCCGTCAATTTGGAGTTCATCTCCATCGACGACGACCCTCGCCAGCTGCAAGGATTCTTGGATGCCCAGCCCAGCTCCGGCATCAAACAGACGTATTGGTTGAAAGAGGGCAAGGAGCGCGAAGAATGGTTGCCTGAAGCCGGTCTATCGCCCGATCCGCGCTTGCCCGTTCACTTGCTGCTGGACGCGTCCGGCAAGATCTTCTGTCGCATCGAAGGGTCCGTCGAGGCCGGTGATTTCGAAGCCATCAAGGCTGAGTTCACCAGCCGCTGATGGGACGAGAGCGCCGACCGCGGAAAAATTTTCAGCGCTTGAATGCGGCAATGATCGCATCCACCACACCGCGATCTTCCAAAGTGGTCACGTCACCGGAGACTGGGAGACCCGCCGCCACGTCCTTCAAGATGCGCCGCATGATCTTGCCTGAGCGCGTCTTGGGCAGGCCAGCTACAATCCCCACTTGATCAGGTCGCGCAAACTTGCCGATCTCCTTGGCAATGTGCTCCGCGAGCTGGCTCTCCAATTCTTGATCTGCTTGAAAGCCTGGTTTGAGTATCACGAAGACGACCAGCGCCTGACCCTTCAGGTCATGGGGTCGACCCACCGCGGCAGCTTCTGCAACGGCAGGATGCGCCACCAAGCAGCTTTCAATCTCGGCCGTGCCAATGCGGTGTCCGGAGACATTGAGTACATCGTCGATGCGCCCGACCACGGTAAAATACCCATCCTCGTCGACGCGCGCCCCATCTCCTGTGAAATAGCAGCCCTCAATCTCTGAAAAATACTGCTGTCGAAAGCGCTCATCATCACCCCACAGCGTTCGCATCATGCTTGGCCACGGGCGCCTGAGCACCAAGAATCCGCCTTCGTCTACGGCCAGCGTATGTCCATCGTGAGCAACAATGGCCGGCTCCACCCCAAAAAACGGAACACCACAGCTGCCAGGCTTGGTCGCGTGCACACCTGGCAACGTCGTCATCAGAATCGAGCCCGTTTCCGTCTGCCACCAGGTGTCGACGATGGGACACTGACCGCGCCCAATCTTCTCGTGGTACCAACGCCATGCCTCAGGATTGATGGGTTCTCCCACTGTACCCAGTAAGCGCAAGCTCGAAATATCGGAGCGGTCCACCCACTGATCCCCAGCCTTGATGAAGGCCCGGATGGCGGTGGGGGCCGTGTAGAGAATGCTCACCTTGTGCTTCTCGATGATTTGCCAGAATCGCCCCCAATCTGGCTCGTTGGGGGCACCCTCGTACATCAGGCAAGTAGCGCCGTTGGACAGCGGCCCGTAAACGAAATAGCTGTGTCCGGTGATCCAACCCACATCGGCCGTGCACCAGTAAATGTCCTCGTCGTGCAGGTCGAACACATACTTGGTGGAAAGATGAGCACCCACCAAATAGCCGGCCGTGGTGTGCTTGACGCCCTTGGGTTTGCCCGTAGAACCTGAGGTGTACAAGATGAAGAGCGGATGTTCCGCGTCGACAATCTCGGCATGTCCGTCGGCTGACGTGGCGGCCTTCACACTTTCATACCAATCCAAATCACGGCCTGGTGTCATCGTGACAGGGCACTCAGCCTGCGTCATGCGTCGGTAAACGAAGACCTTTTCAACGCTGGGCGTATGTTTCACGGCATCGTCGACCGTAGCCTTGAGCGGCACGACCTTGCCGCGGCGCCATGCACCATCTTGGGTCAAGATGGCCTTGGCCCCACAATCATTGACGCGATCTTTGATCGCGTCGGCCGCAAATCCGCCAAATATCACGGTGTGCGTGGCGCCGACGCGCGCGCATGCCAGCATGCCCACCACCACCTCCGGCACCATGCCCATGTAGATGGCAACCCGGTCCCCTTTGCCAATGCCGTGGCTGCGCAAAGTAGCCGCAAAGGCGCAAACCTTGTCGTAAAGCTCGGCATAGGTCCATGTCTCACTGTGCCCGGGCTCGCTCTCCCAAATCAGCGCTGGCTTGCTGCCTCGCCCTGCTTCCACGTGCCGATCCAGGCAGCTCTTGGTGATGTTCAGCTGAGCGCCCACGAACCACTGAGTGAACGGCAGTTGCCACGTGAACAGCGTGTCCCAGGTGCGATCAAACACCAGGTCCTTGGCTTCGCGAGCATAAAATTTCTCTGGTGCGTCCAGACTCTCGCGGTACATGCGATCGAATTGCTCACGAGTCTTGATGCGAGCACGCGCCGAGAAGCTTGGACTCGGTTCGTACGCCTTCGTCTCGTGGCTAAAATGTTCAATCGCCTTCTCCTCCTCGCTCATCGCCCCAAATCTCCGTTTCACCAGTCTGTCGAAACTGCGAGCGCACACGTCCCTGCACGCGCCATCCGCAGCACCAGGTTAGGCCAAGCCACTATTCCTGGCGAGCAGTCAATGCCACACGCGCAATAATGAGCGAAGAATGGCCCGATTTTCGCGTTTTCTCTGCAAACACGCAAAAATGCCGACCGGGCGCGGCGCGGCCAATCACGGCGCGAAAAAACAAAAAAACCGCTGGTCAATCACCAACGGTTTGATGCGCTGAATACATGGCCCCAATCCAAGGACCCCGGATTCAAAGGCTGGGGAACTTAGCCCAACTTGGCGAAAGCCGACTGGACACGAGAAATGGTGCGCGAGGCAGTCTCCTTGCGGAGGATGCCTTGAGTGACTGCGCGAGCCAGTGCCACAGAAGCCTTCTTCACTGGATCGAGAGCGGCTGCCTTATCGCCAGCAGCGATGGCTACGCGCGCCGCCTTCACCGCGTTGCGGACGCGGGTGCGGATGGCGCGACTGCGCTCGGTGCGTTTAATGGTCTGACGGGCGCGCTTGGCGGCTGATGCGTGATTGGCCATAACAATATCTGATCAAGAAAATCTTGGCGTACAATGCCTGTTTGAAGTCACTTGGCTGCAGGCTTAGCGTCCGCAGCGTTGGCGTCATATCCCGCGGGATGCACGGGGAATGCAGGCGTGCCGCTTTTGGCGCGCTTTGCACGCTTGTTGCGGCCGAGAGACTTGGCGCGAATTTCGCGACGTGAGGTCGACTTTGCGGTAAGAGAAACCATGATGCTCTAAAACCCCGGCAAGAACTTTGGGGGCCGGGAATATGAGCGACGACCCGCGCCCTGTCAACGCGCCTGGGTGACTATTTATCGAGTCTGGGCGACTATTTATGGACATGGGTATGCTCTTTCCGCAATTGATACTCAATTGTCTGGAATTGGCGGTGAACACCTCGTGTTAGTGGGGTTTTGACGGCTGACCAGGCTCGGGGCCTAGCAAGGTGCCCTCGCGCGGGGTCGGCGCTGTCTTGAAGGAACAATGAGCGAAATCGATACAGTTGTTCAGGGGTTAGCGGCGCAACTCAAACGGCGACGGCGTCAGCGCACGCTGCGCGCGCTGACGCTGGTCGGGGTCGTTTCGTGTGGTGCGGCAGGATTGATCTACTACCAACGGGCCTCCGCTCCCCCTCCCCCTGCCCGTTTCGTGACGGCAGCTGTGGAGACGCGCTCCATCCTTGAGGAGGTGCAGTCGACGGGCGTCGTCGAGCCCCTCAATCAGGTGGACATCGGTGCGCAGGTCTCGGGCCGCATCGTCTCAGTCGATGTCGATTTCAACGATCGCGTCAAAGCAGGACAGCTGCTCGCTCAGATCGATCCGCAACTGTTTGGCGCGGAGGTCAGTCAGAATCACGCGCAGCTGAGCGCAGCACAGGCCACCATCAAGAGCGCTGAGGCGCGACGCGATGCCATGAAAGTGCGCGTCGATCGACTCACACGGCTCGTGGGCGATCAAGTAGCCAGCATGGGTGAACTAGAAGAGGCGACCGGTGAGCTTCAAGTGGCCGAGGCCGAGGTAGGCAGCGCCAAGGCGCAAATTGCGCAGATCCAGGCACGTTTGAGCAGCGCCCGCACCACGCTGAATTACACCAAGATCTTTTCTCCCATCGACGGTGTCGTCATCAACCGCCAGGTTGAGCCCGGACAAACGGTCGCTTCGTCTTTCAATACTCCGGTCCTGTTCGTCATCGCCCAAGATCTCACCAAGATGCGTGTGGTGGCGGAGATCGATGAGGCCGACGTCGGTAAGGTAAAAGAAGGGATGGAGGCCCAGGTCACGGTAGACGCGTTCCCTGAAGACCAGTTCAAGGGCATGCTGACGCAGATCCGTCTGGCGCCCAACAACGTAGAAGGGGTCGTGACCTACGCAGCGGTCATCACCGTGGACAATCCCGAAGGTAAGCTGCGGCCGGGCATGACGGCGACCACCACGGTGGAGACACGCAAGGTCGTGGACGTCGCGGCAGTACGTAACTCCGCGTTGCGTTTTGAGCCTGCTGCGCCCCCAGCTCAGCCGGGCCAAGCCGCGACGCCTGCGGTGAAAGACGGCGGCTCGTCGCTGCGTCCGGAGCCCGGACGAGGTCGCGTCTTTTTGCCTGGCCATGGTCCGGTGACCGATCCCGGCGCCACTGCGCAACTGATCGACCTGGGGCTCACCGACGGCGTGTGGACCGAGGTCAAGTCCGGCCTCGTCCAAGGCCAACAGGTGATTGTGGATGAACATACGGACGACAAGAAGCGCGGCTTCCGTTTGTTTTGAGGGAGGGGCGCCGTGGCTGAGCCTAACATTTTGCCCACAGCATCCAGCGCAGCGCCGCTGGTTACGTTGCGCGGCATCAGCAAACATTACCTCGTGGGCGACTCGGTCGTCAGCGCCTTGGTCGGGGTAGATCTACAGATCGCCGCAGGCGAACTGGTGGCCATCGTCGGGCCAAGTGGATCGGGAAAGAGCACGCTCATGAACGTGCTGGGTTGTTTGGATCGACCGAGCAGCGGTGAATACTTCTTGGGTGGGGTAGAGGTGGCGGCCCGCGACGCAGATGAGCGAGCGCTCATCCGAAATCGCCTGATCGGCTTTATTTTTCAGGGCTTTCATCTACTGCCCCGCACCTCTGCGCTGCACAACGCAGAACTCCCACTTTTGTATCGCGGCACCTCCAAGAAAGAACGCCAACGTTTGGCGCTGCGCGCGCTTGCGCGCGTGGGGCTCGCTGAGCGCATCCACCATCTTCCCTCTGAACTTTCAGGCGGACAACAACAGCGCGTGGCCATCGCGCGCGCGCTGGTGAGTGACCCTCCGCTCATCCTGGCGGATGAACCAACCGGCAATTTGGACTCGGTCACCACCGCTGAGGTGCTCGCCCTCTTGCAGGAGCTGGTGCGCGAGCAAAAACGCACCGTGATCTTGGTCACCCATGAACCCGATGTCGCGTCGTGCGCAGCGCGCATCGTGACGGTGCGCGACGGCCGCATCGTTTCAGACGAGCGCAACCAGAAGCCTGTCGATGCTCGCCACCTCTTGGAGAGAGCCCTCAAACTTCGCGCCGAGGTGACGTGATCAAGACCGCGCTCGGCATCGCCATCCGCGCGTTGCTCGGGGCGCGCTTGCGCTCCTTGCTCACTGCGCTCGGCATTCTCATCGGCACGGCCGCGGTCGTGGTCGTGGTGGCCCTGGGCACGGGCGCCCGCGCGCGAATATCCAGCGAAATCTCCAACATCGGCAACAACCTGCTGTTCGTCTTTTCGCAATCCTCGTCCCGCAGCGGGGCCAAGCTCACCCGCATGAACCTAACGCGCGGCGACGCCCGCGCCATCCAAGCCGAGGCCCCAGCGGTCGCTGCGGTAAGTGTGTGGTCCACCGCCAATCTGCGTGTGCACTCTGCGTTTGACTCACACAAGACGGGCGTGATGGGAATCGACGAGAATTACTTCGCGGTGCGGGGCTTTTCTCTCGCCAGCGGACGCGATTTCTCTCCCAGTGAGGTGCGCAGTAAAGCCAAGGTCGTCATCATCGGCAAAACTGCCCGCGTCGAGCTGTTTGGCAACGAACCAGCCTTGGGGCATTTCGTGCGCATCGGGCGGCACTCTTACCGCGTCATTGGTGAGCTTTTGGAGAAGGGGCGTTCCAGCTTCGAGGATCAAGACGACCGTGTGCTGATGCCGCTTCCCTCCTGGCGCGCACGTATCGTACCTAGCAAGAGCGATCGTGTGCAGCTCATCATGGCCTCCGCGCGGTCGAGCGCCCACACCGAGCAAGCCATCGCGCAAATTCAGGCCATTTTACGGCAACGGCATCAAATCAAGCCAGGTGAGCCGGATGACTTCATGGTGCGTTCCCAAGAAGGATTTAGAAAGTCGCAAGACGCCATCTTGGACATGGTGACCCTGCTGTTGCTCAGCGTGGCCACCATCGCGCTCTTCGTGGGCGGCGTGGGGGTCATGAACATCATGTTGGTCAGCGTGGCCGAACGCACACGGGAGATTGGCGTAAGGATGGCCATTGGCGCGAGGCCCGGCGACATTTTGTTGCAGTTTTTGTGCGTAGCGGCGTTGCTGTCTACCACCGGTGGCTTGCTTGGTGTGGTCGCTGCAGCGGGCACGACGCTCCTACTCACCGCGACCCTGGGTTGGTCCATGAAGATCGACGTATTTTCCGTCGTCATCGCGCTATCGACCAGCACGCTCGTTGGGTTCATCTTTGGGATCTTGCCCGCGCGTCGCGCGGCTCAACTTGATCCAATCGAGGCGTTGCGTCATGAATGACCTCAAGGCCGCTCGCACCTGCTCGGAGAGGCAACGATGAAGAGACTCGTCGTCACTCTGCTCGTGGCGCTCTCGACAGCCACCACCGCGCTCATTCGCCATCCGCTGCGGGCGACACTGACCGCGTTCGGCATATTCATCGGCGTGCTTTCCTTCACACTGGTCGTCGCGCTGGGCGAAGGAGCCCAGCGCTCGGTGCGCGCTCAGGTTGAGCAAATGGGCGAAAATCTCCTGACCATTCGTGCCCGCACCGACCGAGCCAGCGGAGCTGGCCAAAGCGCAGCCAAACTCACCGAAGACGACGCGCGCGCCATCGCGCTGTCCGTAAGCGGCATCGACGCCGTCGCCGCTACCCTCGACGCCATGGTGCGGGCGGTCGCGGGCCAGAAGAACAACAACGTGCAAGCCGTCGGCTCCACGACCACCTACTTTCAGGCGAGAAAGTATCGGATCGAAGAGGGAGCGCTGTGGGACAAAAGTCAGGAGAACACCGGAGCGCGCGTCGTGCTGGTAGGTCCCACCGTAGTCAGTGAGCTATTTGGCGGTGGTCCTGCCATCGGCCAATCGCTGCGCATCGGCCGTCATCTGTTCCGCATCATCGGTGTGCTTTCTCCCAAGGGCCAAACGCCGTTCGGGATGGACCTGGACAATGTGGTGGTCATGCCGCTGCGTACTATGCGCAGTAAGATCGTCAGTGCGGAGCCCGGCGAGGTGGGACAAATCGAGATCGCTGGACGGGCTGACGTCCAGCTGGAAGCCCTGGAGGAAGACCTGCGAGCACTATTGCGGCAGCGTCATCGCATCGGTGAAGATGAAGAGAGCGACTTCAACATTCGCGATCAGTCGCGCGTCACCCAGGCACAGCAAGGGGTGGTTTTTGTGATGCAAATGTTGCTCACCAGCATTGCGTTGATCAGTCTGTTCATCGGCGGCATCGGTGTGATGAACATCATGCTCGTGTCCGTCACGGAGCGCAGCCGCGAAATTGGCACACGCTTGGCCATTGGCGCCACCGCCCGCGACGTGCTCATCCAGTTTCTCATCGAGGCCATCGTGCTCAGTCTCATCGGCGGTGCGCTGGCCATCTTATGCGCCGCCTCACTGATGGCACCCTTATCCGGCGTTTTTGGTTGGGATCTGTGGCTTTCCTCGGGCACCGCTGGGCTGGGCATGCTGGTCAGCATGACCACGGGCGTGTTGTTTGGCTTCTTACCCGCGCGACGTGCCGCGCGCCTTGACCCGGTGGATGCACTGCGTCGCGAATAGCTGCAGGCTCACGTGCGCCAGCGACGCGGCAGGATCCACATAAAGAATTGCCCAGCAAAAGGAGTGACCTCAAGCTGGGCAAGTGCAACCCGTACCACTGGAGTGGTTTAGCCGCCCAGCTTCTGCTTCAACAGATCGCCCAAGGTGCCAAAATTGGACTCAGCCTTGAGCTTGGCGCGGTACTCTTTGTGAGCCTTGCGCTCTTCATCCTGATTGAGCTTGATGATGCTCAACTTGGCTTCGCTGCGCTTGGGGTCAATCTCGACCACCTGAACCTCAAGCTGCTCACCCGGATTGAAATGCTTGCGCAGCTCTGCGCCGCGAGGTGTGCCGGTCTGTCCTGCGGGAATGAAGCCTCGCGCTTGACGACCCGTCGCCCCCAAGATGCGTACGACCAGCCCCGGTTTGTCGATCTTGACGACTGCCACTTTGATCTTGCCACCCTTGATGACCTTCTGACGGGTCTCGCCGGCCTGACTCTCGGGGGGCGCGGGGTGCAAGGCCACACGGCGTTGCTTGGCATCGATGTGGTGAACGACCATCTTTACGTGCTCGCCCGACTTGAGCACGGTACGCGCGTCGGCGACGCGTTCCACGCCCAAGTCCGCGGCGTGACACAGCCCTTCAAAGCCATCGGCCAGCTTGATGAAGGCACCAAACTCCTCCACGCGTGTGACTTCACCGTCCACGATGTCGCCTTGCTTGATCCCACCCACGAGCACCACGAAGGGGTCCTCAATCAGCGCCTTGCGGCTGAGCCAGATCTTGCCCTTCTCGTCGATCTTTTGGATCTGGACCTGCAGCTTTTGGCCCGGCTTGAGCACATCGCTGATGCGCTCTCGCGGATCATGGGACAACTCCGAGATGTGGATGAGACCTTCCAGATGCTCGGCCTCAGGGAGCGCAACGAATGCACCCCACTCGACCACCGTGCGCACGATGCCTTGCATCTCGGCGCCCTCTTTCAAAAGTTCGCGCGCCTGCTTCCTACGCTCGTGGGCCTCTTTCTCCAGCATGGGGCGGCGCGTCACAACGATCTCGCGGCCTTGCTTCTCGTAGCTCACCACCTTGAAATCGAGCACTTGGCCGACCAAGTTGACGAAGTTGGCCGTGCGTGGATGCAAGTCGACACCCGAGGCAGGTGCAAACGCACGCAAGCCTTCGATCAACACCTCAACGCCGCCTTTGATGACGCCCGTCACCAAACCATGGATGAGCGTGCCATCCTTGGCAGCCTGCTCGACCTTGGGCTTCGCTTCTTCTTCGCGAAGCAATTTACGGGTCATCACGACCAAACCGCCGCGTGATCCGTCCGCCAAAACCTGTCCAACAAAACGGTCACCCACCGCGGGCACCAAGTCGTCGGCGGCCATTTCCGAGCGATCGAAAATAGCCAAAGCCTTACCCGACAGATCAATCATGATGGCCGTGTCGAGCACGGCCGTCACCTTGCCAAATACTTCTTCACCCACGTGGAAAGGTGCGCGCTCATGGGAGCGACCGCCCTCGCTTCCGGGCTTCTTCTTCTTCTTGCGGCGCTTCTTCTTCTTGGCGCCTGCGGCGGCTTCCGCGCCGCCGGCCTCGGCCGTAGCGGCGTCCTGTTCGCCTTCCGTCTGAGGCTCGAAGGCTTCATCCGCTGCATCGAGTGCGGGTCCCTCCGCATCGGATGGGCTGGCTTCTGGCGCAGGAGAAGAATGGGCAGCAGCATCCGAAGACGCCGCGGTGTTTTCCCCCAACGTAGTACTTCCCTCACCGGGAGTGCTCACGTCGGAGGATGAATTTTGCGTAGGTTCAGCGGTCATGTGATTCGCCCTTATGGGGTGGGCTCAGGGCCGTCTCATAACCCGCTTGGCCGCTTTCGCCAACCGCTGAAGATTGTCTAGGTTGGCGCTTTTTTCCGCATACCTTGGGGGCGACCCCTCACCCCGTCGGGATCAGCGCGAGATCGGCAGGTGGCGATTGACCCCACCACTGCGATCGATGTTCAGTGGTCCGGTCGTGGCCGCGTCATTGTGGCGTCCAACCGTCTCGACCAGCTTCTCTGCCAAGGCGATGAACGCCTGACCGATGGCGCTTTGAGGCTCCGCCTGCACCACCGGCGTACCCGCATCGCCCCACTTTTGTACCAGCGGGTCCATGGGCAACTGGCCGAGCAGCGGCGCGCCCGCCATGTCGGCTACCTTCTGCCCCCCGCCTCGACCCAGCAATTCGTGACGTTTGTCGCAGCCGTCACATACGAAGTAGCTGTTGTTCTCCACCACGCCGAGGATGGGGATCCCCACTTTTTGGTTCATTGAAACCGACTTGAAAACATCCGCGATGGCCACCTCTTGCGGCGTCGTCACAATCAGCGAGCCGTTGGCTTGCAGTTTTTGCGACAGGGTGAGCGCCACGTCGCCCGTCCCCGGCGGCATATCCAAGATCAAAAAATCCAGTTCACCCCAGGCCACATCACCCAAGAACTGCATGAGTGCACCGTGCAGCATCGGTCCACGCCACACCACCGCAGCTTTGGCATCGTCTAACATAAAGCCAATGCTCATCAGCTTGACGCCAAAGCGCTCAAGTGGAGCAATCTTGTTGCCGTCGCTCGAGGGTCGCCCGGTGATGCCGAGCATGGTGGGAATGCTGGGACCGTACATGTCGGCATCCAAGAGACCGACACGGTAGCCCAAACGCTTGAGTCCCAAAGTCAGGTTCGTCGCCACGGTGCTCTTGCCCACACCGCCCTTGCCGCTCATGACCAGGACTACGTTTTTTACCTGCGGGATTGGATCTTCCGGACCCACCACGCGGCCGTTGATGGCGGCGGTCAATGTTGCTGAACTCGACATGGCGGGCTGCTACCACGCACCTCCCGCCAAATCACCTCACCTGCCGCGCTAAAATGGGGCAATGCTGGCTAGTCAGGCTGGCCCTTGTCAGATTTCTTCTGATCGTCAGGATGGGGACGAAATGCAGGACCACCGCGCGGCCCGGGGATTTCGGGAACGGGGGCGGCTTTGGGGATGATGGGGCGGCGAAGGTCGAGAGGTGGAAGAGTTTGTGACCCGGCTATCATGATACGCACAACGGAAACTCTCCCAGGTTACTTAAGAGATGTTTGGGACGCTCTTGCCTAGCTGCGCCACAACCATTCGAAATAACTGGATTATTGGTCGATTTTTTTTGGGGTCAGCTGCGCCGTCACGCCCGGGCTTTGCGCGCTGTGTCTCATCCCACCTCCGTCCACCGGCGCCTTTGGACGGCCGGTCGCGCTCTGGCAGGTGGGGGTCTAGGTCACCTCAGCAGTGCGTTCACTTCGGCTGGTTTCACCCGCTTTCCGTCAATCATGTAGGCGGGGACGGAGCGAATCTTCGCCTGGTTGGTGATTCTGGCCTCACGGCGCGCTCGCTCGAAGGTTCGCTTGTCTCGGACACACTGTGCGAGCCGGTGCTCATCCAGCTGCAGAGCGCGAGCCATCTCCGGGACGTTGGGCTCGACCAACCCAGCTTTTGCGTGAGCAAACAGCCATCGATCGGCCTGCCAGAATTTCCCCTGCTCCTCGGCGCAGTACGCCATCCTTACGTGACTGCATGAGCCGGACAGTTGGTCCAGGCAACGCATGCGCGGCTGCTGCCGGCGTACAATGCGGATGTCTGGATGGCGACGCAGCGCGCGCAAGGTATGGGCTGCGTGCACCTTACAATGCCCGCAAGAATAATCGACGAATTCGTGGATGGTCACTTTTGGCTCACGCGCGCCGATCCATGCGTACCCTTCCTCGGTTACGCCAGTGGCAAACGGCGGCGCGCCCTTGTAACTGAAGGCATCCCAGTAAGCCGGAAAGAAGACCACGAGCGCCAGACCAACCCCGGTGGGCGGTAGTAGAACGTCCAAGACATGCGCCCCGTTGTTCCACTTTGACCCCAGCTGCGTGCGCCTTCTCAAAACGAGCGCAAGGACCAACCAACTTACAATGTGAGTGATCTCACAGAGTAGGCATACGGAGTGCACAACAAACAAGCTCACTCCAAGCAGCCACAGGCTAACGAGCGCGGCAAGCGCGGCGAGAGGCAGGAGCCAAACGGAACGTTTGAAGGCAGCCCAAAGCAACGTCCCGTAGCCGAGCGCTCCCCAAGCCGCCCATGGCACGCCCAGAAAGATGGACCAGCGCGACGCCGCCACTGCTGCACAATCAAAGCTTACGCCCACCGAACAGAAGCTGCTGTCGGAGGGGCGATAGTACGTGGCCCAGTGCACATACTGGAGCCCAAGCGATGTGAGTAACCCCAGCGCGAGTAGGGTGCAAAGCGGCCAACCGGGGAATACGTTTCCTCGTGGGGGTAGGTCGCCCTCGCCAGAAGGCTGCTCAGCGGCGACAGTTTCCACGACGGAGGAGGAGGAACTGGTTAGGGACATGACGGCACTCTGGGGTTGCTGAGCGCACTACCTCAGAAGTGCTCGGTTTGGCAAAGGCCGCGATCGTCACACTTGAGCACGTCTGCACAAAAACAAAAGGAGCAGCTCGATGAGCTGCTCCTTTTTTGCGAGAGGGTTACCGTAAATCAGTCGCCCGACACTACGCCAACAACCTCCAAAGAGGCGGACAGTGCCCCTTCGACCTCACCGCCAGCGTCCGAAACAACGCTCGCCGCGTCGTCGAGCTCAGCCAACGCGCAGCCTGCGCCCACGGTGACCTTCAGATCGAGGTCGCCTTCCGACAAGGCTTCGATGGAGCCTTGCACGGCGCCTTCAGCGGCCCCAGCCAATTCTACCCCGGCCTCGACCAGGATGTCGGCCTTGGCGTTCGCTGCAATGAGAGCAGCAAAGTGAGCCTTGAAGCCCTCGAGCCATACGTCAAACTCAGCCTTGGCGTCCACATCGCCGGAGACATCGGCCTTCAGCTTGTAATCCACCTGCAGTGAGGGAGGCGTGCACTGTGCAGAGACTTCTGCATCTGCTTTGGCACTCGCTTCACACTCAGCGCTTGCCTCGGGGGGTTCCACCTTACCTTCGCACTTGCCCTCGCAGGTGACTTTGGCTTCAGCCTCGACGTCGGCTTCGCAACTTGCGCTAGCACCCGCCTCGCACTTGGCTTCAGCAGGCTCGTAGGTGCAAGTGCCTTTGCATTGGCCTTCACAGGTTGCGCCAGCGCTCAGCTCACACGTGCCTTCGCAAGTGCCCTCGCACTTTCCATTGCAGGAACCGTCTGCGTTTTGCACCGAGCACTCGCCGTCGCAAGAGCCCTTGCACGTGCCACTACATTCAACATTGGCGTCAAGTTCGCAGGTGCCCTCGCAAGTGCCGCTGCACTCGAAGTTGGGAGCCTTGCCGGTGCACTCGACTTTGGCCTCAGCTTCGCAGCTGACGTTACCTTCAACGTCCACCTCGGCTTCGCACTTGCCTTCGCACTTGGCGGAGACCTCACCGGGGTCTACCTCCACGTCGCACTTGGCGGTCGCCTCGGCGGTCACCTTGGCGTCAACCTGGCACTGAGCAGGCTGAAATTCGATCGTGAGATCACCATCAACGCTGGCCGCAATTTTTGCTTCTAGAGCGGCTTTGATGTCTGCGCCGGCCGAACCTTTCTCCAAGCCAACGGAGAGCGCGATTGCATCGAGCTCAGCTTGGATCTTGCTCGAAACCTGCCCGCAGGCGTTGTCGAAGTTCACCACGGCAGAGAAGAAGGCGTCCACACTCTGGATGCCAGAAATGGCCGCGTTACCCGCAACAATACCTTCGCCCTCGCCGGGGCAGGTCAGGCCGCATTGCTCGGCCAGATCGCCAACGGGATTGTCCCCGTCACAACCAGTCGTTGCAGCAGCACCCGCCGCCATCAAAACCATAGGTGCCGCAAAAATTCCTAGCCTTTTGTAGAATGCCATTTGTATCAAAGCTCCTGTCTCGTTTTGCTCCGGGGACTTGCCCTCGGAATCGGTTTGTACCGCTCCCACTCCCAGCTCCTCGATTGCGACACCTCTCGTTGTTTGAGCTGCGTCACTGTCAAGACTCCCAGACTTTGTCATGTGATGTCTTGATGAGGCTTGCTGTTTGTTGGTTGTGGTCTTCCGTTCTCTTTCGTCAGTCAACCTGCCCACCTTCCCTGAGAAAGGCGAGGGGCCCGGAGCGACGGAGGACGTCCAACTTGGTCGCCCTCCTCTCTCCTCACCCGAACATCGGGCAAGAATCTTGTACAGGTAACAAAGACCACTTTCAAAGGGCAAAGCACGCGGTGCGCCAAGTTGGGTGCAGGGTAAAAAATGGCTCACTGAACCTTGTTCCATGTTGGGCAAGCAGCGTGCCCCACCCTCACCCACACATTCATTTTCTTCGTTACAAACGCGATCTGGGACCTGCTTATGTGGTCATAATTTCAGCCGTGTCACATCGGCCCAAGCGCCGCACACAGTGCAGCACATCTGTCACGACTGCCTCAACACCGCGACACTCGAGTCATACTCAGTTGAAAGTCAGGTCATGATTGCCCGCATATTTTCTAGGCAACACCCCGCTGATAGCGTTCATCCACTATGGCCCAAATCAAGTTCTTTGGTCTGACTGACCGCCTACGTCCGCGACGAGAAACACTGAGCACCGTAGTTCACTCGTGCGTGATGGATGTATTGGGTCTGCCTGCCGGCAAGCGCGCACATCGCTTCTTCTATCTAGAACCTGAAGACTTTTTAATGCCCGAAGGTCGCAGCGACAACTACACCATCGTCGAGATCCTCATGATGCAGGGCAGAAGCAAGGAGACCAAGAAGCGTCTGATCAAGATCGTCTTCGAACGCCTCAAGCGGGACGCGGGGATCGCGGAACAAGACATCGAGATCACCATCTTGGAAGCCGCCCCTGAAAACTGGGGGTTTCGTGGCCTGCACGGCGACGAAGCCAGCCTCCCCTACGACGTGCGCATTTGATGAACGCTCCCTCACGCACCCGGGCGGCCCAATGACACGCTTCAACGTTGCGTGGGATCGAGATGTTGCACCTGCTCGACGAGCTGGGCGTGTCGACCGCCATCGAGCGCACGCTCGACGACGCGCGTCCCTGCTGGGTACTTGCCCAGGAAATTCTCTCCGTTCCAATCGCGTGCGGGGCGGATCGGACGGGGACAAAAGTTGCCACCACAGTTGGGACACACGCCCTGAAGCACCTGCTCTACGCATGCGGAGCAAAACGTGCATTCAAACGAGCAGATCCGGGCTTCGGTCGAATGGGCGGGAAGGAGTTTTTTGCAGTGTTCACAACTGGGGCGCAGTTCAAGCACCAGGTAGGGTCGCAGCAGCATGCGCCCCGCGTCAAGCACTCGCCGGCGAAAGGATCGCTTGGTGACGAGCTGCCTCGGCGCGCGGTGAGCGATGCGCGTGACGCCACGCACTTCCGCGTGCACCATGCACCGGTGCGGACTAGGCGCAGGCGGCTTTGACCGGTGATCCGGCTGGCGCTTGGACCGAGAACTGAGGAAGTAGTGATGAAGGCCATCGTGCAAAAAGGATACGGCGAGTTTGAAGACGTGCTCAGGCTGTATGAAGTCGACGTACCGACGCCCAAGCCGCATGAAGTGCTGGTGCGGGTTGTGGCGACGTCGGTGCACGCGGACGTATGGCACGTCGTCAAAGGTCAGCCTCGCGCGGTGCGCTTGTTTGGCGCTGGCCTGTTTGGCCCCAAATCGAGCATCCCAGGGACGGATCTGGCCGGGACCGTGACCCAAGTGGGCGACGCCGTGACGCGGTTCGCCGTCGGAGATGAGGTATTTGGTGAAAGTCACGGAGGGCTCCAATGGACCAACGGTGGAGCGTTTGCTGAGTTTGCCGCCGTGCCGGAGAGCGCGCTGGCCCGCAAGCCAGCGAATGTGACCTTTGAAGCCGCCGCGGCGGTGCCTACCTCAGGCTTCATCGCGCTCACCAACTTGGATTTCGAGGTATACGGACCTGGACATCGCATCATCGTCAACGGCGCGGCAGGAGGGGTTGGTTCGGTGGCCCTGCAAGTGGCCAAAGCGCGCGGCATGCACGTCACCGCCGTCGATCGAGCGGACACCTTTGAGTTCTTGCACGCGCTGGGTGCAGACTGCCTCATCGACTACGAGCAGCAAGATTTTACCCAGGGGAGCGAGCGCTACGATGTGATCTACGACGTGGCGTCTACCCTCACCCTGGACAACTACCAGCGCGCCCTCTCGCCCCACGGAAAGTACGTACGGGTGGGTCATGAACACTACGGGCAACGGGGAAGCCAGACGTGGGGTTCACTTCCGGAGTTCTTCAAATTTGTGATGCTGTCGGCCGTCAGGAAAGATTTGCCAAGCATGAGCTTTTCGCTCCCCCCCAAACACAAGATCATGACCCAGCTGGCGGCGCTGCTGGAGGCAGGCCTGCTCACTCCGCACATCGCTCGAAGGTTCCCGCTTGAGGGCGCGTCCCAAGCCCTGCGCGAGCTGGAGCAAGGGCGCGTGATCGGTAAGATCATGTTGTGTCCTCAAGCAACTTGAGCTGGACGCCCCTGCCAACAAGCCCACCTGCGCCCAGCGCACAGTGGACCCGTGCGCGTAAAGACTCCGATGCAGAGGAAACCGCACGCAGCGAAGCGATACCCACGCCCCAGGCCATCGTCGCACAAAAGAAGAAAGCCCGCTCGAGTTGAACAGGCTTTCTCCAGGTGGGTCACCGCCCAAACTCAGTTGCTGCCGCCACTGCCACCTGCGGCGCTAGCGCCGCCCGTTGCAGCACTACCGCCGGCTGCGGTGCCGCCACCAGTGCCCGCGCTGCCGCCGGTGCCGGGAGCTTCATCCGTGATGAGTTCGATGCCGCTCACGCAGAAATCAAAGGGCACAGCTTCATCGCCGTTGGAGGGCACCTGCCATTGAATGTCTCTGATCTTGGTCAAATCGAGCGTGCCGGCAGGGTCGACCCATTCACCATTCGCCAACTGGTTAAAGAACACCGTGTTTTCTCCAGCTACGACAGTCTCGGTGAAGTAGCTGTTGTCGTCGCCATCCATCATCACGCCCACGCGCAAGGCCGTAGGAGGCGTCTCAATGGTGTACTTGAAGCCGGTGTACGCGCTCAAGTCGAACACCGCGTCAGCCGTTTGTTGAACGCCCACGCCTGCACCCCAAATCTCGGAGTACATCTCATCCACCACCTGAGCGGCAGAACCGCTCGTGCAGATCTTGCCCTCGGTGGCCGTCGTCGTGATGGTCGAGTAGCACTCGTCGAAGTAGTGATAAATGTTCTCGAAGCCGGTGATGCCGGCCTCTTCACCCGTGGTGCCCCAGTCCTCAGGGCAGGCGGCGCCGCCACCTGTGCCGGTGGTACTGCCGCCCGTGTTCGTCGAGCTGCCGCCGCTGGAAGCGGACGCACCGCCGGTACCTGCGCCAGAACCACCCGTGCCTGCGCCCGAGCCGCCGCTGCCCGAAACCGAGCCACCTGTGCCGACGCCAGGGCCAGGGCCTGCCTCTTCCGAGCAGCCAATTCCAGTCAAGAGCAACGAACCAACAACAAGAGTGAGAGAACGAGAAAGACGCATGAGGAACCGCTACCACATTCTGCCACCCGTGGGGAGCGCGGTGCTCAAAAAGAGAACAATTTCTGATTTTTGATCATTCGCGCGCGTCTCTG
>JACZCW010305477.1_pt1 | contig 31771 bp, 28 predicted proteins | sample 8641861 | NCBI WGS metagenome assembly JACZCW01 (sample SAMN15324607, study PRJNA640507) | soil metagenome | isolation source: intercropping sugarcane | place: China: Luxin town, Laibin City, Guangxi Province | collected 2019-07-25 | depth 10cm m | reverse complement strand
GTCGGCAACGACACGGATTACGACCGCCACGGGATCGTGACGCGTAGCCGCGGCCTTTTGAATCCCAATCATTATTTGGCCGTGGCCATCGATTACTTGTTTCAAAATCGCCCCGGCTGGCAAGCAGCGGGCATTGGCAAAACGGCCGTGTCGAGCAGCATGATCAATCGCGTGGCCCAAGGCTTGGGCAAACCCTTGGTGGAAGTGCCCGTGGGCTTCAAATGGTTCGTCGATGGACTCAGCAGTGGCAGCTTGGGCTTTGGTGGAGAGGAGAGCGCAGGCGCGTCATTTTTGAGAAAAGATGGGCGTACCTGGACCACCGACAAGGACGGCTTCATTTTGGATTTGTTGGCGGCCGAAATTACCGCCAAGACCGGCCGCGACCCGGGCGAGTACTACGGCCAGTTGGAGCAGCGCTATGGGAGCCCCGTGTACGAGCGCCTCGATGCGCCGGCCAATCGCGAACAAAAGGCCCGCTTAGGAAAGCTCAGTCCCGATCAAGTGCAGGCCAAAGAGCTCGGTGGTGAGCCCATCACAGCAAAGTTGACCCAAGCGCCGGGCAATGGGGCCCCCTTGGGCGGTCTCAAAGTGGAGACCAACAATGGCTGGTTTGCCGCGCGTCCCAGCGGAACCGAGGACGTGTACAAGATCTACGCTGAGTCATTTTTGGGCCCAGAGCACCTGAGGCGCATCCAAGACGAAGCCAAGTCGATTGTGGACCAAGCGCTTGGGCCTGCTTGAACCCCCTGCACCCTCACGAGGATACTGGCAACTGTGGATGAAGCGACTGAACTCGATCTGAATGTAGAGGCTGGACCAACTCCGGGTGCGGTCACGCTGACCTTGCAACGGCCCCACCGCAAGAACGCTCTCACCCCGGGGCTCGTCCAACGTCTGGGCAGGGCTCTGGACGATCTGATCGTCGACTCGAGCGTGCGCGTCTTCATCTTGCGCGGTCAGGGCGGCGCCTTTTGCTCGGGGGCCGATCTCAACACAATCACGGCAGCAGAGGACGATGAAGTAGGGAAGCGCATCGATGAGTTTCACCATCTCATCCGCACCATCGTGTATGCACCGCAGCCCGTGATTGCCGTAGTGGATGGTCCTGCGGTGGGGTTTGGCGCCGACCTCGCGCTCAGCTGTGACTTGCGCGTGTTTAGCAGCAATGGCTACTTGGAAGAGGGCTTCGTAAAGGTCGGGTTGATGCCCGACGGCGGCGGAACCTACTTCATGCCGCGCTTCGCAGGCGCGCGCGCCTTCGAGTACCTCGCTTTGGGAACGCGCTTGCCGGCGACGCGTTGCGCAGAGCTCGGCATTGCCAATTGGGTCGTCCCTGACGAGCAACTCGATCCTTTCATCGAACAATGCAGCAGTGAGCTGTGCCGCGCGGCGCCTTTGGCGGTGCGCAACATCAAGGCCGCAGTACGTGCCCACGACCGCGCGCAGCTGGGAGCAGTGCTCGCCACCGAAAAGGCGGGGCAAACCCAGCTGCTGGCCAGCGAAGACTTTCAAGAAGGAGTGCGCGCCTTCCTCGAAAAGCGCGCGGCCCGCTTCAGCGCCCGTTGACGCGTCCCGGCCAACTCGCTGGTACTTGGACGACTCCCCCCTCACACAGCCTGGTCCCCAGCGCTCCTGCCTGGATCGTCGCTCTGTTGTGGTTCAATATTGCCGTGTGATTCAAATTTGTAGTCAGCTGGCGGTGGGCATTTCTTGAAAACCCATGCCCCAGGACTACAACCCACGCACTTCCCCTGAGGCTCGCTTGGACTCCGATCTCGCTGAATCAGTCTCTGCATTGAAAGATTCGTTCGAACGAAGGCGCATCCCCGCGGCGTTTGGTGCAGCTCCCCAAGAGCTACTGGACCAACTGCGCGCTCAGTTGCGGGTGCCGCGACGTTACCGTGACTTTCTCAAGAAGTGTGATCCACTCCAATGCGAAACCAGCACCCCCTCTGAGCGTGTGCAGCTGATCCCTTCAGCCCAGTTGCTCAAAGAACAGGAGGGGTTCGCTCTGAAGGACGGGCAACTTATCTCCGCCCCACGCGACAACGGCTGGCGCCCCAGCTGGATCGTGATTGCGCACAGTACCCTGTTGGGCGATCCATATTTCTTGGATGTGAGCGAACCGGACGCGGAAGGTGATTGTCCGGTCTATACCGCGATGAGTGGCACCGAGCGCTGGGAAGCCCGGCTGTGCGCCAGCAGCTTCGCCATGTTCCTGCGTGTCCTCGCCGTCACCATGGAGGTGGCGAAGGGGTTTCATGCCTCCAAGCTCGACTATGAAGACGAGTTTGTGTTTCGTGAGGCCTTGGGGCCCAAAATCCGGGAGTACGATCCCGCAGCGCTCAAGGCCGGACATTGGACATGACTTCTGCACTTACCATTATTTCAAGCGACTCCGCTCAGTTCTCTTCCACGCTCCTTTCGCTCAGTCGTCGCGGGGACACCGATCTTGAGCGCGTTGAGCCTGCCGTGCGCCAGATTTTGAGCGACGTCGCCCAGGGCGGGGACCGTGCGGTTCGCACTTACGTCGAGAAGTTTGAACGCCGATCGCCCGCGCAGTTGTTGGTACGCGACTATGGGGGCCAGCAGGCGCTCGAAAGTCTACCCCAGGAGCTACAGCAGGCACTGCGTACTGCGGCGGATCGCATTCGTCGCTACCATCTGCGGCAGGCCGAGCAGCTCCGGACCTTCGAGTACGTGGAGGACGGGGTCATGTTGTCCAGCCGCGTGACGCCGGTCCAACGCGCCGGCATCTACGCGCCCGGTGGCAAAGCCAGTTATCCCTCCAGCGTGCTCATGTGCGCGGTGCCAGCGAGCGTTGCGGGCGTGGAGGAGATCTACCTGGCTTGTCCAGACACCAACGCCGAGGTGCGGGCCGCGTGCTACTTGGCTGGAGTTACGGCCATCGTGGATGCTGGTGGCGCGCAAGCCATCGCCGCGCTGGCTTACGGTACAGAGTCAGTACCTAAGGTGGATAAGATCGTTGGTCCGGGCAACATCTATGTCGCTGCCGCCAAACGTTTGGTCTTCGGTCAGGTTGACATCGATAGCATTGCCGGGCCCAGTGAAATCCTGGTTCTCGCGGACGATTCAGCCAATCCCGAGGTAGTCGCCGCGGACCTGCTCTCCCAAGCCGAGCACGATGAAGATGCCTACCCGCTCTTGGTCACCGTAGGTTCCGACATCGCAGAACGCACGAACCAAGCGGTCGCGCGCCAACTGGCAACCTTGCCAGAGATCGACGCGCTCGGTCGCGCCCGTCGCGCGGTCGCGGTGGAGTCGGTAAGGCGTCATGGCATGGCGCTCGTGGTTGCGTCAGCAGATGAACTGATCAAAATAGCCAATCAGCTAGCCGCCGAACACGTATCGGTACAGATGCGCAATGCACGCGCCGTGGCGGATCGCATCCGCTGGGCCGGCGCCTTGTTCATCGGCCACAACACACCTGAAGCGGCGGGAGACTATCTGGCGGGACCCTCGCACGTTCTCCCCACGGGTGGTGCAGCCCGCTACGCATCCCCGCTTGGTGTTTACGACTTCGTCTCGCGCACCAGCTTGATTGAATACCAGCACGCCGCGCTCGCAGAACAGGCAACAGCCATCACTGCCCTAGCGCGAGCCGAGGGCCTGGAAGCGCACGCGCGCGCTGTTGAAGTGCGGACCAAGTCATGAATCGTACATTCCTTGGAGGTCTCTCGAGCGTAGCCGTTGGACTCAGCGTGTTGGTGCTCGGCTGTGGTGCCGCGACCACACCCAGCCCCCAAAAGACCCAACAAGTGTCCTCGAAAGAAGCGAGTTCTCCTGCTCCCCAACTTGCTCCGATGGACACCGTGCGACTGAGCTACGGCCTACGGGGCAGAGAAGAAGACTTTCGCAAGTGCTTCATGCGTTCCATGGAGAGCCGCGGCAAGGTGAACGTGCAGTTCTCTGTCGATGACGCTGGCACCGTACATGGTGCGCGCGTGGTCGCGTCCAGCCTAGGCCAGAGTCACGTGGAACAGTGTCTCGTGGATGAACTGTTGGGGCTGGATTTTGGCAACCAGCCCGCTCCGAGCGTCAATCAATTTACCTTCGTGTTTCGATTGACTGATCCGTTGAGCGAAAAACAGCGCAAGGCGCTGCTTCAAAAGGCAAAGCGCCAGTCGGGCGAGTCGCTCAAGATTTTGCCGGAGTCTAGGGGCACCATCGACCTCAATCACGTTGCAGAGATAGTCGAGGCGGGCTATCCGCTCTACGCGCATTGTTATCGAGATAGTATTCAACGCCGCGGAGAATCGCGCGGGCTAGTGCGCTTTCGATTGCACATCAACGAGGCAGGCTCCGTGTTTGACCTACAAGACGAGGGTTCAATCATGCCTGACCCGTTCGCGGTCGATTGCATGGCCGAGGCCTTTTACTTGATGAGGTTTGAGGCGCCGACTGAAGGTCCAACCACCCTGCGCTACACGATGGAACTCGAGTAATCAGCCACTTTTTGGGTCGAAGGTTCTGCTTGTGAGCTGTCCCAATAGCGGTCCTTGAAGCAGCTCAGGAGACGACTTCAAGATAGCCGCGGTGGATCAAGTCCAGTACGTCCTGCACCGTCTCGAGATCTGTTTTTTTGGAGCGGTCCAGAGCCGCAGCAAAACTCGGCGCGTTGATGGCAGCCTGAAGGACCTCGAGTTGGTGCTGCTCGAGTTGTTGCAAAGGCGCCTCGAGCGGCGACCGTAGACCCAGGCGTTGCTCGGGGCGGGGCGCACGGTTACGCACCTGGTTGAGTTCGTCCTGCTGACGGAAGCCTTCCATCAGATAGGCCTGCGCAGTCAGATGCAGACGGCCCGCGACGGTGCTGTCCACAGGTTCGAGCGCGAACGTGCCCTTGTTCCAGCCCAGCATGCGATAAGCGGCCTTGAGCGGCACGAGGTTGTAGCCGTCGATGCTCGCATCCACGAGCTCACCGTTGCGCAAATGCAACCGACCGACGCGCTCACCGTGCACGACGAGGGTCCCGTCTTTACGTGACGTTCCAAACAGTTGCATCAGGTCCGGAAGGGGAATTTCCTCCAAATTACCGGTCATACGCGCCCCGGTGCCCGCTGCGGTCTGACGCGAGGGATCCCTATTGAGGGATATGGCTTGCATGCCGCGCCGTGAGCCAGGAGCCGCCTCTTCGACCGCAACCAGCTTGAGAATGCTCGTGCCAATCAGCAGTCGATCGCCTTCGGTGAGGGCAGCGCGTTGAATGCGCTCACCGTTTACAAACGTGCCGTTGGTGGACCCCAGGTCTTCAACGTAAACCACGCCACCCCGCATCTCGATGTGAGCGTGACGCCTGGACACCATTTCCTCCACCAACACCATATCGAGGTCACTGGACCGACCCACGATCACCGGAGCACCTTCCACCAACGGAAATTCTCCGCCCTGGTACTTTCCAGAGATGAAGCGCAGCACGAGTTGACCGTGTGGGCCGTCCCTTCGTCCTGGCTGATTTTGCGGGAAACTCATGGCGTTAGAACTTGGACTATGGGCTACCTTCTACAAAACGGCTACCCCCGAACAAGACTGCTATGGAACGGCGGCTCGCGCAGATCCAACAGACAGTTCCGGTCGCGGTAGTTCTAAGAACTTGAAAAGAACAGTAGTTTCAACACCCTATACTGGTCAAGCGCATCGCCAAAATGAGCGCCCAGCGCTAGAGTTCGGGAGTGAGGGCGCCAGTGTCGAGGGCAACCGCGACATGCTCGGCTCTGTCGACCGGGAGAAACACACTGAAGGTCGTTCCGCGGCCTGGCTGTGACTCAACTTCAATACGTCCGGCCATCTCTTCCACGATGCGCTGACTGATGGCCAAGCCGAGACCGCTACCACGCTCCTTGGTCGTCACGAAAGGAACGAACAGATTTTGCCGAACTTCCGGAGCAATGCCGGGTCCGTGGTCAGCGACCGCGATGACGACCCAGTTGTGGGCATAGGGCGCCAACTCGGAGCGGCCCAGACTCGCTGCTTGGGCCGAAATGACTACCTCGCCACGTCCTGACATCGCCTGCACCGCATTTCTGATCAGGTTGATGAGCACCTGGCGGAGTTGTTCGGCATCAACCCGCGCTGTAGGTAAATCCGTGGCAATGCGGGTTATGAGCGCACATTCGGGGCTCTCCGCCTCCAGAATTTTGGCCGTGCGCGCCACCACCTTGCCGACGTCCACAGGTCCGACCGACGCGCGAGCAGGTCGAGCGTAGTTGAGCACCGATCCCACCACCCGATCGAGACGATCGACTTCTTCCAAGATGATCGAAATGAACTCGCGCTCATTTTCATCCAGAACACGACGGGGCGCGTCGCTCAAAAGTTGCGCGGCGCCCTTGATTGCACCCAATGGATTCTTCACCTCATGTGCCAATCCAGCCGCCATGCGTCCAAGCACCGCCAGGCGATCCCGCCCTTGGAGTTCGCGATGCTGGCGCGAATTCTCAACGACGACGCTCGCCTTGAGCGCCAGTTCTTCCAGCAAGATCACTTCGTCCGCCGAGTACGCTTCGGCCACACGGTCATCCTCGATGAGCAAGAGCCCGGTGATGCCCTGGCCCTCGGTGCGCAGCGGCAAAATGACTCCTCGTCGAAATTCGCCCAGGATTTCGGCCGTGGTGAGCACCCGTCCCAAACGGCGAACGCGGCGTGCGTCCCCGCTGCGGCGGGCCTCCGCGGCGCCCAAGGCTACATCCTCAAGCACGAGTGAAGGCTCTTCGGCCAGTTGTTCCAAGATGGGCTGCATCTGTGCCAAGGCCAGCTTTTCGGGTGCGGTCGGACCAAAGCTTGCGATGAGTTCAAAATGCTCGGCGCTCGGTTCACGAATGAAGAGTGCTCCCGCGGTGGCACGGCGCGACGACTCGAGAGCAGTCATCAGGAGCGTTCCCAACTGCTCCACTTGCAGAACGTGAGTGAGCTCGCGTTGCAGTTGGCTGAGCGCGCGCTCCAGATCCGCGCGTTCACGAAACATCGCGCGATGGATGGCTACGCTGACCTTTTCGCGCAGCGGTTCAAACACCACCAAGATCACCAATGTTGCCAGGTAAGCGGCGAGGTACATAGTGTCGAGTCCACCAAAAACTCGCACGAAGACGTAAAAAATGGCGGCCAAGCAGCTGGCCAGCGCCGCGGAAAGCAACACTTGCCCCAGGACGTCGTAGAGATCGACGAACCGCCGTCGAATCAGTGACTCACTGAGCACGAACAAAAAGAGGATGGAAAACGTTGCTCCGATGGGAGGAACAGCCACATCCAGAAACCAAAGAAAGTCTGCCAAACTCGCGGCCACGGCGAGCGCGCCCACCAGAACCAAAAAGCGCACCCGACGCTGCGTACCGCGCGAACGCGACTTATTGCCGCGTTGCCACAATGAATAGAGACCGGCCCCCAGCAACCCAAAGACGTAGATGAAGACGATGCCGCGCAGCCACCACCGCTCGAGCGGGCCAAACAGCGACAAGACGCCCACCGGGCCCGCCAGCACACCAGCCCAGCGCTGCAGGGTCGGGCGGCGCTCCGTCTCCGGCATCAGCTCTTCAAACAGCCGCAGCGCAAATTGTGGAAGAAGTACGGCCAAAATGGCGGTAAACCGCGCCCAGACGTCCGCTTGGACGAAATGGTAGAGCCACTGCGCCAGGTACCAAAGGCCTGTGTCCGCCGCAAAAGCGGCAAACCACAGCTGCGGACGGCCGGGACGACGACGGAGCAGAATGCTCACCGCAATGGCGATGGCCAGAGCCCCACAAAACAAAGATACCTGAGTTCTTAAGTCCATGGTTTGCCCAACCCATAGAGGCCCTGCTCAAAGATGTGATCGAGGACAAGCTTGGGCACGAGCCGGCGCAACATTGCTTCGTTGTCGGTGCTGGGGGAGGAGCCTTGTTGCGCAAGCCGATCGCGAATTTCAGACGAAGAAACCGCCGGCAGGACAGCAACCGGAGCGGACGGATGGGACACACCGCTACGGCCCAGGACCAAGAGCGGAGCGAGCTCGATGAGTTCGTCAAACCTGTGCCAGCGGTCAATGTCAAAAAGAACGTCCGCCCCCACGACCAAACGCAGCTGTACGTCGGGGCGCTGTTTGGCAAGGGCGCGCACGGTGTTGAGCGTGTAATTCGGTCGCGGCAATTCTCGTTCTATGGAACTGACGTTGACGCCATTTTCCCCAGCAAACGCCAACTCAACCAGGCGTAACCGAACATCGAAGGCGGTCAGCGGCTTGTGAAATGCGTGCTCAAACACAGGGACGATGGTGACCTCGTCTACCGCACCGATCGACACCAAGTACTTGACCGCCAGGACGTGGCCGACATGCGGGGGATCAAAGCTCCCACCAAAAACCGCGACTTGTTTCACAGTTGCCTCAGCGATCACCCGTGACGTGCATCCGCAATGCGCGGGGAGCGGTGAGCTCGTGTGCGGACACTTGGTTGAACGCAGGATCGAGAACCAGCGCGCGCAGCTCCTCGGCCTCGTCGTCGATCACCATGATACCATGCTCCGGGAAACTCCCCGGTGACAGGAACCAACGTCGACCGATTTGCTTGACCAGCGGTTCGCGGCTCTTGCCAAAAATCAACAAATTAGCAGGCAAGATGTCCTCTTCTTCTAGGTAAGCCTTGTCGTAAAGCATCACCGCGACTTTTCCCGCGATCAATTCCACACTCCGCGTACGCTCGCCGGGTAGGGATTCAAACATGCGTAGGGCAGTCCGTGCCCGTTCACGTTCGAGAAACCCATCGATCTCCTCAGCGGTGCCCTGCAAGCACTCACGCGTGGCCCGGGACATGATCGTAAAATCCTCAGCGCTAGGACCAACCAGCTCCTCTGCCCAGCCCGCCACGACATTGTCGAGCAGTCGATCCGGCCCGAGATACACGACGCGCTCGGCATTCCATTTGGACTTGAGCATGCGCGCGGCATGTGACAGAGCATCCATCTGATCGAGGGCTGGCCCGAGAAGTCCCAATCTCATCTCGCTCGATTATAGGACCGTACGCTTCATAATCGTACCCGCCCGGGGCGAGGGCGAAAAAAGTGGGTACTTTGCCGCAATTAGTCTTCAATCAGCGTACCAAACAGGCCCAATCCCGCTGCCAAGAAGGCAAAGTCAAACACGAACAACAGGCGCAGGTAGGACAAGAGCGTCGACAATGGCGCACCATCGAGCAACGCGCGGGTGGCTGCAACCGCCGTCAAGACCACCGGGGAGAGCAGCGGCAGGAGTACGACGGCTAGGGCCAAGTCACGCGCAGACGTCTTGACGCTCATCGCCCCAAACAAAGTCCCTGCGGCTGCGATCCCGGGGCTGGCAAACGCCGCCAACATCAAGAGACCAGGACCAGCCTTGAGCAGGTCGATGGAGAAGAACAGCGCAGCTAACGGAAAGACCACAAGCTCAATGGCAAAAAGAAACGTCAAGAGCGCCAAGGACTTTCCCAAAAACAACGCCCCTGGGCGCAGCGGGCTCGACAACACGCCCAAAAGCGCGCGCCCTTCACGTTCTCTTGCCCAGCTGCGCCCCAGCGACAGCACAGCAGCAAAGAGCACGGACAACCACACCACGCCGGACATGACGGCGCGCCCTGCAAATGGTCCGCCATGAAAGGACATGGACGAAAGGATCACGACCAACACCGCAAAAAAAGCGCTGGTGATGGTCACCTCGTACGAGCGCATCTCAGCCTGAGCGTCTTTCCACAGCACCAACGCGACTTGTCGCGTAAATCCAGGGAGAATTCGACCGGGGGCATCCAGACTGCGTTGCACGAACCTGAGCATACGCAAAGACGCCGCGATGCGGTATAGGCAGCCCATGTCGGAACATGTCCTGGTTGAGCACGATTTTGAATGCAGCGAGCGTGGGTTTTGGGAAGTCTTTTTGGACAATGACTACAACCGAGACATGTTCCTCTCACAGTTGGGGTTTGGTCGCTGGGAGCTCACCCGTTGGATAGAAGACGACCAAGGCGTCACCCGTACGATCGAAGTAGAACCGAAGGTGGGGCCACTACCCGGACCCATCAAAAAGGTGATCGGTGAGAAAATTGGATACCGTGAGGAGGGGCGGCTCGATAACGACAAGAAGCGTTATGAGTTCAAAGTGATTCCTGGACTGCTGAGCGACAAGATCCAGGTGACGGGGGTTCAATATACGGTGGCTCTGGGTGACCAGCGTTGTCGGCGCGTGTTTGAGGCGACGATTTCCGTCAAACTGTTTGGCGTGGGCGGCCTCATAGAGAAGCAAATTGCCGCTGATATGCGACGTGGCTACGAAGTAGGCGCTATCTACACTCAAAAGCACATGGACAAGCGCGGCATCCGTTGAACCACAACGGGCCGGTTTGCCCACGGTGTGTGTGTGACGTGAGCCTACGGAGGCGTTAACCTTGCAGAGCGAATCGCCGCAATGTCTCTCGAGATGTCACAAGACGCCACTGTATTGATTGTAGATGCTCAGCACTTTCATCCTTCGCTCGAAGAGCAACTGAGTGCGCGGCAGGTTTTCGTGGAACACGCCGGAGGAGCTGATGCACTCCGCGTGGCCTCGGTGCTCGTGCCGGACCTGGTGGTCATCTCCGGAAAGTCTGCCGCTGATACCCTGGCCGTTGAGCTCAACGCGCTCCGACCGGCCGTGCCGACTTTGGTAGTCGCCGACCGCGCCCAGGTGAAGAAGCTCCGAGCCCTCGATCTCCCGCTCGCCGCTCTGGTGCCTCACGATCTGCCGACGGCAGCCATCGCCCATCGCATCGCAACCATGGCGCGCCGCGCGGCGCAAGGTGACATGGGCGATCGCAAATCCGCGCCGGGCTCGGCCGCGCCTCTAACAGCAGTAAAAACCAGCGCTGTGACAGCGGCGACTGCCCCTGCAAGCACCGCGTCAGCGCCCAAGACCAACACCGACGAAAAGCCGGTGTTGAGCGCGCCGCGGATCTCCACCCCACCCCACGCCGCTGCCAAGACACCCACCAAGGGCCGTGAAGCGAGCGCCACGCAGGGGACGCGAAAGGTGGTGGCTGATAAGCAAGTGGGCGACAAAAAGCCGTTGGCCGATCTCAACACGGTGCGCGGCGTGCGCACTGCAGCCCTGCCGGAGTCCACGGCTTCGCTCAAGACCACTCTGCCCGGCGTCGCGGTGCCACCTCAGGTCGCTGAGCTCATCGCGACAAGAAACCAACCTGCCGCGCAAAAGGGCCCCGTAGAGAGCATTGCTCACGCCGATCTGGCAAGTAAATCTCTGCGACCCGGTCAGTTTGTCCCACTGCCGCTCAGCGAAATTGATCCGGAGTCCATTCAGCTGTCGGAGACCGACGCGCGCGCACAGCGCTTGGTTACGCGAGCGATGCCCTCCGGGCGCAACGGCGCTTCAGATGAACTATCGATGGTGGCGCAGTTGCCCATCGACCTGCGCGTTCCGCTATCGTCCACCAAGAAGACCAATATCGCGCTGCGCCTCGCTTACCTGGACACGGACCTGACCCGCGCGGATCGTTTGACTACTGCGTTGCGGCGCAAGGGTCTGGATGTGTTCCCGCTCACACCAGATGTCGAACAGACCCGCTGGCCGCTCTTACGCCGCTTCGCACCTCAGGCTTTGATCGTCGATGAGAAAGCCATGGCCAGAGGAAGCGCAGATTGGGTGGAGACCTTTCGCGGCGATCCCTTCCTGCGTCACGTGCCGCTCATCGTCGTTCGATTGAGTCGCCTGTACCATGAGCAGGATGAAAGCGTGGACTTGGAGCCGCTCCTCATCTTGATTGAGCGCTTGGGGCAGGATGAAACAGCGTTGCTCGAGAAGCTTGCACCGGCCCGACAAGTGGATCTCAAGTTGGCCCAGCTGGGCCCAGGCCGGTTGCTTCAACTGCTCACGGAACAGGATCGCAACACGCGCATCGACTGTCGGACGCCCAAGGATCGGCTGGTGTGGCCCCTGGGACCAGGATACGCCGGTTATGCCAAGCTGCTGCACGCTGGCAGCGAGAAGGTGATCGCTAAACTTGCGCCGAGCGACGCGCTCTTGTGGCTCCTCAAGCATGAAGATCTCGACGTAGCTGTTCACGAACACACTGAGCCGCTGGCGCACGCCAGTGAGAGCGTGGACGCCGTAGAATTGTTGCGCGAGACGACCGACGCGTTGGGCGTCCCCAAGCGCCACGAGAGCGTGCGGCCCGCGGGCTTTCGCAGTCGCCCGGACACTGACTCAAACAGCAACTTGGTCCTTGCCGGGGCCACCCTCGATTCCAAGCCCCCAGGCCCGCGTAGCCAAACATCAGTAGACCATCAGGCACATGCTACCAAGGAGCTCCCACAAGCGACGCCCATGGCAACAGCGCTGCCTGCCTTTCAGCGCGCGCTCGATCACGAAAAAAATCGCGCTTCCCGCTCCTTGTCACTGCTCCTCAAAGATGGCTATCGAGCCTATGTGCGGCGCGTGGATCCCTGGGCGGCGCGACTACCAGCTCCCCTGCGTCCTCACGCGGCTCCCGCAGTCCTGGCGATACTGGGGGTGCTCCTTGTGGTCGTTCCGCTGTGGTTCGCCAGCAATTCGGCGCCAAAAAGCGAGGCTGCGCCGAGCGCGGCCACCGACCGCGGAGCCATGCAGCCTTCGCCTAGTCACGGGAAAACCAATTCCCCGGGCTCCGATGCCACGAATATCCAAAAGTCCAGCCCTGTGTCCACAGTCAACGCACCTGCTGTCGCGGGGCCAATCAAGGAAGATGCATCTACCCAATTGTGGCTAGTGGCTCCCGACAGCCACAAGCCCAATTGTGAGCAAATTGTGGGAGACAGACGGCCCCTTACCCCCTCGCCTTTGCTTGGAAAAAGCCAGCTACAGTCGGCGCGCAAGCTGCTCATGGTCGGCAAAACCGAGCAAGCCGTGGAGCTCATGTGCCTTTCAGCCTTCAACGATGAAACGGGGCTTGGACCTGAGGCTCTTGCCGAGCACTACCTGAGCCGTCGCTCTTTGGCCGAAGCCGAACGCTGGGTCAATGTTTCGCTCACCACGGATCCAAGTCGACGCAAGTCCCTCGATCTGCAAGCAGATGTCGAAAATCAGAAGGGCAACTGGGACCAGGCGCGCGCGCTACTGCTCAAGACCATGCGCCTCACGGGCAATGAAACGGGCACGCTGCAGGCCATTGCCCGTAAATTGATGGCTGACGCTCGCCAAGCCACCAAAGGCGGGGATTTGCCCCGGGCCGAACGCGAGCTGCGTCGAGCGGCCGTGCTCGCACCGGAAAGCGGTGGCATAGCGCTCGAACTAGCTCAGGTCTTGGCAGAGCGCGGTCAAAGCCAAGCAGCCCTACTGTGGGCGGAGCGCGCCTACGTGCTGGACCCAACATTGAGCGCAGCGTTGTACTATGCAGGCAATTTGGCCGCGAAGTTGGGCCAGACGGATGCTGCCCACAACTACTTTGAACGCATCGTTCCCGGTGATCCGCTGTATACCAAGGCCAACGCACGCCGCGCCGAACTGAATCGCTAAGCGCTCAGGTTGCCGGACCGCACAAGTGATGGCAGATCCCGATGCGCAGTGTCCGAGCAGCCCCCGATTGTCAGATCTGAACCGTTGTCGTTAGAGGATTGGGCTCATCGCTACATCACGACAACGGACTTGGCCATCAAGTGTACTCCCGGCCCGGCCCCCACCACTTTTCGGACAGGAAGCAGGGGTGCGCCCACGTGTCCCGGTCGACCCAAGGAGCTTCAGCTCGCCACCGAAAAGCCGCGCAGCTTGACGCCAGGGTCGCTGGTGCATGCTCGCTGTCGCGCGGAACTCAATCACAGGTTTTGGCATCATGAGCTGCAGGCGGCGGAGCTATTTTTGTGGGCGCTGCTGCGGTTTTTTGACGCAGAACCGGAGTTTCGGCGCGGGCTGGTCAAGATTTTTCACGATGAAGTGCGGCACATGGCGCTCTACGAGGCGCGCATCATGCATGACGGGTTTAGGCTTGGCAGCTTCCCGGTCCGCGATTGGTTTTGGGATCGATTGCCCAGTTGCCAAACGAAAATGCAGTTTGTGGCCCTGATGGGCATGGGTCTAGAAGCAGCTAATTTGGAGCACACCGCGCGCTTTGCAGAGTGGTTTCGTGGCGTGGGTGATGAGCCCAGCGCCCAGGTCCAGGAACAAGTGGGCTTGGAAGAAGTGGCGCACGTGCGGTTTGCCAACCGCTGGTTTGAGCAATGGTCCGGTGGCATCACCTTTGCGGCGTGGAAAGCGGCCTTGCCGCCCCCGCTTTCGCCGCTGCTCATGCGGGGTAAGACTCTAGCGGTGGAGCGGCGATTGAAGGCGCAATTTCCTGCCTCATTCATCGATGAGCTCGCCGCTTGGCAGCCGGAAGGCGACTGAAATGTCCTCGCGAGTTTGGCTCATCAATCCGGACGCAGAACAGGAACTGCTCCATCATGTGCTTCATCCGAGCAGACCGTACCAATGTCCCGCGGCGCTAAGCAAAACGCTCGAGGACATCCACGACAAGTTTCAACCGCTCACCGAGCATGACGAGCTGCTCATAGTGGGGAGCCGCAAATCATCCGCGCCTATCCATGGTCGTCCTACGCTCTTGAGCTTTTGGTGTCCCACCCACCACGTGCAAAAATGGGCCCAGCGGACTTGGGGCGTGCACATGCACGCTCCTAGTATGGATTTGCTCGCGCGCTGCAACGACAAGCTCACGGTGAGCCAATTTGACGCGTGTATCCAGGAGCGAGCCCAAGTGTGCAGTGTCGCAGACCTGCAACGCTTGATCATCGATCGAGGTTGGAGATCTTGCGATCCCCGGGGTCAAAGCGTCGGTGCGGGTGCTCGAGCGAGCGTTCGCCTCAAGCGTAGGTTTGGTCAGGCGGGTCGAGGTCAGCGCCGCGTGAACGAGTTTTTGAGTGCCGACGATCTTCGTTTCGTCCAAGACAGCGCCAAGTTCGGTGGCTTGATCGCCGAACCCGAGCTCACCATCGCCAAGAATTGGTCGATGCACGGCGTGGTCACCCCCACCATGTTGCTGTTGGGGGAGCCGTGCAGCTTTACCAACGACCGCTTTTCGTCGCCTGAATCGGAGGTACGGCGCGACGAGGGCAACCCCAGCCTGACAAACGCCATGCGGGTCGCCGCGGGCGATGTGGCCGCCACGCTCCAACAGTGGGGTTACTTTGGTCCATTTGGCTTGGACTTCGTCGCTTGCGCGGATGAACGCTTGGCCCTTGTGGACATCAACGCGCGTTTCACGCTGGGGTTCAGCGTCGGGATGGGTCAAAAGCGATCGACCGCACTCGACCTCATCGATCGTTGCGCGCTCCGGGCTTAAGGCTTGGGCGGTTCAACCCGGTAGATTTTGAGCGCCTCGTTCGCCTCAAAGCGAATGCGCGCGATCAGGTCATCGGATTCACCTGCGTCTTGCGCTGCAGTGAGCACCTTGAGCATCGCTTGACGCGTACGCCGCAGTTCCACGACCAGCCAGCCCACCTCGGCCGCAGCCTCACCCGACATGCGGGCCACTCGCGCCTCCACCTCACGCAAATGATGCTCCGTCCGCACATAGACATCACCCACTTTGCCCGTGCCGTCGCAATCCGGGCAGGAAGTCATGCCTCGCTCGCTGGAGACCTCCCCACCCCCTAGACAAGTCAAACACGTTTCAGTGGTAATTTGGTTCACAGATTCGTTCCTCTTGTTCTTCCCATGCTAGCGCCACGGATGAACTCTTTCAAACACGAGTTACCCAGCTGCACAAGACCGCGCAGCGTACTGTCAAAGACCGCGCAGCGCCGGGTCCAAGCATGAAGCGCCGCGTCAATCGTAGCTGATGCTGGTGATCTCCAGCTCCATTTCACCCGCAGGACGTCGCACGAGGACCACGTCACCCACTTTACGTTTCATCAGCGCTTTGCCGATCGGAGACTGATAACTGAGCCAGCCGCGATCCGGCTCTGATTCATCGGGGCCCACGAGTGTGTAGGTTTTCTCGGCCCCGTCTTCATCCACCACCACGACCGTCGCGCCAAAGCGCACGACTTGGTGTTGAACCGCGCCCGGCTGAACGATGACGGCTTGGTCGAGGCGTTGGGTCAGATAGCGGATCCGACGATCAATCTCACGCAAGCGCTTTTTGCCGTAAATGTACTCCGCGTTCTCCGAGCGATCACCGAGAGCTGCAGCATCGGCCACCTCTTGCACCACCTTGGGACGCTCGATCCCCGCCAAATGTTTGAGCTCATCTTGAAGTTTTTTTGCGCCCTCGGGCGTCAGGTAGTTCGGGTCGGCCACAACTTACCCGGTGATTGGAGCGCCTTTGAGCTGTGCGCGCAAGGCAAGCGGTTGGCCACATTGTCTGCTTGTGTGTAAGATACAGTTCCCACCTCCATCGCCCTTGTGACTGCGTCCCTACGCCATCCACTTTTCGTCGCGATCGACGCGAGCATCACGTCGCTGCGTTGCACCATTTTCGACGCGCAAGGGCATGTCCTCGGTAGCGGGCGCACTTCGCTCTCCTATGAGCAGGTGGGCGAGGACGGCTACGAGCAAGATGCCAACTCCTGGTGGAGTGCGCTCTGCTCTAGCACACGTCAAGCCATCGCCGAGCTACCGCCCGATCGCGTCGTCGACCTCGCGACGCTGTGCATTGCCCATCAGCGTGAGGCCATCGTACCAACGGACGCCAACGGCGAACCGCTATGCCCAGCCGTATTGGGCATGGACAACCGCTGCAGACAGGACGTCGCTACTGCGGAGCGCAATGTCGGGAGCGTCAGCCTACATGCGCTGTCCGGAAAGCCCGCGTGCACTACGCCCTCGCTTTACAAGTTGATGTACTTGTTTCGCATGCGGCCTGAGCTGCGCGACGTGAGCTATGTGGCCGACGTACACGCGTTTTTGGCGCGCAAATTGACCGGCCGGAGCATGACCTCCTTCGCGTCGGCGGACCCGACCGGTTTGGTGGACATGCGCAAGCGCGCTTGGTCGCAGAGTTTGATTCGCATGCTGGGCATTGATCCGCATCAGTTGCCGGAGCTGGTGGAGAGCGGGTATTTGATCGGGCCTCTCACCGAGCGTGCCACCGAAGAGACGGGCTTGCCCTCGCATGTCATCTTGTACGCAGGGGCCGGAGACGCCCAACTCTCCGGGTTGGGTGCCGGGGTAATGCAACATGGTCGTGGCTTCATCGATTTGGGAACCGCCATTTGCGGCTCGATCGTCTCTGATCGTTATGAAATCGACAATGCGTTCAGAACGCTGCACCACGCAGTGCCCGGGCGGTATTGCCTAGAAACGACGGTCCGAGGCGGCATGCTCACGTTGTGGTGGTTGATCGATCGCTTGCTTGGCTCATCCACGCGTAACAAGACCATGCGTGACTTGGAGAGCCAGGCGCGACAAGTGCTGCCCGGCTCGGAAGGATTGGTCACCGTCCCCTATTGGAATGGCGTGATGAATCCCTACTGGGATGATGGGGCGCGCGGAGCGTTCATCGGACTTACGCCCCGCCACCGCCCGGCCCACCTCTACCGATCCATCCTCGAGGGCCTGGCACTAGAACAGCGGCTGCACCTGGAGGGCGTGAGCAAATCGTTGGGTAAGCTGGACCAGCACCTGGTCCTCATCGGCGGCGGGTCCAGGAGCGATTTGTGGTGTCAGATCTTTGCCGACGTGCTCGATCGTCCCCTTTACCGAACCCGCAATCCTGACGCGACTTCGACCGGTGCCGCCATCCTGGGCGCCGTAGCCCACGGGTACTACCCAAGTTTTGAGCGCGCTGTGGAGCAAATGTCCAAATTGGGCGCGCGGTTTGAGCCAGGCAGCAAAGCGTCACTCTACGATCGGTTGTACCGCGACGTGTATCGTGGCTTGTACATGGATATTGCGCCGCGCATGCGCGAACTTGCGCGCATCCGTCTGCTCAGCGCGGACCAGCCACTCGGCAGTTTTGCCCATCCCGTGTTGGAATGAGCGCTTTTACTCGAGCGCAAACAGCAGCGAATAGCTGAGCACGGTGGGTCGCGCCGCGCGCGAAAACTCCACGCCTAAAAACGCCGCGGTCATGCATTGCACCAGCGCATCTCCTCCCAATTTGGTCCGCACCCCTCGCACTTGTGGCGCGCCCCCAGCACTGCCAACGTACAAATCGACGCCAAATGACCCACCACGCGTCGGGTCATCCACCCAGCGGTAGCAGCGCAAGAGCGCCTCGGATTGGCGCTCAATGGCGGCCAAGTACGGCTGCTTGGCTTCTGCTGCGTTGGACTCGCCTCCGATGTGCATGCCCAAATGTTTGAAGGTGAGCTCGGGTAGGGCGTGCTCAGTATCTGGCTGTCGATCGTCCAGCAGCGGATGAACGGGCGCGCTTTCGCCCGTCGCGTCCGCCGGAACGGCGCCCGGCGTCGATGTCTGGTCCTCGAGCAGCACGGACTGCTCAGGATGGGAGGGTGGCTGACCAGGCCGTGAGCAACCCACGAGCAGCCAGGCGCCCGTCAAGAAACTGAATCGACGTCTTGTCCGCTGCACGCCACAGCGTACCACGGAAACGCCAAAACTGCGGCCATTGTGCCGCGATCTGGGTTTCCTTTTGAGAGCCCGGCGGTAAAACTTAGGTCTGGATCCTTCGTCGCGCCCCCCTCGACCGTTCGGTGCCCGCGCTCGGCAGGCGGGCATGGCTTTGCTCTCAGGCTTGAGTGCGCTGCTCGCCGGGGCATGTCACTCGCCCAGCAGACAGGCGAGCGAAGAGAACGTGAGCGCGTCCACGGGTCTGACGCTTGGCTCGGCAGCAACGGGCGGCGCGGCTGGAGCAAGTGAGAGCGCCGAGCTGCCGGGACTGGACGCGCCACCCCCGCCTGCGCCACGACCGTTCGTGGATGAGGTGGCCCCTCAGGATGAAAAGTACGCAGAGCTCTCCGCGGCGTGGGGTGCATTGGAGGTCGTCGACTTGGGGCCAGCAGCGTCGGTGACTGCAACGCCGAACGGTGTGGTCTTCGTGACCCGTGATGACCGCATTGTGATTGCATCGATCAAGGGCAAATCGGGCCTCAAACCTGTCGACTTGCCGGCAGAGGCGTTCTCCAAATACGGATTTGGACCAGCGGTCTCGCGCTCGCACGTGTATTGGGCGTCGCAGCGCGGTCAATTGATGCGCGCGTCGCTCCAAACGCTCACAAGTGAGCAACTGTTTGATCGGGCGCGCCCCAACTCACGCACGAGCGTACAAACCGCTGCCGGTCGCGACGTGGTGGCCTTCATCGCCGAAATTGATCAACGTCGATTTGCCTACATTTGGGCGAGCCCCGGCGCGAGCAACGCAGAAGTGCTCGATGCGTCAGCTGATGGTCATGAAGCTACCTCGGTCGCGCTTGTTCAAGGTCTGCCGCATCCACGCTTGGTGGTGTTGGAGGGGCGTACCAGCATGTCCCCCGTTCATACCCGGACGGTTCGCGTCACACCACGTCGCGTGATCTTGGATGCCAATGAAGTAGCCTGGATTGGACCGGGGTCGCACGAGCTGACCGAGATCCACGCCATCGACACCAAACCTGGCCACACCGTTGCGTTCTTGCCCACCCAACGTGATTTTAACGGGTTTGGGCTGGCGCAACTCTTTTTGGATCGGCGCGGCGGAGAAGCGCAGGAACCCAAATGGCAGCTTTATCCCAATGGCTTGGATCCAGCGCCGCTGACCGCCGGACATTTTTGTAACAAGGATTACGTGCTGTACGTCCGACCTTCAGAAAAGCGCCCGCGCTCCCCGCAGGAGCTTCATATCGCACAGCTGTCAGACGACGTGCCGGGCGAAGGCGAAGTGTTGGTGCGCTCGCGCGCATTCAACGATGTATCCGTCGCGCAAATCTCGGGCGGGGCGTTGCTCGTTTGGACGGCTGATCGGCGCACTTGGGGTGTGGTGCTCAACTGTCCGCGCTGAGCGGAGGCGTTACTTGAGCGCCACGATGTACGCCAACCAACCAGGCTGATTTTCTGCGCGGGTCGAGCGACGATAGTTCTCTTCGGTGTCTTCTTCCGCTTGATCCCAGTACACGTGCACCTCTTTGAAGCCCGCCTCCCGCAACAGTTCGGTGATCTCGGGGAGAGACCAAAAACGCCACTCGTACGTGAAGGCACGGTTGAGTTTCGTGCCATCTTTGAACTCAAAATGAATGTGATTGACCACGTCGTGAGTGATGGGATCAAATGAATGCTGGTCCCATACGTAGGTGAATCCGCCCGCTACGCGTCGCGGCTCCAGCATGGGCTCTTGAGACTCCCAACCACCGTAAGCATCACACAGAAACATGCCGGAAGGGGCGAGGCTGGCTCGTACACCCTCAAAATATTGCTTGAGTTCGGCGCGCGTCTTAAAGACCCAATAGCTGAAATTGAGCGCGTTGATGATCTCGAACCTGGTCTTGCGCGGGGCTCGCACATCATCCTGAATCAGGGTCACGCGGCTCTGTGCCTCGCCCAAGGGCTCGATATTGTGCTTCTTGCCCCACGCCAAGGTTTCCTCACACAGGTCAACGCCCGTGGCGGTGCGTTCTTTGTCACTCTTGGCCCACGCAGCGCACAAGATGGCCGTGCCGCAAAAATCTTCGCGCATCGACAGCGCCTTTTTGCCGTAGGCTTTCTTGTACAATTTGTGCAAAAGCTGCACCTCGTAGTCGGGTGCTTGCACGCTCTTTTGATAAAGGATGTGTTTGTCAGCAGTGCGTGCGGTCAAACGAGCCGGGGTCGTGAGTGACGTTTTGTTTTTGCGGGCTGACTTTTTCATTGGACAGGTCGTTCTGGACAAGCGGAAGCTGCCCCCCAGAGCGTGAGGGACGGTTACAGGAACTCACGCGCAGTGACAACCAGACGCGTGCCTGCCTTCACCCACTTGAGGCTTGGCAGCGCGCGCCTTCGCGAAGACACTTTACCCATGGACGCGGTCGGTCCACACCCAAGCCAACTCGAACGGAGCGTCGTGGGACGTTTGGCCCCTAGTCCCACGGGGCATTTGCATTTGGGGCATGCCTTCAGCTTGTTGGTTGCGTGGTGGCAAGCCAAAAGCCAGGGTGGACGGGTGGTCCTGCGTCTCGACGACGTGGACAGCGAGCGCGCTGGACAGGGCTTCGTGGATCAATTGCTGGACGATCTACGCTGGCTTGGTCTCAGCTGGGATGGTCCACCACAGGTTTCCTCGGAGCACACGGCTGACCATGAGCGCGCGGTCGAGCGCTTGCAGGCGCAAGGCGACGTGTACCCTTGCGTCTGCTCGCGCGCCGATGTCATGCGGGCCCTCGGCGCTCCCCAGGCGGGTACAGCCGAAGCTCGTTACCCTGGTCTGTGTCGCGGCAAGTTCACGAGCCGCGCCCAGGCCGAACAATTGACGGGTAGAGCCGCGGCGCTTCGCATCAGCGTGCCCCCTGGCCAGCGCAGCGTAAGCGACCTGATTTATGGCCGCTATGCGGAAGATCTGTTGTTGGAGGTCGGGGACTTCGTCGTGCAACGCCGCGCGGGCGCTTGCGCGTATCAGTTGGCTTGCGTGATCGACGATCACCTGGATGGGGTGACGCACGTGGTGCGCGGGCGTGATCTCCTCGCAAGCACGCTGCGCCAAAATTTGATCGCCGAGCGACTGGGTTTGCCTGTGCCGCGCTACGCGCATGTCCCACTGATCTGTGATCACAACGGGCGGCGTTTGGCCAAACGTGAACGAGACATGAGCCTGCTTCAGCTGCGGGCGCAGGGGGTATCAGCCAAGCAAGTGGTCCGTTGGGCGGCGCGTTGCGCAGAGCAAACCCTCCATTCGCATCAGTGCTGCGCCCAGGATTTCGTCGGTCAATTTGATCCCTGCCGCATCCCACCGCATGACGTGTTGCTCCCTTGCCAACTCAGCGAGGCATGGGATGAACTCGGCTCTCCGATACAACGCCGCCCATAGCCCTCCCACCCCCGTGAACCCTCCCTCCACCTCGATCCCGCGCTTTTGGTTCTTGTTCGCGCACGGCGCAGGCGCCGGCTCAACCTCTGCTTGGATGCAGCGCTACCGTGCCCTGCTCATGGAGATCGCACCGGTGGTGAGCTTTGACTACGCGTACATGGCTCAAGGAAAGAAACGCCCGGATCCGCTGACACAATTGATCGCTCAGCACGAGCACGCGCTCCATGAAGCTGCGCAACGGCACGGCGATCAAGTGGTCCTCATCGGAAAGAGCATGGGCGGCCGCATCGGTTGCCACTTGGCTCTCCGCCAAAGGGTCCTGGGCGTCATCTGCTTGGGCTATCCCCTCGTCGGCCAGGGCAAGAGCGCTCCGCTGCGCGACCAGGTCCTCTTGGAACTCACGGCGCCCGCGCTCTTCATCCAAGGAACACGTGACCCGCTCTGCCCGCTTTCAATGCTCGAGACCGTCCTCGCACGGCGCACGGCCCTAACTGAGCTGCATGTCGTAGAGAGCGGCGATCACTCCCTCAGCCCCACCAAGGCGCATCTCAAACAGGCCCAGGTGACCGAAACGGAGCTCGAACGACAGACCATGAGCGTGATCGCTCGCTTCTGCCAGCAGCTTTCAGGTTAGCCAGGCTGGCGCGCTGCGCAGTCCTCTCCTCAGCTCATCAGCTCAGCGTGCGCGTCACTTAGGGTCAGGCTCACCCGCGGTCCCAAACAGGCGATCCCACACCATGTTCGAGACGCAGAAGCGTGCATCAGGATCCTTGAAATGATGCAGCATGTGATTCTTCTTGAGCCGCACGCCGTAGGCGGATTTCGGGGTGTAGTGGTGCAAGTAGTAGTGCGTCACGTCGTAGAACACGTAACCAAGCACGAATCCGGCGTGCCATGACCAAACGTAGGTGGCACCAAAAATAGGATAAAAGAGCGCCAAGAACACGAAGTACAGCGTGATGCTCACCGCAGGTGGCATCACCAGACGGTACTTATCCTTGGGCCACGTGTGGTGCACCCCATGTACGAAAAAGTGCATCCTCTCGCCCCATTTGCCCGGCGGAAGCCAGTGAAAGAAGGTCCGATGCAGCCAGTACTCCACCAACGTCCAAGCCACGAAGCCGGCGAGCGCGAGCAGTACGGTGACAACGAAGCCAGCGCTGGTGCGCATGGTGCTGTAAACCAACATCAAGGTGCAGACGGGAACCCAAATGATGGGGACGACCGACCAGTGAGTGCGAGAAAATAAGTCCAGAAAGTCGCTCTGGAACATTCTAGGTGATTCAGGAGTGGCGCGGAGCACAGTGACTTCCTCTGCTAAGGTGCCGAACTCTAGGAAGGGGTAACGGCTCGTGCAAGCGAGGGCGGGGAACATTCAGGCTGATATGACCAAAATATTGCCAGATTGTGCGTATTTGCCTACGCCCCCGCGACATTTTCCGGCGGGAGCACCACGTCGGCGGCGCTACGCGAGTTTCCGTCAGGGCTTCACCGCGTGAGGGCTGAGGTAGGGCAGACCACCACCAAAATCAGGACCCATGTCGCGTGACCACTCAAGTACGTCTGGATCCTTCCGTTGTGACGAGGAGAATGAGTCCGTGCACAATCAATTTTCATCGGTACCTGGGCTTACCCCTTTTTCTCTCGGTCGCCCTGGGTGCATCTCCAAGCGCCGCCACCGACGCTCCCGCGCCCGTAGCTAAGGAACGCTCCGCCCTCCCCGTGCCTCCTACGTTCAAGGTCGCGCCAAGTGAGTTCGAAAGCCCCAAGGAGTTGGCGCTCAAGCGCGGGGTGGTGCTCAAGGTTTCCCAGCAGGGCTGGGCGGACGTGCAGTTCACCTCCAAGTTGCCCATCGGTCAGCGCGGCGCGGTCCTCAACGTGGAGAACGTGCACGTGAGCCGTGGCCGTGTCGACGGCATCGTCCCCAACAACGGGACAGCGGGCTTGTTGTTGCTTGGACCCGGCGGCGTACAAGCGGTGACCGCCGGTGGACGCATCAGCATGATCGTAGGACACGACCGGGTAACGGTGGCGACTTTCGGGGGCGACGCACTCGTGGGACGCAGTGGAGCGCTCAAGCCTTTGCCGGCAAACACGGTGCGCACCTTTGAACTGCAAGTTGCGCGATTCACCGATCGCCCCATCCTGCCCGCACCAATCGCAAAGGCCCCCGGCTTGGGATTGTCGTTGGGCGGCGAGGCTCCTGTTGTGATCAAGCTCGACAATCCCGCCTCTGCAGCGAGCTATTGTGGATTTTTGTTTGATGCCCAGGGCGCCGCTGTGACGCAAACTTGCGGCCAAACCGACCCCAATCATATTGTGCTCCAAGCGCCGTCTGCCGGAACTTATTGGGCGAGCGTCGCTGCAGTTGACGTCGACGGTTTGGCAGGGACGCCTAGTCAGCCAGTATCGGTACAGATACTTGGCGCCGCACCTGGCAGCTACGACATCGAAAACGGCACGGTGTTTCTGGGTTTGGGCGAGCAGCTGAAATTGGTAGGTTATGAGGGATTAGTGATGCGCTACGGGGCCTCGCCCGAGTACTATCCGGCGGCCTCCGCGGTCAAACCCCTTGAACAAAAGCCCACCGTGGTTGAGTTCCGCAATCCGCGCGAACCGAACGGCTCAGTGGTCTTGAACCTCAGTCCGCGCGTACTGAAAAGCCAAATAGACATTGGTCCCGTGCGCAGCACGTGGCCGCAAGACGACATCAAAGTTACGGTAAAGATGTGGGACGGGCAGGGCCGTCCGCTCGACGCGCTGGCTGAGCACCGCATCGTCACCAAGGTTGGCCTCACGACCGTTGATGTGCCCTTCACGCGCGATGGCACCGCAACCGTCGGAGTAGTCCCCACTCAGCCCGGCCCTGGTCCTTGGGTGGTTCGCGTCAGCGTGCTTGACGCAAACGGTCATGAGGTCAAGCGCAACTTCTTGGAGGTGGCCACTGAGCCAGCTTCCCCGCCAACCGTCTCCGCGTCTACAGCTCTACCTGGCAAACCCGGGGCTACAGTCGCACGGCGCTAGGGGAGCCGCGCTGATCCGCTGACCCAGGCTCGGTCAGGAGCGGCCTATCCCCAACCAGCCAAAAAAGTGGGGTAACTGCGCGCGCTGCTCGGGCGGCATGAACTCAAAGTTGCGACCGCGATCGATGATTTCCCAAAAGTCCTTACTGGTCACTTGCGATAGAGCATCGAAGATGGAAACGAGGCGCGCTTTGGGTTCGTGAGCCATATCGTCCGCAATGCGTCGCGCTCGCTCCTCTTGGCCGTGCAACAGATAGTACGCGGCCAATTTCACCTGAGCCTTTCGTATCCCCACGAGCGCGCCCTCTTGGCTCTGTGTTCGCAGCGGGCGATCGAGATCCAAAAAGCTCTCGAGCATGGATTGCTCGATGTCTAGCTGCAAAGCGTGAGCTGCTTCCAGCAGCGATGACACATCGTAGGCCACGGTCTCGGTAACGAACGTCAGCTTCATGTCAAAGCTGACATGACCGTAATAGATCATGTGCCGGAGTCCCTCGAGCGCGGCCTCCGCTTGACCTGCCCTCAGCATCGCCTCGAGCAGGAGGCGGTACTGATTGAGCACGTTGTAGGCCGTACGCACATCGCGCACGTTGAGCGTGGCGCGAAGGTAGGAGTTCATGTAGCGGTACCCCAAACGCACCAATTCCGTATCGTTGGTGTCAGCCGCTGCCTCGACGATGTAACGGGTGTCGATGGCGATCAGATAGTTGATGTCGCGCATCGTCTCGAGCGCTTCATTGTAGATCGCCAGGTACTGGCGCATGATCTTCCATTCGAGCCAGGTGCGCCGTTGCTCCAGGTCGCGCAGTGATTCTGGATCCATGGCAACGAAATCTGGATTCTGGCGCATGCTGCCGTGAACTACGAACCATGCGCGCTGTGCCGTTGGCTTGTGCTTCAAATATCCCAGCAATAGGTCTTTGAGTGCGTCTACGGCACCACTGGCTATGATCTTGTCTTTGCCTGAGATGGAAGCGGACGCGATGTCCGTGAGTTCTTCGAGGGAAAGAAGCGCAGCGCCCTGCGCGCGTGACGCGGCGTTTGAATCGTGGGCGACGGTTCCGCGTACCGCCGTTGCGAGCGCCTGGCTACGGATGCGCTCGATGATGTTCATGGGCTCCAAGAACCAAAACACGTAGCCAAAGTACGGGACCATGAGGATGACAGCAGCGCTGGTGAGCACCAACATGGTGAGCAGGGCCAACCTGGGGACATAGTCATGATGCAGCGCAACGCTGAGCCACACACCACACACGCAAACTACGACGTAGTAGGCAATGATGGAAACGTTGACGCGATCACGCAGGAACATGCGCGTGATGCCGGTAAACCGCGCAGCAGACAGCTGAACGACGATGCTCACGACCGTGATGACGATGCCCAAAACAGCGACCACCACGCCCGCCAGCGCGCTGATCGCATCGGTGATGGATTGCGGATCAAAGCCAAGATAACGATCGAGCGGAGATTGGGCGCCGTCAGCGCGCGGCGCACCCAAAGCGTAGAAGTCCGCCGTGTACAGCCCCCAAAACAGCGACAATGCGAGCCCCGTCAGCAGGAGGATGGGCCACAGGAATCGCCGTCCCAACCTTGCAAACGTGCCCCATTGGGCCTCAACGGCGCTCACCATAAACAACGCTAGGGAGAACTAGTACCAACGCGCCAAATACTTCTCCGTAAAATTGCTGAAGGCACCACCGATCATGTCCTCGTAAATGTCGGGTATGTCCTTGGAGGAATCCACCAGGATGCTGAAATCCGGGTTGCGCCAAGCGCTCCAATCAAAGCGCATGGCTGGCTCCGTCGCGCCGGGCAGCTCGGCCAGCGCGGTCATGGTCATGGCAACGCCCATGTACATGGCGCGCGGCTTCCCGCCCACGTAACCGCCCGACATGCGTTCCTTGTGAATGAACGTGAGGGTGGGGGCGGTCACCTCGCCCAGCTTTTCATTGGCGCCGCTGGGCAACGGCAGGGGCTCAAACTTGAGGATCTCCTCGGAGAATTCAGGTTGAAGCTTGGCCACGACTGCGTCGAGCAACGCCTTTTCACGGCGACGCGCGCTGTCGCCGAGCACGTAGCGCGAGGGGTGGCTCTTTACGCCCATGTAGTACTCGTGATTCTTGATCACGATCTGGTCAAGATTCTCCGGATCTTGAGCAAAATCCTGATAGACGCGCAAATGCACGCTCGGCCCGTGCTGCTCGGCATAGGCAATCACCTCACGCATGAACGGAATCAAGCGCTCATCCTTGGTGGACGCCTTGCTCTCGAACGACGTCAGCGCGCGCTGGTAAATCTCATGACGAGCGGCAGCCAGCTCGCTCTCGATGAGTGAGCTGTCCTTGTAGCGCTTGGACAAGTCCGCAAGCGCGCGGAGGGTGCCTTGGGCTCGAGCGTTCGCAAGCTCGGTGAGGAGCGCAGCACGCAGCGCATTATGCACTTCGCCGGCGATCTCGGTCTGCGGATTGCTCGCGACAAACTTCTCGATGGCCTCCACATTGCCTAAAGTGATGGCCTGTTTGAGTTCGGCACGCGGTAGAAGCAGGCGCTTGACCTCAGGACGCGCGCCACCCCGCTCGATGTAGGCGCGGTACGCCTCAATGGTGTTGGCCGTGATGGCGGCCTTGTACAGGCCTTTTTGGCTGAGCGAGTCCCGCCAAACCGCCACGCCTTGCCCCACGAGTATTCCCACCACCACGCTCATCCCCAGGAGCACACCCACGCCAAGAAACTTGGGGCGCTCATGAGCTTGGGTGGGAGCCAAAGGGTTTTGAATACCGCTGTCCACGAGCGGACTGAGTCGGGCGCGTTCCAGCTGATCGCTGGGGTCACTTGCCTTCCAGCGCTCCATGCCGACCTTGGCTTTCTCCGCGGCGATGGACGCCATGTCAGCTGAACCCTGAGGGAAGCGAAAGGTCGAGCCACCGACCTTGACGATCAGGTCAGCACCCGATGTCGTCACACCGCTGAGTTGCGCAGCATCGTGAACAACCAGATCACCAAAGGTGGCCTGGATGAGCACGCCAGGGAACAAGTACGTGCCCGGCTGATAGGGCATGCGTTCATCCGCCCACGATTTGGCATACGCCATGAGGGCGCAAAACGTGGCGAGCACGGCGAACAACATGTGTACGATGCGCTGCCCCCACGACGTGATGGCAAACGAACTGCTCAATTCGCCGAGACCGTACAGTGTAAAAGCGGCCCATCCCCCCGCGATAACCAGCGCGGCCAAGCCCCAAACCAAGCTCTTGCTTTGACGCTGTGGAATGAAGCCGAGAGGAAGAGGCGCCGAGACCGCTTGCGCCGCCTCAATCATGCGGTCCTGGATAGATCGGGGGAGGCTGTAAAAGTCGTGTTTTTCCATTGCCTCGGACTTCAGTAGTTGCAGCGTGAGTGAACCACGAGCGGGGTAATGTTCACAAGCTGGGCGCGTATCAAGGCCAACTGCCTATCATTCGCTGCAGGTCGCGCGGCCAGGCCCCGCCCCACAGAGACCCGCCAGCTGAGGTCCAACAAGCGGGGGGAGCAAAGACTCCAGTCGCCGCAAGCCGACCAGGGCAGCCTGGGTGTCATCGACTGTTTGCTCCGGCCCGAGACCCAACCAGTCGGCACGCCGCAGCGCGTCGTCGAGCGGCAAGTGAAAGAAGCGTTGATGAGCTTGTCGTTTCAGCCAGCGCAACGTGAACAGCGCGTCCAACTGTTCATGCAGACGCCTGCTGCGATGCTTTGCGGTCGGACAAGAGCTGAGCGACGGTGCCACGTGAGCAAAGATCTGCCGCGCTTCATCCTCTATCCAGCTGGACCCCGTCGACTGGGGTGAGTGGCCCTGTGTCGTCCAGGCCTCGAGCATCAGAAGCAACTGGCGCAACGCCACGAACAGATCAGGATGCCAAGTCATGATGCGATGGCCCTGCTCCGATTGAGGCGCGTCGTCCGGACGCAGCTCCTTGGTCGCCTTCGCCTCGGCTACCCACTGTGCAAGCCGGGGACCAGTGCCAAAGGGGATGCGGGCGGAGAGCCTCGTCGCAATGATGATGGGTGCGTTATCGATGCGCGCGATGGGGCGCAATTGAACCAACTTGGACAGTAGGTAAAAGTCTTCCCCGGCCTGCCGATTGGGAAAGCCGCGCACGGCCGCGTAATGCGGCAAATTGAAGGCCAAGGTGCTGCCGAGGCTGTGATATCCATACGGAGACCCGGCGAAATTGAGCCCCAGAACATAGTAGCGAAATGTCGCCTCTACCTGTGCCATCCCTTCGATTAGGTGCGGCGGCGTCCCCGCCGGGGCGCGATGTTCGAAGGGAAACACGAGCGCTGACGCGTCATGAGAGCCTTCCAAGATCTCAAAGTAATTCCCGGGAAGGCGCGCGTCTGCGTCGCTGGATCCTACCCAGCTGCTGTGCAGCCTGCCTGCTACGTGCATGCCAAGCGCCCAGTCCGCCGCAATCTTGCGAGCTTGACCCACGCCCTCCTTCTCCAACAGTGCCCATGGGCCGTCAGTGATGTCAATCAGGAGGAGATCGAGTGCAGGCAGTGTGGGCCATACCCCACCGAGCAGAAACACTTGGTGCTCGGCAAGTTGGGTTTTCTGGCTGGCGCGTTGCAACAATTCCTGCACAAACTTACGATTGTCCGTGCGTTGCTCAGCGGAGGCATCCACAGGCTGATTGACCACGCAAATCACTAGCCGCGCCGCCTGCACGCCGGGCGCGGCGGAAAAGAGCTGACAGAACAGCGCCGCGTCTTCGGCAAACACCGGTACGACGACGGCGCTCTGGTAGCTGCCCGGCCTGAACGCCCCGGTGTCCAGGAGCGAAAGGAGGAAACGGGCGCTGGGCTGCGCGTGACGTTCCAGATACCGGGCAACGGTGTGCGGTTTGATCACGGTTGTCTTCAGTGAACACGCGGCAACGTCGGCAGCGTAGTGACCACCTGCGCCTCGTAGTCGAGCAGAGCATCGGCGCGCTTTCGCGCCTCGGCATCGCCCGCGTAATGCCGGGCCAGTCGAAAGAAGAAGGCGTGGTGGCGAGACTCAGCGCGCGCCAAGTCCATGTACGTCTCCTGCAACGGATCAGCGGAGGGTAAAGCATCAGCGACGAGCTTCAAGCGTTCGCAGCCCCGCGCTTCGACCACCCCGGCTACCAGGAGCGAGTCGATGAGCCCAGCATCTCCCCCGCGTCGACTCCAGTCACGCAGCGACTGCACGTACTCGTCCTTATAGTCCGGACCGAGCACCAGGCCGCGTGCGTGGATGATGAGGTACATGCGATGAAAATGCTCGAGTTCCTCGCGAGCAAATTCAATCATGGGGCCAAGAAGGTCAGGTCGATCGGGATAACGCGCGACGAAGGCCATGCCGGTAGCGGACGCTTTGCGTTCACACGCGGCATGGTCGAGCAAAAATTCATCGAAATGGGCCAGCACACAGTCGAGCCACTCGGCGCGGGTGGGGACGCGGAGATCGAGCATGGGCGCTCATTTAGCCGGCTCACCGACCACATGCACGACCAGACTGCGGCGATGGGGACGGTTTCGGTGCTCCCACACATAGAGCCCCTGCCAAGTGCCTAAAAGCAATTGTCCCCGTCCAATAGGGATCACTTCACTGCTGCGGGTGATGGCGCTCTTGGCATGCGCCGGCATGTCGTCGGGCCCCTCGTCGTCGTGCTCCCAGGCCCTGGTCTCAGGCGCCAAATCACTCATCCAACGCTGCAAATCCCGAACAACACTCGGGTCTGCGTTCTCCTGAATGACCAGACTGGCCGAGGTGTGTCGGATGAACACGGTACATAAGCCAGTGGCGATACCGCTCTTCCGCACGATTTCTGCCACGATTGCGGTGACATTGGTCAGCCCCGCTCCACGGGTCGCAACCGAAATTTCTTCTTGGAATAGGGCTGTCAAACCTGCGCGCCTCTCCGACCAGGTTTATGCGATAACCTGCGCGTCGTGAAGAGAAGCCCAGCGGACAGCACTACGATTTTGCCCGACGACCCTAGCGACGAACAACGGGACACGCAGTTGTTCGTGCCTGTGTCGTTCTTTCCGGACACCATCAACTCCCAGCTGACGGTTTTTTTTCAACAGACCCCTTTCGCCGCGCGCTTGTACTTGTTGCTGCTCTCGCTGTGGAAACACAGTTCATCGCGCACTGCCAACGCCATGGCGTTCGACCTATTCATCGCTTTGATCCCCATGTTGGGCATCGCCGGTTGGGCCACCTCGCTGGCGCTGCATAGTCCGGAAGAAACGTTGAAGCAGAGCGCGCTCTCCTCTTTGGCCCCTGCGCAATTGGACGAATTTTTGGGCAGACACTTCGAAGCATTGGCCGCTTCACATTTGGCACCTTTGGCAGCGTTTGCGGGATGGTGGGTGTCCTCCTCCGCGTTCAACACCATGATCGGTGCGTTTGAGGAGACGTTTGATTGCACTAAGCGAAGCTGGATCCAGCAGCGCATCGTAAGCTTAGGCCTAGCGCTCTTTGGTATGACTTGTCTCAGCCTGGTGGGTGCATTTGGCGTGCTCATGGCGCTCGCTCCCAGTCGCGACGCGGGCTACATTCAAATGCTCGACGAAAGCGGCCTTATGCGCGTGGGCTTTGTCGGCGCAGCCTACCTCTCGGTCACGGCGTTTCTGGGGCTCATGTACCGGGTATCCATCATTCGCGACAAGCAACGCCGCGTTTGGCCTGGTGCGTTCGCCGCGTGTACGATGGGGACCGCAGCCAGCGTCGGACTTGGTTACTACGCGACCAACATCGTCAACTTCGCAGTATTCTACGGCGGCTTGGCGGTGATCGTCTTGGTCTTGTTGTGGCTGTGGCTGTGGGGCACTGCC
>JACZCW010221664.1_pt1 | contig 33035 bp, 24 predicted proteins | sample 8641861 | NCBI WGS metagenome assembly JACZCW01 (sample SAMN15324607, study PRJNA640507) | soil metagenome | isolation source: intercropping sugarcane | place: China: Luxin town, Laibin City, Guangxi Province | collected 2019-07-25 | depth 10cm m | reverse complement strand
TATTCGCGTGGTTCATTGGCTCTCGCGCACAACGGCAACTTGACCAACGCAGAGCAGCACAAACACCTGTTGGAAGAGCGCGGCCCCATTTTTCAAACCAGTAGCGATACCGAAGTCATCGTCCACCTGGTCGCCAAGAGCGACCAGTCGACCGTGGTCGATCGCCTCGCCGACGCACTCCACCAAGTGCGGGGCGCATATTCTCTGGTCTGTCTCACAGAAACATCACTCATCGCGGTCCGCGACCCCATGGGCATTCGCCCGCTGTGCCTGGGAAAGTTGGGCGACAGCTACGTCGTCGCCAGCGAGCCCGCTAGCTTCGAGCTCATCGACGCGCGCTTCGTGCGCGACATCGCCCCCGGCGAGATGCTGGTGATCACGGGTGAAGGATTAACCAGTGAATTTCCCTTCACTGAGGCGCCTCGTCACAGCTGTATTTTCGAGATGGTGTACTTTGCGCGCCCTGACGCCACCATCGACGGCATCAACGTGTACGAAGCGCGCAAGAACTTGGGTCGGGCCCTAGCGCGGGAATCAGGCGTGCCAGCGGACATGGTGATCCCGGTGCCCGACAGCGGCGTACCAGCGACCATCGGTTACGCAGAAGCTGCGGGCATACCTTTTGAGATGGGCCTCGTGCGCAGTCACTATGTGGGTCGCACCTTCATCGAGCCGGAGCAAAGCATTCGTCATTTTGGCGTGCGCCTCAAGCTCAGCCCCATCGCGGATGTGATCCGCGGCAAGCGCATCGTCGTGGTGGATGACTCCATCGTGCGTGGCACCACCAGCCGCAAGATCGTCAAGATGTTGCGCAGCGCAGGCGCCAGTGAGGTGCACATGCGCATCGCCAGCCCGCCCACGCAATGGCCGTGTTTTTACGGGGTCGACACCCCCACCCGCAGTGAACTCATCGCGGCCACACACTCTCTCGACGAGGTCAATCAGTACATCACCTCGGATACACTGGCGTACCTGTCGCTCGATTCACTCACCAGCTCGGTCATCGCAGCGCGACGCACCCCAGAAAACATCGCGAGCGACGAGCGCGAATCGACCAACCCTGACAGCCGTCCTTCACGGCGCAAGTTGCCAACTTTGCGTCCTGAACTCACCAAGAAGAGTTTCTGTCACGCCTGCTGGAGCGGGCAGTACCCCATTGAGTTCACCCCCCACGAGCGCAAGGCCCAGCTGCCCTTGTTGCACGTCTGATCGGCGCGACAGACACGCTCGTGTTGCGTCAACGGTCTTCACCTGGGTGGGGTCAGTTGCAGCCGCGGGGTCATCGCCCTCGTCCGTGTCTTTTCCCGGGCGGCCAAACCTGACCCTGGGCCAGGTGGCGGCGCTGCAGCCAGCTCATTTTTAGAAATTTTCATTTTTTGACCCTGGCGCCCGCAACGCGCGCCACGACGGTCCGACAAGTCCTCTACCAGGCGCGCAACCCCAAGTATCGCGGGGCAAAGCGCGCGGAAAAACCGAGGACCTATGACCCATCCAACCGCCTTTCGTTCCCGTCTCATCCCACCCGCACGCTCTGCTCATCTGCGCTTTTTCCCAGCACTGCTGCTGCTCGCAACAGGCTGTGGCGCCCAGGTCGCGGACCTACCTGCTGACTCCAATCAAACGGCCGTGCCCTCTATCGCCAACAATTCCTTCACCTGGGGCGCCATCGACTACACGATCCGCTCAGCCAACTGGTTGGCATCCACGGCCGGCTCGTACGTCCAACTCGAACTCGACGCCACAAATCGCATTCGCTACGGCACCACCTCTCTCCTCGATTGGGACCTGCAGCTCGCCGACGGCTCGATCATCGCGCAAACGGACAACCGTTGGTTCAATTTGGAGCCCGCGCAGACGCACAGGTTTTCGCTTCAGTTTTCCGCGGCCGAGCACACCAGTCTCAGCGGCGCTCAGCTGGTGCCCCATCAGTCCGACCTCAACTACGCGCCCGCCCACATTCCATTGGACCGTCCCAGCAGCGACGCGCCTCTTGTCCTTCACCAGTTGGTCGGCAAAGTCCTCGCCACGCAAAGTGACACAGCCAACGCTCCCGCCGCAGCAAACACTGCTCGCCAATGGATCGTCACCATCAAGTCCGCTCAGATCAGCCCCAACAGCGACGTGGACGGCGGCGAACGAGCGCTGGCCGATCATCAGTTCGTGGACGTGGTCTTTGATGTGCACTATCCCGCGACGAACGCAGGACAAGCCTACTTTGGGGCGGACTTGGCTTCAGTGGAGGTGGAGGATTCACCCGCCTATGAATTCTTCGATTCGCTGATCCTCCAGCCCAATCAAACTGGAGAAGTGCATTTTGCCTTCGAGATCGCGACCGACGCGACACAATTCGTCCTCAACGTGAACACCGACGACACCCATACCCAATCGCTGACGGTCCCGCTCGCTGAACTCTTGCGTTGAGCAACCTCAACCCCCAAATCCACCGTTCTTCAAGAACTCCAATTCCTCCGCTGTGGAGGGGCGGCCCAAAATCGCGTTGCGATGCGGAAACCTGCCAAAACGTTCCACGACCTGCTGATGATGCTTCGCGTACTCGGTGAACCCACACTTCTCGTGCAAGGCCACCGAGCGCGCTTGGTCCTCCCGGTCTTCTGAGTGTTCAAACGGCAGATAGAAGAAGATGCGTAGCTTCTGATCCACTTGCGCATCAAAACCGCGCTCGATCGCCGCATCCGCCGCCCGCCGCGCCAACTCATCCGTCGCATACATGCGGGCTGTGCCCCGGAACGCATTGCGCGGAAACTGATCCAAGAGCAGCACCAACCCGAGCGACCAGCGCGGCTGCTCCAGCCAGTGCTGCAACTTCCCAGCGCTGGCCTCATTGTGCTTATCCAAGAATTGCGTGCGCATGCGTTCGTCAAACGCGGGGTCGTGAGCGAACCACGCGGTTTGCCCCGCGTCGCGCCAAAACGTAACGATGAATGGCTCAACCGCCGACGGATAGGTACTCATGGCTCAACCAGAGTACTGCCAAAGCATCAAAATGCAGCGCTCAAGCTCCGGCCAGCTGCGTAGCCGCAGCTGCCGCGTCCGTGGTGGGGTCCGGCCGCACGCGAGACACAGCAGCCTGACGGTTAGCCCGCACGCGCTGGACAGCGACAAGGACGACTGGTGCGAGCAGCAGAGAGCCAGGCACAATGATGAGTACGGCTCCGAACAACAACTTCCACCACAAGGATTGGGTCACGATAAATTTAATTAAGCACACGCCATGCCAAGAGCAACTTCTTGCGTGACTGGACAGCTCGACGACCCAACCTGGCCCGCCACCTTCTGCTCACGGCACCGCTGTCAGGTCGACCAATTTGAAGCGGCCAATTTTGGCCGACCGGTGCAAGAGCCCCGCCCCCCTGCATGTTCCCCGCACTCGTCACGGCAGGCCCCTACCCGGGCGGCCCTGCGCGGGGTGCGCACCAAGTGACTCAACGGTGTGACAGGTTTGTCGTGCTGCCCGCCCGCCGAGGGTGACGTGGAGGATCCGCCAGCCGGGTCAGTAGATGTGGCCAACGGCACCCGCATGAAGTCAACCTGACACACCCCACCGCAACATGGCAGGGCTGAGACTCGACCGCCCGCGACTCAAGGCGGCCGGTGCACCCGGCACCATGTGTGAGCGATTGAACAGAAACGTTCGCTCCACAAACGTCCCGTTTACTGGAGGAACGACTGAGGCAAAATGCCTCGGCCCTGCAGTCAAATTGCTGCGCCTCGCGTCCAGCTCGCCGTGCTCTCGCCAAGCGCGTGGTCTCTGATAGGAATCACATGTGAGGAGACCCACGCGCACCCGTAACGTGGTCAAACATCGGACGGCGGGAGTGTTGGCGCTTGCTTTGGCTTGTCTGCAGCCCGCTTGCGCCCACCATGAGACGGGGCGCTTTCAGATCGCCAAACTCGATCTCAAGGGCCAGAAGGATTTGGCAGAGCGCCCAGCGTTGAGTTGTCTGATCAGCCGCGAGCGCCCCCGGGTAGCGCTCACGCTTGGTTTGGGAGATGCAGTGTGTGGCAAACCGCCGTTCGATAGCCAGGCGCCCCAGCTGAACCTGTGGCGTTGGTGGTGGACGGACTGGCCAGCCTTCAATCACGCCGTATTTGCGGAAGATCTGCAGCGCATCGTGCGTTGGTACCGCGCGCGCGGCTACTACGACGCCAAGGTGGTCGGGGTGGACTTCGATCCGCCCGAGGCGGCCGATCCATCGCTCGACCCTCCCTGCGACCTCGACAAAAAAGTATGCAAAGTCCGCATCACAGTCGCCATCGAAGAAGGTCAGCCCACCCTGGTGCGCTCCGTAACCTACCAAGGATTGGATGATCTCCCGCCTGGCTTGGTGGCAGCGATCAAACGCCTCGGCCATCTCGATCTCGACCAACCCATCGACGAGACAGAATACGAACAAGCGAAGAAAGCGATGTCGAAGAAGTTGCGGGAGCAGGGTTACGCGCAGCCTCAGCTCCATGGACGCGTCGACGTGGACACCGCCGCGCGAAGCGCCAAGATCACTTTCGATATCCAGCCCGGCAGCTTGTACACATTTGGCAAGCTGACGCTCAAGGGTCAGGGACAGCTGCCGCAGAAGCCGATCGTGGCCGCGGCCAATCTGCCCACCGGCAAACGCTACAGTCCCGAAGTGCTCGAGGAGCTTCAGGCCGAGGTCTACGCGCTTGGGGCATTCTCGTCGGTCCAGGTCCACGAATCTTACCGGCCAGAAGAACAAAAGGTGGACATCCTGCTCGAGCTCGCGCCCCACGCCCCTCATGCGTTCCGCGCCGGCGTAGGTTTACTCAGCGGCGCGCAGCAGCGCACGTCGACGGGTGAACTCACCAGCATCCCGCAATGGGACATTCACTTGTTCGGTCGCTACGAACGACGCCACGTGTTGGGCACGCTGGGGCGGCTCACGGTGGAGGATCGACCGCGCATGATCTTCTCCGAAGATTTTCCGCGCACGACCTTTCCCAAGTTTGGCAACCTCCTTTCCGTCAAACTCAATCAGCCCGGACTCATCGAAAAACGCACCGACCTCTTCACGGAGAACGCTTGGGATTACGGACCCGACCCATTTTTGGGCTTTTTTCGCCATGACATCTACTTCCGCGTGGGTGGGCGCCGCGGCTTCTTCAAGCGCAAACTCGTGACCACCGTCAGCGTGCAACAAGATCTCTACTTGGTGAATCAAGATGCCGACAACGTCACGAGTGATGGCAGTGAGCTTCCCTCCACGTATGGCTACACCTTCACCGAGCAGGACATTCGCGTAGATTTGCGCAACGATCCGGGACGTCCGCGCATTGGCGCCTACTTTGGGCTCAATGCCACGCAAGCGCCGCGCTGGCCTGGATCAGACTGGACCGCGTTTCGCGTTGGGCCTGAAGTGCGCGGCTACTTGCCGCTTTTCTTCGACATCGTTTGGGCGAGTCGCTTCTCTATCGCCGCTCTGTTCATCACCGACGCGAGTGCTCACCTAGACGACACGTCCCGGACACTTGGGCCCAATGCGTACCGTTTGCGCGGTGGTGGGGCCAACAGCAACCGGGGGTTTCTGGCGGGCCAATTGGGGGCGGGCCTGCAAGGCGGCATTCGCCGCTGGGAAGCCAGCACTGAGCTCCGCATCCCGCTGGGTGAGAACTTTGTGATCGCCGGTTTCGCAGACCTGGGTGACGTCAACGATGCGCCGTACTTTCGCTTTGATCACCTCAATTTTACCGTAGGTTGGGGTTTGCGCTTCTACACCATTTTGGGCGCCATCCGCCTGGACACGGGTTTACGCGTGCTCTCTTTGCAACGTGCGGATGGTTCAAACGGGGTGGCCGACGATGACTCCCGGCTGTTTGGTGCACCCGGTGCCCTGCACCTCACCATTGGAGATGCATTTTGAACCACGACGCGCCGTCCGGAGCATCCCGAGCCAGGAGCAGTAGGAGCAGGCGTATCGGACGTGCTGTGCTGCGTTGGCTCGGTCGGTTGTTGCTGGGGCTCGGGTTATTGCTCGTGATCATCGCGGCCGGGTTGACGGCGCTTTTGACCACGACAGCGGGGCGGGGCCTGGTTTTGGACGTGACACTCAACCAGGTCAATCCCATCATTCCCGGCACCATTGAGGTGAAGCGTCTGGGTTGGCTCAGCCTCTCCAAGATCGAATTGTGGGGAGTCGTCATCCGGGATCCCGAGGGCACTGTAGTCGCGCGGGCAGGCCACGTTGCCGCGTACCCGGACTTGCCCGGGCTTTTGGCGGGGAAAATTGCCGTCCGACGAGGGATCGTGGACGACGTCTGGGGCGACTTGCGCGTGTTCCATCCACGGCGGGGTTTCCTAGCGGCGTTCGTGGACCCAGATACGCCGCCGTCGCCACCCAGTCCCGGTCCCCCGCCCGACGTGGTGATCAGGAGCGCGCGCATCACCTCCCTCGTAGCTCGACTTCCCGATCAAGATCCCGTCGGTCAGCTGGACGCACATGTGGATGAGCTGATCTCGGACTTTTCATTGATCGCGGGAGAGCCAGGGGCGAGCGTGCAAAGGCTCAAGCTGCGCGCCACGCGAGACCATGACTTGCTCCTCGATGCGACCGCAACTGGGCGGCTAGGTCGCGGCAAACAATCCACTCAGCTGGCTCTCACGGCGCGCACCGGAGCTGCGAGCGTGAAGTTGAACGCCGAGATGGTGCTCCCGCTGGTTTCCACCTGGCGCGAGCAACCCGCCTCGTGCCATCTCGAGGTGCGCGACCTCAGCGCGGGACACTTAGCTCATGTGCTGCGCGACCCCGCTCTTGCCAGCGCATTTCTTGGTCATTTGAGCCTGAAAATCGCCGCAACCGGGACGCCCCAGACCGCGCAAGCCATGGGCGCCCTCACCACCGCAGGAGGCACACTCCAGTTTGAGGAGCTCAGCATGGACGGTGCGCGCTTGCGGGCTCGCCTGAAGACCGAGGGCATCGATCTCAAGCAAGTGAGGACAGACCTGCCCCCGCATCGTTTGGGACTATTGCTTCAAGTCGAGACAGTTGGCCTACCTCCTGAGCCCATGCACGCGACCTTGAGCCTAAGACAAGCCACCGTCGACAGTGAGCCGCTGCTCGATCTCGATGCCCAAGGCACTTGGACGCAACAGCGTGTGGAGGGCATCAAGCTCGAGGGGCGCGCGGAAAACAGTCGCGTGTCAGCCGAAGGTAACTGGAACCCGGCGGGCAAGAGCCAGCTCCGAGCCCTGGTCGACGTCCGACAGCCGCTCGTGGCACGCCTGGGAAAACTCGTGGATCAAAGCTTCGGCGGTCGCGTGCTCGCCACCGCGGACCTGTCGCGTCAAGCTGACGGTGAGCTGCGTGCTCAATCTGCACTCACCGTCGATGATTTCGTGTTTACCCCACGCCAAACGGACGCAAAGGCCCCCCCTGCGCCGTTGGAGGTGAGCCATCTCACGGCGCAGCTTTCAGCGCACGGCCAACCGCAGGCGCTGAAGTTTGCGGTGACCACTGACATTGCCTCCACAAGATACGACAAGTATCGACTCGACCAAGCGCAGCTGAGCGCCAGCGGTGACCTCAACCACATCGCTGCACAATTGCACGCCCAAGGCGGTCTGGGTGATCCCCCCGCGGGCAGGGCCCGTGATCCCAAGAATGCCGCCGAGCTCAACCTCAAGCTTTCAGTCACGCGCACCGAACAAGCAACTCACCTCGTCGCCGACGCGCATGGGCAACTGGCGACTCATCCACTCGTGCTCAAGGCTCAACCCACCGCGCTCTTGGCCGGCGGCGGTCTGACCACCCAAGGCATCCTCCTCGATATTGGCGGTGAACGGTTGACTGTGCAGGGCAGCCTCAGAGCGCACGGAACAGCCGGCGCGCTGACCGCGCAAATTGGTCCCTTACACCTGCAAAAGTTTGCGCGCTGGACGAAAGACGAGACCCTGGTGGGCGAAGTCGGCGCAACCATCCGCGCTCAGGGCAGCGTGGCTGTCCCCATCGTGTCCGTGGAAGTCCACGGGCAAGGTGTGGGTCGTCTCGAGCGTCCACTGCTCGATTTCGACGCGCGCGGTCACTTCGACGCACGTGAGGGCAAGTCAGATCTCCATCTCAATGCGGCGAGCACGGACCTGCTCAGGACAGAGCTGGATGCCGCGTGGGAATTTCGCGGAGGTCCTCGCTTCGCTGATTCTCTCCCCCGTGGACACGGACAAGCCACGCTGCGCCTGCATCGACTCAAGACCGCGCTCATCGACGCTTACATCGCGCCCCAAGCTCTTCCTCTGGAGGCACTGGCCCGAGCGGAGATAGAGGTGAGCGGATCTCTTGCAGATCCAGCCGTAGACTCCAGCATCACGGTGAAGGCGCGTGATGAAAGTCCGCGCCCCGTCACGGTCGTTCATCAGCTCAAATACGCTCGGGGGGAGGCCCAAACCAAGCTCGTGGTCTCCGACGTTGCCGGACGCTGGGGCGACTTTACCGGACACATGGCCCTCAAAGGAAGCCAGCCGCCCACCGCTGAGCAGCTCGTCGCGTTGCTCCGACACGCCGCGTCTGACGCGTCTTGGCAGGCCGAGCTTAAGCTGGCTCGCCGCCGCATCGACGCGATTCCGTTCATCGAGCTCGCGGTGGATCGAGCCCAACTCCCGAAGCTGCTGAGTGCAATGCACGTCACGGTGACGCACGAGCCGCAGCAGGAACCGGTCGCTCTGGCTAAACTGCTGCTCGAACAAGATCCAAGCGCCGAGATTGCTGGTTGCCACAGTAAGACACTCACGGTCAGCGCCCAGCTGCAGCATGAGAGCTCCCTCAACCAGCTCGTGGTTCGCGCCCTCGACGAGGGTCGTGAGCTGTTGCGTCTCGAGTCCAGCGTCGACTACCCTATCGCGCCGCTTTTGTCCGGAAAGAGCGCCACCCTGGGGCCAGTGGATGCCGAGCTGCGCACAGCACAACTCGCTCTGGAGACATTGCCCTTCGTTTGTAGCCACGCAAACGGGCGGGTAAACTTACAGGCTTCCGCTCGCGACGTACTCTCCAAAACGCCTCATATTACCCTCGATCTCAAGGGAAAACGGCTTAGCCTCGGCAGTCGCGATCACCTGGACCTGCACCTGCGCAGTGAGGCCAACCATAGCCAGGTATCCGCAGATCTCAGACTGAGCGGGCTTGAACGCTACAAGGATTCCCGGGCCCACATACGCGCTCAAGTACTTTGGACGCTGGGCGGCGGCAAGTTGGTGCTCTCGCCCAACGCTGGCCTGGACGCGCGCATCGACTTCAAAGATTTCCCCGTCGCTCCACTGTTGCCCCCCCAAAGCCCCGTATCCTACGCGAGCGGCACCATTGACGCGAACATAACGGCAAAAGGCCAACTCATCTCGCCGCTGGTTCAAGGAACGCTCGATCTCAACCGCTTGTCATTCACGACCAATGCCCTGGCGCAACCGCTCAGCAACGTCAGCGGGCACTTTCAATTCAACGGGCGGCGCGCACAGCTGACCAAGTTTGAAGCACACGATCAAAAAGGAAAGCTGGAGCTGTCAGGCGAAGTGGACCTGTCCAACATGGCACGAGTCACCAGCCAATTGCGCATCAAAGCCGATGATTTTCCGCTGCGACAGCGCGGACAGGTCGCAGCAACGACCACCATGGACCTCACGGCAAAGGCTATCATTACGCCCGATCAAACTGAGGTGAGGTTGGTGTTCGCCGACGTCGATACTTGGTTGGAAACCGTCGCATTGCGGCTTGGTATCCCGCTCAAAGCTCACGATGAGTTCATCGTCGACGGACGCACACCGGCTCGTGCCAAAAAAGCCCGTGAGAAAGCCCTGACCGAGGCAGCCAAAGCGCAAGGAGTCCAAGTCGACTCGCTCCCGGATACGGAACCCGAGGTGTTGATCTTCATCGACGCTCAACAGCGATTCTGGGTCAAGCGCAAAGACTTTGCCGTAAAACTCAAGGCGGAGCTCGAGGCCAGAATCGAGGATCCGGCCGTGCGTGTGCTGGGCGACGTGATGATTGACCGCGGATACTTGCAGCTATTTGGTAAGGTCTTTGACCTGCGCCGCGAGAGCAGCGTGCGCTTCACTGGCGGAAATCCGCCCGATCCGGTGTTGCAGCTGGACGCCGACTACAAGACCCGCGGGGGGAAGATCGTCGCGGTGAGCATCGGAGGACGCGCCAGTGCGCCTGTTTTGACCTTCTCTATCGACGGCAATCAAGTGGACGCCGGAATCGCCGTGCAAGAGCTATTTGGCGGAGAAAAAGGCAGCGGCAGTTCAGACGCGACCAGCCAAGCTCAAAATTTCGTGAGCGGATTGACAGCAGGCATCCTTGCCACGGCGGCGCGACGCGAACTCGGCGCGGCAGCTCCCATCATCATGATCGACCCCTCGGAGAAGTCTGGTGAAGGGCGGGTGCGCGCCGGATTCGAGTTGGACACGCTGGTACCGCCATTCCTCAGATCGATCGTCACCGGCGCCTACTTGGAAGGCGTCGCGGCGCGTGAATCCCAAGGCAACTCCAATCCGAGCGCTCAATTCGGCGCGCTGCTCGAACTCTACTTTCCCAAGAACTTTTTCACGGCTGGACAATATGGACCGGGCACAACTTGGTCGCTCGACTTTGGCTGGCAACTTTGAGGGACGTCTTTTGGTGGGGGTCAGTTGCATCCTCGGCATGGTCGCTGCGCGCCGTGTCTCATCCATCCGGGGCAACTTGGGGGGCGCTTGTGCTAGGGTGGCTTTCTCAGGTGATTCATGACGCTGTTGTTCGCTATTTTTGGCCTTTTTATTGGCGGTGTGCGCGGCATGCTGCTGGGTGCCGTCATCGGGTTTTTGCTCAGTCGTTTTACACAACGCTCCAGCCAACGCGACGTCCTGCGCATCCAAGAGCAGTTCATCGACTCCACCTTCGCGGTCGTGGGCGCGCTGTGCAAAGCGGACGGAGTGGTCACCCGGGATGAAATTCAATTCACCGAAGGATTGTTTGAACGCCTGCACCTGACGCTCTCACAGCAAGCACAGGCGAAAGAGGCATTTCGCCGTGGCAAAGAGCCCGATTTCGATCTCGACGCGGAGGTCGATCGCTTCGCGACCACCGCACACGGCAATCACGCGCTGTTTCAAATGTTCCTCCGCGTGCAGCTCATGGTCGTCATGGCGGACGGTACCGTTCATCCCGCTGAACGTGAGATGTTGCTGCGGATCGCCCGACGACTTCAACTCACGCCCTTTGAAATTGCTCAAATTGAGGCGGTGTTGCGCGTGGCCAGCCGGGGACCGGCAGGCTCCGCGTGGTCAGGGCAGGCGCGCACCTCAGCCCCACCCGCCAGGCAGGCCATCGACGACGCCTACACGACTCTCGGCGTAAGCAGCGACGCGACCGACGCCGAAATCAAGCGCTCCTATCGCAACCTCATCCGCGACAACCACCCCGACCGCCTGGCCGCCAAAGGCCTGCCTGAAAACATGCGTGAACTGGCCGAGGAGCGCACCCGAGAAATCAACGCCGCGTACACCGTGATCAAGCAAGCCCGCAATCTCTCCTAGAGTCCGTCCCGACCACGCCAGTCCCATCTCGCTCTTTCCAGGGGCAGGCTCCTCGTAGTACACGAGGCCCATGTTTCGTTTTACAGACCGGCACTTTTGCGACGAAGTCCGGACTACCGTGGTGGACAGCGGTGCGGCTTGGTTGACCAAAATCACCAGCTTGACCAGTCTAGGTGCTATGCTTTTTGTGATGATCTTGGGATGTAGTCGACCTGAGAGCGAACCTCGTCCAGCAGCACCGCGTCCCAGTGCCCCCTCAGCCGCTCCAGCTCTGTCGGCTTCGTCCAGCAGCCATGACGTTCACGCGCCGACGCCCCAACGCTTGCCCAGCCACGCTGCAGCACCCACCGCAGAAGTCATGTGGAAGGTCCCCGAGGGCTGGGTCACGTTGCCGGCTCGCATGATGCGTAAGGCGACCTATGAGGCGCCAGGTGAGAAGGGCGCAGCCGAGGTGGGCGTGTTCTACTTTGGTCCAGGACAGGGGGGCGGGGTGGAGCCCAACATTGAGCGCTGGGTCAATCAATTTACGGACGCCAGCCCAGCCAAAAGATCGGAAGAAACGATCAATGGGATGAAGGCCGTCACCGTCGAGATCGAAAAAGGCACCTACCAGAGCGGCATGCCCGGAGGTCCCACGACGCCGCGCGCCGAATGGGCGCTCTTTGGCAGCATCGTGGAAACGCCACAAGGCGCTTACTTTTTCAAAATGACGGGGCCAAGTCCCACAGTTGCGACGCAAAAAGGCCAACTTAGGGCCATGCTCGCAACCATCACGGTGCAGCAGCCCACCACACCGTGATTGGTCACACGCGCTCGCTTCGTCCCTGGCCGGTCACTTGTTGGGTTGGGGTGTAACGCGAAGGTAGGGCTTGACCGTCCGGAAGCCCTTGGGAAAGCGCTGGCGAGCTTCCTCATCGCTGAGCGCCGGTACTACGATCACGTCCTGGCCGTCCTTCCAATCCGCCGGCGTCGCAACCTTGTGATCGGCTGTGAGCTGAAGGGAATCGATGACTCGCAGGATTTCGTCGAAGTTGCGACCAGTGCTGGCCGGGTAGGTCAGGTTGAGCTTTACCTTCTTGTCGGGCCCAATGATGAACACCGACCGAACAGTGAGTGTATCGTTAGCGTTAGGGTGAATCATATCGTACAGTTCGGCTACCTTGCGATCGGGGTCACCCAACAAGGGAAAATTGAGGGCCGCGCCCTGCGTTTCCTCGATGTCGCCCGCCCAACGCAGATGATCGGCCACTGAGTCCACGCTCAGTCCAACTACTTTTACGTTGCGTTTGTCAAATTCCGGCTTCAGATGCGCTACACGTCCTAGCTCTGTGGTGCACACGGGCGTGAAGTCTTTGGGATGTGAAAACAACACGCCCCAACTGTTGCCAAGCCACTCATGAAACTTGATCTCGCCCTGGGTACTTGGGGCGGTAAAATCCGGAGCTACGTCGCCGAGTCGAATTGCCATCGTCGTTTTTCCTTTCGTGCTTTTCTCGCTTGAGCCCTTAGACTGGTGCTCAGCGTGACAGCGCGCAAGGGCAGAGACGTAGGAAAGCGTGCGTGCCGAAGGACACACCCAGCGCCAGTCCTTGTCACCCGTGATCTTTAACGGGAATTCCTCAGAAAAAAGATACTCAATCCTCACCACCGCACGCCGGGGGTGGCTCACACGTCACGTCGATGAGCGTGCCATCCAGCCCAAGCCACGTACGACTCGGTTCGGAGCTTGGAACCTCGACACCATTGTGTCCCTGGCCTTGTGACGGGCCACCTTGGGCGCGCATCGAGAAGGTGGACAGATCGTCGGTAAAGGTAAAAGTATTGAGGGGCTGGGGGTACGTGTCATCAACCGACAGCGGGAAGTCCACGCCTGAGGCCGAACAAAACGCGCCACTGCACGTCACCGTGCCCAGCACGTGATAGCCATCCAAGCACCCCGGTCCACCCAGGATGTCCTGTGGCGTCCACTTGGTCGTCCCGTGTGGAGGTGCAGGGCCGTAATCACAATTGTCCCACACCAGTGACGAACCCGACAACGTGCCCACCGCCAAACCGCATGCATCGTACCTTGTGGTGACTTGAAGATCCGTTGTCGTGATCGCGCCCGGCGCATCCACCACGAAGTATTGCGGCAGCGCGTACTCCAGGATGGTCACCCGGTACGAGCCCCAGCCGTCGGCGACGGCACGCAGTGTCAGCGTCCCCGGACCTATGGTAAACTCGCCATTTCCTGCGTTGGCCGGGGTGTCGGAAACCTCAAACAAGCCGGTGATGGAATAAGTAGCGATGGCTGAAGGGCAATCAGTGTTGCCGCCGCCGCCCATGCTGGTTTCACCGCCCATCCCAGCAGAAGAACCCGCGCGCTCAATACTGAAGTGACGTGTGGTGCCGTCCTCCGCGGTTACGACGAGATCAAATGGACTGCTGAGATCAATCTCATCACCCACTTGCGCAGAAGCCGTAGCGAGGGAAGACACGGTCAGCGACGTGATGATCGCGAGCGCGGTATCGTCGGTTGCCGGCAGGGACACCTGGATAACGCCTTCGTCGTTCAAGATCTGGGCCGGAGCGGACTCTCCTTCAACTGAAAACCCCAGCACCTCGGCCTGATCGAATTGTCCAAAGTAGCTTTCGTCGAGGCAAGCGCTCAAGAGCAGGACAAGCGGGCTCAGTTTCCAAAACTGGTTCATCTGGCACCTCACTCAAAAATAACCAACAAAAGCAAACTGGAGACTGAGCAAATTGAGATCGACGCTCAAGTTGACATCCTGCTCGCGACCATTGGAGGTGTGGTCCGTCGTGGCCTTGTAGTTTTGATACTCGAGGCCAAGCACGTTGACGCCAATTTCGAACGCAAAGTTCTCATTGGCCACCACCATCAGGCCGGGTTGCACCGCCAAGCCCATGGAAAATCCGTTACTGGACAAGACGCTGGACGTGGTCTCCGTAAAAGTGCGCTCCACTCGCTCCCCGTAGCCAAATACCACGGCAGCCTGCGCATAGACGAAGAATCGGCCCGGCTTGTCTACCGGCAAAAATCCACGCAATGCCGGCCCCACCCTGACGTCATACTCCACGCTGTTCAGGTCGTTCGCATCGGCGCCTGAATCGCTGATGACCCCTTTGTTCAACGTGCGCCGATACGCCACGGTCATGCCAAGCGCCAACGCGTCGGTTTTGAGTACGTAGCCGGCAATGCCTTCGATCTTCGTCGTGAAGCGGCGTCCGTCGTCCACGGTGCCCGCCAGGGTTTCGTAGTTGTCCCGCGAACGGTAACCGAGAGCCAGGGTGCCGCCCACGTAATAGTTGCCGCGCTGGAGCGGAGAAAGCGAGGCGGGTTCGGGCTGGGCTGGCGCTTTGACCTCTGCGAGTTGCGCGCGCAAAAGACGCAGCTCTTGGTGCAACGCCTGCATGTCCTGGCGAAGGAGCGCGAGCTGCTCATCCGATGCAGACGACGCAGCGCCCAGCGCGACGACCGTGGATCCGCTCGACTCCGGCGTCGGGAGTTCGTCCGCGGAACTGGCCGCGACCTTCGGCTCTTCCAGTTTCTGTGTGTCGGCAGGGGGCAACGTGGGCTCAGCGGCCCGGGCCATACTGACCCAGCACGCACTCATGACGATGAAGACAAGCAGCTCGGCTGTGCGCGCCCTCGCATACGAAAGCCAGTTAGATATGTCGGTTAGGCCATTTTCCACGTACCCGGCTTATCCTGCGGGTCGGATCCGGTGGCAAGCTGCACTTTGCAGCGGCTCAACGGACCAGTCTGGCTTGCTCAGCTGCCGCTCGAGCTGGGCATCTCTGCTTTGGGACGACCCTTCGCCTTTCCGACGACGTCACCGTCCAGCGTTAAGCCTTTTGATGGTTGCGATACGTACACCTCGTTGCGTACGGTAAGCTCATCGGTGCACCCTGGGGTCGCCAGATGACATGAAAGGTGATGAGTGAAGACCAACATCAAGAGCAAGTGGGCGTCATTGATCGTGAGCTGCGTGATGATGGTCGCTTGTCCCATCGTCCATGCGCAAGAGCAGGAACATTCCCTCAGGCACGACGAGGACATACCACCCGCGCTCAAACCCTGGATCCCTTGGGTTCTTGCCGATCTGGGGGACGAAGCGTGCCCAGACTTCAACGGGACGTACAGTTGCGCATGGCCCGGCAGTCTGCAGTTGCATTTGGACCATCGGGGCGGTGATTTCCAACAGGACGTGGTCATGTCCACCCGCGCTTGGCATGTCCTACCAGGACAACATGGGGCTTGGCCCAATGGGGTCACGATAGACGGTAAGCCGTGGCCCGTAGTGGAGCGCGAGCAACACCCTGCAGTTGAAATTGCGGCGGGCCGGCACGACATCCGGGGAAGCTTCTCTTGGGAGCGCGTTCCGGAGACCTTGCACGTGGGACAGCACACCGCATTCTTGTCGCTCCATTTGGGAGGGAAAAACATACCTCTCATCAAGCGCGAATCGGGCAACATTTGGCTCAAAGGGTTGGGCGACACGTTGGATCCAAAACAAGCACCTGAGCAGGTTGAACTGCAGGTCTTCCGGCAACTGCGCGACGGGCTACCGCTGATCGTCGAGACGCTCCTTACTTTTCAAGTGTCAGGGCGGGCGCGCGAGCTGGCTTTACCCAAAGCCCTGCTCGCCGATACCGTCCCGCTCTCGGTCGACGGCGACCTGGCCATCGCTTTGGAAGCAGATGGGACGCTGCGCGTTCAACTGGAGCCCGGCAAGCACGAGGTGCGCTTACTCGCCCGTACCAACGGTCTTCCTGATCTCATCAAGAACCAACCACGGCCTCGACCTTGGCCGGAGCAAGAGTACTGGACCTATCGACCCAACACTGAACTGCGCGCAGTGGACGTCACCGGTGCTCCCTCCATTGACGCGTCACGCACGGGGCTTCCCGAAGCCTGGCGCAGCGACGGCGTGTACGTCGTCGGACCAGCGGACGCGCTCAGGCTGACGACGACGCGACGCGCCCAAGAACAGCTCCCGGATAATCGCTTACAACTCGATCGAGAATACTGGCTCGACGAGAGCGCGAAGTATTTTACGGTCCGCGACACACTGACAGGCGAAATGCACCAAAACTGGCGCCTCAACTTGCTCAGCGGTGAATTGGGACAAGCGCAACTTGCTGGTGAAGGACAAGTGATCACCCTTTTTGGTTCCCCACCTGCCCGAGGTGTGGAGGTGCGCGACAATCAATTGTCTTTGGTTGCCGTCTCTCGCCTACCCAAGACCACGCGTTTGCCCGCCGTCGGTTGGTCGGAAGATGTTGAGCGCCTGACCACGACTCTACGTCTGCCGCCTGGCTGGCAGCTCTTCACAGCGACTGGGGTCGATGATGCGCAGGACACCTGGGTAGCGCGCTGGGATCTGTTTTCTGTGTTTTATGTGCTCTTACTCACGCTCGCCGTGTCTCGACTCGTGCACGTGGGCGCTGGAGCGATTGCGGCAGGAGCGCTCATCTTGTCCCACGGAGAAGTCGATTCTCCAGAGTTCATTTGGCTGCCCTTGGTCGCCTTCGGCGCACTGCTGGTCTTGGTGGAGCCAGGACGCTTTCAGCGCGTGCTCCGGCTCGGCTTTTACGCAACCGCCATTGTGCTCTGGATCGTATTTTTGCCGTTTTGCGTCAACCAGGTCCGTTCTGCCATCTATCCGCATCTGACCAGCAACTATGAGGCAGCGTTCAGCTTCGATCAGCCAGCAATGAAAGCCCCGGCGTTGGAGGAGCCTGTGGCACAGCAGCTGGATGCCAAGCGCGAAGCGGCGGACATTCCAGAGGAGGAGTCCAGTGCCAACAAGGAAGGCGGCAGCGGAGCCCGACCGTCCAGCTCCATCCCCAGGATGAAGATCGGCAGCTACGGCGGTGGCGGACTAGGCCGCGGAGCAGACAATTACCCACCCAAGGCTGGTCTCGACTCGCTCTCCCAAAAACAGTTTAAGCCCGACGCCGTAGTCCAATCCGGTCCCGGCATCCCTGAAATGGTCGGTCCAAGTTGGCATCTGAATTGGTCAGGGCCGGTCGCCAAGGATCATCAGCTGTCGCTCTATCTCATTTCACCCAACCTCAACCGCGTGCTCACAGCGCTGCGACTGCTGTTTTTGGGCGCGCTCGCCTGGCTCATCTGGCGGCGCGTCCATCGTCCGCGCTCGCCCACGCACCGATCTGATTCGTCCGTCTCCCGCGCGGCTGCGGTCGCAGCGTTGGCTCTGGGCGTCTTCGTGTTGCCTAGTAGCGCGCGCGCGGATGAACCGTCCGACGAACGTCTCACCCAACTCAAAGAGCGGCTGCGCAGAGCGCCGAGCTGCGCACCCCAATGCATCTCTGCCAACGCCCTCAACGTCGAGCTGGGGCAGGAGCTGGTCGTCGTTGCCAAGGTGCACGCGGCCGCACGCGGCAGCTATAAATTGCCTGGCCCCGCCTCCGCGCTTCATTCTGTGCGGCTGACCCAAGACGGTCGTCCGCTGGGCGCGGTTCGCCTGGAGGCGGACGGGAGCTACTACGCGCTCCTGGAAAAAGGCGTGCACACGATCGAGCTGCGCGCCGGATTGACCAGCGACCGGACCACGCTGGACGTGGGAACGACACCTGAGCGCGTGAGCGTGCGCGCAGAAGGCTGGACAGTGTCAGGGATTGATGAGCTCGGGCGTGTCGACGGCGGCACGCTGACGCTTCAGCGTTTGGCCGAGGAGCTACCCGCCGCGGCCACCGACAGCGCGCCGCTCAAGAGCCAGGTGGCTGTTCCTCCCACGTTTGCCATCCGCCGCTCCGTCAATCTGACCGTCACCGGCCAGGTCATCACGCAAGTCGAGCGACTGAGCGACGCCAGCCGCCCCGAGGTGCTGCGCCTTCAACTTCTCCCCAGTGAGCGACTTACAACGCCAGGTATCGAGGTCAGTGGCGGCCTCGCGCTCCTACCTTTCCCGGCCGAGGCGCGCTCCAAGGTGCTCACCTCTACCCTACCGCTGCCGAGCGGGGACGTTCCATTCAACGTGACGCTCATCGCTCCTCCGCCCGGCAGCACGACCGAGACGTGGGATGTGCAATGCGGCGTGGTTTGGCATTGCGATCCCAACGGCATCACCCCCACGGCCCATCAAAGCGAAGGACACTCGCTGTGGACCTTCCACCCTTGGCCGGGTGAGAAATTGACACTCACCGCGACGTCACCGACCGCCGCGGACGGCGCGTTCCTCACCATCCAGCACGCAACGTTGACCTTCAACCCTGGGATCCGCCTGACGCGTGCCCAACTGCAAATGAGCATCCAAACGAGCCGCGCGGTCGTGCATGCGGTGAACATCCCGGCTGATGCCAAGCTCGACACAGTTCAAGTCGACGGGGTGGCCCAAGCGGTCAAGATTGACCAGGGACGGGTACGGTTTTCGCTTTCCCCAGGAGTGCGCCAAGTCAACATCTCTTGGCAGCAAAATCAGGGATTGTCGGCGCTGTTTCGCACGCCATCGGTCAATTTGGGCGCGGCTGGGGTCAACTTCCGCACCATCATAGATTTGCCGGAAAAACGTTGGTTGTTGTTGGCGGGGGGTCCAGCGCAAGGCCCAGCCATTTTGGTGTGGGGCTATCTGTTGCTCATTGTGAGCGCTGCATTGGTTCTGTCACGGTTACCCTACGCGCCGCTCAGCCTGGGCCAGTGGCTACTCTTGGGCTTGGGCCTCACTCAAGTGCCATCAGCTGCTGCCCTGGCCGTGGCCGGCTGGTTTTTCGTGGTCGGCTCGCGCCACAAATGGCCCATGTTGACGGGGTTTCGTCACAACTTCGTGCAATTGATGCTGGTCGGTTACACCCTGGGCTTCCTGATGGTGATGACCGGCGCCGTGTACGAAGGTTTGGTCGGTTCACCGGACATGGACGTAAGCGGCGCTGGTAGCTACGGCACGCACTTGGTTTGGTTCTCTGATCGCTCGAACGGCACGTTTGCTCCCGCCTGGTGCCTCAATCTCACCATCTGGATTTGGCGCGGATTCATGTTGGCCTGGGCGCTTTGGCTCTCGCGCGCGCTGCTCGGTTGGCTCAAATGGGCATGGACGGCGCTCACGCGGGACAAGTTCTGGGCACCGAAGATCAAAAAGAACAAGACCACCCGAGACCCTGGTGATGTAGAACCCGTGGCGCCAGCCGCAGCCCATCCGACGCCGCCAGATGAACCGGCGCTCTGACCCGTGGTCCCCGAAGACCTGCGCTCTTAGCGCAGGATGGGCCGCTTGCATTCGATGGAGGAGTAGTACGCCTGCTGACTTCCTCCGCGCCAATCGTCAATCAAAAAGCTGATGGCTCCACTGGCGCCGCGAGCCGCGATGGGACTGCGGGTGTCGCTGGGGTGGTCCGTCAACCGGGTGCGCTCTTCGAGAACGTTGAACTCCAAATCCATGACCTGGGCATACAGCTCAAAGTTTCCGTCCTGGTAGTCGGTCCAAAACAACATGAAGCGATCACCAAAAGAGAGCAGCGCAGGTTCGCGGGCATACTCAGCAGCGGATGTGATGGCCTGAGGGGGAACCAGCACTTCACCTGATTCACTCACCACAGCTCCCATAATCGAGGGACCAGCTGAAGAATACGGTCCGACGTTCATCGTCGCCCACGTCACGATGAAGCGATTGCCCGCGGCGGCGATGCGAGGGTCAACGGCATAGTCATCGGCAAGTCGCACGGCACGTCGATTGCCAAAATTTTTGTCGAAGCTGGCAAACACCAGGCGCATATCACCTTCGTCATCATCCAAACGAGGCGGAGAATCAGTGTAGACCACGCCATACCGCGCCGGGGTGGCCGCAAGATCGGGCGCCTCGGCATCTTCATCGATCGATGAAATCAGCTGGTTTCCGCCGATCATGTTGCCCTGGGCGTCCACCAATTGCACGTAGATGCCCGGCCCTCGCCCTTCTGATCTGAGACGTCGATCGCTCCAAACTACGATGTAGCGCCCCTGATCGAAACGAACGATGCTTTGCGTGGAGAAGTCGATCGCATCGGAAATACGCACATCCGGGCCCAGTTTGCGCCCGGCAAGGTCGAAACGATTGAAGAACACCTCGTAGTCAGAGAAGCGCAGGTCCTGCCAAGTGGCGCCAAACGCGTCCCCCGACCATGCCAAATCGACGCCAAATGATTCGGTATTTACCAAAACTGCTTCTTCGCTCCACAGCACGTCCGAGGCATTCTCGTCGATGCCGTTGATCCATGAGGAACGCGAACGTTCCACCATGCTCCAATATCCCGTAGCAAAAATACCTGCGCCGTAGGCCAACCCCTTACGGCCGGAGCTATCGGCGCCCTCTTTGAGGAGACGCAGCTCTGGAACCTGATTGAACGAAAGGAAGAGCGCGTCGTTGTCGGCCGTGCCATCGCAGTCGTTGTCCACGCCATCGCACACTTCCTCGGCGCCCGGTCTTGCCAGAGGACTCGTGTCGTCGCAGTCCTCACCACAAGCGTCCTCATCTCCCGGGCTGTAACCCGGTCGAGGCCCATTGAAGCCATCGCCGTCCAGGTCCTCTGTGATGGAAAAGGCTTCACATTGGCCGGTCGCGGGGTTGCATGCCTCAGGTGCACAAACCGAGGTCGATGGACATTCCAGCGGCTTGATGAGGCAGACGCCCTTTTCACACACTTGAGGCAAACACAACACAGTCTGATCGCAGTCCGTGTCCAACTCGCACAGGGGGTCGCCTCCCCGCAGTTCACTGCGCGCCCCACACCCCGTCAAGAAAACGGTACCCAAGGCGCCCGCCCAAGCCTTGCCCCAAAGATGCTTGCTCACACTTTGGTAACGAAGTGATGCCCATAACCTCAATAACATACGCCGTATCCCAGTACATCGGTTTCGCCGCAGATCAAACCGGGAGGACAAGCGTTGGCCTGACCGGGAACACAGATTTGAGCGCACCGTTCACCGCCGGCGGCGCCTACGACGCACATGAAACCCGCCGAACAACCCGTCCCAAAGTCTGAACACAACGCCCCCTGCTGACCTATCCCAGCAGACACACACATTTCTCCGTACCCAGGAACGCCGCAGCCATCAAGATTGTCGGGATAGATGATGTACGGCAAACATGCCTCAAACTCGTAGCATTCCGCCTCTGAATCGAAGGGATCACACTCGTGCAGCGTCGGCGGGGGGAGCACGTCATCGGGACACTCTATTTCTTCGTACGGGAGCGTGCCGCCCACGCCCGCGGCTTGCCCTCCCGTCGAAGGAATGAACGGATTTCCACCGGTCGCTGCCCCACCACTTGCCCGAGGTGGCGCGCCACCGCTTCCCGAGTCGGCCCCGCCCGTTTCCGAGAACACGTAACCCACATCTCCACCACAAGCGGGCGCACCCCACGCCACCACCACCATTGTCACTACCAGGTGCTTGACGCCCACTGACCGCCAAGATGTACGGTTGAGAGATTGATAACAATTCGCCAAGGCGAAACGAGCGACAGGCGCGGCGCGCCGCGGCGACTCCTCCGTCGAGATTGAGCGATCGTTGCAAGCCATGGAGCTAGCCTAGCCCAAGGCCGCGCGGCCCACACCCCATGTCCGTGCCGATTCGCTCCTTCGATGTGGGGGATCCGTCGGCGATGTTTCGCGCGCCCGGGGAGGTCCCTGGACGACCCATCACGCCATGGTAAACCCGGCCTCGACATGGACCTGTGCCGTGAAAACGTTTTTTTCCACAATTGTGCAGGTTCGCGCTTCGCCTCATCGTTGTCTCTGCTCTTCTCTCTGATCTGCGGGTGCGACCGCGCGCCAGCCGAGCCCGATTCGCCCGCGCCCATCCATGTCCCCAGCGGAGCGGAACCCGCTGAGGCGCCCAGCTTGGCCAGTGGGGGGCAGCCAGGACTGCCAGGCCCTGCGCGACGCGAGGGCGCTCCCAGTCAAGCGACACGCTGTTTGCAACCGCTAGCTGAGATCACGCCGCCAAAAGTGAGCTCACGGACCACTTGCCCACCGGATCCAGAGGGGCGTCCCACGATGCCCCAAGGCAGGGTGTCTTTCACAGAAGCTCCTAGCGCCCCTGAACTCCGGGTAGAATTGGCCCTCCATTTCGAGCATCAGCGTCACGGCCTCATGTTTCGCTCACAGCTCGCCGACGACGAGGGTATGTTGTTCAGCTACGAGGATGAAGACGTCCGACGCTTTTGGATGCACAACACCTGCTTGGCCTTGGACATGATTCACATCGACAAGGATCAGTACATCGTGGGCATCGTAGAAAACGTGCCGCCCTGGAACGACGTGACGCGTACGATCGATTGTCCAGCGCAGCACGTGCTGGAAGTCCCGGCCGGTTGGTCCCGGCGCTACGGCGTGCAGCCGGGACAGCGCGTGGAACTCAGCGCGATGGCGCAGAATTGAGTTTTCTTTCTACCTTCACTAGGACTCTGCCCCATGTTCCTCCCCTCTGACAATACACCTCGCACCCGCGCGTTTGCTGGACGTTCACTCATGCTCGGGGCTGTCGCGTGCAGCACCGTGCTCGGGTTTTGTGCGGTCCTCGGTTGTGAATCCAGCCCGGCGGAGCCCTTATCGTCACCTGCGCCACAACCCACGCCGTCCAACGCAGAGACCAAGCGCGGCGCCACACCAAAGAGCGACGCCAAGACAGACGGGGGCGACCCCGCGCAAGGCAAATTCACGCTAGCGCAAGCTGTAGAGGGCCTACCCAAGGACGGCAAGCTCACAGCCAGCATAGAAACGGATTTGGGGACGCTCAGTTGTGAATTGTTAGAGGATAAGGCCCCCATCACAGTGGCCAATTTCGTGGGTTTGGCACGGGGCCTTCGTCCCTTTCAGCTGGGCGGCACCTGGCAGACCAAGCCAGCTTACGACGGCACGACCTTCCACCGCGTCATCAAGGGCTTCATGATCCAGGGTGGCGATCCTTCGGGTGACGGCAGCGGTGAGCCTGGCTACGTCATCCCCGACGAGCTGTGGCCCGGGGGCAAGCATGATCAACGCGGTCTTTTGTGCATGGCCAACCGCGGTCCCGACACCAACGGAATGCAGTTCTTCATCACCGATGCGGCGGCGCCTCACTTGGACCGCAGCTACACCATCTTTGGTAAGTGCGGGCCCGATGCGGTGATTGAAAAGCTGGCCAGCGTCGAGACCTACGGTCGAAATGCTGGTCCCACGCAACGACCTGACCGCCCCTTGAGCCCACCTGTCATCAAGAAGGTGACGGTCGCGCGCAAGTGAGACCGGTGTGGTGAAGTCTTCTGACGGGAGCGACTGGCCATCGGTCGGACGCGCAAACAAATCGTTGCTCGCCTGCGCGCCCGGGACTAGCTTTTGCTCGTGACCAAGCCCGTCTTTTACGCGTCCCTCCATGAATTGGAGGATGGCCCCAAGGAATTGACCGGAGCTATCACGGATGAGTGGCTGCGGCACATCCTCGAGGACACCGATGTCACCCCCGCGGGCACCAATGACGGGGTCCTGGAGGTTCTGCTCACCAAAAACGGCCATGACGTGCTCGTTCAGGGTCACCTGACCGCCCACGTCAGCGTACCTTGCGCCCGAACTTTGGACCCCGCCAACTACCGGGTCCGGCCGGAGGTGTTTTTGATGCTCGTGCCGGCCGCAAAACGCCCCGGGTCTGCCGCCGAGCCGCGACATGCGCCACGCAGGCGCTCAGCCGCCCAGCCAAAAGGCGATCCTGGCCGCAAATCGGGCAAGAACACCGGAAAATCGGGCGGAAACTGGGAAAGCGACCCCGTCCTCTCTGACGAGGATGCCGCGCAGGACACCTACTCGGGTGACCAAATCGTGCTCGACCAGTTCATTCGTGAGTTCATTTTGCTCGAAGTCCCCATGATCCCCCTGAGAGAGGACTTGCGCGGGACGACCTTTGAAGCTAACCCTCCGCTCCCCGACACCGGCGGGGCCTGGTCCAAAGCAGATGCTAGCCCCAGCGGGAGCGCTGACAGGCCGTTGGATCCGCGATTTTCTGCGCTAGCTGAGCTCAAAGCCCAGTTAGAGAAAAAGGAGTAGCCACGTGGCTCAACCCAAACGACGAACGACCCGAAGCAAGCGCGACATGCGACGCGCCAACCATGACAAAGTGACCCCCCCCAACTTGGGCGTTTGCCCCAACTGTTCGGCGGCGGTTCTGCCTCATCGCGTGTGTCCATCCTGCGGCCACTTCAAGGGTCGTCAGGTGGTCGGCGCGGCCGAAGCTTGAGGTGAGTTGCAGTAGCTCAAGGCTAGCTGCAGCATCTTGAGTTTGATCGGAGACTCGCCCGAGTCAGCCGTTTGTCTCATTCGCGCTCCTCAGCGCTCACCCCCATCATGGCCTGGCTCCTGGGTGGAGTCAGGCCTAGGTATTTTCATCACCCGCAGTGTCAACTCGTCCGTCGACCTCGGTGGTGTTCTACCGCTGAAAGTGAATCAATGACGCACGCATGGTTGTTTCCCGGCCAAGGATCCCAAAAAGTGGGCATGGGCCAAGAACTCTTCGCCCACAGCCCCCGGGCAAAAGAGGCGTTTGAGCGCGCCAATCAAGCGCTGGGGTTTTCCATCTCCAAGCTGTGTTTCGAGGGTCCCGAGAGCGATCTGGTGCTCACCAAGTACGCTCAGCCCGCGCTGGTAACGACCAGCGTCGCTACGCTCTGGGCTGTAAAAGAAGCGTTCCCTGACTTACCCGATCCCGCTTTCGTCGCCGGGCATTCGTTGGGCGAGTACAGCGCGCTGGTCGCGGCTGATTCACTCACCATCGAGGATGCCGTGCGCCTGGTTCACGTTCGCGGCACGGCCATGCAGGACGCCGTTCCCCCTGGTGAGGGAGGGATGGCGGCCATCATGGGCGGCGACGCGGCCGCGGTGCAATCCCTGTGCGAAGATGCGGCCGAGGGCGAGTGCCTGGCCCCCGCCAACTTCAACGCGCCGGGTCAAATCGTGATCGCAGGTGCCAAAGCCGCCATCGAACGTGCACAGGCCCTCGCCAAAGAGCGCGGTCTCAAAGCCATCGCTCTCAACGTGAGCGCGCCGTTTCATTGTTCGCTCATGCAGCCCGCTGCCGAGCGTGTTGCGGCAGCGCTCGCTGACATTGTGGTCTCCGCTCCTCGCTTCCCTGTGGTCGCCAACGTCACAGCTGAACCCAATTCAAATGCGGCCGCCGTGCGGGAACTGCTGGTCAAACAGGTCGCGTCAGCCGTCCGCTGGGAGACCTCGGTGTCGCTCATGGCGCAAGCGGGCGTCCGCCAGGCGCTCGAACTGGGGCCGGGTAAGGTGCTGGCGGGTCTCGTCAAGCGTATCCACAAGGATCTAGCCGTGCTCTCGGTAGGTGGCCCCGCGGACATCGCCGCTGTCCCCGCCTTCCTGGGGTGAATGTCCCGCAAACTTCGCAGCCATTGCCCTGCGACGCCGCGTGTTCAACTTTGGTTGAACCATTTCGCTGTTAATTTTTCGCTTCCCCTAAGGGTCAAGGGCAGGTAAACCGCGGCGCCACTTCAATCCCACACATCCTCATGTTCGATCTAACCGGAAAATTCGCTCTCGTCACAGGCGGTTCGCGCGGCATCGGCGCTGCGGCTGCTCATGCCTTGGCCCGCCAGGGTGCTTATGTGGTGGTCGGTTACGTGCGCGGTGAGGAAGCTGCGGTAAGCACCCTCAATGAAATTGTGGCAGCCGGCGGCAAGGGTGAAATCCTGCAAATCGACGCTGCAGATTTCGACGCGAGCGAGCATGCGGTGTCCGAATTGGCCAAGCGCTTGGGCCAGCTGGACATTCTAGTCGTGAGCGCAGGGATCGCCATCGACGGTCTCATGATGCGGTTGAAGGAAGAGGATCTGAACAAGACGCTCGCCGTCAACCTCAATGGCGCCATTGCCGCAGCTAAGGGCGCGCTCAAGTTCATGATGAAGAAACGCTTTGGCCGTGTCATCTTCCTCTCCAGCGTTGTGGGTGAAGCAGGCAACGGCGGGCAGACTGCGTACGCCGCCTCCAAGGCCGCCTTGTTGGGTGTGACCAAGAGCCTGGCCAAGGAATACGCATCGCGCAGCATCACGGTCAATTCCGTGAGCCCTGGTTACATCGCGACCGACATGACGGCTGCCCTCAACGACGCACAGCGTGAAGCCATGCTCAAAGAGGTGCCGCTCTCGCGTCCAGGGACAGCCCATGAAGTGGGCGCCACTATTGCCTTTTTGGCCTCTGAAGAGGCCGGATACATCACAGGGCAGTCCATCCGCGTGAACGGTGGAATGCACATGTAGTTTTTCACGCAGCACTCGTTATTTACTCAACTTCAAAACCCAAGACTTGTCACATCAGAGCCAACCGCTGGCCGGAGGAATTCAAATGTCAGAGCGCGACGTACTCGCCGAAGTAAAGAAGATCATCAAAGAGCAGCTGGATGTGGAAGAGGCAGACATCAAAGCCGAATCTTCATTCATCGATGATCTTGGGGCCGATTCGCTTGGGCTCGTGGAGCTCGTCCTGGCCTTTGAAGAGGCTTTCGAGATCGACATCCCCGACGAAGAGACGGAAAAGATCCGCACGGTGCAGGACGCGGTCAACTACATCAACAAACATTCCTGATTTTTCGAGCAACTCGAACTCTGAGTCCAGCGTTCAATCGCGGGGGTGGGGCAAAAGCACCACCCCTTGCCAGTTGAGTTACCTTTCCGCTTGGAGCTTTCCCCCTCCCTGATCACCGATGGAACGTGTTGTCATTACCGGCCTAGGAGCAGTCACTCCCGTTGGGATTGGTGCGGATAGCACCTTTGATGCGCTCATGGCTGGGCGGAGCGGGGCTGGTACCATCACCCAGTTTCAGGTCGATGAGCGATTGCCCACGCGCATCGCTGCCGAGGTCAAGGACTTCGAGCCCACTGACTGGATGGAGAAGAAAACGGTCAAGGAGTGCTCACGCTTCATCCCGTTTGCACTCGCCGCCACCAAAATGGCCCTGACCCAAGCAGACTTGGGCCTGACCGATGAAGAGCGTGAAAACGTTGGCGTCTTCATCGGTGTTGGCATGGGAGGACTTGAGTCCCTGCAAGAATGCAGCCTCACCTTAGAACAAAAGGGACCCAAAAAGATCAGTCCCTATTTGATCCCCTCACTCATCGCTAACATGGCTGCCGGCCAAGTTTCCATTGCGCATGGCTTTGGCGGACCATCTTTTGCCCACACCAGCGCGTGCTCCTCCAGCGCCCACGCGCTAGGTGAAGCATTCCGCTGGATACAATACGGACGCAGTGAAATCATCGTGGCGGGTGGCGCAGAGGCCACCATTGCCGGCATCGGTATCGCCGGCTTTTCGGCCATGTTTGCTTTGAGCCGACGCAACGCCGAGCCCGAGCGCGCTTCGCGCCCCTGGGACATAGACCGCGATGGTTTCTTGTGTGGCGAAGGCGCAGGGACTTTGGTTTTGGAGTCCCTCTCGCGAGCCAAACGTCGCGGTGCCAAGATCTTGGCAGAAGTCAAAGGCTACGCCGCAACAAGCGATGGCTACCACATCACCAAGCCCGCTCCCTCAGGTCGGGGGGCCGTACGCGCCATGAGCTCGGCACTGAAGGACGCTGGACTCAACCCGACGGACATCGACTACCTCAACGCTCACGGAACATCCACGCCCGCGGGGGACGTGGCCGAGGCTCAAGCGATCATGACCGTCTTCGGCGGGCACGCGACCGAGCATCGGCTGTGGATCAGCTCGACCAAGAGCATGACCGGACACCTGCTGGGCGCGGCAGGCGCGGTAGAGTCAGCCGTATGCGTACAGGCCATCACGAAGGGCACCGTCCCGCCCACTATCAATCTGGACAATCAGGACCCCGAATGTCCGCTCGATTTTGTCGCCAACGCGGGGCGCAGCCGGTCGCTCAGGCACGTGATGAGCAATTCTTTTGGGTTTGGTGGCACCAACGCCACACTCATCTTGTCTCGATTCGAAGAGTGAACGCGGGGGACATGCCGCAATGATGTGCCCCTATTGCAAAGGTCCGGAAAGCCGCGTGGTTGATTCACGCGTGGCATCGGGTGGCGCAAGCATTTGGCGACGGCGAGAATGCGATGAGTGTCATCGACGTTTTACGACGTACGAGCGTGTTGAGCTCGTCCTTCCCGCCATCATCAAGAAGGATGGCCAGCGCGAACCATTCGTACGTGACAAGGTGCTGCGTTCGCTCAGCGTGGCGTGCAGCAAGCGCCCCGTCAGCACTGAGCAGCTGAACGAGATGGCTGAATCGATCGAACAGGAGCTGTCAGCACTTGGTGAAAAAGAGGTGACTTCCGGCCAGGTGGGAGAACGTGTCATGGCTCGCCTCAAAGAGGCAGATGAGGTGGCGTATGTACGCTTTGCTAGCGTGTACAAGTCCTTCCGTGACATCGACGAATTCATGAAAGAGGTCGGCAATCTGGTGCGCACACGACCAGCCGAAGACTAGCGTCCAGTTTGGGGGGCATGCGTTTCACTGTCAGTGCTCAAGCAGCCAAGAATGCTGGCATCAAAGGGAATAATCTTTCGCGAACCCTGGCGGGAATGAATTGTCCGCTCTAGGGTTGAGACCGTGACACAGTTCGACGATGAGCTGATGGACTCCGCGATCGAGATTGCCAAGAGGGGTGACCCGTCACCTAATCCTCATGTGGGATGTTTGGTAGTTAAGGAAGGGCGCAATGGTCCCAGGGTCGTCGCCGAGACGTTTCATCAGGCGGCAGGCGAAGCCCACGCCGAACAGGCTGCGCTCGAACCGGCGGGAGCCGAGGCACGAGGTGCCACCGTCTATGGGACGCTCGAACCGTGCAATCATCACGGCCGCACGCCGCCCTGTGTCGGCGCGCTGATTGCTGCCGGCGTCTCGCGCGTGGTGATTGGTTGCCGAGATCCCAACCCCCTCGTCAAAGGTGGCGGAATTGAGCGTCTGCGTGAGGCCGGGATCCAGGTGGACCTGGGTGTTCGGCAAGAGCAGGCTGAGGAACTCATCGAGGCCTGGTCCAAGTTCATCACCACGGGGCGCAGCTTCCTCAGTTTGAAATTGGCACTGTCACTGGACGGTCGCATCGCCACAAAAACTGGTCAATCCAAGTGGATCACTTCGCCGGAATCACGGGCCTACGGTCACGAGTTGCGCGCAAAACATGACGCCGTCATGGTCGGCATCAACACCGTCCTCAGCGACAACCCGCGCCTAACCGTGCGGGCTACTCGCGGCAGAAACCCCATTCGCGTCGTCGTAGACAGTAAGCTCCGGATGCCCTTGGAGCGGCGAATCGTGAGCACCGCGACGGAAATTCCTACCTGCATTCTCACCACCGACCAAGCAGATCCCGCGCATCAAGCTGAGCTAGAGGAGCGGGGCATCAATGTCATCCGCCTGCCCGCCACGGCCGAAGGACGCTGCGACATGAAGGTCGCCTTACGTGAACTCGCCAAGCGCGAGGTGGTCAGCGTTCTGTGTGAAGGTGGGGCGGAGTTGGCGGGGAGCTTGCTCCAAGGTCAGCTCGCCGACAATTTGCACGCCTTCATCGCCCCGATGCTGCTTGGTCCGCGCGGACGGGCATGCGCGGTGGATTGGGCCGGACCTGAGTCGATCGAGGCCGCGCCGCGCATCGCGGTGCCCAAATGGCAGCTTCACGGCAACGATGCACGCGTCAGCGGACGTTTGGTGTATGGCGTCCCCTCCACTTCGACCCCGCAGCCCCCGGCCGAGCGCCGTTAGGCCCTCGGTGTTGGGCCTGTGAATTTGCAAGCCCAGCTGGGAGTGGTAATTATTTGAGTCCGTCATGGCCCTCCTCCCCATCCTCACCTATCCCCATCCCATCCTGAAAAGCGTGGCTCAGCCAGTTACCGCGGTGACTGACGCCACCCGCAAGCTCGTGGAGGACATGGCAGAGACCATGTATGCAGCTCCTGGCGTCGGCTTAGCGGCCAACCAGGTGGGCGTGCTTCAGCGCATTTTCGTGATTGATGTGGCGGGCGAAGACGAGCCCAGTGATCTGAAAGTATTCATCAATCCAGAACTGCTCGAGATGGACGGCGAGCAATTGTTCTCCGAGGGCTGTCTGTCCTTTCCCGGTGCATCTGAGGACATCAAGCGTGCCAAAACCCTCAAGGTGCGCGCGCTGGACGCTCAGGGCCAGCCCTTCGAGCTCGAGGCAGATGGGTTATTGGCTGTCGCCATCCAGCATGAAAACGACCACCTCAACGGGGTGCTGATGATCGACAAAGTCGGTGCGCTCAAGAAGCGAAAAATCAGTCGTCAGGTCCAAAAGGCCCTGGCGGAGGCCCAGGGCTAGCTCAAACACGCAGGGTCAACTGCGGGCGCCCCTCTGCTGAGGTCAATGAGTGGGTGTGCGAACGAAGAGTGACGGGTCGACCCGCATTCCAATTGCTTCGAGCTGATTGACAACGCGCGGCACGACACCGGAAGGCGAAAAGGTGCCCTCCACCGCGCCCCCTGCAGCCACCCGTGACACCACGAAGCGAAAGATATCGCTGACGGCGATCCCACCATGACCATCAGGGAGGATTTCGCCGATCCGCAGCACACGCACCCGACCGTCGCGCAGACGTGTGACCTCGATCACCACGTCAAAAGCGCTGAGCACCCAACCCGTCGCCGCTTCCATGCCCATCCCCGGCCGCTCGGCAACGATGTCTGCAGGCAAACGTAAGAGCCCGCGCGCCAGACTAGCGGCGTGAAGCGACGCTAACAATCCACTCACTCCAATGCCCATCGCCTCGATCAGCGCCGCGCTCAACTCAGGATGGGACAGCGTGACAGCCAAACGCGACTGCGGCACGCTGGCCGCAATCTCCAAAAGACGGCGCAGGTCACCGCGGTAGCGCGAAACATCCAGACGTACTGCGCTCTCTTGATGAGCCATCAAGTCGTCAAAGTCCGTGACCGCCAGGACTTTGTCTCGCGCCACTGCCGCGCATAGTGAAGCAAGCACAATTTGAGCACCTTCATCCTGCGGACCCACGACGAGTACATTCAACTGGCCGCTCACGCATTGAACGAGGAAGGTAGCCATCGCTCGGCTCACTGCGCCGCGCCGCACCAAATCGTCCAGGGTGCTCGAGATGCGCCTGGGCTTGCGCAACGTAAGCAGTGGTCCAGCCGGATTGACCGAACCGCGCACCACCGACACCTTAGTGCCATCTTTGAGGGTGCACTCTACCACGTCCTGTTCTTCATTGACCGGCTCAGTGGCGCGCCCCAAAAGGCGACGCACCGCCAGTTCAAAGGTGCGCAACTGCGAGAACCCGGGCAAAAACGGTTGATGGCGACCATCTTTGGTCCCAGACAAGGAATCAAAGCGGGCGGCAGCGATCAATTGGACCGTAGGGTCGTGCAGGAGCTCGCCCAAAGGCCCAAGGCCCAAGAGCTCTTCACACGCTTGGTCGGCCACGGCTTCCGCGCTGGTCCCTACCGGGATGTGTCCAGAGACCAAAAGCTGATCGGCAACGCGCTCCGCCTTACGGCGCACGTTCTCAGAGAAGGTCTCATCGGGTCGCAGCGCGGGTTCCTCCAAGTCAGACCAGATGGCGTTGACCAACTCCGCAACTGCGCGACGATGCCCGGTGGCCATGTCCGAGAAACGTTGACTCGAATCATGCACTTGCTCCGACAGGGAGCGTTCATTGGGCGGCGGAGTACTGGAATGCATGCCAGGTTGGCTGGACGCTGGGGGACCGGACGCACGCGACAGCTGTTCAGCAGCCGAAAGTTTGTCCCAGCCATTGGAGCTGCGTGAGGGTCGGCCCTCAGGGCTCTCCGCCGGTGCCATGCTGCTCGGCACCCCCGGTGCCTCGCGAGGCACGGAAGATTCGGAAGCTTCTTCTGCGCCTCGTGATGTGTTCTGTTGTCCGCCCACAACACGGATCACGAAGTCACCTATATAAATGCGGTCCTCTTCGCGCACGATGGTGGGCTGCGCGATGCGTCGACGATTCACGTAAGTACCATTGGTGCTGTTGAGATCGGTCACGATGAACCGACCTTCACGAAACAAAATGCGCGCGTGGCGTTTTGAAACGTTGCCCTTGGTGAGCACCAGGTCATTGCCTTGCACCCTCCCGATGGTGATCTCTGCTCCGCGGTATACCTCGCGTCGTTCAGGCCCAGCTTTTTCCATCACGATGAGCTCGAATTGCGGAGCATCAACGGCCTGTTCGATCGTCACGGGAGGTAGCATTCCAAGTGTAGGGCAGGATTGTCAATGATTCTGCCCGCGCGGGGCACGCGCAAAGCCAATTTGAGGGCCGCTTGCCCAATAACGCGCCACAAACGCGAGACGCCCCTCGCCTACTTGGGAGGAGCGTCACCTACGTGTCTAACTCGCGAGTGCTCGGAGTCGCGACGATGCTGTCATCGGCTGCGGGCAATCACAGGGGGGATGGCTGGGCCAGTGCTAGGCACGAACTGCCCAGGGCGCCCCCAGCTCGTCTCACTCGGCTGCGGCGGTCGACCGAACATCGGTCGCGATGAGCGACAGCAGCTCACCGGCAAACGCCACGATGTCCGCG
>JACZCW010183224.1_pt1 | contig 33384 bp, 24 predicted proteins | sample 8641861 | NCBI WGS metagenome assembly JACZCW01 (sample SAMN15324607, study PRJNA640507) | soil metagenome | isolation source: intercropping sugarcane | place: China: Luxin town, Laibin City, Guangxi Province | collected 2019-07-25 | depth 10cm m | reverse complement strand
CAGATCAGGCTCGATGCGCAACAGTGAACCCAAAAGCGTGGCTGGATTTTGTCCGTTTCCGTCGGGATCGGCCGTCTGCACGTCGCCGGCTTTGCTGTTGCCGTCGCCCAACGCCAGATAAAGTCGCTGATCGCCGCCAAACGCAAGCCCCCCGCCGTGATGGTCGATGTGGCCATCGCGTGGGATGTGGAGCAGCACGCGCTCGCTCTCGGAGTCGGCCAGGTTGGGATCCGAGGAGACCGCGTATTGTGCCAAAAGAGCGTCTCCTACGGCATAGCCGTCGCGCGGCATGGTGTTGTAATATACGTAGAAGAGTCCGTTTTCTGCGTAGTCCGGATGGAACGCCATGCCGTTGAGCGCCCAATCCCCGTAACCATAGGTGTCGGCGTCATCATCGCTCACGACGATGTCGGCGAGATCCAAAAAAGGGGTCTCTTGCACGGCACCATCGACATACAACATGATCTTTCCGTCGCGTTGGGCAATGAACAAACGTTCGTCGTTTGGTGCATGGGTCACTTGGATGGGTTCATCCAGACCGCCAACGAGCTCGGTCAACTTCAATGCCGGGACATCACCTTCGGCGGGCTGACAATCGTAGCTCTCCGTGCCCACCGGGCGCTCGCTCATGGGTTCACCGACATCGCTGGTGCTCTCGTTGCCTGAGGAGTCATCTTGTCCGCCAGCGGTTGAGTTGCCCGCGTCTCCGCCTGCTGCAGTGTCTCCGGCGTTGCCACCGTCCCCGTGAGCGGTTGATGAGGACGCCCCCGTCCCGTACCAAATCGGCGCGCTTTGCCCGCAACCGTGCGCTAGGATGAGTAAGGAAGTGCAGTACAGGAGCCGAACGCCGAAACGACGTAGCGAAGACATGGCGGAGTTCTAGTCCCGGTGGACAAGGTGCCAAGGTCCGACCGCGTCCGAATCTCTCATTATTTGCTCGTTCGCCGACCAGGTCCGACTGTCTGGTTGCAGTTACACTGGATTCAACAAATGTGCTAAAGGGCCGATATGGCTTTGATCCGAGGTGCAATCCTCAGTTCTTCCCTCTTGCTCGCGCTCGTGGTCAGCGCCGGAGGCTGCTCCAATGCAGCCCCGGAACCTCTTGGCGTGACTGGGGGTGCAGGTGGCGGCTCCCCGTCGTCCGGTGGGGCCTCGTCAGGCACTGGAGGCCTGGCTCCAAGTGGCGGGGCGCCAGGAAGCGGCGGGCACGGCGGCGGTTCCGGCGGGCGATCACAGGGTGGAGCGCCATCTCTCTTGTCGGAGACCGGTTTGTTTGTAGATGATGAGATGCTCGGTGAAGGCGTGCGCAGCTACACTCCGCGCTTTGAGTTGTGGAGTGACGGTGCGCAGAAGCGTCGCTGGATCTATCTTCCACCCGGAGAGGTCATTGATACCTCTGACATGGATTATTGGGAGCTTCCGCCGGGCACCAAGCTGTGGAAGGAGTTTTCTCGCGATGGTGTGCGCGTCGAGACGCGCCTGCTGGAGAAGTCGACCAGCGGGAGTTGGTCCATGATGGCCTACGTCTGGCGATCTGATTTGAGCGACGCAGATGCTGTGCCCGAGGGGCTCAAGAACGCGGCGGGCACGCAACATGACGTGCCCTCAGCCGTTTTGTGCGCGGAATGCCACGCGCGCATGCCTGATCGGGTTTTGGGCTTCAGCGCGGTGCAGCTGTCTGGTCAGGGGCGCACTGAGCAAGATCTGACGTTGGAGGAACTGAAGAGTTCACACTGGCTCAGCACTGAGCCAGGGCCGATCGCATTTTCGGGCTCACAGGTAGAGCAAGACGCGCTGGGTTACATGCACGCAAACTGCGGGCACTGCCACCATCCTCAATCAAGCGTGGCGGGGCAAGTGCCCATGTACCTGTGGCTCACCGTGGAGGAGCTTCAGGCGGGCGATCTGAAGCAGACGCAGTCTTATCTCAGCACCGTGAACGTGGAACTCACCCGGGGCAGCAAGCCCGAGGGCACGACCCACCGCGTGGTGCCTGGAAGCCTGGAGCAGAGCGCGCTGTATGAGCGCATGACGAGCCGCGGGTTGGACTATTCTATGCCTCCGCTAGGCACTGAACAGCCCGACACGGACGGAATGCAGCAGGTAGCGGACTGGATCACCAGCTTGTCACCGTGATCATGCCCACCGTGTTTGTGACCCGTGCCGCAGCTCAATCCGGTTGAGCTGGAGGCCTCGACCGGTAGGTTCCCTTGCTCTTGAGGTAGCGAGTGGGCGGAGCCCCGCGCTCAGCGACGAAGACCCGATGAAATTGAGCGTAGCTACCAAAGCCCGAAGCCAAGGCAGCCTCGAGAAGGTTGTCCGTTCCGGTGTTGATGAGCACGTCGAAGCGCTCCAACCTCAGGCGGTTACGGTAGTGCACGAGAGACATCCCCATCTCGTTTTTGAACACGCGTGCCAAGCGGCTCAAGCTGATGTTGAGATGCGACGCGAGCTCCTTGCCGCCCAGCGAGGGGTCTTGGGTGAGTAGGCGCAGGATGCCGACGACCAAAGAATTGTGAGGCGCGGTGACCGAACGAGTGCCGGAGCGCAGTGAAGTGCGGTCCAACAACACGCCCAGGAAGGAGCAAAAAATGGCCACGCGCGCTTGCTGCCGTTCGTCTACCGGCTTGCCGCTGAGCCCAACATCGTTGAACAACATGCCCAGATTGCCACGCGCCGAGCGGATGGGGGTACAAGCCACCCAACCCTGACCTACCACGATCGTCTCGGCCTTGCGGTGCTCGATGATGGGGCAGTTCTCGATGATGGTGTAGGGGACGCCGTCTTGCTCAGCGCGACGAAACACCTCGCGGTCGCTGTCGCCAATTTGGTACATCACCTTGCGCTCGTCGACGATGTTGCCGGCTAGATCCGTGCCCCAACTACCCAACATGAGGCGTTGGATCTCGTTGAAGAGGAAGAGCGCAGCCCGCTCCAGGCCCAGACGCTCGCGCGCGATCTGCACCGCCGTTTTCAACAGCAGGTCTTCATCATCGATGCCCACCACCTGTTCGAACGCGTCGAGGATACCGACGAGATCATCCTCGGTATCTTTTTTCATCACCGCGGGGCGAGGTTGCTCCCCCCCGAGGATCACTTGCCAATCGACCCGGCGACGGGGTGCTTCGAAGATCTGGACAATATCACTTGCGAAAGTCATTCGAGATATCCGTGGTGAGCGAAACCCATCTGAGCGCGATGGTGATGCGCGACGGGCCGTCGGAGTGAACGGGCCCGCCAGGTTTGTGTTCACACCGCCATTCCCCCAAGCAGAACTTTTGATCGGCCGAGGGAGCGAAATGCGCAAACTATTTGTCGGATTCTGAGATGTGGGGCGGTGCCCGGCCGGAACGCTCAGTGGTAGCGCTTTCGCGCAAGGGCAACTGCCTGAGCGCAGGTGGCGGTGTTCGACATACGGCCCAGGGCGAAGGCGCTGAGCTCGTGGTTTGGCTCAGGCGTCGAGCCGCGGCGAAGCAGTGCGGAGGAGGCGCCCACGATGACTTGCTCCAAGTCGACGTGAATTCGACCGGCAAACCCGTCACGTGTAGCGGGTCCGGAGTACTGGGTGGAGCTGCGCTGCACGACATAAATTTCGCCGCTCACCAGCCCATCGACCCGGACAGTCATTCCAGGTTTTCCGTCCTTATCCTGATCGATCACGCGAGGATCGTTGGCCGCTTGGGGCAGAGTTTCATGTTGAGGGCGCTCGAGTTGGGCGCCAATGACGAGCGTTTGAGTGGTGGACGAGAGAAATTTTTCGCCTCCGCGCTGACTGATTGCTGCGTCGATGCGCACTGGCGGGAGGGCTTTGATGAATGCCGCTGGGAATGTGGTCTTTACCAGGCGGGTGTTGCTCTCCAAGCGGAGATCACACAGACGTCCCTCACCCCGCAGGCGCTCGCCATCATGATTGATATCCACCAACGCCACAGCGATGGACTGAGCGGTCACGTCCTTGAGAACAGGGATCTTGCTGGTGGTCACGGTCTTTTGCCAAAGAACGTAGCGTCCAGTGAGCGGCGTCGCGCTCCGCGCGGGAGTGGCACCGCTGCACAGAATCAGGAGCGCCGCACAAAAGAGGCGGGAAAAACGGCTGGTATTCATGGTCCGGTCAACTCCTTCGACAATGCTTGAGACCGCTGGCGCAGCGCGGCTTGCGCGGCAAGTTTGCCGGATTGCGCGACCATGGGCAGTCCCCCGCCGGGGTGCGCTGAGCCGCTGGCGAGAAAGAGCCCTCGCACGGCTGAGGTGTTGGAGGGTCGTCGAAATGCCGCCATCATCCCATTTGAGCTGGATCCGTAGAGTGAGCCCTGCGATGCGGTGAAACGATCAGCGAGGTCGCGTGGAGTCCTCCACCACAGACAGGCATCACCCTGGGCGATGAGCCCCTGCCGCACCAACCCTGCGCGGAGCTGGGCCATGAGCTCAGCATCGGGCCCTCCATCGTAGTCGGACGCGAGCGCCGGGGCGTTGATCATGGCAAACAGGGGACTGTGGCTGGGCCATGAGGCCCGCAAATGACATTGCCGTTGATCGCAAGCGTAGATGGTTGGGTGAGTGGGGACCCGGCGATGATCAAAAATGTCCTCGAACTCTTGCTCGTACCGCGGTGGAAAGATCACGGTGTGCGCGACACGTGGCTCGTGTTGGTCGGATGCTTTGAACAAGAAAGTATGGGCGGACATGGAAGGATCGGCAGGACGCAGTCTGGAAGGGACCGTGTCGAGCAGTCCGCTTTCGAGCGCGCGGGCGTCTCCCCCAAACACCACGTGTCGTGCTCGCAAGAGCCGACCATCAGCGAGTTGCACTCCGTTGACCATGCCGTCTGTGACGCAGATGCGGGTCACGTGCGCGTTGAGTTCAACGGCGACGCGGGCGCGCCCGAGTGCGCGAGCCAGCGCTTCGACCAGGGTATACATGCCCCCCTTCACCCCAAAGCCTCCCAGACTGAGCTCTACGTGAGCAATGCAACCCAATGTCCCTGGGGCCCGTCGTACGTCCGAGCCATTGTACGTGGCGTACCGCTTGAGCAATGTCGCAATGTGTGGGTCTCTGACCTTTTGATTGATGGTTTGCGCCATGCTGCGAAACGGATCGATGGCGCCCAAACTTTTCCATGCGGCCCAGCCTCCACCGATCAGCGTTTGGAGTGAGGGCGCAGCCTGGGTGACGAAATGGGGCTCGGCGGCCCTCCAGATGCGCTCGGCGTGCGCGAGGTAGTCAGCCAGCTCTTGAGCGGCGCGCGGCCCCAACGTGCTCCTCACCGACTCAATGGTCCTGTCTACTTCATGAAACACATCGAGCGTCGGACCGTCGCTATAGATGTAGCGGAACGCCGGGCTTGGACGATGAAGCAGCACTTCGTCTTCGAAGCGCAAACCAACTGCACCAAACACGCTCTCGAAGACGCCCGGCAACGTGAGCACGCTGGGCCCCGTGTCCATCGCGATCCCTTCTCGCTCAATTTGTGCAGCCTTTCCCCCCAGGGTCGAGGCCGATTCGAGCAGGAGCACATCGAGCCCCGCCGCGCCCAGGATGATCGCGGCGCATAAGCATCCAACCCCGCCACCCACGACGATGACGTCATGCCGTGGGCTCATTGGGGCCTCCGTGCGAAAAACGAGCTCAATAGGCGCGTGCCCACGGGAAGTCGCTCACGGTCGAGCGAAACGGACGTTTTGTGAAGTAGCGAAGGCGCAGCGAGATTGTGCCGCAAATGTTCGTCGATTTCTCCCATCCCTGCGCGGATCTCACGGCCTAGTAGGTCGACGAAAGCGTGATGATCGTGGCGAGAGTGCGCAAGCGGAGAGCCGAAGCACAAATGGACAATTGCCCGAGGGCCCTCATGAAAGTCGTAGCGCAGCGCGAGGGGAATGACTGGTACCTTTGCCGCTCGGCTCAGGTGCGCAACGCCAAGCTTGAAGTCACAGGGCAAGTGAGCTGGCTGCTGCACTCCGCCGGGGAATACTCCCAGCACCCGTCCTGGTCGGTCCAGGACGCGCACCGCTTGACGAAGCTCGGCGAGATTGCGGGCCGGCGCATCCATGCTGATGGGCAGTGCTCCAAGCGTGCCGAAGAAGGGCAGGGAGCGGAGAGCCTCGCGTTCCATCAAGCAGTATCCATCCAATGACGACACGTGGGCGAGCCACAGAAGGACCAACGGATCCCACCAACATACGTGATTGGCCGCCAAGATAGCTGGCCCTTGTGCCAACGGTCTTACAAGTCGCTCGTGGTGGATCACCCGCACGTCGAGGAATTGCCGCTTGAGGCGAGAGCGCGCGTGATGCGCTGCTATTTTGCCAAATAGGGGTCTTTTACGCATTGCTTTGCCCTTCCATCGACTGCAAAAGCTTCTTTGGTCCGTAGCTTCTTCCTGCCCAATGCACCGCTCCGCGGCTGACCCAACGCCATGAGTTGAACGCGATCACGATGAGCACGCTCACCGCGAGGGGGTGCAACGCGATGGGCCAGCGCCGATGCGAAAAGCGCATGGCCAGGAGCAGGCGCAAGAGCACGTTTGCTCCGACGCCGGAGCACACCAAAATGACCCCCACGCGTCCGAAGGCATGGGGCGAGAAGAACAGCCAAGTGGCGCAGATAAAGGGCAGGACGAACGCCGCCCAGTTGAGAAATAGCGCCGCGAGGAACGCAATGGGCCTTCCCACTCCGAGGTACAGGTTCTTGGAGAAACCCCGCCACAGTGCTCCGGCCGTGCGATACATCCTGCACGTTGCGATCGAGAACCCATCTACAAACACGGCGTTCATGCCTCGGGCTTTGGCAAAGCGCACGAGCGCGAGGTCGTCCACCACGTCCCCGCGCACGCACGCAAAGCCGCCCAGCTGATCTAAATGAGAGCGGGGAACGAAGACAATCTGACCGCACGCGGCGCTGAAGGTGGGGCTGCGCTGGCGATTGGACCAGGACAAGGGCAACCACGCGAGGTACGTCAAATGAAGGAGCGGGAGCATCATGGCTTCGAAGGGCGAGCCCATGACCTGTTGCGGTACAGCGGTGATGAGCTGTCCAGGGGCGTCGCCGCGGGCAAGACCAGAGAGGATTGCAAATGCCGGGGGTTTGAGCCGCACGTCCGCGTCGAGGAACAACAGATGTGAGCCAGAGGCAGCTTCCAGCAGCATTTGGCAAGCGTGGGGCTTGCCTACCCAACCCGGGGGTAGGACCTTTCCTTTGAGCAAGCGCACGCGCCCATCCCGGACCGCCCAAGAGGAAACAAGCTGAGCAGTTTCGTCTGTGGATTGGTCGTCGTAGACGAGGATCTCCCGGAGTATCTTGAACTCATCGCTGGCATTGAGGACGCTTGCGATGGCCTCGCTGATGTTGTGAGCCTCGTTGCGCGCGGGGATGAGCACAGAGAGCCGCATCTGCGGTGCTCGGTCCTCCAAACGCGGTGCGCCGGCACGTCGCCATGTGATGAGATTGTACATGCCGAGGAAGCACGGAACGATCCAAAGCGCCGCGAGCGCGGTGAAAAACCAGTTCAAGACGACCTCATGCTCTGCATCCATGCGTCCACCATCCTTTTGGCACGATCGCGCTTGAACCCAGAAAAGAAGGGCAAAAGAAGCGAGTTGCGCGCCCCGATGTGATGGGTCTTCATGGCGACGAACGGCCGCTGCCAAGGGACATCGACCTTGGATGGATGGACGAGTTCGGCAATCCCATGACCTGTGGCGGAGCCTCTACCATTGAGGTCCTTGTTCGTACGCTGGCCCTTCACCAGATAGCGCTGGTAAAACGGACCATCGTCCACGAGTTGATCAAGGGTGAAGCTGTAGTGAGCTTGCGGTGTCTCGATGTCCACTTGGCGCGGCCCACTGAGACCAAAGTTGCCCCGACGCTCCCGACAGAACGTAGGGGTAGTATCTAGGAAGTGAAGCTCACTGCTTTTGCCCTGGGAGCAGACCAAAGACGTCTTGTCACCCCCTCGACCCGAGATGTCATAATAGACCACGGTCTCGTCGTCGAAGCTGACCCTTCCCCAGCGCCAGCTGGAAATGCCCTGCTCCTGAAGCGGCAACCGGCTCAAATTTGAGTCGAAATAGGCGGCGCCCGCTAGCCTGTGCACCTCGCCGTCATAGGTCAACATTGCTTGACCCCGAGCGGCAGCACAACGTGGAGCCCATACGTGAGCTGGAGAACCATCCGACGTTGGCAGTGTGGCTTTGCGTCCTTCCAGCGTAACCTCACCTGTCAGCCTGTGCCGAGAACCGGGGATTTCAAGATTCAAGTGTGAGGTGAGTTGAATATGATGCGCAGACTCACTCACGCTGAAAGAGCAAGCACCCAGCGTGCCCTGTCCATCGTGCCCGAGGCTGGCCTCTTGGGGTAAGTATCTTTGGAGCAGATAGAAGGTCGGTCGACCGCGCGTGTACTTGGCGAGATGTAGCGAGGGTCGAGCACGCGCTGGTTCTGCGAGGCGACTGCCTGGCAAGAACGGCAGACCATAGGCCCAAACCAGGACCAACCCATTCCCTTCCCCGTCTGTCAGGTCCACATACCACCACGCAAACGAGCCAACTGTATGCAAAGTGTGCTCAAACATGGCGGTAGAATAGTCCGCAATTTCAAGAGGTTTTGACATTTTTGCCGTTCTCGCGTCCGATTTTCGTTGCTCGTTCTGCCATCGCTGCGTATAGTTTGCAACATGTTGGAGGCGACTTCAAGTCAAAGTTGCACAGGGTTTGAAGGTCCAGGCGCGATTGCGCCGCGCCAGTCCTGTTTTTCACATCCTGTGCAAATGGGAGAATCTGCATGAATGCCGTTTTGAAACCCGTAGACGTTAGTTGTGCGTGGGCGGTCTCAGGTCAGGACGCTCAGGCTGCGCTGCTCCACGCAGTCAACGACCTGATGCTCAAATCTGCCGGAGATACCCCGGGCGACCTCGTGTCATCCATGGCTCGCCATCAGCTTGAGACAGCAGGCAAGCAGCTGCGCGCGCGCTTGGCGTTGCAGGCTTGTGCTTGCTTTGGCGTGTCGCGCAGACAGGCCGTCGTTTGGGCGGCCGCCGTCGAAATACTTCACAACGCGACCCTGGTCCATGATGACTTGCAGGACGGGGACGTCGAGCGGCGAGCGCGTCCTACCGTGTGGGCTCGCTTCGGGATGGCTCAGGCCATCAACGCGGGCGACTATCTTCTGATGCTCCCCTTTGTGCTGCTTGGCGAGTTGCCGCCAGCGGCGCGGGCGCATTTGGCCCCCTTGGTGGCCGACTTTGCGACGCGCATCGTGCGCGGGCAAACCGACGACATCGAGCACGACGTAGCGCGACCCATCGGATTCGACGGATACTTGCGGACTTGCGAGGGAAAAACTGGCGCGTTGCTGGGGCTCCCCATCGTCGGGGCAGCCATGCTGGGAGGCGTCGACCAAAAGGAAGCCGAGCGCTTGGCGAATCCCTTCGTGCATCTCGGTATCATGTTTCAGCTACAAGACGACGTCGTCGATCTCTTTGGCGACAAGGGTAGGGATCAGACGGGCAGCGACGTTTATGAAGGAAAGGTGACTTCTCTGGTCATTTCGCTGCTGGCGCGCAGGGCTGATTTGGCGGGAACGATCACCGAGATTCTGAAGAAGCCGCGCGATGAAAAGACACCGGCGGATGTGGATTGGATGCGCACTCAATATCTGCACAGTGGAGCGCTCGCGGATGTTCTGGCGCGCATTGCTCGCATCCAAGTGCAGGTGCTCAATTCTGCAGTCTTTAGGACAGAACCTAAGTTGTTAGCCGTCGCTCAAGAACTGGCCACCATGGCGACTGCACCCATTCGTCACTTAATGTAGGAGCCTATATGTCACGAGCAATCGTCATCGGAACAGGATTTGGTGGGTTGGCCGCAGCCGTGCGGCTCTCACGTCTTGGCTATCAAGTGCAGATGCTCGAAGCGGGAGACAGCGCGGGCGGCCGCGCGCGTGTCTTTGAGCGCGATGGCTTCAAGTTCGACGCGGGGCCGACAGTCATCACGGCTCCTTATTTGTTCGACGAACTCTTCGAGCTGAGCGGGCGGCGCCGGCAGGACTACGTGGACTTCGTGCCTGTCGACCCGTTTTATCGCTGCACATTCCCTGATGGCAGGCACTTTGACTACTTTGGTGATGACGAGCGACTGTTGGCTCAAATCGCTCAATTTTCGCCCCGCGATGTCGACAATTACAAGAGGCTCGTCAAGCACGCCGAGCGGATTTTCGATATTGGCTACAGCAAACTTGCCGACCAGCCGTTTGAGCGCTTGGGGGACATGCTGCGGATCGTTCCTGATTTGATGCGCCTCTCCGCCTATCGAAGCGTGTACGACCTGGTGGCTTCCTACATCAAGGACGAACAGCTCCGCCAAGTATTGACCTTTGAGCCGTTGTTGGTGGGAGGCAACCCGCTGAGGGTTCCTGGCATCTACTTGTTGATTCATTGGCTCGAACGTAAATGGGGCGTGCATTTTGCGCGCGGTGGAACGGGCGCGATTGTGAGTGCGCTCCTGCGACTGCTCGACGAGTTAGGGGTAGAGGTGAGATATCGTTCAGCTGTCGAGGAGATCATCGTCGAATCGGGCCGCGCCACTGGGGTATACTTGAAGGATGGAATCCGCTTGGACGCGGATATCGTCGTCAGTAACGCTGACCCAACCGTGGTGTATTCGCAGATGCTCGGCTCAGCGAAGCTGCGCAAAAATACGCCCAAACGCGCACAAGGTCGCAAGCAGTCGATGAGTCTCTTCGTTGGATACTTTGGCACCAACCGCACATTTCCCGAGACGGCCCATCACACGATCGTACTCGGCCCGCGCTACAAGGGACTATTGGGGGACATCTTCGATCGACGCGTGCTTGCTGACGACTTCTCTCTGTATCTGCATCGCCCAAGCGCATCTGATCCCAATATGGCGCCTCCCGGTCATGATGCCTTCTACGTCCTGTCGCCGGTTCCCAATCAGCTGAGCGGCATCGATTGGGGAAAGGAACACGAGCGGTATTTTGACCGTATCTTGGAGGGCCTTCAGCAGAGGGAACTCCCGCACCTGAGAGAGTCCATCGTCACGCGGTTCTCAGTGGATCCGCGCTATTTCGAGCACGACCTCAACTCCCATCACGGAGCCGCGTTCGGGCTCGAACCAGTCTTGTCGCAGTCGGCGTACTTTCGTTATCAAAACCGCTGTCCCGAAGTGGCTGGTCTGTATTTCGTTGGGGCGAGCACTCATCCCGGTGCTGGCATCCCGGGCGTGCTGTGTTCAGCCAAAGTGCTCGAACGCGTCGTCGAACCTGTCAGAAGGTCCACATACGGTCTGGCTCATGATCATGCAGCAGAATGAAGGGTTGCTCGCTCCTAGGTCTGACGATCGAGCGCTGATGGGGCGATGCCGCGAGGTCCTAGGTAAACATGGACGCAGCTTCCATTGGGCGAGCCTCATTCTACCCAAGGAGGTGCGCGACGATGCAGCCCTAGCCTACGCCTTCTGTCGCCTGGTTGACGACAGCGCAGATGAAGCGACCTCGCTCGAAGCCGCAAACGAGCAGCTGGTCGAAATCGAGGACATGCTTGATGGAAGGAGACCGCGGACGGAGCTCATCGAGGCATTTGTGCTCATGTGTGAGCGACGGCACATCGCCATGACTCCTGCATTGGATCTCATCGCTGGAGCGCGCTCCGATTTGGCCTCGGTCCGCGTGGACTCTGATGAAACCTTGGACCTGTATTGTTACCGTGTAGCGGGGACTGTGGGCCTTTTGATGTGTGGGATCCTTGGGGTAAAGGAGAGTGAAGCCATGCGGCGGGCGGTCCACCTGGGGATGGCCATGCAGCTCACGAACATCTGTCGGGATATCTTGGAGGATCTTGAGCGAGACCGCATTTACCTCCCGGAATCTCGCCTCATGCGCGTTGGCCTAAGTCAGCGAGACATTTGTCTCGCGATCCGCGACGGACGAGCCACTCCGCAGGCAGTCCGAGAAATCTCGAGCAAATTGGCATTGAGCGTGCGAGAGCTACTGAACGAAGCCGAGTTATTGTACGAAAGCGGCCGGCAAGGCATGCGTTATCTTCAAGGCAGAGTGCGACTAGCTGTGATGGTTGCGGGCGTACTTTACCGAGAGATCGGTGTGCGGCTTCGGGACCAGCGCGGAGGCGATGCTTTGCAGGGCCGTGTCATTGTCCCCACGTGGCGAAAATGGGTGCTGACCTTGCGCGAGTTTTTTGGTTTCTTGACTGGGGGTCCCAAGAGCGCCCGCCTTGAGGACATCAAGGAATTAGGTGGATGAGCTACCGGATCAGCACCGTCGCGGAGATCACGGGGATCCCTCGCAACACGCTCATCGCTTGGGAACGCCGTTATGGACTGCTGAATCCAGAACGCCAAGACAACAAGTATCGACTCTATTCCGAGCATGACGTCAGTGTGCTCATGCAGATCAAGAACGCCTTGAGCGCAGGACTGAAGATCAGTGAGGCAGTGGCGCTGGTGCGAAAGGACAAGCATGGCTCCGAAACCGTTGTTCCCCGCACAGATCTGTGGCGGCAGGAGTCCAATGTTCAGGCGCTTTCGCCCTACGATACGTTTCGAGCACAGTTGCTCAAGACGCTGCTCGCGTACCGCGGCGAAGAGGCACGTGCCATGCTGGGCAGTCTCTTGAATGTGCCCCTTGAAACCAAGCTGCACCAGGTGATCTTTCCCATTCTGGGCGAAATTGGTCAACTGTGGGAGGAGGGGAAAGCCTCGGTCGCGCAGGAGCACTTTGCGTCCGCAATCATACGCACTCACTTGGCGGCCCAGTTTGTAACTGCGGCCCAGGCGCCACTCGATGCGCGACATGCGGTGTGTACGACGTTACCTCATGATGAGCACGAAATTGCCGCACTGGCACTGGCCATCCAGCTGAGTACCTTGGGTTATCGTGTGAGCTACTTGGGCGCCAGGATGCCGGCTGATGAGCTCATCGCCTTCGTCAAAAAAAAGCGAACACATGTGTTGTGCGTGTCGTGCATCACTCTTCCGTCACGTGATGAGTTCGAAAGCTACCTGGAGTGTCTGAGTGAGGTGGTGGAACTAGGCGTGCGCGTGGTCTTGGGTGGCACAAAGCTCGCGCGTTATGCCGCGGTTGCATCGCAAAATGGCGTCGAAATCCATACGGCGTGGCGCGACTTCGTGCCGTGAGCGCAGAAGCCGTTTTTTTGATGGGAGACGAGTCGAGAAATGCGCACGCTCGTTTGGTATCGGGGTAAAGACCTGAGGATTGCTGACCACCAACCGCTGGCGGACGGCATTGCAGGTGGAGAGGTGATCACGCTGTTTGTCGTCGATCCCTACTTTTTCTCCGCGCACTCTGCCGCGTTTGCGCCGCATCGCATGCAGTATCTCTTGGAGAGCCTTGCCGCGTTGAAGAGCAACTTAAAGGCGCGTGGTGGGGAGTTGCTCCTCGGGGTAGGACATTCCGTGGAGCTGATCCCTCAGCTCGCTGCGCTCTGGAAGGTGGATCGCGTCGTCGCGCACCGCTGGACGGAACCCGTCGGACAAAGAAGGGATACCCGGATAGCCGCCCGTTTGGGCGTCCCGTTCATTCTCTATGACGGCGAGACGCTCCTTCCACCCGACGCTGTCCTCAACAAGCAGGGCGCTCCGTTTTCGGTATACACGCCCTTTGCGCGAGCCGCGCGTGACCTTTTGGGCAGCATCGCTAGCGCGGGCGCCCCAAAAAGCGTCCCAGCGCCACCTGTGGCGCTCACGCGGTCAGGGCTGATCTCCGACGTGCCGACCCTCCATGAGCTGGGGCTGCGACACAATCCGCACCTGGTGCAGGGAGGGGAAGCTGCAGCGCGGGGGCGAATGCAGCGATTTTTGGCGCAGCTTGAAGCGTACGCCCAGCAGCGTGATGAGCTGGGCGCAGAAGGGAGTGGCCTTTCCGCTGATTTGAAGTTTGGAACGCTTTCGGTGCGTACAGTGCTTGAGCACGTTCTGCGCTTGCCCGGCGGTCCATCGCAGCAGAAGTTCATCGCGCAGTTATTGTGGCGTGAGTTTGCTTATCATTGTCTTTGGCACCGGCCGTGGCTGCTAGAGCGGCCATTTCGAGCAGAATTTGCCGAATTTCCGTGGTCGCGCGATCAAAATGCGTGGGCGACGTGGGCGGAGGGACGAACTGGCTACCCCATCGTGGACGCCTCTGCGCGACAGTTGCTGAGGGAGGGCTTCGTTCACAATCGTGCGCGCATGATCAGCGCGAGTTTTCTTACCAAGCATTTGCTGGTGCACTACGAGCTGGGGGAGCGCCACTATCTCAAATTCCTCACGGATGGCGACTGGGCCATCAACAACATGGGTTGGCAGTGGTCCGCCGGCTGCGGAGTGGATGCACAACCCTACTTCCGTGTGTTCAATCCTGTGCTTCAGGGCCAGCGCTTCGACAAGAACGGAGCTTACGTGCGGCGCTACGTGCCCGAGTTAGCCCGCCTGCCTGATAGGTACCTGCATTGTCCCTGGGCAGCGCCGCCTGACGTGCTGCGCCGTGCCGCAGTGGTGCTGGGCGAGACTTACCCGCCACCAGTCGTGGAACACAACGTGGCCCGTCAACGTTTCTTGGCGCTAACAAAGTCCTCGCTCAAGCCTTCGGGGCGCGGATGAGGCTCAGGCGGTGTCCAGTTGGGCCGCTTCTATCATTTCGGCCAGCCACTGAGATAGCTGGGTCGCGTCAGGTCCCTCTGCCATCAGCCGCAGCTTGGGCTCGGTGCCGCTCCAACGAACGAGGACACGCCCGTTTCTGCCCAGGCTCTTCTCTGTGGCGGCCACGACCTGTCCCAGACGGGGCATGTCCTCCAAGGGCAGTCGCCGCTTCAATGAAATGCTGGTGAGTTCCTGCGGCACACGCTGCATCACATTGGCGAGCTCGCTCATTGGTTTTCCTTCGCGAGCGATGACTGCCAGGATCTGCAACGCTGCCACACAGCCATCGCCGGTCGTGGCGTGATCGAGAAAAATGAGGTGCCCCGACTGCTCGCCACCAAGCGACAAGCCCTCGCGGCGCATGGCCTCCACGACGTAGCGATCGCCGACTTGTGTGCGCAGCAATCGGCCCTGAGCGGCCTCCAGGGCGTGCTCCAAGCCCATGTTGCTCATCACAGTGGCAACCAGGGTATTTTTGGCCAATTTCCCTTCGCGAATCATGCGGATTGCGCTGAGCGCCATGACCGCATCACCGTCCACGACTTGACCCTTTTCGTCGATGAGGATGACGCGATCGGCATCCCCATCCAAGGCGATGCCCAGATGCGCCTTGTGGCGCAGGACTTCCTTCTGAACGTGCTCGGGATGAAGGGCGCCGCAATCGCGATTGATGTTCCGTCCGTTGGGACGCACTCCCAAAGGAATCACATGGGCGCCTAACTCTTCAAGCACGCGCGGAGCCACTTTGTACGCGGCACCGTGGGCGGCGTCGACGACAATCTTGAGGCCGTCCAAACGCAAGTCACGCGGAAATGTATTCTTTGCGTACACGATGTAGCGCCCAGCGGCGTCTTCAATCCTGGCGGCGCTTCCGATGTTCGCCCCCGTTGGTCCCTGATCGATCAACGAACCGGTCAGCAGTTGTTCGATCTCCAGCTCGTCTTCGTCGGGCAGCTTGAAGCCGTCCCTCCCAAAGATCTTGATGCCATTGTCACCAAAGGGATTGTGGCTGGCGCTGATCACGATACCGACGTCAGCGCGCATGGAGTGTGTCAAGTTGGCGACCGCTGGGGTGGGGATGGGTCCACACAATAACGCCCGTCCTCCCATGGCGCACACACCCGCCGCGATGGCTTGCTCCAGCATGTAACAGGACAAGCGCGTATCCTTGCCAATCACGACCCGCGGGCTCTTGCGGCCGCTACGCCGAGCGATAAAGGTCACAGCTCGTCCGAGGCGCAATGCCAACTCGGGCGTCATGGGGTCAATGTTGGCTCGGCCGCGTACCCCATCGGTACCAAAAAATTTTCTGGACTTGCTCATGTCCGCTCCGCAGGCTGCCTGTCAGCGTCACATGGCCACGGCGGGATCGCGCGGCAAGTTGAGAAGAATGGAGCGCGCCGCACCGACCAAGAAGGTGGAGCCGGTGACGACAACGACCCCGCTGGAGCCCACGATTTCGCGCGCCCGACGCAACGCCGTCTCCACGTTGGGCGCCACTTCACCCGGTAGAACTTTTTGGAACAACGTCGGGTCTTGGGCGCGATCAACTGGCGGGGCGACGTAGATGCGGTGGGCTGCCGCCATTTCGAGGCGCTGGAGCATGGCCCGGTAATTCTTTCCGACCACTGTGCCGAACACCAAGGCCACATCGCGGCGCGAGTCCACTTCCAGGACTGCCGGATCGAGAGTGTGAGACAAGGCGACGGCGCCATCGGGATTGTGAGCGCAATCCAGCAATGTGAGCTCTTTGCGGTTGCGGTGCAAAAGCTCATTGCGACCAGGCCAGTCCATGGTCTCCACGCCACGCGCCAACTGTTGAGGAGAAAAGCCCAGTGCGCGGCCCACCGTGACAGCGACGGCCAAGTTGGTGCCCACCATGGACAGGCGGGGATAGGCCAGAGGTGCGCCTGGCACTGGCTCAGGACTACCCAGCGGAAGCAATGTGGCGCCTACTTCTTTGCATCGCTCAGCGACGACGGCTTGGGCATCGGGGTGGAGGCGTCCGACGATGACCTTGGAAGCGGCTTTGATGATGCCTGCCTTCTCTTTGGCGATCGAGCGCAAATCCGCGCCAAGCACATCCATATGGTCATAGGCGACACGAGTGATCACGGCCACCTCCGGCGGTGGGATGACGTTGGTTGCGTCGAGCCTCCCGCCCAACCCCACCTCCAGCACGGCGTGTGACACCCCGGCATCGCGAAACGCCAGAAACGCGACGCACGTTGCGGTCTCGAAGAACGTCAGGTCCCCACAACGATCAAGAACGTGATTGATGTACGTAGCTAGCGCTTCATCCTCAATGGGATGGCCTTGAATGCGGATGCGCTCGGCAAATCGTATCAAATGAGGTGACGTGTACAGCCCCACGCGATGATTGGCGGCCATACACATGGAACTCACAAACGCGGCTACTGTTCCCTTGCCGTTTGTGCCCGCCACATGGATGGTCTTAAATGCTCGCTCTGGGTGACCAAGCTTGGCACATGCCTCCTGCATGGCTGCCAAGCCCTGACGCTGTCCTTTGCCGATGAGTGAATACAGGCGACTGAGCGCCGTCTTGAGCTCTCTGGATTGCGGATGAGTCACGATTGGTTACCGCCCTGGTCGCAATGATTCTCTTGTGACTCCGCCATCGAGGAGCCGCAAAATGGTGGATAGCTGTGCTTTCATTTGGCCGCGTGCCACCACAGTGTCGACCATCCCGTGCTCCAAGAGGAACTCGGAGCGTTGAAAGCCTTCGGGGAGCGTCTGACGGATGGTGCCCTCGATCACCCGCGGGCCAGCGAACCCGATGAGGGCATTGGGCTCCACGACGTTGACATCCCCCAAAAATGCAGTGCTCGCCGCAACCCCGCCCGTGGTAGGATGCAGGCAAATACTGATGAATGGCTTACGGATCCCGCGGTAACGGCGCAAGGCCGAGACCGTTTTTGCCATTTGCATCAAGCTGAGGATCCCTTCCTGCATGCGTGCGCCACCTGAGGCGTGGAGCAAAAGCAAGGGCAGGCTTTGCGTCATCGCGCGCTCAAACAGTCGCGTAATGCGCTCACCGGTGACGCTGCCCATGCTGCCGCCCATGAAGCGAAAAAGAAACAAACCGTAAGCTACCGGCCGACCGTCGATGCTGCCGCGACCCACTTCGATACCTTCGGAGCGCCCGGTCTTTTCCCGCGCAATGCGCACCCGCTCGGTGTAATCTTTTCCGTCGAAAAAGCGCAACGGGTCGGCCGTGGAAACGTGCTCGTCCCACAGCTCCAGCTTACCCCCATCAAGCAAGAGCTCACGCCATTCACGCGGGCCCATGGGGTGGTGATAGCCACAACGCGGACATACGTGCCACTGCGCACGCAGTTCCTCAGCGGTGACCACAACGGAACAGCCGTCGCACTTTTGGAAGAGTCCGCGACCGACCGACTTCTTTTCGCTCTCGTGTTGCTGCGAACGTGTTTTGGTAGGAAGGGCCAAGGCAGTGAATGAGGGACAGAGGACTGAGGTAAAGGAGGCGTGTGAACACGCTCTTCCTGGGGGCGCCACTGATAGCGCAGAAGTGCGGCGACTGGAAATGCGCAAAAATGGCGCGGATTCCGCCGCAAATCTTCTGTGCCGCGCGCGGTGGAGACCTGGCTTCACGCCCACTGGGGCGGCGATGCCCCCCGGCCCGTACCCCCCAGTTCGAGCAGCTTGTCAGGCGCTCCCGCAGGGGGGATGCTCGCGGCGCCATGAGCGATATGGACATCCCGGTGCCCCAGAGGCCGGAGGAGGCGGACACGCCATTGTTTGGCCGGGAGAAAGCCGCCGAAAGTTTGAATGCCGCCTATGCCGCCATGAGGGATAGTGGGCAATTTCGGGCGGTGACCTTGGTGGGGACCTCGGGCCAAGGGAAAACCGCGCTGATCGGCCAAACTCTTAGCCGTATCCGCAAAGTGGTGAAGGATGCCCCCTTGATCTTGTCCGTCCGTGCTCGCCATCCCGGGGTGAGCTACGGGTTGTTTTCGCGCCTTCTTCGTGAACGCTTCGACGTCCCAGAAACCTTGCCGGAGGCTGAAGCCACCCGAAAGGTAGAGTCCGAGGTGCGCCGGGTCTTGGGCGTGGAAAACGTGACGGACGTCTGCTTTTTCTTGGGACAATTGATGAGACTTTCCTTTGAAGAGAGTCCACTCACCGTAGCCGCCACGGCGGAGCCGGGGCAGTCGCAATTGATGCACCGTGGCGTGATGCGGCGCTTCCTTGAGGCTGATTCAGCGCGTCGAGCCATCTGCTTGGTCTTTGACGATGTGCACCGAGCCGACGCTGACTCCTTGGATTTGTTGCAGTCGCTCTTGACCAACCTGGACGGACGCATCCTGGTCGTATGCGCGGCGGAGCGCGAACTCTTGGCCAAACGGGAGAGTTGGCTGGGCCTGAACCCGGAGCGTCACTCGCTCATCGAGCTCGAACCACTCGAGAACCAAACCGCGGGTGACATGATCCGGCGTTTGATGCGCAACTGTCAGGGCGGGGTCCCCGATGCCCTGGTGCAGGCGGGCGTCAAAGCCGCGGGCGGCAATCCAGGGCGCATCGTCCAATTGGTGCGCAGTTACTTCGACTCCGGTGTGCTCGAAGAGACGAGCGCAGCCGGTGGAGCTTGGCGCGTGAACCTAGAAAAGCTCGGGACGGTGCGTCTACCGATGAGCGTGGAAGAGGCGGTGGCCTTGCGCATCTCCACGTTGAGCAAGACGGAACGTCGGGTTCTTGAGCACGCGGCGGCGATGGGCGCAGTATTTTGGTTGGGCGGCTTGGTCGCGCTGGAACGAATGGATGCGGAGCCCCCCGAGCTATGGCAGTCGTCGGTGCGCAAGGAGATCGAGCGCCTGGAGGCGGTGCTCGATGAGTTGGTGGAGCGCGACTACTTGTTGCGCTTGGACGACGGAGTGTTTCCGGATGAGCCAGAGTTTGTCTTCAAACACAATTTCGAGCGAGAAAAGCTGATCGCGCTCACCAGCGCTGCGCGGTCCCGACGCTATCATCAGACCATAGCGGATTGGTTGTCTCAACAGACTTCAGCGCGCTCGCAAGAGGAGTACATGTCGCGACTGGCGTTTCATCTGGAGCAGGCGGGCTCGATGACGCGCGCGGGTTTTGCCTATCTGGAGGCCGGCGACTTGGCGCGGCGCGGCTTTGCACTGCGCAACGCCAGTGAAGCGTTTGAAAAAGGACTGACGCTGCTGGGCGGCGACGACGCACGTCGCAGGATCGACGCTCTCCACAATTATGGGGACGTGCTGACCCTGCTTGGTAAGACAGATGAGGCGATGGCATCCTTTCGCCAAATGTTGGGGATTGCCTACGCCATGAACTTGGAAGGCAAGGGCGGCGCCGCCCACAATCGAATGGGTCGTCTCTACCGGGAGACGGGCTCACTGGACCTCGCTGGTCGACATTTACACGCAGCGCGCGAACTATTTCTGCTGGCGGGTGATCAACGTGGGGTAGCTGCAAGCCATGATGACATTGGCAAGTTGCTTTGGGTGCGTGGCGATTACGACGAAGCGCTGCGCGAGATGCGCACCGCGCTCGACATGCGGCGCGAACAGGGCGATCGGCGGTCCATCGCGCTCAGCCTCAACAACATCGGGTTGGTGTGGATGGACCACGGACGGCCCGCCAACGCCAAGGAGGCACTCGAAGCATCGCTGCAAATCCGTCGGGAGATCAATGACCCGGTGGGGGTTGCCGACAGCCTCAATACCCTGGGTTCGCTGCACATTGATCAAAATCAGTTTGAATCGGCCTTGGAGTGTTTTCGCGAGGCTCACAACATTTTGGTCGGGATTGGCGAGCGTACGCGCACGGCGGTTGCCCTCACCAACATTGGTCAGACGCTCACCCGCTTGGGTCAGCATGATGAATCCGTGAACATACTGACTCAAGCCATCGAGCTGTGTGAGGAAATTGGAGACAAGCTGCAACTGGCAGAGGCCCAGCGTGGTCTAGCCAAAACTTACGTATTGATGGGTCGACTCAAGGAGGCGCGGCGTTGTATCCGCGCTGCCGTCGATCTGTTTGCGCAGGTGCGGAGCAAGGCTCATCTCGCCATCGCGCTGCGTACTTTGGGCGAGGTGACCGGCGCCGGCGCGTGGGGCGCCGCCCACGAGGGTCGCGCAGTCGAGTACTTCATGCGCTCCATTGCCATCGCCAAAGAAATTGGAAACGAAGTGGAGGTCGCGCGCTCGTATCTTGCGTTTTCGGGCTACGTGACCAGCTCCCACGCTTATGATGAAAATCAAGAAATCTTGCGAGAAGCATCTAAACTCAAGGAAATGGCTGAAGAGATTTTTGAGCGGCATCGCATCGTTGTGGCCAATTGAGCGTCCGCTGGCGGCTTTTGCGCGGTGCTGTCCAACGAAACACCCCACTGCACATTGAATGGACTCCCCCATGACAGATCCCACAACATCGCAACAGCTGGTTGAGTTTTGTTCCTGGTTGGTAAAGCACGGACAGGTATCCTGCAGAGAGAACGAACTCGTCCTCGAGATTCATCAGGACCATCCATGCGTCGCTCTGGTCTTGGGGGAGATGAGCCAAACCTCGCAGCAAAAGGGCAGCGGCGCGTGGTCCGTGACGGGCACAGAGATCATGGACCTGCTGTGTCGCTTGGTGGAGTCTGCAGATTTTCGCAACGTGTTTGCGGGTTCAGATTTCGAGCGCCAGCTCCATTGGGTCACCCAGGTCCTGCCAGGTCCCAGTGACGCCGCCCAAATCAAAGTGCAGTTGATCGATGAGCGGGCGGTGGTCCCTCACAAGCAACGAGCCAGCGATTCCGGATACGACTTGACCTTGATCGCCGAGCGGAAGCGGGTGGGCGCTGTACGCCTGTACGGTACAGGCCTGATTGTAGACCCCCCGGCAGGCTACTATTTCGACGTCGTCGCCCGCAGCTCCATCATCAAGACGGGCCACATGTTGGCCAACAACGTGGGGATCATTGACCGCGCCTATCGGGGAGAATTAATGGTTCCCGTCATCAAAGTAGACCCTACAGCGCCTGAGTTGGAGTTGCCGAACCGGCTTGCGCAACTCATCCCACGTCCTATTGTCCACTTTCGAGTCAGCGTACAATCAAGCCTGACTTCGACCTCCCGCGGGGCAGGCGGGTTCGGTAGCTCCGGGTAATCGCGGGCCACCCTGACTGTCTCGCCATCAGTCGCTCACACGAACGACCTAGGCACACGCACTTAAGGCAGCAATTACTTTTTCAAGCAAAGTTTGAGTAGGAAATGAAAGTCACAGTTTTTGGAATTGGATACGTCGGGCTGGTTCAGGGAGCGGTGTTGGCGGAGGTCGGGCACGACGTCATGTGCGTCGACATCGACGCCAAGAAGGTGGAGCGCCTCAAAGAGGGGATTATTCCGATCTACGAGCCCGGTCTGACCCCGCTGGTCAAAGAAAATTTCGAGCAAGGTCGCTTGAAGTTCACGACCGATCCCAAGCTAGGTGTCGATCATGGGGAGTTGCAGTTCATCGCCGTGGGTACGCCGCCGGATGAAGATGGATCGGCAGATTTGCGATACGTCTTGACGGTCGCCGAGACGATTGCGACCCACATGACCGAGCACAAGATCATCGTGGACAAGTCCACAGTGCCTGTGGGAACGGCCGATCGCGTCAAAGAGCGCGTGCGCACTACGCTGGCCAAGCGCAACGCAAATCTTGGGTTTGACGTGGTTTCTAATCCCGAATTTCTCAAGGAGGGCGCGGCGGTCAATGATTGCATGCGCCCAGATCGCATCGTCATCGGGACAGATGACCCGCGCGTGACCGAGCGCATGCGTGAGCTTTACGCTCCGTTCAATCGCAATCACGATCGCATGATCGTGATGGACATTCGCAGCGCCGAGTTGACCAAGTACGCGGCCAATTGCATGCTCGCCACCAAGATCTCCTTCATGAACGAGCTAGCCAACTTGGCCGAACGTCTAGGCGCGGACATCGAGCAGGTGCGCAAAGGCATCGGCTCGGACGAGCGCATTGGCTACCACTTCATCTATCCGGGCTGTGGTTATGGCGGGTCGTGTTTCCCTAAGGATGTGCAGGCGCTGGTGCGCACTTCGAGTAGCGTGGGTTACCAAGCGCGCCTTCTCGAGGCCGTGGAGTCAGTCAACTATGCCCAAAAGGAAGTGTTGCCCACCCGTGTGATCGAGCACTACGGCGCCGATCTCAGCGGCAAGGTGTTTGCTGTGTGGGGGCTGTCCTTCAAACCCAACACCGACGACATGCGCGAAGCATCCAGTCGAGTGTTGATGGAGCGGCTTTGGGCGGCGGGCGCACAGGTCCAAGCCTACGATCCGGAGGCCATGGAGGAAGTACATCGCATCTACGGGGACAAAGCGCAGCTCAAGTTGTGCGCCAGCCGGGACGAGGCACTCCAGGGTGCGGATGCCCTCATCATCTGCACTGAGTGGAAAGCCTTCCGCGCACCGGACTTTGAGGTCATGAAGACCATCCTCAAGTCGCCCGTGATTTTCGACGGCAGGAATTTGTATGAGCCCAACAAGCTCAAGAAGCTGGGCTTCACCTATTACGCCATCGGGCGAGGCGACAGCTTGCGCACCGCGCAGTGAGCGTTCATCTGGTCTTCGCTCTCTAAAAAGAAACGCCCAGCTGTGAGGAGCAGCTGGGCGTCTTGCTTTAGGCGGGGGCGTCGGCTGGGTCAGCAGCTTCACCGACCGGCGCTGACTTCTTTTTCAGCTTGAAGCGGTTGAAATGCTGCAGCAGCGCCTTGTAGCTGAAGGGGCGACTATGATCCCACAGCATCAGCATGCTGAAGATCAAGAACAAGTAGCTTTGTACCGCGAAATTGTCATCGACGAAGTAAAAGCCGCTCACGTTGGTGGGCGCGTACCCGATGTTTTTACCGAGCAGCACCACACTGGCGGCGCCGGTGGCCAGGAGCGCCACACCCGTACTGCGCCGAGTGAGCGTGAGCACCGCGGCGGCGATGTACATGGAGTAGTAGTAACAAGTGAGATCAGTGAGGCACAGCACCAAAGGCAGGCTGAGCGCCGGCCCTATCCACAGGAGCCGACTGTTGCGGACAGCCCAGGCAATCCACAGGAAGAAGCCCAAGAAGACGCCGTACTGAACCAATTTCAGTTTCTCGATGCGGCGATTGCGGCCTTCTTTCCAGCCCTGAAACGCGTCGTCGAGATTTTCGTTGCGGGTGAAGCGCATACGACCATCCCAGTTGTGCGACAGGATGGTAGGCAGCCCCATGTGATTGGTGAGTGGGGTGTGGCGGTGGGTTTGAATGTGTGCGTAGAAATCCTTGTAGGCCTTGGCGCCGCCCGTGGTTGCCATGCTGGCTGGCACGAGCACGGCCAAAGCGACGACCGCACCCGCGATCAGACGGCGATGATCCGGATGCAGTAGGCCCAAGAGACCGGTCTTGCCATCGATGGAGGGCCGTCCGCGTAAGCGCTCAATGACATGAATGAGCACCATCGCCACCCAGCCACCAAACAAGGCCACCGGAAAGACACGCAGCAGAGCCGACCACATGAGGGCGGCTCCCGCCAGGAAGAAGAAGCGTTTGCGCGCGAGAGCCAGGCTGGCCACGAGCAAGAACATCCAGTCCTGGCGCAGGAAGGCGCCGCCTGTCCAATAGAAATTGGCCGCGGCGTTGCACCCCCAAAAAATGGCACCCACCGCGCCCACGCGGAAACCAAACGCCCAGAACAAAAGTAAGACCATGCCCGCCTGCAGCATGACGTCGATGGACGCGAGGAACTTGAAGTAGTCGCCATCAGCGGCATGGAGACTGGCCAGCGCCTTGCCCGTCATGGTCCACACGGGCGGAGGATTGTAGCCGTGATCTTGCTGCATGCGCTCCCAATAGGAGCCGCGTGAAGAGTTGTAGAACCAGTCGATGTCCTTCTTGAACATCTCCCAGCGCTCCTTGGAAAAATGCTTGGTGCACAGCTCCGGCTCGCGGAAAATATAGGTGTCGACCGACTTTTTGATGAGGTTGACGCGCAAATCGCGAAACTCACGTTTCTCTATCTGTGCGCGGCGGCCGTTTTCGACCTCGGCGATCATCGTGCAGTCATAAAGACGCTTGTAGCCCACCTCTTCAAAGTACTTGGCGCCCAGGTAATAGTGATAAAGCTCGTGCCGGTGGTAGTACTCTGAATAGCGAACGTTGGGGTTACCAAAATCAAAGTAGGTACCAAACGCCGTCACAGCGAGCACGATGGCGACCGTGCGCTTGGTGCGCTGCGTGATGACCTCGCCCATGCGCCGTGCGCGGACCTCATAGATGAGCAGTAGCGCACCTAGTAGGCACAAGGTCATCCGTAGCCCAAACATGAGGCCCACCCACTGCGGCTTTTGGAACACCTTGTTGGTCCAAATGTCAGCAGCGGCAGCTGAGGCAGCGGCCAGCAGAGATGCGGTGTTCATTGTTTGATCCAACGCTCCGGAGCCAGAAACCGAACCGACGTCAACAATGCCGGCGAAGGCGTGGAGAAGAGACCCAACCAGGGGAAGCGTGTTCAAAGTGGCAAAAAGGTCCATACTTGAGCGTTTAAAGTGGCCAACAGGCAAAAGCGGCCATGGATCAACAGGTGACTACAGGGGCAGAAACTTGATCCACGTCGTGGTGTCCACCCGCGCGGAGACTAGTCCGCATTGAACACCCTGAAAAGACGTTCATCACGCAGCAATTCGTGAAAATCTTGGGGCGCAGCGCGAGCTGCAGGGCCAGCTGTGTGGCGCGGATGCCGTCCCGGAATCTCGACCGCGACGCCGCCTGATCGCTGGGGGTCATTGGGTGGGCGAGATAAGCGTCATGCGCCGGCGGGACAACAAAACGCAAACAACGCCGCTTCGAGTTTCGAAGGGCGTTGAACTGACGACGCGAGTATAAATCAGCTCTCAGCTGCTGCGCCGGATGCCTGCTCACTCTGCACGCCGGACTTGCGATCCAGGGCGTCCTGAAGGCCGATGCGCGAACGCTTGCGGCGGCTCAGGTACTTGCCTTTTTGCGGCTTCTGCAAGGATTCGTGACGAAGGCGGACGTTCCAAACTGCGTAGTTCGACATGGGGGCGACCCACTTAGCGCGCACATTCAGTGGATGCAAGGGGTATTTATGGATGCGACCACGTGAGGCGGCCGGTGGGGAGGGATTTTGCTGGTGGGAGGCGCTGCTCCCCGCTAATGTCACGGGGCCCATCCCGGCGCTGTGCCGGCGAAATAACGCTGTAATTACAATGTTATAGTCTGGCAGCCTGCAAGATGCGACTTGCAAGCAGGCGAACCGGGCGCAGGCGAGGCGAGAAAGAACATGAGTGGATTTGTCGTTTGGATGACCGGCCTCAGTGGCTCAGGCAAGAGTACCCTGGCGTCTCTGCTCACGACGGAATTGGGAGCGCAGGGCGTCCATGTCGAGTCGCTCGACGGGGACGAAGTGCGCAAGGACCTCTCGCACGGGCTGGGATTTGATCGCGAGGACCGCGATCGCAACGTCCGGCGCATCGGGTTGGTGGCGCGTATGGTGGCGCGATCGGGTGCCTGCGCCATCACGGCCGCCATCAGCCCTTATCGGGCACTGCGCGAGGAAGTCAGGGCCAAAACCGAGAATTTCATCGAGGTATACTGTGAGTGTCCGCTCGAGGTGCTCACCACGCGCGATCCCAAGGGCCTGTATAAACGCGCTCTCGCCGGTGAAATCAAACATTTTACGGGCGTAGACGACCCTTACGAGCCCCCAGAGCATCCGGAAGTCCACCTGCGCACCGATCAACTGACACCCAACGAGTGTATCGAGGCGATTGTGAGTGCTTTGGAAGAACGTGGTTTGCTCAAGGGCCGCGAGGAAGCACCGTCGCTCTTGCCACCCGCATTTGGCGGCGAAGTCGTCGAAGCGCGCGAGCTCACTCAAGACGAATGCGAGCGTGATTTGAGGCGTGTCGAGGTCGACGCTGCTCAGGCGCAGCTCATCGAGTTCGTCGCGGCCGGTTACCTCAGTCCGCTCTCCGGATTCATGACCATGCGTGAGTCCCACAAAGTGAGCAAACAGGGAGCACTCGAGCGAGGGACGCCGTGGTGGACCGAACCGTTCGTGCTCAAGGTAATACGGGACGAGACTTGGTCCGAGGGACAAACCATGCTGCTCACTTCGGGTGGCGCGGTTGTGTGCGAGATGACCGTCCAGCGTATCTGGACGGACGGGGAGGCGTCGTTCGCTGCTGGTCCCATCAACGCGGTGCGGCCCACTGGGCGGGTCACGGCGCGCAGTATTCGTCGTCGCCTGGAGGAGCAGAACGCGAGCCCTGTAGTCTGCTTGTTCTTGAGTCAAGGGCCCAACCCAGCCTTGCTCGATCAACTCCAATTTGCTCAGCGCGTCTCTGCTCCGCTCGTGCTGGGGATCGCGGCAAGTGCCGAGGTCGCCTGGTCACAGGCGTTGGATGAGCGAGCTGTGAGTTTTGCGCGATTCTTCGTGCCAGAACGTGTGCCGCTCAATGACGAGCGCGCCCAGGCGGTGATGGCCACCAGCGTCGGTGCGGCCAAGTTTACGACTGTTTAGCAGCCCGACCGCAAGGGCGAAGGGCACAACTCGTTCGTGCGTGGTGCTTCCAGTGGTGTTATGAGGCAAGCAATGCGCGGTGCGTTGTCGGTGCTGTGTGCGGCAAAACTCCACAAAAATCAGTTGGAGCGCCATCTGGAGCTGTTTGAATACATCCCAGAGGTCAAGCGCGTGATCGTCGTGCGGAGACAGCCGCTCGACACTCGCCTATCGAAGTTGGAAAATCATCCCATCGCGCCCGGTGGTGTGGCTCGCGAGATGTGGAGCATGACGCGTGCAGTTGCGCGCATCATCGAAAAAGAACGCATCGATTGGGTCATCGGCTTCAACCCCGTTCCGTGGGGCAGCGTGGCGCTGGCTGCTGCAAAAGCCAAGGGCGTTCCCAGCTGTCTCAGCCTGATCGGTATGGATTTTTTGCAACTGCAGCGCCTTTGGGGTTGGCCTTTTTTGCAAGCGGTGCGCAGCGCCGAGGCGGTAACAGTCACTGGCGAGAGCATGCGGCAGCGTCTGGTACAGATGGGGGTCAGCGCACGCAAGGTGACCGTGTTGCCGCATTCGGTCGATTTGACTCGTTTTTCGCCCGGTCAGGTGGATCGGTCTTGGGATGTGGTGTCCGTGGGGCAATTGATCAAGCGCAAACGTATGGACGTTTTGGTTCGCGCCGTGGCCAAGCTGCGCGAGCGTGGTCTCAGTCTGCGTTTGGCCATCTTGGGCACGGGCCCTGAAGAAGGCGCATTGCGCGCTCTGGCAGATCAACTTCAGGTGGGCGAGCAAGTGAGCTTCTTGGGATATCGCAACGACGTGGAGTCTATCCTGAAGCAGGCGCGGGTGTTTGCGCTGGCATCCGCATGGGAGGGGGTGCCATTCGCGTTGATGGAGGCCATGGCGTGCGGGTTGGTGCCGGTCATGACGCGGGTGGGAACGATTGAGGACTGGATTGTACCAGGCACAAATGGACTCCTGGTCGAGGTAGACCAGGTGGACCAAATGAGCCGCGCCCTGGAGCAAGCCCTCTCCTTACGTGGGGACGAGATGCGGACCAACATCCTCCATGACCGCGAGCGCCTGTCCTTGGAACACGGAGCCCAAGTTTGGCGAACAATCTTGGGCCTCTGATGGTCCCTGTGGTCAGGGGTTCATCTTTGATCAGGAGCCCGCGTCCGTCTTGTCAGCTTTGGGCGCAAAGCGGGGTGCGTCCACCCGGAACGCACCAGGTTCGACGTCGGCGCTTGGCTGGAGATCGTACGTGAGCACGCGCGCCGAATCGACCACACATCGCAGGACCGGCTTGAGTTGGTCGAGCGTTTGCGCGCCCGCGACCAGCGTGAGGTGTTCCACCACTCGGCCCGCCGAGACCTGATGATCCGCCTTGGCTTTGTTGATGGCTGTGAGCGCCAGCACCGCCAAATCGAAGCTTGTGGGGCTTTCTGGTTCCGAGAACGTCGCAAACTCGGCCAAGGATGGCCACGGAGCCCGATGGATGCTGCCTTGACCCGTCTCAGTGGCAAAGGCCCAAGACCAAATCTCCTCCGTAATGTAGGGCAGTACGGGAGCGAACAACCGCAGGAGCACGCTGAGCCCAAACCGCAACGTCTCGATGGCCGACGTGCGTTCAGCCGGAGTGTACTTGTCTTCATCACCTTCAGCCTGCCAGGCGCGAGGCTTGGCGAGCTCCAAGTACGTATCAGTGAAGTTAGTCCAGAAGAATGTCTCGGTCTCTGCCAAAGCCTGGGCGAAGTTGAACTCATCTTGGCTGGCGGTGGCGCGCTCCACCAGTTGACGGAGCTTGGCCAAAAACGCCAGATCGAGTTCGTCGGTCACGGCTCCGCGTTGGCCTTCGTGGCTGAGGACGAACTTGGCGGCGTTGAAGAGCTTGGTCACCAAACGACGACCAATCTTGAAAACTTGTGGGTCGAACGCCGTGTCGGCGCCCAAGCGCGCGCTCGCGGCCCAGTACCGAACACTGTCCACCCCGTGTTCGTCGAACAGGTGCATGGGCGTGATGACGTTGCCCTGGCTCTTGGACATCTTCTTGCGATCGGGATCCAAGATCCAGCCGCTGATCACCACGTTGTGCCAAGGGACCGAGTTTTCGTGGAGCAAGCCTTTGGCGATTGTGTAAAATGCCCAGGTGCGGATGATTTCGTGGCTTTGCGGACGGATGTCAGCAGGAAACAGCTGCGCGTGCCGACCTTCATTCAGCCCCCAGTGTGAGCCGATTTGCGGAGTCAGCGAGCTGGTGAACCACGTATCAAAAATATCCGTTTCGCCCGTGAAGCCGCCGGGCACGTCTCTTTGTTCGGAGCTGTAGCCGACAGGCACGTCTGCCATGGGATCGACAGGAAGCTGATCCGTCTGCGGCAGGATGGGCGCGTCCCAATCGACGGAGCCATCCGCGCGCAAAGGAAACCAGACGGGGATAGGCACGCCGAAGTAGCGCTGCCGTGACAGGCACCAATCCAATCCGAGATTTTCGGTCCAGTCGCGGTAACGAGCGTGCATGAACGACGGGTGCCAATGAATTTCAGCTCCTTTTCTCAACAACTCGTCCTTCTTATCGAGCAGCCGCACGAACCACTGTCGGGTGGAGAGGAACTCGAGTGGTCGATCGCCCTTCTCGAAAAACTTGACGGCTTGGTCGACGGGCACTGGTTCCGCCGTCAACGGGGCAGAGTTGCGTGTCGCGCCATGCGCCGGATCGCGTAAGAGCTCGACGATGGCGGTGCGGGCCTGCGTGACGTTCTTGCCTACCAGCTTGCCGTAGCAGTCGTTTGCGGACGCGGGGTCCAGCGACGGGTACTGTTCGGTTCCAAAGCTGACCCCTTCGATTCGGCCTGATTTGCCCAGAATTTGTCGCAGGGCCAGCTTTTCAGTGCGCCACCAATGCACATCGGTTTGGTCGCCAAATGTACACACCATGAGAATGCCTGAACCTTTGGAAGGATCGGCGAGCTCACTTTGGAAGATGGGCACTGGCGCGCGGAACAAGGGAGTCACTGCCTTCTTGCCAAAGAGATGTTGGTAGCGGACATCGCTGGGATGCGCTGTGACCCCCACGCAAGCGGGTAACAATTCGGGTCGGGTCGTGGCGATGACGAACGTGTCGGGTAGTCCCTCGACGCCAAACTCGATGTGGTGAAAATGTCCTTGTTTGGGCCGATCTTGGACCTCGGCTTGAGCGACGGCGGTCTGAAAATCCACGTCCCACATAGTGGGCGCGAAGCTCTGGTACACTTGGTTTTTTGCGAACAGATCAAGGAAAGATAACTGAGCTTGTTTGCGGCATCGGTCGTCAATGGTGGCGTAAGTTTGGCGCCAGTCGACGGACAGGCCCAGGCGCATGTAGAGCTGCTGAAACGCCTGCTCGTCGATGTGGGTCAGACGATGGCACAGTTGGATGAAGTCTTTTCGGTTGAGCTCACGTGCCGGCTCCTTTTTTGCCTTGGCGTCGGCTGCTTCAATCGCGTCGACGTGAGGGAAGGGTGGAGCGGTTGGCTCGCAACGCACGTGATAATAGTTCTGGACCCGCCGCTCCGTCGGTAGACCATTGTCATCCCAACCCATGGGGTAAAAAATGTTTTTTCCGCGCATGCGTTGGTAGCGAACAATGAGATCGGTGTGCGTGTAGGAGAAAACATGCCCCACGTGGAGCGACCCCGAGACCGTGGGAGGGGGAGTGTCCACGACGAAGGTCTCCGCGCGCGGTTTTGACTCGTCATAGTGATAGAGTCCGGACGCTTGCCACGCGCCATCCCACTTGGTCTCAGCCAGCTGACTGTCGAAGTGTTTTGGAAGCTCTGAAGGTTGGACGATCTTGAAGTGCGCTTGGGACATGGCTTTTTGGACGTTCGAGGTGAACGTCACCGGGGGGCCTATCTGGCCAAAAATGGACGCTAGCGCAAGTTCTAGGCCCCGGTTGATACAAGACCCGCGATTCTTGGCCGGAAGAGCGACCAGGCCGGGCGGGTCGCTTTCAAGGTCCGGTCCCGCGGAAGCTTTGGGTGCGGGAGCTCGAAGTCGGGTACAAGGACATTTTCCGCATTCTCAGCATCTGATCCATGCGCCTGAGCAACTCATCGTTGTCGAAGGGCTTGGCTAGGAACTCGCGTTCATGTTCACGGAAGAAGCTCTCATCCAAAGTACCCGCGTCGTAGCCGCTGCATACCAAACACGGTTGCCTTGGATTGCGACGAGCGACCGCCTCACACAGCTCGCGTCCGCCCATCCTGGGCATCATCACGTCCGTGACCACGAGATCGAAAGGACGCTTGGTATTTTGATACTCATGCCAAGCATCCACCCCGTCTGCAGCCAGGACCACGTCGTAGCCAGCTCGTTTGAGCACGCGTGCAATGCCCTTGCGAACGGCAGGATCGTCGTCCACCAGCAGGATGTGCTCACCACCGACGCCGCTGGCAAGGGACCCTTCCAACGAGGTCGCGTTTATCTTGTGCTCCACATGCGGGAAGTAGACTCGAAATTCAGTGCCCTTACCTAGGCTTGATTCGAGCTCCATCCTGCCTTTGTTATTTTGCACGACGGTGTGCACCACGCTGAGTCCCAAGCCGGTGCCGCTCCCTTGGCGCTTGGTAGTAAAAAACGGCTCAAATGCGCGCTCTTTTTGCTCATCGCTCATGCCCACCCCGTGATCGCGCACCCGGATCATGGCGTCACTCCCCAGGTGTCCAGGCTCACGCACCAGACTCGTACTTATCTCTACGCGCCCGCCGTTGGGCATAGCGTCTCGTGCGTTGATGCAGAGATTCATAATGACCTGGTCGATGTCTACCGCGGTTGCCTCGACCGCGGAGACCTGAGAATCCGCTGTGAATTCAAGCGTAACATTGCTGGGGATGAGCCGACGCAGGAGCTGAAGTGATTGGCTGATCTCGTCGTTGAGCGGTAGGAGTGTGCGCTCGCCCACACGCCGCCTGCCGTAGGCCAAGAGTTGCTGAGTCAGGCCATTTCCACGCTTGGCCGCCTCCTTGAGCTCCTGCAGAATTTCTTCCAACTCTTCTGGGTCGGCATCTTGGGCCGACTGCGCGCCGCTAGCGATGACCAACAGCAAATTGTTGAAGTCGTGGGCTACGCCTCCAGCCAGCGTGCCCAAGGCCTCCATTTTTTGCGACTGTCGCAACTGGCGCTCCAAGGCTTGCTGTGTCTCGAGCTGCGCGATGCGCTCTTCCGTTTCTTCGCGCATGAACGCGGCCAGCTCATCCCGTTGAGTCAACGTTTTTCGAAGATGCGTAAGACTATGATTGATCCACCAAACAGCGATGTTCGAATACACCAGGCTGAGTGCGGCGTTCTGCCATGCTGCATCGGGTAGCTCACTGGCTATCCCCCAATGCACCAGGGGTAGAGCCAGCGCAAAAAACGCGCTCACTACAAACGAGCCCAACGGCCCAATAAAGAAGGAGCAGCCGACGCTGAAGAGCACCGCGAGCAGCCATGGTTGTTGATCTTCAGAGCCGCGGGTGGCAGCCAATAACGGTGCGGCTACACACACAGCCGTCAGCAGGGTCGCTCGCCAGGCGTACGCTTGGTGCTCTGCGACGGCGATGAGATAAGCGGCAGGCACCAGTGCAATGAGGGCAACCTGCGCCCAGAACGGGAGGTCGCGCGTGCTGGTGCGCACCAGGAGCAACTCGAGTGAGATGGCGGCGCCGCAAGCGACCGCGACGCGCGCAGTCATGCGCCGCTGCCAACTCGGTGGACCGAGGGCGCGCACGCTGGGGACGACTGGGCGCAATGAGGGCGTCATGAATGATCCACCTCAATGCTTCACGACCGGCTTGCATTGAGGCTTTAGGGGAAACCCTGTCATTTGGTCCACGGGTCGCTGATCCTGCTGGGGTGGCCTGGGACAAGCGAGGCTTGGGCGACATGTTGAAGCACCGCGCTGGGTAGTTTTCTGCGCGGCGTGCCGTGCTGATCACAGTGCCTCGTCGAGAGCGGATGGTGTCAAAACAATGTTCATTTCTCCCCTTGCGGGGCGAAACGAACGTGGTACGAAGCGGGCCCCTGACGGACCGGGTGGTCGACGACCCCTGCCCATCAAGGCGAGATCACTGCCCATTTTAGGCTTGATCTGGAGCGGTAGTTAAGTTGGTTATAACGCCGGCCTGTCACGCCGGAGGCCGCGGGTT
>JACZCW010023571.1_pt1 | contig 36328 bp, 71 predicted proteins | sample 8641861 | NCBI WGS metagenome assembly JACZCW01 (sample SAMN15324607, study PRJNA640507) | soil metagenome | isolation source: intercropping sugarcane | place: China: Luxin town, Laibin City, Guangxi Province | collected 2019-07-25 | depth 10cm m | reverse complement strand
GCTGCTTGAAAAGTTAATTGAGAAATTATAAAGCATGGATGATACAAAGCTCGACACGCTTCGAGATTTGACTAAATTTGCTAAAACTTTTTTAATTGTTAAATCAAAATCTGGCGAATTAAAACCTTTCGGGTTTAATCGGGGCCAACTTTATATTCACGAGCGTTTAGAAGCTCAGTTAAAAGACCGCGGTTATGTGCGTGCGATTATCTTAAAAGCGCGACAACTCGGATGTTCTACATATATTCAAGCGCGATATTTTCATAAAGTTATAACAAGCAAAGGGCGCAAAGCTTTCATCTTAACGCATGAAGCTGAAGCGACTAAAAATCTATTTGAGATGACTAAACGTTTTCACGATAACTTGCCAAGTGGTTTATGCCCCCCTGCTGATACATCAAGTGCGAAAGAATTATATTTCAAGGCGTTTGACAGTGGCTATGCCGTTGGGACTGCGGGCAATAAAGGAGTTGGTCGTTCGCAAACCATCCAATTGATGCATGCAAGTGAAGTGTCATTTTGGCCGCACGCTGAAGAACACGCTAAAGGCGTATTGCAGGCTGTAAGTAGTGAGCCTGGTACGGAAATCATTTTAGAAAGCACCGCGAATGGGATTGGCAATTATTTTCACTCAATGTGGAAAGGTGCCATAGAGGGTCGCAATGGTTATCAGGCAATTTTTGTGCCGTGGTATTGGGATGCTCAATACACTCTTCATACACCAGGGTTTGACCTTTATGAAGAAGAACAAGCGTTGCTAGATTATTACCGTGATGATGGTTTGACTATCAATCATTTAATGTGGCGCAGGCGCAAGCTAAATGAGTTTTCATCGGATCATGATGCTGCTATTGAGCAATGGAAACAAGAATATCCAAGTAGTGCATCAGAAGCATTTTTGAATCCCATTTCAAATGTGTTTATTAATGCTAAACATGTAATGCGAGCGCGAAAGACTCAAATTGACAGTGATTCTCCACTCATTATTGGTGTGGATATTGCAATCAGTGAACGCGATAAAACAGCCATCATTAGACGTAAAGGACGCGTTGCTTACAATCTTGAATATTTAACTAATCACAACACCATGGAAATTGCCGGACGATTAAAGCGTATTATTCAAAACGAAAATCCAGCCAAAGTGTACATTGATTGCATTGGTATTGGCGCAGGCGTTGTTGATCGTTTGCAAGAAATGGGTTTTAGCTGTGTGGAAGGTATCAATGTCGGGCGTTCAGCTAATGATAAAGAACGATTCTGGAATCTGCGTGCTGAACTTTGGTCAGATATGCGCGATTGGTTAACACAAGAAATGCCAGTACAAATCCCAGATGATGATGGTTTGCATGGCGAGCTTTGTAGTCTTGGGTTTAAATACAAATCTGGCGGCCAGCTTTTAATTGAAAGTAAAGATGATTTAAGGGCGCGTGGTATGCCATCACCTGATGGAGCCGATGCTTTATCATTAACATTTTTTGGTGGGTTTTATGTCGAAAAACGCGAAGCTTATGTTCAGCAACGTTCTCTACATGAAAAACGCATGTTTTATTAGTATCATGTAGACATTATTAAAGGATAGCTATTATGGCACGGAAAGATCCTCGACTTACGCAAAAAATACGCAATCGTATCGAAAAGTTTGATAAATATTGGCGTATCAATCGTGAACAATATCACGAATGGATCGGTTTTGTGATGGGGGATCAATGGCGCGAAGATGAATCACGACTGTTTGAGCGCTATAACAAAATACCACTTACTTTTAATAAGCTCGGTGCGCTATCTAATCACATGATTGGTGAGCAAAGACAAAATACCCCTCAATTACAAATTGTGCCGGATGAATCTGTGCCTGAACAAACGGCGCAAGTACGGTCTGCTTTGATTAAAAATATATCACTAGATTCAAATAGTGCGATTGTTTATCAACATGCTTATCAATGCGCTTTAATTGGTGGCTATGGGGCGTTCGGCGTCCGCCCTGAGTACGAAAATGAATTTAGCACTGAGCAAGATATCAAGATTTATCGCATTAATGATCCGACCAAAGCATATTGGGATGTGAGCGCGGAAACCATTTGTAAAACAGATGGCATGTCTGCGGGTTTGCGTACACGTATGTCGCGCAAAAAGTTTCGCGGTATCTACGGTAAAAAAATCGAATCACAAATAGGCGCTGACGCACTTAATAATGATGTTTCACTTAACTTTGCCGATGATGATTCCATTACAATTATTGATGACTATGAACGCTCCTACGAAAAAGGGCATATTTACAAGCTTTCATCGGGACGCATGATTGATAAAAAAGAATTAGAAGAAATGGAAACCATCGAAATCGATGGTAATCAATTACTGTTAGATAATGGCGAGCCGGTCACTATTATTTCGGATCGTGATACTAAATATTACCGTATCAAACATCGCAAGATTGCGGGTGAATTTGTGCTTGATGAAACTGAATTTCCGGCAGATCAATTACCTATTATTTTTGTCGACCAAAACAGTTATTTTGATAAAAACGGTCAGCAAATTTGTCGGCCCTTTTTCAAAGACGTCAAAGACGCGCAACGTTATCTTAATTATCTTGCCACGCAAAGCGCATACATTCTTAAAGTCAGCAGATACGATCAATACATTGCAAGCAAAGCTAATGTACGTGGGGCTGATACCGAACAAATCTGGCGTGATCCATCCGTCGTGCAAGGTGCTCTTTTATATGACGAATCACCAAACGGTAATCGTCCTGAGCGTCAAGCACCTCCTGAATTATCGCAATCATTGATGAGCCAATATGATCGAACGATGATGGATATTCAGACTGGTACGGGCCTTTACAACACGCAATTAGGGGAAATGGGTAATGAAGTTTCGGGAAAGGCGGTAAATGCACGTACTCGTCGCGGATCTTTAAGTACTTTTATCAGTCGAGATGCAATAGATAGAGCAATCACATGTTGCGGTCAAATCGTCAATGAGATGATCCCAAAAGTTTACGATACTAAGCGGAATATGATGTTAAAGATGGATGACGGCAATATGCAATCTGTCACGCTGAATAATCCCCTAGACGACTACGGTAATCAGATTGAAAATGATATGCAGCAAGGTCGCTATACAATTAGATTGTTGCCTGGGCCAAGCTATGAAGGTCAGAAACAGGAAGCCCTCGAATCTATGCAAATGATTTTGCAAAATGATCCCTCACTTTTCCGTTTGATTGGCGATTTGTATGTAGAGAATTTACCCTTCCCCAACAACATTGAATTGCGTAATCGCATACGTACTATTATTGATCCGCAAGTGATTGAAGCTGGCAAGACCGGTAAACCTATCCAACAAGCAAATCAGCCCGATCCGCAGCAAATGCAAGCGCAGATGCAAGCGCAAATGGCGCAACAGGAATTGCAATTTAAGATGCAAGATGCGCAAACCAAAGCACAATTAAAAATGCAAGAACTACAACTGAAGCAGCAGGATTTAAATTTGCGTGCTGCTGAAAGTGGGCAAAATATACAAATGGAATGGCAACGTTTGGAAAGCGAAAAAGAACAAGCAGCCGCAGCGCTTCAAGAGCAATTATTAAGATATCAAGCTGAACTTCATAAAATAAATGCTGATATACAAATTCAGCACGGACAAAACTTAGTAAACTTATTAACACATCAACCAAAAGAGTCAAAAATTCAAGGGAAATCCCTTACACATTAGGAGTTAAATAGTTTATGCCAGAAAGTAAAAATATTGATGATTTGCTTATGAATAATCAGTCATCAGCAAATTTAGCGGCTGATTCAATGGTTGAAGAAGTAAATGAACCTACTTCTATGGAGGGAAATGACCCTCAAAGCGCTCAACCTCACGAATCCGCCGATGAATATGGCACAGTCCCTGAAACGGGACAGACTAGTGAAGATGCTAAACCTGAAGAAAATGCCGAATCTTTAGAAAAAGATGAATATGGCAATCAAGTTATCCAATCTAAATCACGCATGTACACCGAAGATGAAGTTAATCGCATGATACGCGAGCGTTTAGCACGTGGTAATCACGCCCACTCGTCGCCAAAAGAAGTAAAAGAAGCTACAGAAAATTTTCAAGCTGATCCAAATAGTAATGAGTCTTGGGAACAGCAACTTGAACAATTTATTGATCGAACCCTAGAGAAAAAACAACAGAAACGCGAACGAGAATCTTGGGAGCGTGAGGAACTTGGCAAACAAGCTGAATTTGAAACTAAATTTACTAATGGGATGAGTCGCTATAAAGATTTCCACCAGGTTGTGGCTGATAAACCGATTACTGACACAATGATGCTTGCCACACGAAGCATGAAAGATCCAGCAGCTTTTATTTATGCGGCATCTAAGAATTACGCTAAAGAATTAGAACGCATTGCACAGATTAAAGATCCTTATTACCAAGCAGCAGAAGTAGGGAGATTAGAAGAGCGCATGAAAAAGGTTCATGCAGCTGCAAGTAGTTCACCAAGACCCTTACAACCGAGTCAGGGGGATGTGACAGATAAGGGTAATCAAAGACCGAATATTGATGCTAGAATTCATCAATACGGACACAATAAATTTAAGCGATAAGGAGTAAGTCATGCCAATTCCTGGAGATAATGGAAATCCCAAAAAAGAACGTGATGCGCAAAATGAACGTATCAAAGAAGTAGCGGAAAAAGGTGCGCTTGTTCAGAAAGAAGTTAAATTAAACACGCCTGCGCCAAAAGAAAAATGCATTTTCGGGGAGATTTAACATGGCTGTTACTAAAGATGCAAGTTATGAAGAAATGTCTGAGGGTTCTAAAATTTACGAACAATCAGAAGTTCCCGCGTTTGATCCGCCATACCGCAATAAATACGAAGATGATTTAGCCAGTGGTAAAGGCTTTAATCAATCTGGATTTGTGGGTAAAAAGAAATGAATGTACGAGATCAATCTAAAGTAGCTTATCAAACTAGCGGCGTTGAAGAACGTAGTAAGCCTACAGGTTCTCGACAATTTAAAGGGAAGAACATGCCACAGGGGAATAAAATGGAAAAGAAATCAGTAAGTAAAAAACAAGTTTCCAAGATGATTAAAAAATCCGAAAAGAAAGATGAAAAAAAAGATAAAAAGATGATGAAAGGCATGTACAAGAAAAAAGAAATGAGCATGATTTCTGATGAGCGCATTAAAAAGCATGGCGAAAAGAAAGGGCGACGCTATGAGTAAGCTAAAGGCAAAAACTCGAAATAAGCTGCCAAAATCTGAATTTGGATTGCCCGGTGAGCGTAAGTATCCGGTTAATGATAAGGCTCATGCTGCGAACGCAAAAGCACGTGCAACCCAAATGGTTAAGAAAGGTAAGTTGAGCGCTGCCGCTAAGGCTAAAATTGATGCGAAGGCAAACAAAGTATTGGGCAAGAAAAAGGGAATGAGTGAAGTATCTTCTGCGCGCATTGAAAAGCATGCAAAGCGTACAAAGCGCAAAGGTGGCTAATTTAGTTTAGAATGGAAGATCTTATCATTCACATAATGCACTTTTATCCTTTTCAGGAAACATTGATATGAACAGAATTTTGTATGTGCATTTTTTACAGGCCATGGATAAAAACTTTTCTTACATACTACACAAATCTTTTTGATTGGAGTGTGCATTTTATGCCCCTCAAAAAAGGTTCTAGTTCTAAAACCATTTCTAGTAATATAAAAGAGCTAATGGACTCCAATCCCTCGCGCAATCAAAAGCAAGCAATAGCAATTGCTTATAATGTTGCTGGAAAGTCTAAAAAGAAGAAAGGCATGAAACATGTTTCTTCCCAAAAGATCCATGCTCATGCTAAACGTGCCAAAAAGTAAGCTCCTGACCGGATTAGGTGAACGCATGCATCTAGTTCGGTTTTTTTTATTGGTGAGATTTTAAGTAAGCGATAGCAGCTTCAAGTATTTCAATAGATTCATAGAATCCACCTATACCCGTATTGCATCTATGGCAAAGTAATCCGCGTATTTTTCCGGTTTTATGACAATGATCTAGAGCTAATCTTTTAGGTTTGGATTTATTCCAAGCATTAACCATTGTTTCCGGTTTAGTGCATATTTTGCATAAACCTTGTTGTTGTTCATATAATTTTTCATACTCTTTTACAGGAAATTTTATATTTCCTTTATTCCCAATAAACATAAAGTTTCTAGTAGGTTTATAAGAAGGATTTTTTTCTTTAAACTTTAAATAACTTTCTTTTTTACATAATTTACAATTTTTCCATTCTTTACCTCGAACCTTGTAAATATTTTCCTCGGTCAGCTCTCCATGATGTTTGCAAATCTTTGCTACTGATTTATTTTTTTCAGGCAAATCAAATGATTTATGTCGTGATCTTCTTACGCGATGCATGACACATAAACTTGATCTTTGTTTTAGATCTCTCTTATTAGTGCAATTTGGTGCCTGACAAGTCATAGAGTTAATAGCCATTTATATTCTCTTGATATTCATTGGTTAATGTGGTGATAATATAGTCAATTGGTGTGTAGTTTTATGGGTTTCCGCCAAGCCCGCTTAGCGCGTACACGTCTTCCGCTGGACAGTAAAAAGATTTGGAAATTTATTTTCATAAACTTATTTATTGCCAGGGAGAGATTTACGATGGCTAATGTTTTCGAGGTTATTGTGGCCTCCTTATAAAGAAATTTATAAGTAAAACTGGGTTAATTCAGGGAATCTCTCACGTAGACAATCCTGAGCCAAGGTCTAACAAGACACGGTGCAACGACTAGAACGCAAGTTCGTAGGATCAAGCGATCCGAAACGCCCAGCCCCGCAAGGGTGAAGATATAGTCTAATCTCATAGGCGACTATGAGCAGCGCAAGCGAGTTAGAGGTAGCGATTCTAACTGAATATATATATGAACACAATATGTTTTAGATGAAACGTTCATCCGCTATGTTAATTATTTGAACTACGCTAAGGTTGCAAACCGCAACCTTGAAGGCGATTTCAAAGGTCTAAAATACGCAACCGGCCAAACCATCAACTATCGTCTCGAAGAAAGATATTTGGGTGGTGAAGGCGCAACCGCAACTTCTGAAGCTCGCGTTCAAGTTATTCGCCCTTTAACCATCAGTAAACAGTTCCACACCATGGTTGAATTTTCAGGTTTTGAACTGACTTTCGATCGTGCGCGTGATGAGCCTTATCTCGACATGATGTTAAATCCACGCGCTAAGCGCTTGGCTAACTTGGTTGAAAAATTCATCGGTACTGACAATCTCCAAACCGCAGTTTATCAAGCAACTGGCACTCCTGGCGTTCCAATCGACTTCAACACCGTTGCATTGACTGATGCTTACATGACTGAGTTGGGGATTCCAGAAGATGGCAACCGCTACTTCTCAAACTCCCCTCGCGTGTCCGCTGGTTTGTCTGACAGCTTGAAAAATGTTTTCAACATGACTGTTAACCGCGGTGCATTGTTAGATGGTTTCATTGGTCACTTATCCGGCTTTGATTTCTTCAAAACCAACTTTTTACAACGCCAAATCTCAGGTCTCGGCCAAGCAGGCGGTGGCGCACCAACTGGTTATAAATTAGGTGGCATTGTTACTAATGGGCCGATCACTGGTGGCAATACAATTTCAGTAAGCGGTGTTGTTGCATCAGATCTCGTGTTTCGCAAAGGGGACATTATTACCATTGCTGAAGCTGCCGGCGTCTTTATGATTAATCCATTAAATTACGAGCCTTTACAACAAACGGCGCAATTTGTGGTTACCGAAGATGTTATATCTACAGTTGGCGGTACCGCTGATATTACAGTTAATCCAACCATTGTGGTAAGTGGTGCACGACAAAATATCTCTGCTGCTATTCCAAACGGCGCGCAATTATATTTAGCTGATGATCATAACGTTTCCATTGCTTTCCATAACCAAGCAATCGTGTTTGCTGCACCTCCAATCAAAGAATTGAAGGGTGGAATCGAATGCGTCACTTCCTATAGCGACCTCTACAAAATGGCAATGACTTACAGCCTTGGTGCTGATATTCGCAATTACGTTCAATTAGATCGTATTGACGTTATTTGTGGTGTGGCTATCAATCCTGAGTTTGCCGTACGCGTGATGTCTTAATGTGTAAGGGTGGGTGCTTATGCGCTCACCCTTTTTTTATGTGGTGACTAAATGAAAAAAGAAGCAGCAAGAGATAACCAAGTTTTTTATCTAAATAGATGGGTACCTAAAGAACACTTTCGCGTATTTGTTTATAACGAAAAGAGCGAACGTTTGACCAATTCGTATGATGAATATGAAAAATTAATTGCAAGTGGTCTTTGGTTTCCTGAAAAACATTTGGTGCCTAAAAAAGTAAAGAAGTCCGTCAAGGTGGTGCAAGGAGAGCAAAATGGCAATACCAGTGCAGACGGTGAAACAGTTTGTTAGTGATGCTTATCAGCTCATTAGTGCAAATAGTCCGACGGTACCTTTACAGGGTAATGATAATTTAAAGGCTATCCAATTCTTGAATGAACTTCTGCAAGATTACAGTAGTTCAGGACTGTTACTTACAATTGCCAAGCATGTGGAATTTACGGTTGCCATTGGCCAATCTGAGATTACCTTTGGGTCACCTGATTATGAGCCTATACCTGACGTAACCGAAGGACGACTAGCCAACCTGCAAAATGCATGGCTTACACTGCAAGGCGTTACATATCCTTTGATTGACGAGTCTAGAAACGTGTTCTTAGGAAGCTATAAATATGATCCGCAAATAGGATTGCCCCGTTTTTGCATCATTTATAATGAAACAAATCTTACACGTATGCGTATTTATCCGGGCGCATCGCAGCTTTATACGCTAAACGTATATGGAAAGTTTGAGCTTCCATTATTAAATCAAAATTCAACAATGGCCGGATTGCCTACCTATTTTATGCGTTATTTAAAATATGCACTGGCCCGTGATTTAGCTTATTACAAGGGGCGTGCCAATGCCTGGGATGAAAAGCTGCAATCTATGTTTGATGAAGCTAAAAAGAATATGGAATCGGCTAGTAGTGTAAATCTTGCAATTGATTCAGCTAATGAAAGTTACCTCAATGGCGCTTGGCGCGTCCGTGCGGGAATTTAATTATGCAAAATAGAGGCGCAGGCATACCAACTACAGATTTAGCCATCATTGGACAATTTAATGTTCAAAGATTTAAGCAATTCAGCCCAGAAGATGCTGCTAATTTTTATGTGGTTAAAGGACAAGATACTAAACTTCCTTTTGCTATGTATCCAACGTTCGGAAGGCAACATGTTTCCTATTTAGGAACCAATCGTTTAATTTTTGCTGCTGAATCGCGTGGAATGTTTCGCAGTATTAAATATTGGTACAACATTGTTGGTGATACGATTTATAGAATCGACCAATTTTATAATCAAGTTGATATTTCTCAGGGACAGTTTCTCACCACGGATGGTGATGTATTTTTTGCATATTTAGTGGTGAATACCATTACATTTGCATGTTTTGTTGATGGACAAGCAATTTATATTTATAGAGAAGATACAGGTGTTTTTACACTCGTTACTGATTCCAATGCGCCACCGAATCCCACATTTATTGCAGCGTTTGGGAATAGAATTACTGTATCAGTGGGAAATAGTTCTCAATTTTATCTTTCTGTCATTAATTTAGATGCTGCAGCTTATGATCCAGCCACATGTTTTACTATAAACAGCCAAGCCGTTTTTGCTCAAGAGAGTGGCATCATTCGCCAAATGTGTGTGCTCAATAATACTCTATTTATTTTTACTGATTTCACAACCGGCGTGTGGGCAAATATTCCCTCAATTTTCTCTGGTACTGGTGTTACCTTTCCTTGGAAAAAAAATACTTCTATTGAGTGGAATTTTGGGATAGCTGACCCTTTATCTTTGGGGGTTAGCTTTGATCGGATTACCTTTTTGGGTAAAAATTCAGAAGGCTTGCTTCAAGTGATGAGCAGTAGAGGTGGAGAACCTGAGCGCATTAGTTCTAAAGCAGTTGATACTTTATTTCAACGTTATGCTAATCAAATTAATGGAAATCCATTTTTAGAAGGAAGTGCTAATGGATTTCTTTATCAATATGAAAATACCATTTTTTATCGTATTTCTGCTGGAATCTATAATGATAATGGAATATTAGACCTACAAAGTGACGCAAATAGTCTTGAATATAATTTTGAAACGCAAACATGGCATAGATTGATTGAACTAAACGGCGAAAGAAATAGAGTTCAGAAACATGTGTTCTTTGGCAACAAACATTTAGTCAGTGTAGAAGGTGAAGGCACAATTTATGATTTATCGGGCCAATTTTATACAAATGAATTACGAAATCCTTTACAGGATGATCCGCAAGCAGCCGATGCATACATTAAATATCCGATGCGCTATGAGCGTGTAACGCCGATTATCTTTGAAAAAGATTATTCCGAATTTGAAACTGAATATGTGCAGATTGATTTTGTATTTGGTGATAGTGATATTGTGCAATCCGATACGCCATTTCCTAATGCCGTTTTTTTAATTGATGAAGAGTCGGACGAAGATAACCCAACTTATTTAATTGAAAATAAAGAAACGTTCCCCGATTCTATTGCTGATCCTACTTTCTTGTTGGCCGAAGAAGGTAATACCCCAGAGATTAATTCGAAATGGTATCAGGGATTATTTAAACCTCATGTTGAACTTTATTTCTCTGATGACGGTGGCATTACTTACAGTCCAGCGGATGTCAGAGAATTTTCACAGATGGGTTATTACCAATGGCGTATGCGTTGGTATCAATTAGGTTGTTCAAGAAATAGAGTATATAAATTAATCGCAGTAAGCCCCGTTCCTATTGTTGTACTTGGTGGCTGTATGCTTAAGAAAAGGACTAGCGGCGGTGGCAACTAAACCTGAATTAATAAGATTTGATCCTGCACCTCAAAATGCAGCGTTTGATTCTGATGAATTTCAACGTTGGCTATCAAATATAGTTGATCAATATAATGAATCAATGCAAGCGATTGAGGATGCATTGCCATAGGGGGATAAAATGGGCATTGGACGCATGATAAATAGCTTTTTAAATCCACAAGATGCTTATAAAGCAGCTGAGAAGCAAGCTCAGCAAGGATGGCAGGAAGCCCAAGGTTATGAACGCCCTTATTGGCAACAAGGTTTAGATCAATATGGCAGACTAACAGGTGCTGAAGATGCTCTTTTAGATCCAGCTGCATTGGAAAGCAAATGGGCGCAAGGCTATCAGACTTCTCCTTATGCGCAGCAGATGCTCGCGCAAAATAAATCTTCTGGTCTGGATGCTGCAAGTTCTATGGGCTTAATGGGAAGTAGTGCGGCCCTTGGCAATATTCAAACTGGTGCAGGTAATATTGTTAATGAAGATCGCCAACAGTACATGAATGATCTCATGCAGAAATATTTATCTGGCATTGGGATAGGGCAAAATATCTACGGTATAGGTGCCGATGCAGCCGGTAATTTAGCAGCCGGTGCGCAACGCCAAGGTGAAGATTTAGCAGGTCTTAAATATGGGGAGAAAGCTGCTCCTGGCTCATTCTTAGGTAAATTATTAGGAACTGCTGCCAATATGGGAATGAATTATATGACTGGTGGCATGTCAGGCGCAGCGCAAGGCGCTGGCGCATACACAGGATAGGAGAAAATTATGGCAATTACTGCACCGATTCCATTACCTGAAAGCGGCATGGATTCATTCATGCAGGGGGAACAAGGATCTCAAAGTATCCTTAATGCGATGATGCAGCGCAAGCTTATGGATGCACAAGCTCAACGCGCTCAAGCAATGGCTCAGTTACCTTTTGGTGGTGCAAATGTACCTGGGCCCGCTGGCCAAATTGTTGGCTTGGAAATGGTTAAAAGATTTTATGGGGAAAATAGTCCTCAGTATGCAGCGGCCAAACAAGCTTTTGATGCTTCTATGAGGTCAACCGGTGCCAGAGCAGATTATGAAAATGCTTTAACTAAATCAATGGGAATTAGATATACGACTCCTCAAGGAAGACAAATTATTGAGCAATCAAATGTTTCCCAAGGTTATTCTCCTGCAGGTACTCCTGTAGGTCAGCCAGTTTCTCCTGGTCAAGCACCTTATAATCCAAATGCGATCAATAACCCAGATAATGCTAATAACCCCATATTGAATGCTTATAAAATGCATCAAATGAAACAAAATGTTCCAGCGCAAGTTTTAAATAGGAATTTATTTGCTTCAAATATCGAAAAAACTTTTAATAATTTAAATCCAGATGACTTGACCAGTTATGCAGGATTAAAAGGAGTTACCGATCGTGCTAAAGACGCTGCCCTTGCAGCTTCTGGTAATGCTCCTACTCGATATGTTAAATATCAACAAGCATTAACAGCTTCTAATTTACTAGCTAAACAAGTAAGACAATTTTATGGCACTTCCATTACCCCGGAAATGGATAACCAGTTAAATTCATTAACCAACCCAGCTACATGGGTAAATAATCCTCAAATAGCTAAAGCTAAGTTTAATAAGTTTAAATCTATCCTTGGTCAAGAAATGCAAACGTATAGACAGGCTACCCAAGGAACAGGTATTTATACTGGGCAAAATAATAATCCAGCACAATCAAATGATCCTTTGGGAATTAGATAATGACTACTATCCAAGATATTAGACAACAATATCCCCAATATAATGATTTAAGTGATCAGGATTTAGCTGACAGATTTCATAATAAATTTTATTCTGATATTTCAAAAGATGATTTTTATAATAAAATTGGCTTGCATCAAGCACCAACAGAAACTCAAGCTGGGCCAAATTCTTCTCCAATGAGTAATACCATGTTTGGCCAAATGTCACAAACAGCACCTTCCGAAATATGGCAACAAATGGTGACGCCTGAAAATGTTAATAATTTAATTGATGTGGCAGCTGCTACACCTGGAATGAAAATCGCAGGGCAAGCAGCATTAAAATTAGGTGATGCTGCTAAAACATTATTTTCAAAAATTGCCCCACAAAAATTAGTAGAAGGTGTGCAAGCTGCTCATGATCGATTATTAGGCCAAGCACAGGATTTATATAATTTGGTTAAAAATGAAGTAGTTAATCGTGGCGTTAATAAAGTAAATATTAATTCTGATTTGCTGGATGAAGCTGGTAAAAGCCTTCCTTCTACTCGGGCTAATAAACAATTATTAGCGAATGCGTCAAATGGTGATTATGAAGCATTGCATAGTCTTCAATCTGATCTTGGTAAAAAAGGTATTAAAAATTTATCTGCTGATACCTATGCCGATAGAAATATGGGCGAACAAATGCTAGATACTCGGGATAAAATAAATGAAGCCATTCGCAATCATTTTAATGAATATGGACATCCTGATTTATCTTCCTTGTTAGACCAAGCAAATGATAAATATCGCACCCTAAAGCAACTTTATTACGAATCTAATCCTACAATTGGCAAGATGGTCAATCAAGATATAAGAGAAATTCCTAAAAATCCAATGAATGCTTTTTCTAAACAGTCCAAACCAATGGATCAATTTTTAGCTGCACATCCTGAGGTAAGCGATGCTGTAGGTTTAATGAAAAAAAAATCTGATCTAAGTAATACTCTAAAGGTAGCTAAAGATTTGGGAATCGGAACAGGTGTAGCAGGCGGAATCGGTATTACAGGTTATGGAGCTTACAAATTGTTATCTAAATTAATGGATGGAGAGTAAAGATGGCTTTATCTCTCATAAAAAAAGAAGATAAACCAATTAAAACAGATGCCTGGAAAGAAATACAATTATCTTTTCATAATTTTATAGTTATAAAAGATTTAGGAATGAAATTTTCACTTTTACAATCTAAATATAAAAAAAGATATGTAGAAGTAAAATGTATTTTATGCGCAAACATCTATAGGGGCCAATATGCTTTATTTAAAAATAGAGATAAAGTTTGTAAATGTGAAAGTAAAAAAGGAAAAGTACAAATAAAATGGTCAAATCCTATTAGAGATAGATTATTAAAGATTCGCGCAGGAATGATTTATAGATGTCATAATGAAAAGTGCAAACGTTATATTGATTATGGAGCGCGTGGAATAAAGGTTTGCAGTGAATGGTTAGAATCTCCAGAGTTATTTTATAATTGGGCACTAAATAATGGATATAAAGAAGGTTTGACTATAGAAAGAATTAATAACGAAAAAGGTTATAACCCAAAAAATTGCACATGGATTCCTAAAAAAGATCAATCAAAAAATAGAAGAATAAATATTTCTAAAGATGAATGTAAAAAAATCAAAAATCTCCTTGAAAAAGGATTAAGCAAAAGGAAAGTAGCGTCTATTTCTGGTAGATGTCGGGGAACAATTAATAAAATTTCCTTGGGGAAATATTCTTTTGAAAAGGAGTGTTTATAAAATGATCTTTACCAGAGCACCAAATCCTATATGGTTTTTAGTAGACCTTGAAGGTTTACCATTAAATGATGAATATTGGGCAATCTTCTTAACAAATACATTGCCATATATCCCCCAGGCTCCCAGCCATGATCCTGAAGGATTAATTCCTTGGAATGGCGGTAAAGTTCAATTTCAACCAGGTGGAACCCTTCCTAATGAACTTTATTTTAATCCTGATTTAGTTTATCGAATTGAAATTCGCCATGGGCCTAATCAAACCGATCCACTCATTTATGAAATTAATAATTTTGTTCCTTGTTGTGGAAGCAATGATACGCAACAAAATGATTTATTAAGTGGCGAAAACCAAATAACCAATCCGCAATTTCAAGATGTAAGTTTTGTTACGCCTTATACTTATACTCAATCTAGTCCAGGTGATTACACAATTGAAGTTGCGCCAGGTTGGTTTTTAGATTTAACCGGCCAAGGTACAACTATTTTAAGTCAAATAGAACTTTCAGGGACTGATGATGTTCCAGGCAATCCGCCTTATGCATTGCGTCTTAATAATAGTGGATGGTCTACAGCTATTTTAAGACAACGCTTTAATCAAAATGGTGCAATTTTTGCGTCCGGTGCTATTGCAATGGATGCAACAGTGCGCGCCTTAGATACCACTAAAGATTTAATTTTTACGTATAACCCTTCCTTTCCTGGAACGCCTATTGAGATATTCTCAGGAACGGCACAAGTTGGTATTTTTTCAGTATTAAAAGGGGCTATTAATTTACCTGCATCTTCAAATAACAATACAGGTGATAATGCTTATGTTGATATTGAAATAGAAATAGAGCCGACAGGGACGCTAGATATAACTAACATTCAAGTCCTTGGTCAAAGTGTACCATTACCAAATGACTTTGTTCTTGATGATACCCCGTTATTTAAAGAACAAACCATTGAGCGTCAGTTTGATCAACAATTTCATTATTACGCCCCATCTATTTTGATTTTACCCAAGAAAAGCTTAGCTGTTGGATGGAATTTTAGAAATAATCCGTGGCAGTTTAATCCTGGGACTGCAATGACAATTTCAACAACCCCGCTTTATACGGCTGATCAAACGATTGTTGTAACATCTGCTGCCAATTCAATTGAGGTATCCCGTGCAGCGGTTCCTTACGGAATGTTTGAAATTGCAGCAAGAAGTGGTGTGGCTCAAGGATCAATTGCAGTATTTCAATATATTGATGCCGCCAGTTTTCTTCCATACTGGGGTTATCGTTTTTCTGTATTAGTACGCGCTCGCATTAATACCACCAATAGCACAGAAGTTAAGTTAAAAGTACGTGCTTTTACTTCCAATGGATTGCCAAATACGTTAAGTCCCACTGATCCAATTTCTAGTTGGGATGCAAATGGAGATCCTGTTTTTCAAGCTGATTATTTTGACATTGCACCCGAAAATGATCCTGCTTACACATTGCAAAATAATTATGACAGTAGTTTGTTAACGCAACCTGCCTGCCCTGCAATGGCTTTTAATAATATCAATATTACTCCTATTATAAGCAGCTCAGCTCAAGTTACATGCGGTGTAATGGTTTACACTGTCGGTGAATTAAATAGTGTTACGCCTGATTCTATATTCATTGAAGAAATAACTTTTGTACCAAATATTTTCGCTATGGATAATATCGCGCTTACTTTTGATGAGCATTTACATGCATGTCAATATTACTATGAAAAATCATATAATCTTGGCGATCAACCTGGCGCTACTACTTCAATTTCAGAAGTAGCTACTCAAGTTACTGGTGCTGATACATCTGTTGTGGGATTAATTACTCAATATAAAAGCATAAAACGTACAAATGCTAATCCTCTTTGGTATTCTCCAGATACTGGCACCGTAAATCGACTTTTTGATGGAGTAACGGACGTTACAGTTACGGGTACTTCTAACTCTTCTGCTGTTTCTACTGGCTACCCAAATTTAGCAGGTGCTCTTGCCCCTGGAGATACCGTATTTGCACATTGGACGGCGGATGCTCGTCTTGGTCTTTAATAAGGAGATTTAAATGGCAACACCCTATAACAGTTCATTTGACGGAACCACCCCTTTTTCAGACGTGGCAGGCAATATGGCTTTAGCTGCTAATACTGAACTTACCTATACCGTTCCGGGTGATAGCTCCAAAAAATATAAAGTGGAATTCTCTTGGCCCTATAATGCTAATGTATGGGTAGCTCTTAATCAGACTGCCGTGGTTCCATCAGCTGGTACTTTATTAGGTACGGCAAGATGTGAATTAAGACCAGAGGCCCGTTATGTTGTTGGTGGAGATGAATTACACTTTATTAGTAATGCTATTGTGACCGATGCAGGATTTAGACTTTTACAATTACCTAATTCATAGGATGAATATATGGTCTTGACTAAAAAGTTCAGTGAGTTTGTAGAAGCTGACTTAACCGATGATGAAAACGAGTTAGTGGGGTTAAGCGGGGGTCAAAATGCGCGTTCAGCAAAAGTCACTGAATGGACAACAGCAACAAGACCTACTCCACCTTTTAATGGTTTAATGGGCTATAACACCGATTTAGATTTGTGGGAATATTACAATGAATCTTTAGCATCTTGGGTACAATTTTCTTCTTCAGCTGGTAATGTAAATATTACTGGTGGTACTGGAATATTAACAAGTCCTGATCCTATCACTAATACGGGAACAATTATTTTAGATATTCCTGTTTTAGCAACGTGGGGTGGCACCGGATTCACTTCTTACACCCTGGGTGACATGCTCTATGCTTCATCAGGGACAGCGCTTACTAAATTAGCTGGTAATACAACATCAACCAAAATGTATCTATCCCAAACGGGGACGGGTTTAATTTCTGATGCGCCTGCTTGGTCAGCCATTAGTGGTGGTGATATCACTGGCGCTGCATTAAGCGCAGTTTCAGACACTAATGTGACATTAACATTAGGTGGCACACCTACTACTGCATTATTACGAGCATCATCAATTACAGCTGGGTGGACAGGAGTATTAGCATTAGCACGAGGTGGAACCAATGCAAATTTAACTGCTAGCAATGGTGGAATTGTTTGGAGTAATGCTACACAGTTGCAAATCCTTGCTGGTACTGCAACGGCTAACCAAGTTTTAATGTCTGGCGCAACCGCTACACCTGCATGGTCTACGGCGACTTATCCTGCGACAACAACCATTAATCAAATTTTATATTCTAGTGCGAATAATACTGTTACGGGTTTGGCAACTGCTAATAACAGTATTTTAACAACTAATGGATCCGGTGTTCCTGCATGGAGTGCAACATTACCATCTGGAACTGGCGCACCTGATTATGTTGCGCAAGGAAGATTAACTTTAACAAGTGGTGTGCCTATAACTACTACTGATGTTACAGCTGCAACTACCGTTTATTTTACGCCTTTTCGTGGTAGCTTTATTGATCTATATAATGGAACTAGTTGGGATAGGCTTTCCTTTAGTGAACTTTCAATTGCCGTACCTGCAACTACAGGCAGTATGTATGATGTATTTATATATAATAATTCTGGAACTCCTACGCTTGAATTAACTGCATGGACTAATGTAACCACTCGTGCAACAGCTCTTACCACACAAAATGGTGTGTATGTAAAAACCGGTGTGTTAACTCGAAGATATTTAGGATCATTTTTAACAACTGGTGTTTCTGGTCAGACAGAAGATTCAAGTTCTAATCGATTTTTATGGAATTATTATAATCGATCTTTCCGTTGGCTACGAAATCCAGCCGAAGGTACTGCAAATTGGACATATTCTTCAAGCACTGTTCGTCAAGCAAATGCTAATGCCGCAAATCAATTAAATTTTATTATTGGTGTAAGTGAAGATACTGTAGAAGCAATTTGTATGGCTTTCTGGCAAGGTAATACCACAGGAACAGGTGGCGTTGTTGGAATAGGTTTAGATGTGACAAATGCAAATATGGGTCAAGTAGTTAATTATTCAACACCTGGGGTTGGAGGAACTGATGTTACAGTTACTCAAGCTATTTATAAAAATTACATCGCGGTTGGTTATCATTTTCTAGCCTGGGTGGAGTCCAATATCAACAATGCAAATACAGTTACATGGTTTGGTAATAATGGGAATGTTAATTTGCAATCTGGAATAATGGGCACGATATTTGCCTAATAAAAAAGGAATTTCTATGAATCTTTCTGCATATATTACTAAAATGATTATGCAAATTTGTCCAATCGAAGGATTATCCATGGGAGCAAGTGATGATAAGAGTACATGGCGTTTTTCTTTTGCATCTGATGCTACTTCTGAACAAAAACAAGCAGCTCAAGATTATATAGATAATTTAGTTCTTGATGCATCTTTAATGGAAACCATTAGAAAAATAGATAGAGATCAAAAATTTTCATCTGACCTTCTTTATAATAAAAATTATAAAGATTATTTGCTAACTAATCCTGGAGTCACTTTTAGTGAATTTATGGATTATTTGGAAACACTTCTTTAAGCAAATAAAGGCATAAAGTTAAAAATAACGATATGCCTTTCAAACTACTTATTAATAATCGTAATTATTATCAGCGCCTTTAGGGGATAGCTGAGGATTGCTTGATGCGGCGCGAACAGGAGTTGGCGGATGAGCTGCATTTGCTCTGTCTGCCATATTGTGATACCCCATTTTGTCATTCATGGAATCCACATTTCTTTTTTGCCAGCTATTCATGCAATAAGCTTCATTTTCAACAACGCCATTATCTTTGTAATCTGCCATTTTGATTCTCCTTAAAATGAAGAAATAAATTTAATTCGCAATCTTTATGAAACTGCGCGAATAAGTTGATAATTGATGATGGCATCATTACCAGGATCAGCGCTGAAAGTTACGGTTAGTGTATCGTTTGTAACGACTGCTTGCAAAACTGTGACGTTATTGGTGCCACTATCTACCATCTGAACAAATGCACGATCTGTTGCTGCTACAGCTCCTGTCACAGTAAATGCTTCAGCTGCTGCACCACCTACAGTTGTTACTTGGTTTGCAAATTTAATAACATGACTTGGGGTAATACCAGCTGCAAGTTTAGCCAAGGTAACATTAGCATTAAGGATTTTTGCAGTCGTAATTGCATTATTGGCAATGGTTAATGCCCCAGAAGCCACAATTGTTGCATCACCAGACATTGCAACACCAGTTGCAACACCACCTGCGCTACCAACAAAGATTTGACCACTTGTTAAAGCATTTAAAAGAATTTCATCTGCCGCAACGCCTGAATCTTCCATACTGCCATCTGTTCCATCAAACATAGGAACATTGCCAGCCACAACAGGAAGCGCAACGTTGCCATTGCCTGCTGGGAAAATATCAAGGGTTGTAAAATCACCGTCAGTAAATTCATAAAAAGCATGACCATCGCTTGCTGAAACTGCAACAATATCAGTTTCAAGCCAAGTCCATTCCCCATTGTTTAATGCAGTAATATTGTCATTTTGAGCGGTTAAATATCCGCTTGCACCAACTTCTGCTAAAGTGTTAGTTGCAGTCATGCGGACGATTGAAACGGTTTGTGTTAAAGTGTCGCGAGAGATCGCAGTTACAGCCATTTTTCTAACTCCTTGATGAGAATACGTATTCCTTAAGTTTCATCATTATTGACTAGCCAATGATGAAAATCAATTGAGCGCTACCCCTATTATATCATAGGGGTTATTGCGTTAAATAATAATTAAAAAGGTAGGTCTGAGTCTTGAAAGAGAGGGTCAGCTTTAGGCATTTCTGGGCTTTTAAGTTTTACAGGATTTGAAGCATCGGCTTTAATATAATCTTTAACATTATTATGTGGCGGATAGGAGCTTTCAGGCTCATCAACTACAATAATTTTGCATTTACCCGATTTATTTTTGCATTGATAAGCTGTATAGCCACCCGATTCATATTCTTTTTCTAGACCAACAGCATAAGCAAAATGCCTTACTTTATGCATCATAGAAGGAAGAAGATAATCATATACTGTGCGCTCTCTATTCATGCTATCAATAATGGTAAGAGTCAATTTAATCATCTCATTGCCAGACTTTGAGATATCATCTTTGGCGTCAGCCACTACAAAATCATAATCACCAGCGGGTAATAAATTTAAAACATCTACTTCAGATAATGGTTGAAACTTCATTACTTTTCTTCTCCTTTCACTTTATTTAAAAGATGCTGAATTGTTTTTTGCATAATTTCTTTATTCATTTGATCGACAGTTGTAGCACGGGCATTAATAATATATTTTTGTACGATTTCCTCAGGGACATTTAAAACTTCAATCAAACGGTTAAATTCTGCAATTTGCTCGGCAGTTGCCAAATCTTCAGGCTTTACTTCTCTTTCAAAAAGTTTTTTACCCAAACGATCACATAAAGTTTCATATCCATTATCAAAATCTATAAATTCATGCGTCTTTAATTCTGGATAACGCGATTTTTCAATATAAGCCTTAACTTTCTCGCCCATACGCCGAAGATTAATCACTGTTCCTAATGAATACTCAAGCTTCTCATTTACATCTGAAGTTTTGCCAATTTCTACATTCTTTTCATATTTGGTCTTCTCATGCGCAGTAATAATGCAATTCATATCTGCGCGTGTTAAAAGCATTCCAAGCTCAAAGGTTAAACGTTTAGCTTTGGCTAAATTCTTACCAAATCCTGTACCATCATCATCAGGTGCTTTTGCATATTTGGCTAAACGCTCTGCTTCCATATTGGCGAGCAAATGAAAGGGGAAGGTAATAGAGTCAATGATAATGGTTTTATAATCATGCTTGGTTGAGATTAATTCTTTTACTTCTTTTACGATTTCAGAAATATCATTAAGCGTAACTAAATCACTATTATTCTTTTTTAACATTTCAATAAAATGTGGAAACTTATTAATGCCTTCAGTATCTATGTAATAACTATTTGGAAAAGAACAACAGAAATGCGTCTTACCTACCCCTCTGTTTGCATATACAACCGCTTGAAATCGCGCTTCTTGCACCACTGGTTTTTTTGCTCGTAACCCCATCTATTTAAGCTCCATCATCTTCTAAATATTGTTTTTCACGTTTAATTAGACAATCAATTTCTTCCTCATAATATTGCAATAATAATTTTTTTAGATTGTCGGTAAGCTCATCGCGTGCGTCAGGTGTTTCAGCAATAATATATGAAGCAAGTACATCTCCAATAAATGCATCCTCTTGCGTTAATAATTCTTTTACTATTTCTTGGCGTTTCTTATGGTTTTCCATATCGCGTCTCAGAAGAAATCCGGCAAATTCCAAGCGATCTAAATCGGTTATTTTGGTTTGAGACAAAGCAAGTTCGCGCAAATAATATTTCCAATCGCCATCCTTTTTCTTTACCACCGCCATAATTATCTCCTAATTGGATAAGTGGTTAATATATATCATATAAACATTTACGTCAAATATATTATATGATACTCTTCATCGTATTAAACAAAAGGGGAAAAATATGGAAGTACCAGATTATATTGATCTGTTGCTTAAAAAATCTGGTTTAACAATGTATGGGTTAGGTAAAGAATTAGGTTTAAAGTCTACCGCTCACGTTTGGCTACTAAAGCACGGTATTAATTTACCTAATATTCAAACATGTCGAAAAATAATTAACTTTGCAAAAAAATATGATGTGCATTTGACATTAGATATGTTGCGCGGTGAAGAGTAATGATTAATTTTTTAGTTAATCCATATACGCAATTTATTGTGCAGCTAATTTTAATTTTGATATTTGGTTATTTTATGTATGAGGGAGAAATGTAGTGCAAAAAGTTGAAGATATGAAGCCCGAAGAATTTGGCAAAAAAATGGAACATATAACCCATAATATTATCAAAACGATTGAATACAATTTAGATAAGCAGTTTGTTAAAGACGAACATCTTAGTATTATTTATACATTAATAACTGAATTAGTTTCACGCATTATTGTTGCGACCGCAGTTGGCGCAAATCAACCAGTCGAAATTGCAGCTAATCATTTCATGAATCTTATCAAAATAGCCAGCCAAGATCATATTAAACGATTTAACGAATGTAGGGCTCATTAATAATGACTTTCACGCAAACTTTAATGGAATTTATCATCAATCGCATTAATACTCATGAAGCCACTTTGCAACGATTAGAGAATGAAAATAAAAGTTTTCATTGTTACGAAGGAATTTCGGCCTCTTCTTCTCTTGATGAACTTTACGAAATTAAAGATTTTATAAAACGAAATGTTTTGGAACCTAAATTATGAAAGAATGGATTATTGCGATGTGTTCTACTACATTCATTTCCCTTATTATAAATCATCATCCCTGGAGTGGTTTTGAATGGTTTATTAGTACCAGTATATTTGCCATCTTCTTAAAATTGGATTCAATCTATAAAAATATAAATAATTAAGGATTTATTTTAATGAAAAAGATTTTCATGATTTTTCTATGTTTAATTTTTTTACCTTCTTTATCATTTGCATCTAGTTGGGAATGTATTAATCGCGCAACTATTTATTGTAATACTTGGCGTATGTATGTCCCAACAGGATGGATTGTTGCAAGCGATAATTCAGCAACAGGGGTAGAGCATGGTTATGCAATGGTATTTGTGCCGGATCCAATACATCAATGGAAAGTTTAAAATATCAGATGGAAAATAATTAAATGACTAATCAATGCCTGACATGGCCTGGCGTCATCGCTATGCTCGGAATGCTCGCTTTTTTATGTTTTTTTATGTGGTTAGTTAAGGAGATGAAATGAATATTACCGCAATATGTATCTGGTGTAATGAAGTGGAGCCACCAGAAAACCATAGTGAAACCTGCGCTAAAACATTTAAGCCTAAAAAATATAATTATGGCTGGATTAGTGTTGAAGATGAGTTGCCTAAGCAAGACGGAAGATATTTAGTTTATGGTAAAGGTGAAACGGTAATTACTCGATTTTATTCTAAATTGCCAAAACCACATTTTTATTATACAGATACGACTCACTGGATGCCATTACCGGAGCCTCCTAAATGACACAAGAAAAATTAGATGAACTAGAGAAGCGTGTAGAAAAACTTGAAAATAAAACAATGAATAAAACTCAAAAAGTTAAAAATATAATGGCATTTTTATCTATTATTTTTGGTGAAAGTAACATATGGAATGAAACCATAATGAACTTTACACCAGATTATTTAATAGAAAAATTTGAACGCTATGTCTTATCAACTTCTCCAGAATCAGATTGGGGATTGCATCCATCTTTGCGTCGAAATATTTTTGAACCTTACTGTATAAAACATAATTTGCCTTGGAAACAATATGAGGAAATTGAATGAATAACAACGGTTGGATATGCCCCCAATGTAACGCAGTCTTCGCACCATTTATGATGGAATGCCAATACTGCAACAAAATGAAAATTGATTATCGAGAAAATAAATTTCCTCAAGAAAACAGAATACAAGACTTAATTAGATTAGCTGCTATGCAAGAACTTTCTGAATTAGAGAAAATTGAACTTCAAAACTTAATAAGGGATAAAGGAAAATGGATGAATCAACAGTAGGCACACTCAAAGAAGGTGAAGTCCACCCATCAGCTCATAAAGCTTTTGCATGGGTAAAAGAAAAATTGATAGATGTACCAAAGTATTTTCGATTATTAGAAGCTATGTCTAGTTGTGCGATTGAAGGTAATCGTTTAGCTGAAGTATGCGGCGAAACATTAAGACGCATTATGAATGGTCAAAATATAAGTGATAGGTATTTATTGGGTTTAGCTTGGTTTCTTAAAGAGATGGAAGATAATGAATCCAAGAAAATAAAGATAAAAAAATGCACTAGAAAAGGATGTGATAAAACTCATGAATTTAAAATATTTAATGAATGCGCAGAACATGTAAAAGAATCAATAGAGGTACTTGAGAAAGAATTTCTTTCAGAAACATTAACGCAGTCTAAACCTAACATTGCCGATTCCAATGAATTATAGACCTGAATATTAATTAAATTATGGTAACTAAAATTTGTAAAAAACACGGAGAATTAAAAGAAAAAGACACATATTCAGTCACCTCAAAACAAGGCACCTTAATAACATTATGTTCAATTTGCAAAAAAGGATATCGAAATGACTGGGCAAAATTAAATCCAGACAAAGTAAAATTATCCCAAATAAAAAAAAGAGAAAAAAGACTTGAAGAATTAAAAAAAGGTACTCTTAAAAAGAATTGCAAAGTTCATGGTGATTTGCCAATTGAAAAAATAAGAGTGGATGCCAGAGGAACTAGAATATGTAGAATTTGCTCTAACGAACAAGCTTACAAATCTCATAAAAACAATCCTAATTATAAAGAAAATCAAAAAAAATGGTATCATTCGGATATCGATAGAAAAAAAAGATATGCTGAAAATGACAAACCAAAAAGAAGAATTAGACAAAGACGTTATTATCATGAATTAAAAATTACCGATCCTGAAAAACATCAATATTTGGAAAGTATAAGAAGAAAGGCAGCTAGAAGAGCTTCAAAAAATTTAGATGACTCTTATGTTAAAAGACTACTTAAAACCATAAGATCAGGAGGTAAAAAAAATCGACAATATCAATTTTTAAGCGGTATAGAAATACCACAAGAAATAGTAGAAATAAAAAAATTGCAAATTAAATTAAACAGAGAATTAAGAAAACAAAGGAAAAAAAATGGCAATTAAAAATACGGATCAGCTCAGGGATTTGTTAAGCGGTGTTTTAGAGAAAGTTATAGAAGGTAGTATTTCTCCTACTCAAGCAAACGCAGTTTCAAATCTAACTGGTAAATTCATGCAAACAGTTCAACTTGATATGAAATATCATCAAATGAAAGACTCAATGCCCCCTATGGGTTTTCTTGAAAATAGAGAAAAAGAAGATAATAAAAAAATAGACTATAATTCATCTACCGGAGAGATTCAGCCCACAATAAAAAGTATTTCGAAATAATTAAATAATATTTTTTTAAAACTAAAGAGGAAGTAAAACGATGAAAAAAATCATAGCTACATCAATTTTATCTTTAATCGTTATCAATGCATTCGCACATGATGTTAAAGCAGTAGCACATCAAAGTGCAGGCAAAGCAGGCGATCCTATTTACATCACTAGTAAACATGCTGTACGTCTTTACAATGGTGCAGATCATACTTGCACCTATGGATATCACTATATGCTTTGCGTAAACGGCCGTAAATGCACTCAGAAAGACTTTATGGTAACAATGGCTCCTCATACTGGTATTCCAGCAGGTAGTGGCAAATGGAGTGACATGCAATCTCTGCAACTACGTCATGTATTTGCCTATCCAGGACATTATCAAGTTATGGCTAAAACCTGGACTGATGGAGAAGGTGCAACATCTACTACTGATTACAGTGATGTAGCAATTGACTGGTAAACTCTAATAATAGGAACCGGTAGGTGCAAACTTGCCGGTTTTTTATGAAATCGAATTTAACAAAACAAGAATTAGAACAAGCACAACGGTTAGCACCATTTTTTAATGATGCTATGTTAATGGCTTATTTTAATAATCTCGAGAAAATGTCTGCGTCTGAAAGACAAGAGTATTTTAAAACCCAACATTTACTATTGAAGGAAATAAAATGAAATATGTAATTGTGAGAACTTATTCGGCTGGTGTTTTTGCCGGAGAATTAGAATCTAGAAATGGAAGAGAAGTAATTTTATTAAATGCTAGAAGATTGTGGTACTGGGAAGGGGCATCATCATTAAGTGAATTAGCAATACGTGGAGTATCAAAACCATTAAAATGTAAATTTCCATGTGAAGTTAGCCGTGTTGAATTATTAGAAGTTATTGAAATCTTAGATGTAACTGAAAAAGCACGTGAATCTATAAAAGAGGTACCAGAATGGACACAACATTAAAAAAAGATAGCTTTGGCGATGGCTTTGGCGATGGCTTTGGCTATGGCGATGGCTTTGGCTATGGCGATGGCTCTGGCGATGGCTTTGGCTTTGGCGATGGCTTTGGCGATGGCTTTGGCTATGGCGATGGCTCTGGCGATGGCTAAATTAATCTATAATAAATAAGAGCTAAGGAGATTAAACTCATGATGCGCTTATTTAGAGCATGTTGCTGGCCACCAAAGGAAACAAAAAAAGATCATGCAAATGATGAATATATTTTTCCATATATCACTGAGCAAACACCTATCTTGTGGCAAAGAACAACTGTGCCGCTTAAACCGCGTCCAAGACCTGAATGTGTGCCACCTTTGGATTTGACTAAAGTGAAACCTAATTTTTAATGAGCAATAGAAATGGAACAAATGACTCGTATATGTGGGAGCTGTCTTAAACCATTAACAAAAGAAAATACGGGTGAATTAGGTTATTTACAGCCTAATTGTAACGATTGTACTCAAAAGTATATGTCCATCGTTTGCAATCATACTTGGAAAATATCACAAGAATCAAAAACACCAATTTGTATTTTGTGCGGATATGTGGAAGTAATAAATGATTAAAGAATTTAATTACGATTTAATTGATTATCAGATCAAAATGTACAAATCTCTTATAAGAATGAACAGATTAAGTTTTATTTTAAATTTAGCTGTAATCTGCTTCAATTTCCCAATAGTTTATTATCATCCTTCAAATTGGCTTAATGCTATTTGTATTGGCGTAATGATTGGAATGCTCAGTTTCACCTATTGTGAGTATCGCATGAATATTTATGATTTAAAATTAGAAAAAGAGCGTAAAAACCGTTATCAAGAATTTGATGCCATAGAAAGAGAAAAACTCAACAAAGAATATAGCGAAATTTTCATTAGAGATAAAAATGACAATTAAATTTAACAGACGTCCACCATCTGGAAAAAAAGGGTTTACGGATTGTATGCAATTCATTATTGATTGGATTAAAGACAATCCAAATAAAGGCCTTGGTGATTTGTTGTGGCTTTTAGAGGCAGGACTTAAAACCAATGAAGCATTTGATCGAAAATTAGATGAATCATTTTAAGATTATGAAGAAGTTCAGCCACCCAAATATTTTTTAAAAGAGTTGAAAAAATAAAATGGCTACCCTCAATTCTTGTTATCTTGATTTTGAAAGAACAATGAAGCAGTGTATTAATTATTTTTTTCTTGAAGGAAAAGTCACTTTACATAATGATTATAAGAATCGTTTGATAGGCGTTTTGTTCCGATTTACTTATTGTTATTTATCCGTCAAAGATATTATTAACTTTTATCATGATGAAGATATAAAGGTTATTATGGATGCAACAATAAAACATTTAAAAGAAATTAGAGATCAATTTAATTATTATTTTAATGCAATTTGGTGTTAAGCATGCTCTCCAAAATCACGCTTCTCATTACTACTTAAAATAACTTTTGCACCTTCTTTAAAATCTTCTGGCCATGCATCATCATCTGTTGATGGTGTATAGCTTGTATATAATTTCAAAGCAAAATAAATAAAAAAACAGGTAAGTAGGAGATAACGTTTTTTCAAAATTATTCTCCAATCAATTGGAAATGAACATAATCACCAAATCTGTCATTACTAATCAATCCATCTTTTCCCCAATCTCCACCATAGCATATTTTATGCTTCATCTTTTGTTGGGCATAAAGTATTTCAGCTATTCCTAAAACCTTTCCCCCGAAATAAATAAAATCATTAATGTTTTTCCATTGCGGCATTGGATAAGGCGCAACATCAGCTGCAAGACTTGGATTATGATTGTGTTTGCTCTTAGGATATTGCAACTTACTTTTACCTTGGGCAAAAGCTTTATTTTGTAATTCTTTAGTCCGATAACCTTCCAAAATCGTGCAATCGAAATATTTAATTACTTCATTAAATAAAGTCTGCAAATCTTCATGACACGTTTGTAATCGAAATTTAGAAATTTGGCTGAATTGGGGCATCCTTAAATTCCTCTTCATCAATCCAAAAACTTAAACGTGTCTCACAAGGACGTCCGCATTTATTGCATTCATACCAAGACTCATCAGTTGATGATGCCACATTCACACTGTCATTATGACATTTGCTTACTATCATTTATTTCCATATTTTTCTTAATGATTTTCTTTAGAACTTTTTCTACAAAAATTTCCACGTCTTCAACACATCTAATAATACCATGCTGACCTTGCCAATTTTGTTTGAATCTAAGTTCAGCTTCAGTTAACTTCTGCAAATGGAAAGGCTTAGAACTATCTTTTATCTCAAAGAAAAAATTCATACCGTAGGCTCCAACTGCAATATCAGGCCCTCCTTTTCCAAGTGAACTTAAAATCCAAACTGACAACCCTTTTCTTAAAAAAGCATCAACAATTTGTGTTTGATTACCATCAATAATTTTTTTTGCACTCATCCTTGATACCTTTTTAATAGTTTAAAAAACCCGCTACGAGGAATAAGCGGGCTAGCCAATCGTAGACAGTTCACCAAAACGATGAGGAATAAATGAACCCGACGGCTAAAACTTTTAAATCTTTTTTAAATTAGACAAAATATTTAAAGATGTTTCTATTACCCAACACATCCCAAGACCCAGCATAAAGCCTATTAAAAATATAAATACATACCCCATCTCTAAATATATCCTTTTAACAAAGAAAGATAATGCTCAAACATTTCTTTAGCTTCTAAAAATCCATGCGCCTCTTCAGCCCAATAACCTTTTTCACGCAAATATCTCAGCCATTCTTGTTGCGCTAAAGATAACTTACCACCTTTCTCTGGTTTCATTTCCACATAAAAGCCATGATAAGGGCCCGATGGCAATGGTACTTCAATGTCTGGAAAGCCGGCTGATGTTCCCATGCGCTTAAACATGGCACCCTCAATAACATTCCTTGTGCCACCATTGGGAGAATGATTGCAGCGATAACCTTTGGCTGTCAGCCATGCTACAAATTTGATTTGTTCTGCGCGCTCAAGTTTTTTGTTTGGACTGCGTTTTATCTTTTTGCTTTCCTTCTCCATTATTCTTATCCTTATACAAATCTTTTAGCGCATCAAAATATTTAGTCTTCCATTTTTTTCCATGACGTTGCCATCTTAAGTCTGCTTCCAATTCTTTATTAAGCTTCATTTTCCTCATCCATTGATAAATGTTTCATGCGTAGCAAAATGTTTCACGTGAAACATTTTGTGAAACCACTATCCATAATCAAGATTATCAATAATTACTATTGAATAAATTTAAATCAATATATCTCATTTTATAACGAAATATTACGTAATATGTAAGTACTAACATAAAAATTCGCACAAAAAAAAGTCGATTTATTATAGCTCTAGACGTAAATCTCAACTAGGATATGTAGCCTTCCTAAAGCTATAAGGATATAGAAAGATGGCGAGTTATAAGGAATATAGTGCGATAAAACGCTTAATAGATGATTATTTTGATTTGAAAAAAGGTAGTAATTACGAAGAATTTATCCAAAAACTAGCAGAAATTTTACGTGTATAAGGAGAAGCCGATGAACTTCTCCTATACCTAATTTTTCCGAACCCAATCAGAAAAATCGCACAGCTACAAACAGGTGCGATTTTAAAGGGTTCGGAAGGAAATGCAACCTTTAAACGTACTGGAGAATAAAAATGCGTCATCCAAAATTACCCCCTTACGGTAAAGCTTTAGCTCAATCAATTGCTGATCAAAATCCGCCAATCAATGATGTGTACCTTTTCATGGGTAGCTGGGCTTGGCAAAAGGCCCAAAATTCAATTCTAATGCGTCCTGATCGCACCCTTTGCCTACCCAAGGGTGCCTCCCCTTTCTCCTACCTTTGGCCTGTTTCCGGCTGTGACATACTGATCTTTGACAGTGATCCCCCCAACGAAGATTTAATCGAGGATTTAGTTGCGATTTTGTTTCACCACGGTGCTTCTATCGTGCGCTATGTCTCACACGATGGAACGTTAAGTATTTTTAATTTTAATTTTTAAAAGGAATTTAAGTATGAAAGATAAAAATTTTAGTAATGAAGAAGTTAATGCAGCAGGAGAAAAAGCGCGTCAATATCAAGAAACTCACAATGTGGAAAAAATCACAAAGTCTCCACAAGGCCGCAATAAGTTAGAGCAATTTGAAATTTATGAACCAGAATGGGAAACACTCGATAAAGTTAAAGCTAAAACTCAACCTTGGTTTTGGCCTGGAATTATTCCTAGGGACACAATTACTTTGTTTGGAGGATATGGCGGGATCGGGAAATCATTAATTCTTTTATATCTTGCGGCTAAAACAACAACCGGAGAATCTTTTAAAGCTGGTGGATTAGAACATAAATTTCCTAAAGGAAGTGTGATTTTATTGAGTGCAGAGGACGAAAAAGAATATCAGATTAAGCCTAAGTTAGTGGCAATGAATGCAGATTTAAACAAAATTCATTATCACAAATCTAAAATAGGCCAACGTTCCAATAATAAAAAATTTATCGAGTTGGATAAAGATTTACATGTAATCGAACAAAAAATTAAAGAAATAGGCGATGTTAAATTAATTATTATTGATCCTATTGTTTATTTTCTTGGAGATGTACGTGACCATATCAATCCAGAAGTAGCTAATTTCTTGCAATCTCTAATTGATCTTTCCAAAAAATATCAAATAGCCACTGTATTAAATAAGCATTTGCGCAAACAAGCAACTGGCTCCAAAGGCGCACAAGCAGCCGCAGATGAAGTAGGCGGTGCGGGCGCATGGACTAATACCCCGAGACGTTGTTGGTTAATTACCAATTGGCATGAGGATATAAATGTCAAAGTAATTACCAAAATGAAAGATAATTTAGGCAAGAGCGAAGATGAAGCATTTGCCTATCGTATACATTCAACATCAATTATTGAAGATAATGTTTCGGTGGAAACTACTCACTTAGTTTGGCTTGATCATATGATAAGCATTACAGCAGATGAAGCAGTTAGTGAAGAACATTATGAAAAATCGAAACATAAAAAATCTATTGATTTTATTCATGCCTATTTAAAAAAGAATGGGCAATCTTTAGTCAAGTCCATCCGAGAAAAGGCGATTGCACAACAGCTGTGTAGCGATAGAACATTTAAAGAAGCAGAGCGCGAATTTGAAACAATTTTCAAAGATAATTTAAAGATTGAAAGAGGGATTAAAAATCAAAAAATGTACATGCTAATTGAGGAGGCCTGACACCCCCTAAAAACCATTGCACAACTGCACAACTGGCTGGGAGCCCCTGTGGTTATTGAGTTCAGTTGTGCAAAAGGCAGTTATGCAATGTTGCACAACTGCATATTCAGTTATGCAATAGTTATGCAATGTTGCACAACTGAATTGCACAACTAAATATATATATAAATATATAATTATATTATTATTATTATTATTATTTGGGCAGTTGTGCAGTTATGCAATCCATTGGGACATACCCACCTCTATAATTAATTTGTTGTATAAATTTTAAATTTAAAAATGAGGAAAAATTAAATTATGTTTTTAGAAACTGTTACGGCTTTTGGTAATGACGTTTTAGTTCCAATTAAGGACATTAAAATAATTTGGATAACTTACGGTGCTCATGGATGGGAATTGCATATAAAAGGCCAAGATGAAAATGAATGGGTCGAATGTTTTGAGAAAGATACTGATAAATTAAATTTTAGATATGAAATGATTAAATATTTACTTGGCGTCCCAAGAGAAGAAAATGTTATCCAAGAGATGAAAAAAATAGGAATTACATTGAATGGAAAATAAACCGACTGAAAAAGAACTTATTTCTTATGCATTAGATGATTTGGCCGAAGCTTTGGCAAAAGGGTTTGAGCTTAATTCACCTGAAGGGAAGGCGTTTGCTTTTATGATTGATAGCACACTTAAATATGGACAGGTCATTATGCGTAGAGATTGTCCATTATATGCAACGTCTGATTACACAGCTTATGAACAAGAAGTGTATGAGAAAGAAAAAGGTTCAAAGATTGCAAGATTTCCCAAATAACCAAAAGATTCGCCCATAGCGCAACGATCTCCCATAACCTAGTACGTGACTAAGGGTCTAAGAGATCGTTGCGTGTAGGGCAAATTCTTAAGCCTAGCGTGGTGTACGTTTTTTGTACTTTCTTATGGGAGTATTAACTTCAGTTCCTTTATAGAAACGCATAAGATGTGCATGACACAACCTATGCTTATAAGAAACAATATCTCTATTACATTTTTTGACTAAACATTTCTTTGATTTCATTAGTTTATAACCTTTACTTTTTATACTTTAGCAAATAGTATGGCCCATTCATTGAAGGTGTAAAGGATTTATTCAGCATGGAATCATCTAAGATAGATCATCCTCTTTTAATTGATATGAATGAATTTGCTGATATTAAAGATGAAAAGATTAGAAATGTTTTTATTATAAATGAGATTTTTGGGCAAATAATTATTGAAATAATCAAAAAATCTAATGATTTGTCTAAGTTGCCTGTCACAACGCCAGTTATTTGTGCTGCATTGCCGAATAATTCGCGGGATTATTTTATTCAAATTGAAGGTGTTACTCATAAAGATACGGCCGAAGATGCTTATCGGCTGGCTTTAATTGAGAGGACAGAAGAGAAACATTAAGGAAAATGGAAAATGGAAAAGGAAGATAAAAAACCTTATGTGTGCCCATTGTGTGAAGGCAAAGGGGTACTTTTACAGGAAGATGTCACGCACGGTGAAGCTGATCGTTGGAAAACTATAAAATGCCATGCGTGTAAAGGTTCTGCGATTGTGTGGGGATGATTTATGGCCGACGATACTAAAACCGACAATGGTAATGCACCAGGCGATGGTTTGGGAAAATAGGCCTCCATTTTACGGGGAGAATAATCTCAGAGGTGAGGATTAATTTAGATGATCTGCATGGCAAGCGAATGAATAAACAAGAATTTGTAGATAAATATTTAAACACTATTATTTCTATTAGAAAGAAATACTTTTTATTAGAAAAATTATTAGACACAGCGACAGCCCGCGAAATAATACATATTAAACACAAACAGCAAGTATTAGCAGAGGAGTTGTGTCGCTTTGTTTTAAGGCCACAAACTTATATGGAAATTAAAGAACAAAAATATATTGAAGAAATATTAAGTAAAGATTAATGGCAATCGCGGCGTTGACAGCGAAACGCAGCTTGGGACTGGCACCATGTGAGCTAGATCACGTTATACGCAGACCGAAAGGGCGTTGCTGGTGAGAGGCGAAAACCAGATAGAAGGTTCGAGTCCTTCCGATTGCCTCCACTTTTAGGGTTATTTAGAGTTATCTCTAAATTTATAGTTTATGGCATAGGCGGCGTGGATGGTGACACCCAACTGGAGTTGGAGATCAGTGCAGAACTGAGCTGTGAAAACTATAGTGAGAAGCTAGCCAGTAGAGAATCCCACAGGGATGATGCCCTACCGTAAAGGTTATGAGGATATAGCCGGTTCGATTCCGGCCCTATGCCACTAGTATATGACATACGCGGTGTTGACAGCGAAACACAATGCGAAATGGTGACTTGTATAGCTGTGGTGACTACCGCTATGTAGTCCATAACGAGCCCTAAAACAAGCATGATATTTATAAGAGCCAGTATTTTAGCGACAAGTGTTATAGCCACTTGAAGACCTTCTCTAGCTATTTAGAGATTGCTTGAAATATCTAGTCAGTGCAATTCTGACCGTATGTCGAAAGTTTGATGGCAATCGCGGCATTGATTGGCGAAATGCAGGGAATATATGCCATTTCCTTAACCGCTCAGGTATGCGCCTGGCATAGGCGCAAAGAGCTAGAAGGTTCGAATCCTTCCGATTGCCTAAAGTTATCCAGTGAGTTATCCACAGAAAATGGGGATAACTTTAGATAAATGATAATTAAGAAATAAATGTAAATTATGCTTTGATAAATGATTTTTTTTGTTTATACTTTGTGCCGGATCAGATGCATATCTATCCTGCTTGAAAAGTCGATATGTCTAATCACCCAGAATCCGAGTACCTTCTGGGTGAAAAGACTTAAAGACTGTCTAACACACTTCCCACTACATAACAGCCAACAATAAAACCCATTAAGTATAAAATTGTCATTCATAAACTCCCCGTTTTTTTATTTTAATACGCGCTTCTTTGATCTGATTCCCATTCCCTGTAACGCAATGCATAATCATCACGTCGATTTTGTTCGTCTTCGCTTAATTCTTGTTCTCTATAATCCTCTTCATCATAATCACTCATTCTTTTTCTCCTTCTCTCATTCTTTCTTCAAATATTTCCGATAGTTCTAAAAGAAATTTATAAGGTAAATCATTAATATATTTTCTACTCAATTCGATTATTTTTGATTCAACTTTTAATATAGCCAATTTTTTACCATTTTCTATAACTGTTAATTCATTGTTATTCATTTTTACATTCTTCATTTAATTCATTCGTTGTTTAATGGCAATCTGTAAAGCAATCTATGTGACAGTAATAATTGCCCGCATTTGTACATACATAGCACGGCAATTCTTCTTCATGTTTAAATCCTTCTTCTTCTTTTATTTCGCAAAATGACCTGTCACATCCCGCGCATACATGTTTGCAATCGTGCTCACAATTTTCTGATTTAATATTCATCAATCCTTTTCCTTAACTTTAAAATATCTTTATTCATAGCGATCATGGACATGGATAGGCGTATCTTGGGGAAAACGAGAATCACAGCTATAAATAAAATTACCACCGAAAGTTGCACCGGATTTACTATTTAAGGGGACAGCAATATATCCACCACCGAATCTTTTTTCTAATATCAAAACGCATCGAGCGTTAGGCGCATTTAAATTTATTTCTTCGTCGCTTTCGTCCCAGATTAATATTGCATCATTTGTTTTGCTTGTTACTCCATTCATTGTGCAATCACTTTGCGCGTATTTATAGATATTAACGTACAATCTCATTTTAATAATTCCTTGTTGTTTAATATTTTTATTTTAATAAGAATTTGAATATTATTTTTTCTTCTTTATACCTATCAAAAATGAGGGGATGGTCAGCCCTAAATTTAGTTGTATTAAAACGGCTATCTAGATATTGAATGCGAGACGCTAAGATTAAACCTTTATCAGTTTTATAATCTTTAGCATTGGTGGGGATAAAGAAGCCTTCGACGACTTCCGTTTTGAGCATATCAAATTCGGCTTTTAACTCTTTGATCTTCTCATCGAGCTTTTTCATGCGACGAAGTTTTGTTTCTGTATCGTTAATTTGAATAGATTGCATAATTTAATCTCTGCTTTAAAAGTCAGGCGTAGTTTATGCAGAATAAATTATTATGTCAAGTAAGCTATGCAATTATTTTTATTAAATGATATATTAGCCAAAATATGTGCAAATTTAAGTAGGAGTTATCTACTATATGGGTAAAAGGGAATATCCAGGGGGCAGTCCAGAACATGAGCCAACCGAGCAAACGCGCAAATTAGTGCGAGATTTTTATGCGGCTGGTGTACCGCAAAGTCGTCTGGCAGAACACATTGGGATCACTGAAATGACGCTCAGAAAACACTATCGTAACGAGATGGATTTGACTGTTGATGGAATGGCATCTGCATTAGCAAGCAATCTCTATCAAGATGCTTTGGCAGGAGATAAGCAATCGCGTGAATTTTGGTTGAAGACTCGTGCTCGCTGGTCATTTGCCAAACCTGAAGAAGATAAAAAATCTACGACGGACACGCTGCTTGAAAAGTTAATTGAGAAATTATAAAGCATGGATGATACAAAGCTCG
>JACZCW010126827.1_pt1 | contig 36437 bp, 28 predicted proteins | sample 8641861 | NCBI WGS metagenome assembly JACZCW01 (sample SAMN15324607, study PRJNA640507) | soil metagenome | isolation source: intercropping sugarcane | place: China: Luxin town, Laibin City, Guangxi Province | collected 2019-07-25 | depth 10cm m | reverse complement strand
TGCTCAGTGAGGACCATGTCGTGCCGTCAGTCGCGACAGAGCTGGTGTACTTAGTGGGGTCGGGGCACGAGGCTCCGGGCAAGACCGGCTTTGCGCATCTGTTCGAACACTTGATGTTTCAGGGGTCTGCCCATTTCGATCATGACTATTTTACGCCGTTTGAGCCCATCGGCGCCGAGGTCAACGGCAATACCACGCCCGATCGCACCGTGTACTACGAGGTGGTACCCAGCCAATACGCTGAACTATCTCTGTGGATGGAGTCCGATCGCATGCGCAGCCTGCTGCCAGCGCTCACCCAGCAGAAGCTCGATAATCAGCGTGAAGTGGTCAAAAATGAGCGCCGTCAACGCTACGAGATCACTCCGTACGGTCTTTCGTTCTTGCACCTCGACACGGCCCTCTACCCCGAGGCCCACCCCTATCACCACTCCACCATTGGGTCGCACGAGGACTTGACCGCCGCCACCCTCGACGACGTCAAGAAGTTCTTCGAGACCTACTACGTGCCAGCCAATGCTGGCCTGGTTGTCGTGGGTGACTTTGAAGTGGAGCGGATGAAGGCCCTGATTGATAAATACTTCGCCGACATACCCGCTGGGGCTCGCGCACCTGCGCCGGAGGCGGCAAGACCACAACTTGCGCAAGACGTGCATTGGGTTGCGGAAGACACCATTCAGCTCCCCAGCGTTTACTTCGCTTGGATCACCCCGGCGCTGTTTGAAGCTGGAGATGCTGAGCTTGATCTACTCAGTAACGTGCTCACTCAAGGCAAATCGAGCCGACTGTTTCACAGCCTGGTGTATGCAAAAAAGCTCGCCAAAGAGGTGTACGCGTACCAAATGTCCGAGCGCCTCAACGGCGCCTACGTCATTCAAGCCACTGCCGCACCAGGGGTGGACCTGAATGTGCTCGCCCAGGCCATCAAGCAGGAGTTGAGTTCCGCGCTCAGTACGCCGCCCACTGAATCGGAGCTATCCCGTGCAAAGAACGACTACAAGAAGGGATTTTATCATCGACTGGAGAGCTACGAAGCCCGGGCAGATCTGATCGGGACCTACTTTTTGCATAGCGGCCATGGCGACTACATGAATAAGGACTTTTCTCGCTATCAAACCGCCAACAGTGTGGACGTCCAAGCTGCAGGTAAGAGGTACCTTCTAGAGCAGCACTTCGTGCGTTTGGATTTTGTCCCGGGGAGCAAGGCGACCCCGATCAAGGTCATGTCTGGACCAAACAGCGCAGCCAAAAGCGAGGTCAAACCATGAATGCCCTCCTACCCCATACACATGCCATGATATCCTCGCAGTTCTCTAGGCGTCGCCCCCTTCTGACCGTGGTACTGACCAGTTTGGGGCTCGTGCTGAGCTCCGGCGCATGTGCGCCCAAACCTTTAGCGCCCACTCCGGGACCGGCCACCCCGGCTTCAGCGCCTTCGCCCAGCGTGGACGCGCGCTATGCGGAGCTGCCCGCGCCGCTACCTCGGCCGGAGTTCAATGCGCCCACAGCCACACGCACCCAACTCAATAACGGCTTGTCCGTCTGGCACATGAAGCAGGCAGACACGCCCCTGGTGTCTATCCATTTGATGCTCAAAACCGGCAGCTCCAGTGATCCCAAGGGCAAGGAGGGCCTCAGCGTGCTCGCGGCGGACCTCCTGGATGAAGGTGCGGGCAAACTGACCGCGCTAGAACTCAGCGATGCACTGGGAGAATTGGCCACCGACTATTCGTCGTCGGCGGGCGTTGACTACGTCCTACTGTCCATGAGCGCGCTCGCTGAGAATCTGGAACCTAGTCTGGCATTGCTGGCTGATATCGTGCAAAAGCCTCGCCTGGAGCGGGCTGAGTTCGAGCGACGACGCGAGCACCACGTCGCTACTGCGCTCAGTTCTCGAGACGACCCGCGCGACGCGCGAGGTCGAGCGCTAGCGACGGCACTTTTTGGTGCTGGGTATGCGGGACGTCCGCCCAGTGGCACGGTGGACAGTCTCAAGTCCATCACCCACTTGGACGTTAAAGCACACGCCAAGGCGCTCACCGTCCCCGAAGGCGCGCACGTGATCCTTGCGGGTGGTGTGCAGCAGTCCGTAGGACACGCGTTGGTAGAGCGCTATTTTGCTGGTTGGTCCGGCAAAACCAAAGCACAGGAGCCGCGCCTGCACGATGAACCAGAAGGTCGCGTAGCGTATGTGATCGATTTTCCTGGTGCGACGCAATCCTCTTTGGCAGTGGCGCGACGCGCAGGTGCAGACGGAGATCCCAACTACTTTGCAGAAGAAATCATGAACGATCGTCTGGGGGGGAGTTTCACCAGTCGCATCAACATGAACCTGCGCGAAGACAAAGGCTACACTTATGTCGCGCAAAGTGTCTTCAAACGCTACCATTACGCGGGATATTGGGGCATTTTTAGCGACGTCATCAGTGAAGCCACGGCAGCCAGCGTCAAAGAGATCTTTGGTGAGCTCGGCGGCGTATGCACCAATCGCCCGTTTTCGGACGGCGAGCGCAACGAGGCAGTGGAGGGGATGCTCCTCGGATTTGTCATGGACTTCGCCGAGACTGAATCCGTTGGGCTGCGCTTGGCGTCACTGCCTTTGCGCGATCGGCCGGTTGACTTTTGGTCCACGTGGCCCGAGCAAGTTGCGGCCGTGACCACGGCGCGGGCCAATGAAGTAGCTCAACCGTATTGTGATCTCGCTCAGTTCTCAGTGGTCGCCGCGGGGGACGCACAAATACTAACACCTCAGCTGCAGGCGCTGGGTCTACGCATCGTCGCGATGGATCGAGACGGACACTTAGTCAGCCCGTAGCATCTAGACCACGTCCTGCGTGGGCTCGGACACAATGTGCAAGCCCTTGGACGCCGGCCACAGCTGCGCGAGCACGATGCACGCTGTGGCCATGATCACGTTGGATATCCGCGCCACGAGGGCGATGCTCATCGCGACTGCAGGGAGCGCAGCAAGCCCAAGCGCCTCCCGAAAAAACACGAACGCGCCCTCGGTAACGCCCACTTGATTGGGGATGAAATCGCCCGCGCTGCGCGCCACCACCTGGATACCCTCGGCGATCCAGGCGCTCGAGAATGAAAATTGCCCGGAGACGGCAAACACGATGACTCCATACTGCAAGGCTTGGATGGATCGACCGCACATGCAAAAGACGACCGCCCACTTGTGGTGCGGCTGACTGGCACGAAACTCCGCGTCAAAGGCCGGGCCAATTTCCGTCAATTTGGTGAATCGTTTGGCAAACCATCCACCCATGTTGACGCGACGCAGGACCACATACGAAGCGACCCCCATACCAAACAGAAGTACTCCGTTGAACGTCAGCGCCCCGAGCAAGATGCGACTGTGTGGCAAAAGAGCCACGCAAGCGGCAGCGACACCACACACCAGGCCGTTGGTGAGCAGCGTAAAGCTTTGCATGAGCGCCACGCCAACTGAGGCGCGGTAGCGATCGACGTGCTTGCGTACGAGTGTGGCGCGCGTGATCTCCGCCGCCGCCCGCCCTAGGGGAAAGAGCATGAACGTCGCGTAATGGACAAGAGTGATGAACAGCCAATTGCGGGCAGAAATGGCCTTGCGCTCAGGTCCGTACACCGAGAGAACCGCTCCGCCTTCCACGGCGACCCAAAGCAAGTCGAGGGCACAAATCAGCGGCAACCAAGGGGCAGTGGTGACCACGGTCTGGGCAATCTGCGCCCAGCCCAACTGCCTGATCATCGCGCCTACGGCGAGCACGCCTACGATCAGCAGCAGACCGCGCCAGAACCAGCGACGAAGCGTGCGCTTCCTCCGTTCTTTTCCGTCCCGATCTGTGTTGATGGAACCCATGCGCTCAGGGACGTTGCTCAGGCTGAGGCAGGTCCGTAGCGCCCTGCTTGAGTGACGCAACGATGGTGGCATTCAACGCAGCATCCAATTTGACGCACTTGGCCGAAACTTCACCGCTGAACGCACCTTTGCACTCCTTGCGACGAGCAATGTAAGCCTCCTTGATGGCGGGCACGCTGAGCAAGGACTGTTCCACGTCGTCCCCCAAGTAGCGCCACGGCACCTCCGTATATTTGGGAGTCGGCGGAACTTCCATGCGCACTTCGGCCGCGTCCAACGTCACGCACGAGCCGTCCAGGCGTAGAGCGTCAAAACCGCCGCTTTCACCGCTCACTTGGATGCCTCCCGTATTAGCTGCCCGGTGATACAAGAGCACAACTTCCTCATCAAAAGCTAACCATTCTGAGCCACTCGTGGCGCCGCCAGAAGCGTTGACGGCCTTGGTTTTGCGCGACAAGTAAGCGTGGGTAAACGGAGATTTCTCTTGAAACAGGTAAAGCGCGACCGCGGGATAGACGTCTTGACACAACTTTTTGACCCAACGTGGGTCAGGAGTGCAGACCTCGCCTGTCTTGTGGCAAGCGGAGGGAATGGTCCATTTTCCGTCCGCGCCAGGGCCACTATCTGATGCAGCCTCCTCCGCAGCGACTGATGGGGAGCTAGCTGACGTCTCGGCGCTGGGATGGTCAGGCGCTGGGGGTGCGTCGGCTGCCGGCTTTGCGGCTCCGCAGCCCAGCACACTCATCATGCCCATGATGCACAGCAAACCTCCATTGACCAGCTTCATGATCGCATTCGGACCATCCCAGCCGGGGCGCTGTCAACCCTACGCGCAAATGCCATAGCTTCAGCTAAAAATGGCTGTCAGATGCCTCACTCGACTGTCACCGTCTTGGCCAAGTTGCGTGGTTGATCGACGTCGGTCCCTTTGAGATCCGCGATGTAGTAGGCCAAAAGCTGCAATGGGATACATGTCAGGAGGGGCAACACCCACGGGCTCGCGCTGGGAACGCGGAGCACATCATCGGTCAATTCAGCGGCGCGGTCATCGCCCTCGGTCACGATTGCGATGACTTTGCCCTCGCGAGCGCGGACTTCCTGCAAATTGCTCAACGTTTTTTCGTAGTGATCATCCTGCGGCATGATCACTACCGTGGGCATATTCTCATCGATGAGCGCCATGGGTCCATGCTTCATCTCGCCCGCTGCGTAGCCTTCGGCGTGGATGTAGCTCGTCTCTTTGAGCTTGAGCGCACCTTCAAGCGCGATGGGAAAGCCCAAGCCTCGACCTAGGTAAAGCATATGCTCGGTTCGATGCCAGCGTCGCGCGACGCCAAGCACATCGTCACTCATCTCCAGCGCGCGCCGCATTTCGTTGGGGACCTCAAGCAGCGCCTGCAAAATTTCGCGCGTCTTTCCTTCGGACAAGCTACCCCGCACTCGTCCCAGGTAGACGGCCAGCATCAACATAGCCACCAGCTGGGTAGTGAACGCCTTGGTGGAAGCCACGCCAATTTCTGGGCCGGCGTGGGTATAGAGCGCGCCGTGCGCGGCGCGGGGGATGGCGCTCTCCAGGACGTTGGACAAAGCCAAGACCGTGGCACCTTGTTCTTTGGCTGCCAAAAGCGCTGCCAGGGTGTCGGCCGTCTCTCCCGATTGGCTCACGGCAACCACCAGGTCGGTGTCTCGGAACACCGGCTCGCGATATCTCACCTCGCTGGCCAGTTCCGTTTGGGCCACCACCTTGGCAATTTGCTCAACCCAATGTCTTCCGGCAATGGATGCGTGATAGCTGGTGCCGCAAGCAACGAAGTAAACGCGATCGATCCTCTTGGCGATGGCATCGCTGAGGCCCAGGTCTTCTCCCACGATTGAAGACGTCGCCATGTGGATACGTCCGCGCATCGTGTCCTCAATGGCCCGCGGTTGCTCAAAAATCTCCTTGAGCATGAAGTGCTTGTATCCGCCCTTTTCCGCCTGAATGGGGCTCCAGGTTATAGTTTTGGGGGCTCGGGACACAGGCTCGCCGGCCATCGTCTCCACCACTACGCCGTCACAAGTGAGCTCAGCGATCTCATTGTCTTGTAGAAACAACACCTGTCGCGTAATGCTCAAGAGCGCAGGTACATCTGAAGCGCACAAGGCCTCTCCCTGGCCTAGGCCCAGCACCAAAGGCGAAGAGTTCTTGGCCACGACGAGGCGATGTGGATCATCACTGAGGACGGCGAGTGCATAGGCACCGCGCACCTGGGTGAGCGCAAAGCGAACACTGTGCCGCAGGGCAAGCTCACCCATGCTGGACTTTACGCGCTCGTACTCGCCGGCGACCAAGTGTGCGACGATTTCGGTGTCGGTTTCGCTAGAAAACTGCACGCCTTGGTCCATCAAACGTCGGCGCAGCTCCAAGTGATTTTCGATGATACCATTGTGCACCACCGCGATGCTGCCGGAGCGGTGCGGATGCGCGTTTTGCTCATTGGGCCGCCCGTGGGTTGCCCAACGCGTGTGGCCGATCCCAATATTTCCAGGGAAATCCTGCTGACCTATGGCGGCTGTCAGATTGTCTAACTTGCCAACGGCGCGCGCGATGCGGATGGCTTGACCATCGTGAACAGCGACACCCGCTGAATCATATCCACGATATTCCAAGCGACGCAGCCCATCCAACAAGATGGGTGCCACTGCTTTTGAGCCCACGTAGCCAACAATTCCGCACATCTCCGTTAGCTCCCCACCAGGCCACGATAAAGATTGACCGTCTGAGCTGCCACCTGTTTCCAACTGAACGTCGAAACCGCACGGGCGCGACCTGCCTCACCCATGCGGCGCGCAGCTTCCGGGTCCATCGCCACCAGGTTGACGCGTTTGGCAAAGTCCTCCGCAAACTGCTCGGGAAGGAGCGGGTTGCCCTGCTCGTCGCCAGCGTAGCGCACCAGATACCCGGTCTCCCCCTCCACCACGATCTCGACAATGCCGCCGACGGCAGAGGCAACAACTGCGGTGCCGCAGCCCATGGCCTCGACATTGACGATACCAAACGGCTCATAAATGCTGGGGCACACGAAAACAGTGCTCGCTGAGAGTAGCTCAATCACCTCGGGGCGGGGCAGCATGTTGCGTAGCCAAAAAACGCCGCTCCTGGTCCGCTTGAGTTCATTGACCAGCTCCTCGACCTCGGCCTCCAGTTCACGGGTGTCTGGCGCCCCTGCACAGAGCACCAACTGAATGTCGGGCTCGAACATGCGCGCCGCGCGCAGCAAATGCACGACGCCCTTCTGGCGCGTGATTCGGCCGACGAAGATGGCTATCGGCTTGTTTGGATCGATACCGTGCCGCGCGAGCGCCGCTGATCCATCTTGGGGACAGTACTCCTCAGTGTCGATACCGTTATAGATGACGTGCACCTTCTGCGGGTCAACGCTGGGGTACGCCCGCAAGATGTCAGCCTTCATTCCCGCGCTCACGGCGATCATGCGATCGCATGCCTCCGCGGCAGTTTTCTCCAGGTATCGTGAAACGCGGTAGCCCCCGCCCAACTGCTCCTCTTTCCACGGGCGCAACGGCTCCAAGCTGTGCGAGGTCATGACGTGGGGGATGCCGTACATGAGCTTGGCCAGGTGCCCCGCAAAATTGGCGTACCACGTGTGGGTATGCACCAGCTGCGCCCCTTCGAGCGCGCTTGCCATTTGAAGATTGATGGCCAAGGTACGCAGCGCTGCCTGATGTGGACGGTCGCCCGACAACTCGGACCACCAATCGTAAGCCGCGGCGACTTCGTCCGCTGGACGATCTTTGCCAAAACAATACACCTCGAGATCAAGGAGCTTCTTGAGTTCCTTGCCCAGGTACTCCACATGGACGCCAGCCCCTCCGTAGATTTCAGGAGGGTACTCGCGGGTGAGTAGGGCGATGCGCATCTTTCCAATACACTAAATAAGTGCGCGAGCCGTGTCGAGTTTTTGGCAAACCTCAGCTTGGCAGGCTGATTCACCCGGGCCGATGGGCGCCCTTGATCCGACATGTGCCCCCCAAATAGCCGCGAGGCCAGTGAACTTTCACTGACCTCGCTCTGTTCCGCTCAACAGTTACAACAACTGTGCAGGGCGGCAGCTGCCGCTGCATCACTTAGAAGTCGCGCATCTGTTTACGGATCTTGCCGATCGCTTGCTCCTGCAGCTGGCGGATGCGCTCCCGAGACAGATTGTATTTGTCGCCAATCTCCTTGAGCGTAAGTTCATCCTCTTGGTCCAGACCAAACCGCCAGCGAATGATGTTGGACTCGATGGGGGTGAGTGTGGACAGCAACCGTCGCACCTCATCAGACCAACGATCGGCCGCCAACTGCTCATGAGGAGAGAGTGTGTTCTCGGCCTCTAAGAAGTCGACGAACTTACGCCCGTCGTCGTCACCCACTGGACGATCCAAAGAGAAGGGCGTGTCGGCGTAAAGGTCCTTGACCTTCTCCAACTTGTCTCGAGGAATGCCGGTTTCCTTTTCCAACTCAGCGGGGGTCGCCTCGCGACCGGTGCGCGCGGAGATGGTCTGCTTGGCGCGAGTGACGCGATTGTAGGTATCGAGCATGTGGACAGGAATGCGCACAGCACGACCCTTGTCGGCGAGGGCTCGGCTGATGGAGTGACGAATCCACCAGGAAGCATAGGTAGAGAAGCGATAGCCGCGCGCGTGATCAAACCGCTCCACCGCCTTGATGAGCCCAATGTTCCCCTCCTGAATCAGGTCGATCAAAGGCAGGCGACCGCGGTTATAGCGGCGCGCGATGCTGACCACCAAACGCAGGTTGGACTTGACGAACTTGTTCTTGGCGTTGCGCTGACGCACATCGGCGCGCTCTATGGCGCGCACGTAGGTGTGGTAGCCCTCCGTCTCTTCCAGCACGGGGAGCTGATCAACACCTCCATCGATCTCAGTGGTCAGGAGCTTCGCGGTATTCACCGCACGCCCCATCCACAGCCGGTCCGAGTCGGGCATGCGCAGATCGCGGCCCAACTGGGTCGCCAAGCGATCCCATTCGGCCTTCTGCTTGTCGTCGAATTGCCCCGCGGCATTGTGGATGCTGATCAGCAGTCGCAATCCTTCGAGGGTGGACATGTCAGGACGATCCTCATCCGGCAATGCTGCCAAATCGGGCTCGAGTTGATCGATGAGGCGCGCCGCAGCGGGCATGTACGCAAGCAACTTGCACCACATGTCCGATTCGGCATTCTCCACACGTTCGGCCGCTTTGAGCTCCTCATCGGCGCCCATCACTTGATGGCCAGACATCTCGCGGAAGTAGCGCGACAATACCGAGTCGCCCCCTTCCTCATCGCGGCGCGAAGGAACAATATTTGCCGCGCGTGACGCCTCTCGACCAGTAGAGCGAGCCCCACTAGGAGAACGGGCGAGACCAAACTCAGAACCCGCGGCGCCTTGCACGCCCGTCGAAGGGTGCGATGCGGCAACCGTTCGGGCTTGAGCGGTGGTCTTTCTGATGGTGGGTCGCTGGGTCATACTGGGTCTCGCTTGGGGTTGAGGTAGCTAAGAGAAGAGGAGAGGCAGGTTGATTTTTGGAAAATGGGTGTCACCTTGGACAACTTTCTGAAAACTGGGGTTATTCCCGTGAGATAGAAAGTATTGGGAAAGCTTCGTCGTCTAAGAGCGCTGCATAATTCGTTCCAAGGGTGTCCGGATCTGAAGTGGGAGGCATACTCACCACAAACTGGGGGCGCTCCCGCAGCACACTTCCCCATCAACGGCAAGAATCTTCGCAATCATAAGCATTGATTTGGTGACGATTTGGCCCCCACACAAGGCCGCCGTCGTTCATTCTCGACGGTGAGGGCTCGATGCCTCGATGGATAGAACGGATCGATCGCGGGAAAGTCGCACTTTTAAGCCACTGAAAAGGGCTTTTTAGGGAGCGGCTCCAGGGCGTCACCTGCTTCCCTGCAAATGGGGTCTCTCGACGGAGCGAGTGGAGCTGACCTGCGCCCAAGCTGGCACAGTGTGACAGTGCTGACCTTCCGTGCAGAACTTTGTGCAGACTCGCCACATAGTGGGAGCGCTTCCGAGTTCACACTGAGCCGGTACCTAGAATTGGCTCAAAAACCGAGGATCGTTTTCGAACAACACGCGAATGTCCGGAATGCCATAACGCAGCATGGCAATCCGCTCGATGCCTAGACCAAAGGCAAAGCCGGAATAAATCTCCGGATCAAGGCGACAGTGCCGCAGCACCTCGGGGTGGATCATGCCGCAACCCAGGACTTCCAGCCACCCGGTGCTCTTGCACACACGGCAGCTGGCCCGCGTGCCGTCTTCGGGGGAACAGAACACACATCCCACGTCCGCCTCCGCACCTGGTTCGACGAACGGAAAGTAACTGGGGCGAAACCGCACAGGGACGCCCTCGCCATACAGGCGATGAATGAATTGTGTCAGCACGCCTTTGAGCTCGGCAAAGCTGACGTCGCGTGCAACGTAGAAACCCTCCACCTGATGGAACATCGGTGAATGAGTTACGTCATCGTCGCGACGGTAGACTGCCCCACCCGACACCAACGCCAGTGGTGGTTTGTGTGTCGACATCTCTCGAACCTGCACCGGGCTGGTGTGGGTTCGCATGAGCATGCGCACATCGGGCGGCGCGCCCTTCACATTGACCCAAAAAGTGTCCTGCATATCAGTTGCAGGATGGTCTTCGGGGAAGGCAAGCTTCTTGAAGTTGTTGGTCTCGAACTCGACCTCAGGCCCCCAGGCAATCTCGAAACCCAAAGAGCGAAAGATGGACAGCACCTCGTCTCGCACCAACATCACCGGATGACGGTGCCCGCGACGAATGGGTCGCGCCGGCAAACTCAAGTCAAACGGGGGAGCTTCAAGGTCCGCGCGCTTGGCGGCAGACAACAGCGCGTCGAGTCGTGCCTGAAATGCGGCTTCCAAGTCCTCGCGAGCGCGATTGACCTGCTCACCTACCTCACGGCGCGATTGTGCCGGGACGTTGCCCATACCGCGCAGCAGGGCAGTCAACTCGCCCTTTTTTCCCATGAACTCAGCGCGAGCATTCCGCAAAGAGAGTTCGTCTGAACTCTCTTCGAGGAGTTGCCCGAACCGGGCCTTGAGTTTTTCAAGGCCCAGCGCGATATCGCTCACGGCGTCCGACACGCTACCCAACTCAAGATGCCGCTTGGCTCGCCAAGTCGGTCAGCTTCTTGAAAGCGGCCGCATCATGCACGGCGATGTCGGCCAGGATCTTACGATCCAAATCGATGCCCGCATTCTTCAGAGCGCCCATGAAGCGGGAGTAGGAGGTGCCGTTGTCGCGGCACGCAGCGTTGATACGCTGGATCCACAGACGACGAAAATCACGCTTGCGCAGCTTGCGGCCGGCATAGGCATAGATCCAGCTCTTGTAGAGGCAGTGCAGAGCCTGTTGAAATCTGTTCTTGCGGCTGCCGTAAAAACCTTTGGTCTGCTTCAGAACTCGCTTGTGGCGACGGCGGGGTACAGGGCCCCTCTTCACTCGTGACATCTTGGTATATTCCTATCGATTGGCTGTGGTTTGGGTTGGGTCGACTCGACTCACGCGTAGGGGAGGAGGACCTTGATGCGCTTCTCGAACTCCGGGGCGACCATATCGTTGTCGCGCAGGCGACGACGACGTTTACGGCTCTTTCCCATAAAGGAGTGTTGACCACCCATCTTGGGGCGGCGAATGCGGCCCTTACCGGTGATCTTGAAGCGCTTTGCAGCTGCTCGATTGGTTTTCATCTTGGGCATGAGATTTCTCCTGATCGACGACGCTGGTATTCTCATGACCAAACGCCGCCCAATTGGGGTCAATGACAACGACGTTTTGCGGCCGTTGCGATCCCGTCGCTCCGCAAGGGGAGCGGGGGACGCGACTTATGACCGAAGGGGCTTTTCTCGTCAAGCGCCAACTCTTCCGCTGCCCGAGCGGCTCTATCCAGCGTCCACGGTGCAGCGATATTCCAGCGCAGTCAAAATTTAAGCCACTGGGCGGCCCAAGGAGGACGCCGCGACCTCACACCCGAGCCCAGCAGCGCGGATGCACAATTCCACGGCCGCAGCATGTGCCGAATCTAGGGCCGTTGTGCTAGGGCGCTGCCCGTGCCCGCCCGCGACGACATCAAGAAGATCCTCCTCATTGGTTCTGGCCCTATCGTGATCGGACAGGCCTGCGAGTTTGACTACTCCGGCACGCAAGGCGCCAAGGCCCTGGTCGACCTGGGGTATGACGTGGTTTTGGTCAACTCCAACCCTGCGACCATCATGACCGATCCGGAGTTGGTGAAGCGAACCTACATCGAACCTCTCGATGTACCTCACCTGACGGCGATCATCGAACGCGAGCGGCCAGACGCGGTACTGCCCACGTTGGGCGGCCAGACAGCCCTCAATCTTGCGCTTGAGTTGCACGATCATGGAGTGCTGTCCAAGCATGGCGTCAAGCTGATTGGGGCACAGGTAGACGCCATTCGCAAAGCTGAAGATCGACGCTTGTTCAAGGAAGCAATGGCCAAAGTTGGGCTGGAATGTTGCCGTTCCGGCTACGCGCATTCGCTCGAAGAAGCTTATGAGATTGTGAAGGACACCGGGTATCCGGTCATCCTGCGACCCAGCTTCACATTGGGTGGACAGGGCGGGGGCATCGTCGAGACGCCTGATGAATTTGACGAGAAGGTGCTGTGGGCGCTCGATCAATCGCCAACCCATGAGGTGTTGGTCGAAGAGAGCATTCTGGGATGGAAGGAATACGAGCTCGAGGTCATTCGCGATCGCAACAACAACTTCATCGTCATCTGCTCGATTGAGAACATCGACCCCATGGGCGTGCACACGGGTGACTCGGTGACGGTCGCGCCCGCTATGACATTGACCGATCGCGAGTACCAGCGTCTGCGCGATCAGGCGCGCACCGTGATGGAAGAGATCGGCGTCGAAACCGGCGGCTCCAACGTCCAGTTTGCCATCGACCCCAAAACGGGCCGCGTCATCGTGATCGAAATGAACCCACGCGTGTCACGCTCGAGCGCGCTGGCCTCCAAGGCAACTGGTTATCCCATTGCCAAGATCGCGGCCAAGCTGGCCGTAGGCATGACGCTCGACGAGCTGCAGAACGACATCACGCGCACGAGCGCAGCATTTGAGCCCACCCTCGACTATTGTGTGGTCAAATGGCCGCGCTTCGCCTTCGAGAAATTTCCGGGCGCGGACGATCGCCTGGGCACGCAAATGAAGAGCGTGGGTGAGGTGATGAGCATCGGTCGTAGTTTCGCCGAGGCCTTCCAGAAGGCGGCGCGTTCCCTGGAAACCGGGAAGAACGGCTTCCAGTCGTTGCACGATCGGATCGATTACCGCGTGCTCGCCCAAAAGAAGGAGGTAAAGCGTGATCTTACCAATGAAGCGCCTCCCGCTAACAAGCCCCGCCCCACCCTTCCCCCAGCAAGCCCCAACGAAATGGCCACGGCATTGCGCAAGGTCATCGGCCGACCGGCTGCGGACCGCTTGTTTTACGTGGGAGACGCGCTGCGCGCCGGCATCAGCGCCGAGGAAGTCTACGATCTGACCGGCATCGACCCATGGTGGTTGGCGCAATTTCAACGCATCATCGCCCATGAAGCCAAGCTGGCCCAGGCGCCTGAATTGGATTTTGAGCTCATGCGCGAGGCCAAGCGGCTAGGCTTTGGCGACGCTCAGATCGCGGCGTTACGCGGCGCCTCCTCGGACGAGATCCGCGCTCTTCGCAAGAGCATGGGCATCGTAACCACCTTTGGCCGGGTCGACACCTGCGCCGCAGAGTTCCCCGCGTTTACACCTTATCTTTATTCGGCTTTCGAGACGTACTCTGAAGCAGACGTCAGCGACAAGAAGAAGGTCATCATCCTGGGCGGCGGTCCCAATCGCATCGGCCAAGGCATTGAGTTCGATTACTGCTGCTGTCATGCCGTATTCGCGCTGAGAGAACTTGGGTACGAGACCATCATGGTCAATTGCAACCCTGAGACGGTGTCCACTGACTACGACACGGCTGACCGTCTGTACTTTGAGCCGCTTACGCTCGAGGACGTGCTCTCCATCGTGGACGAGGAACAAAAGAGCGGGGAGCTCTTGGGCGTCATCGTACAGTTTGGTGGACAGACGCCCCTCAAACTCGCGGTTGCTCTTCAAGAGCGCGGTGTGACTCTGCTGGGTACCAGCGCGGACGCAATTGATCGGGCCGAGGACCGTAAGCGCTTCGACGCGCTCCTGAGCAAGTTGGGCTTAAAGCGTCCCGCCGCGGGCATCGCCACCGAACCCGAGGAAGCAAGGAAAATCGCCGATCAGATCGGCTACCCGGTACTGGTACGGCCCAGCTACGTGCTCGGTGGACGTGCCATGATGATCTGTGAAGACGAATCGTCCTTGGCTGATTACGTCGGTATCGCCGTGGACGCGGCCAAAGACGAAGGTCTCACGCCTACCTTACTCGTGGATCAGTATCTCAAGGGGGCAATCGAAGTAGATGTGGATTGTGTCGCCGATGGTAAGCGCGCGGTCATTGGTGGAGTCATGCAACACATCGAAGAGGCCGGTGTGCATTCTGGCGATTCGACTAGCGTCCTGCCGCCCCACAGCTTGGCACCGGAGGTCATCTCCGAGATTGAAGCGAACACGCGGGCGCTGGCTATCGAATTGGGCGTTGTGGGGCTCATGAACGTTCAGTTCGCCATCAAAAATGGTGAGGTGTACGTGATCGAGGTCAACCCACGCGCCTCGCGCACTGTCCCCTTCGTGGCCAAGGCCACCGGACGACCATTGGCCAAAATCGCAGCCAAGGCCATGGTGGGCTGCTCGCTGGACGAGCAGGGCGTGGTGGATCAAGCGATCCCTACCCACGTCGCGGTCAAAGAGTCTGTATTCCCCTTCAACAAGTTCCCGGGCGTAGACACCATCTTGGGCCCAGAGATGCGTTCGACAGGTGAAGTGATGGGTGTGTCGCTCAACACTGCCTTGGCGTTTGGAAAAGCGCTCGCCTCGGCCGGCTCTAAATTGCCGACCCAAGGCAGGGCCTTCATCAGCGTGCAGAACGACGACAAGGAAATCGCCTGTCACCTGGCGCGACGCCTACGCAACTTGGGCTTCAGCATCGTTGCCACAAAGGGCACCGCGGAGACCCTACGTCGCGCGCGCATTCCCGCCGAACGCATCAACAAGGTTTTGGAGGGAGGTCCGCACATCGTGGACGCCATCCGTGAAGGCAGCATCGCCCTGGTGATCAATACCACATACGGTGAGCAGGCCATTCGAGACAGCTACTCCATTCGCCGCAACGCACTACTAGCTAGCGTACCGTACTTTACGACGATCGCCGCTGGCGTAGCTGCCGTGGATGCGATGGAAGCCAACTCACTCATCCCGCGCGGAAGGGTGTCGGGCGTGCGCTCCATCCAGGAATGGCACAAGCGTAGCGCCCAAGCCAGTGAACTGATCTAGTCGGACAGCGGGGCGCCACGCTCAGCCAGTTGCGCCCAGGCAATGACCGTCTGGTCCATGCGCTTGCGTACCTCTCCATGTGCGACCTTGCCTTGGACAACGACCAAACTGAAAGCCAAAGGGGGCCGGCCCCCGCTGCGGACAATGTAACCCGTCAAGGCGTCCACATCGCGCAGCGTGCCAGTTTTTGCCCGGATGCGCGCCGCCAGCGGTTGTTTCAGCATGCGTTGTTTCAGCGTCCCGTCGGTCGCCCCCATCGCGAGGTGACTCACAAAATCATAATAAACCGCTGGCTCGTTCTCGACGTGCGCCAACACTCCTACCAACAACCTGGGGCTGTAGCGGTTGGCATCGAACAATCCCGAGCCGTTTTTGACCACTGTACCGTCGGTCCACAGACCTAGTTTTCTGAGCCAACCGTCCAGCGCCCGCGCCCCCCGCGCTGGTGACCACGGCTCGATGACCTTCTGCGCAGGAGCCAACTGAGGCTCGGCGGAACTCAACGCTACGAGTAACATCTCGGCCGTAAAATTGTCGCTGTCTTTTCCCAACTTCCGCACCAACTCAGCGACGGGCCGCGACGACCAAGCGGCCCAGCGCTCCTCGCCTTTGCGCACCCCTGCCTGAACATCTCCCACCTCAATGCCCGCTTGTACGAGCAGCTCACGGAGTACCCAGCCCCCCACCAACGTAGGATCATCCAAGCGCCTTTGATAGCGGCGCCGCCCTGCATCCGCGGCCAACCTGCCCGCGACTTTGGAGTGCAGGCCTGGACCTGACGTGGCATCCGACAACTGCCAACTTACAGCATCCCCGGTCCCGCTCGCGCTGGTCATCACTTGACCCGATCCCGTAACAGCGCCCACCGGATCATACCAAACCCTCGCAGCCTCTCCGACACGCGCTGGCAAAACGTTGAGCGTGACCGCATTGCCATCGAGAGCCAAAGCGCTGATGTTAGCGCGAAAGGGAGCCCACTCATTGGGTTGCTGCTCGAACGCGGGTGGCACGAATGAGCCAGCAAATCGCGATTGATCGACCACTACATGCTCAACTCGCCGAGCGCCGCGCCCCTTGAGCACGGAGACGAATCGATACAGATCGACGACAGAAAGGTCCGGCGCACCTCCACCTCGGAGCACGAGCCGCTCACAGCGATCGCCTTGGACCATTGACCCAAAGAGTTCTGTGGTGAATTGGTAGTCAGGTCCGAGCAGACTGAGGGCAGCCGCGCTCGTGACGATCTTGGCATTGGATGCAACGTTGATGGCCTGGTCCGCTTGGTGCAAAACGAGCCACTCTTCGCTCTCAAGATCCAGGAGCGCGGCATAGACCTGTGCATGTTGGCTCTGCGTCCACGCCAAGAGCGGCTGAAATGCGCTGGCGGTGGCCTGGGAGGCAACGGAGTTGCGGACTGCGGGTTCCTTCGTTGGTGCAGCCGGTGCGCCCTCCGTATCCGTCTGCGGTTGTGCCCAAAGCCCGCTGCGATGTGCCGGGTCCTGCGGATTTGTTGAGGGAGACGGCGGAGCACTGGGCTTCGGAGCGACCACCGCCATCGCGGGAGGAACGACTGGGGCCTGGCTTGGTCCGCCACACCCCACCGTCCAAGCCCCCACCACGAGCAGGCTGAGAGCGCGGCCAAACACCCTCGCTCGCGCGCCGGCCCAGCGGGCGCCTAGCGATTGTCCCAGCAAAAATGCCTCGACCCTGTTCATGCTCAGTCTGGGTGCCTAATGCCGCGAGGCTGGTCAAGGGTTCTGGTTGCTCGAATCAGAAAAAAAAGCCAAAAGTCAGGCCACATGAACCATTCCGTTCGGCAACTGGTCGTCTCCCTCCTCCTCGCCAAAAGCACGCTGCTTGTGACCGCGCCGAGCAAAGCAGAAGAGCCGGAGCCACTGCATCGCTACGCGGATGATCGATTGCCGCCGCCCAGCGCGCGACTCAATCTCATGCTCACCGGCGCGGCGATGTTTGGCGTCTCCTATGGCGCAGCGGTCGGTGCCTCTTACCTATGGCCGGACTCCCGTGGTGCGAGTGACCTGCGAATACCCGTAGCTGGGCCATGGATGAAAGTTGGGCGTACACGGCTCTGCAACAACGATCCTGAGGCCGAAAACTGTCAGGACGCGGCGCGTGTGATCGGTGCGGTCATTGCTGCAATCGATGGCTTGGCGCAAGCGGGCGGGCTATTGCTCATCACGCAATCAATCTTTATGTCTGTGTCCCCACTCACAGAAACATCATCAACCTTGCGGTTTCCTGGTCAGCCCATTTCGCTGCGCTTGGACACATGGACAAGGCGTGAGGGCAACGGATACACGTCGAGAGCGGGCCGCGAATTCCAACTGCGTGCTGGGGTAACGTCAGACGCATGGATGGACGCAGGCTTATCGTTCTTTGGCGCTTTTTGACGAAAATTCGCCGAAGAGACTCAAGTCAAGCGCGGATGCGAGGATCTTTGTTCGGCCACGCTGTCGCGTGCGCACGCATAAAAATGGATGACGCTCGGGTATTGTAGCTGCTGGGACTTTTTCGTTGTCGGCCGCACCGAAATATGCTGAAGAGGAACGGGCCGGGGCGGCCCGATGACACAGTGACAACCGGGGACTGATCCCCGCCTGGAGAAATCGTGAGCAACTCTACCGCCGGATCTCGCAACCATAATCGTAGGACCAAGTTCGTGCTTGTCACGGGCGGTGTCGTATCTTCGATCGGCAAGGGCCTCAGCGCCGCCTCGATCGGCGCGCTCATGGAGGCGCGTGGCCTCACCGTCACGCACATGAAGCTCGACCCATACATCAACGTGGATCCGGGGACGATGTCACCGTACCAACACGGCGAGGTGTATGTGACCGATGACGGGGCCGAAACGGACCTCGATCTTGGACATTATGAGCGGTTTACTAACTGCACGCTCACCCGCAATCACAACCTGACCACGGGCAGGATCTATCAGGCAGTCATTTCCAAGGAGCGACGCGGTGAGTACCTCGGCGCCACCGTACAGGTCATTCCGCACATCACTGATGAGATCAAAAAGCGCGTGTACGAGGCCACGGATGGATCAGACATCGCCATCATCGAGATCGGCGGGACAGTGGGCGACATTGAATCTCTGCCTTTCCTCGAGGCCATCCGCCAACTGAAGATTGAATCGGGCGCTGAAAACGCCATGAGCGTGCACGTAACGCTGGTGCCGCACATTCCCACGGCGGGTGAGATGAAGACCAAGCCCACCCAACATTCCGTACGTGAAATGCGTGAGATTGGCATTCAACCCGATCTGTTGGTGTGTCGTTGCGATCGCAACATCACCCAAAGTCTCAAAGAGAAGATAGCTCTATTCTCTAACGTACGCGTAGACCGCGTGATCCCCGCGGTGGATGTGGGCTGCATCTACGAGTTGCCCATCGCCCTTCACATGGAAGGCATCGACGAGCAGATCGCGGAGATCCTCAACATTTGGTCGCGACAACCTGACATCAGCGCGTGGGAGCGCACGGTGGATTTGTTCAAAAATCCGCCCAAAGGCCGCGTAAAAATCGGCTTGGTGGGCAAGTATGTCCACCTCAAAGACAGCTACAAGTCACTGCACGAATCATTGGTGCACGGGGGCCTTTCGGGTGGCGTCTCTGTCGAACTTGAATACATCGACTCGGAGCATCTGGAGCGTGACGCGGTCTCGCTCTCGTCGCAGCTGGAACACCTAGACGGCATCCTCGTTCCAGGCGGGTTTGGTGATCGGGGAGTTGAGGGCAAGATTGCTGCCATCCGCTACGCGCGCGAACACCGCATTCCCTTCTTTGGGATTTGTTTGGGCATGCAGCTCGCGGTTATCGAGTACGCCCGCAACGTGTGTGGTTTGGAGAACGCCAATTCGGTGGAGTTTGGCGGAAGTCCCAAAAACCCAGTGATTGATCTCATGCCTGATCAGCGGGGAATCGAGGCCAAGGGTGGAACGATGCGCCTCGGCGCCTATCCGTGCAAGCTCGTGCCCGGCAGCCGCGCCCAGGAGATCTACGGGAAGAAAGAAATCAGCGAGCGACATCGTCATCGCTTCGAGTTCAACAACGATTACCGGGAAGTGCTGCAAAATGCTGGCCTGGTCCTCAGCGGGACCAGCCCCGACGAGCGACTCGTGGAGATCATCGAGTTGCCCGACCATCCGCACTTCCTGGCGTGCCAGTTTCATCCCGAGTTCAAGAGTCGACCTCACGCACCTCATCCGCTGTTTCAATCATTCGTCAAGGCAGCCATTGTTCGCCGCGAGGCAGCTGGTCGCACCGCGGGCACCCAAGCTGAGCGCAGCGGTGCGCGCATTCACTGATTCGTCATCCGCCGCGCTTACTTGCTAGGTACTGTGCGGCTTGCCAGGTGCTGCGCGACAGCCCCAAATGGGGCAACCCAGACATCCTTACGCGCGGCCAACGCCATCACGAACTGCTCATGGACATGGGCCTCAGTGATGAGCCAGCCGCCCCCGACGCCGTGGAAACCCAGCACGAGCCAGCGCCCCTCATCCACGGCACGCTGCACGGCTCTGTCCAGCTCGAAAAGCGAAACTAAGCCAAATTGGGCAGGAATCATGTAAGGATCAGTTGGATCCGGACTGCCTTCATCCGCTGCCAGACGCGCCGCGAAAAAGCGTTCCCGGACCAAGCCCACATAACTCTGTTGCGCTCCGACCCAGGTGATCCCACATGGGTACGCAAACGAAAACGGTGGAGCTTGCCCAAGTCGCTGCAGCTGGGCCAAATCCCCGTCCAACTCCAGCGCCATCCTCGCCAAATCCAATTCCTCCGAGGGCGTCGTAGGGACCTCAAACGAACGAGGACACGGATGGTGCAAAGTGTGCCCGCCCAGCTCGTGACCGTGCTCACGCAGAGCGCGCCACGGTGCGTCATCGGCGACCTCGTTGAGGAAAAAGGTGGCGCGTAGCCCGGCTTGTTTCAAATGCGTGGCCGCGTGCGCAAGCTGACTCTCCATGCTGTCATCGTAAGTCAACGACACGGCTGCGCGAGCGCGGCCCGGCCAAGCATACTCCGCGCTTGGTCGTGCTGAAGCTTGCGACTGAGTCGCCACTCGGGACCTTGGGGGCGCGTGCTCGGGACGAGATCCGGACACCTCCGGTCGACACGCCGCTCCCAAGAGTAGAGCGGCTAGTGACGCGAGAGCCCACCTGGGCCACCCCAAAAACTGCTGCATGATCTCGCCGACTTTACCCAAACGACGACTCCTGATGAAGTGCGCAGCATGAAGAAATCGCACCCGCCGACAAGGCGTACCGTTGGGTACCGATTGTGGCGTGCGCCCATCGTCCTTTGCGCATTGATGATTCTCGGGTGCGCCAGCTCCAAGTTGTTCGATCACGCCCGTCGCGGGGAACATGGCGCTCTCAAAGGAGAGCTGTTGCGCCATCCGGTGAGTAACCAAAAGGCGCGTCAATTGGCACGCGAGACGCTGAGCTTCGAGGTCAAACACGCCAAAGATCGCGTCGACCGTCCCTTCATCCGATCCTTGGAAACGTGCGCGGGCAGTGTTTCCGATGCTCTTGCAGAGCGCGCGAGGATCAAAGACGGGGTGGGCGCAGAAGCCGCCATGCTGCTGGTCGACTTGAAAAAGCTCCCCGACGTCGAGCGATTTGCCGACGAAGAGGACGGCGCGTGGCGCGCGCTCAGTGCGCGTCGAAGCAGCGGCACAACGCGCCTGAGCTACTTCAGTGACCCCGACGAGCGTGTGCGATTGGCTGCGCTGCGCGCTGCGGAGGAGTCGCCTGAGCCAGAGGAGATCGCTCAGCTGCTTGAGGTCGTCCGCTTAGACCCAAGTTCCGAGGTCAAGTTGCGGGCTGTGCGCGCTCTCGCTCAATTGGATAGCGCATCGGTGGTTGACGCGCTCCGCGATCGCTACTCCGGGCTGGATGAAGTGCTTCGTGTTGCCGTGGTGGAAGCATGGGGTAAGGCGCCCTTGCTTGAGCACGGCGGACGCCAGCAGCTGCAATACATCATGGGCCAGCGCGCGAGTTTAGAAACCGTGGTGGCCGCAAGCACGCTCTCGCTCGACGCTCGTCCAGAAGTCTACAACCCCGCACTCACCCGGTTGGAACGTTTGATGAGCGAAGGCACGCTAGCCGAGCAACGCCTGGCCTTGATCCTCATGCCTTTGCATCACGCAACGACGACCCGACTTCTTTTGGATGCTGCGGCGACGGCCACGCCAGAGCTAGCCCTCATTGCTTGGTCGCGCCTTTTGGCGCACGCTCAGCATCGATCCAGGGCTGAGCAAGCATTGTTGAAATGGGCCGAGCAAAAGGCGGACCCGCAACTGGCTCTTCAGGCGCAATCCGCGCTCGCAGCTGGCGGGAGCCAAGCCATCCACGCCGTACTCCGCTCACAATTGAGCAACACTGAGCCACTTCGCCGCAAATGGGCTGCCTTGGGCTTGGTGCGTCTGGGTGCGTTGAGTGATGCCAGCCTGCTCGTCGCAGACGACAGCCCCGAAGTAAGGCGCGCGGTGGCCTGCCGCATCGTGTCGGCCCCCAAGGTCCCCGTCCACGCCGACCACTGATTCATCCCACCCAGCTTTTTTTAACCGCGGTCTCCATTTCAATTACCGGCTCTCGACATGTCGCACTCCCTGCTCGATTTGATTGGTCGCGTGAGCCTGCTCACCATAAAGCGCAAGACCGATCTGGGTTATGTGCTGGATGCGGCTCAATCTGAGGTGCTGCTTCCGTTGCGCAACACGTCCGAGTCCTATGAGCCAGGTCAGTCGATCGAGGCGTTTTTGTACACTGACTCGGACGATCGGTTGGTGGCCACGACTCGTCGCCCGAAAGCTCAGGTCGGAGACTTTGCTTGTCTCACCGTTGTGGACCAAAACGCACACGGTGCCTTCCTGGATTGGGGACTCGACAAGGACTTGTTTTGCCCCAACTCCGAACAGCATCAGCCGCTCCAACTGGGTCGACCGTACGTGGTGGCCGTATTCCTGGACAATAGGACGAGCCGCGTTGCCGCGGCCACCCGACTGGCTGAGTTTTTGGACTACGACGTGGGCTATCTGAACGTAGGCGACGAAGTGGAGCTCTTGGTGTTTGGTTCGACACCGCGCGGCACCCAGGTGATCGTCAATGAACGCCATGCGGGCATGCTGTTTCACGATCGTACCTTTGTGCCACTGGAGACGGGTCAGCGGCTCGTGGGCTACGTGGAACAAATCCGCAAGGACAACAAACTCGATGTGACATTGCGTCCTCCCAGCGAGCCCTACGGCAAGGAGAAGCGCCAGAGCCATCAACAATTGGTGCTCGATGCGTTGCACCAGGCAGGTGGAACGCTAGACATTGGCGACCAGAGCGCGCCTGAGCGCGTGTATCAAGTACTGGGGATCAGCAAGAAGAGCTTCAAAGCGGCCGTGGGCCAATTGTACCGCCGCGGTTTGGTCACCCCGAGCGAACATCAAGTTCGACTGACCCCGGCCCAGCTACCCACCGACGCATCCGGGAAAAAAAGCAAAGGGAAGTAGCGTCACAAAAAGGCAAACGGGCACGCCCTACGACGCGCCCGTACGTGTGAAAGCCCAACAATCTCAGACGACGTCGAAGGTACGCACCTGCACAGCTTGGATGCGCTCTGGACCTGACTTGATGTCGCTGACCACCACGACTGGGTCTCCAGGCAGGAGGCGGTTGCGGCGCCGTAACTCACGCATAGCGCGATGCACCGTTTCCTCGGGATCGTTGTCGTTGAAGCTGGTGATGAGCGGCACCACGGAGCGTACGCCCCATAGCTGGCGGAGGACCTTGGCGTCATCGGTGAACCCGTAGATGATGGCGGTGGAAGGACGGAACGAGGCAACTGCCTCAACCAGGCGTCCGGAGTGGCTGGCTACGACGATGGCGTGGGACCCGAGTGAGTCAGCCAACTTGCACGCGGCGCGCGCCAAGTGCTCACCGACCGCGGTGACCTTGCGGTCCAAATGAAAGCCGATGCTCTTCTCCTTTTCCATGCGGCGGGCGATGGAGTCCATGACCTGCACACAGCGCACCGGATGCTTACCAGCGCTGGTCTCACCGCTCAGCATGATGGCGTCTGCGCCCTCATACACGGCGTTTGCCACATCGCTCACCTCGGCACGGGTGGGGGTCGGGTTTTCGATCATGGACTCCAGCAAGTGAGTGGCCACGATGACGGGCTTGCCCTTGTGTGCGCACTGACGAACCATCTCCCGCTGACGCACTGGGAGGTCACGGATCTGGATTTCTACGCCCAAATCACCGCGGGCAACCATGATACCATCGGCCTCTTCCAGGATCTGATCGAAGAACTCCACACCTTCGTGGTTCTCGATCTTGGCGTAGATGCGCGCGCTCTTGCCCGTTTGCTCGAAGAGCTTGCGACACTCGCGGATATCGTCCGGGTGGCGCACGAAGGACAGCGCGATGAAGTCGATGTCATTTTGCAGACCGAAAATGATATCCGCTTTGTCCTTCTCCGTGATGGACGGCAGGTTGACGCGTACGCCCGGAAGATTGACGTGGCGGCGTGACCCAACTTTGCCCCCGTCCAGAACCTTGCAGCGCATTTTCTGGCCCGTGATTTCGACCACTTGAACATTGATGATGCCGTTGTCGATCGTGACGCGGTCGCCGGCCTTCAGGTCCGTTACGATGTCCTTGTACGCGACGAAGATCACAGCCGGATTCTTGATGTCGGCGGTGTCCACAGAGAGCGTCACGTCCTGCCCGGGCTCCAGCATGAGCGGGGTCTCGCGCTCACCGGTCCGGATCTCAGGGCCCTGAGTGTCTAACAAAATGGCCACAGGGTGGTTCAAGGTAGCGTTCAGCTCCTTGATCGTTTGCATCAACTTTCCGTGGGACTCGTGGTTCCCATGAGACATATTGAATCGCGCGATGTTCATCCCTGCGGTGGCCATCTCGCCGAGGACTTCTTTGGTAGAGCAAGCGGGGCCGAGTGTGCAGATGATCTTGGTGTGACGAAAATCGCGACGCGTACGCTGATCGGACATGGATTTCCTTAGTGGGTAATTACGGGGATCCGCCTTTAGCACTCAATCTTGGATGGGAGGAAGGGGGCAAACGATGGACAGCACGCCCGCAGATGCCAGGTTTCGGCTGTCCCGCCGCAGCGCCTGACGTGGAAGCGCTCATTTTCGCCAAACATCCACGGAAACACAGGAAACGGGCGCGCTCGGTTTTCAGCTCCGTTGCACAATTTCCTAGGGCCCAAGACCCGGTGCGTCAGTCCCCCGTGTGGTAAACTTCGCCCATGCCTGAGTGCAAAATGTGTGGAGATGAAGTCGACGAACTTACGACCGTCAAAATAGCGGGCAAGAACAAGAAAGTTTGCGAAACCTGTGCCGAAGAGGCCGCGCAAGAAGAGCAAATGGCTGAGGCATCCGAAGCCGCAGTTCAGCAAATGATGGGCTTCAAAGGTCGGCGCTAGGCGGGGCGCCCGGCTTCTTTTCCTCGAAAAGCGGGGCATCCTCGGTCATAGTTCGCCCCCCAATGTCCAGGATTGAAACTGAGGTCGCCCGCCGTCGCACGTTCGCGATCATCTCGCACCCCGACGCGGGCAAGACGACGCTGACGGAAAAGTTGCTGCTCATGGGCGGCGCTATTCAAGCAGCAGGCGCGGTGAAGGCTCGAGGTGATGCTCGGCGCGCTCGTTCTGACTGGATGAAAGTGGAGCAAGAGCGCGGAATTTCGGTGACCACCTCAGCCATGACGTTTGAATGGAATGGCTACACATTCAACCTCGTGGACACTCCCGGGCACCAGGACTTCTCGGAAGATACCTACCGCACCCTCACGGCCGTGGACGCCGCCGTCATGGTCATCGACGCCGCCAAGGGCATCGAAGAGCAAACCCGCAAGCTCTTTGAAGTGTGCCGCCTGCGCGACATCCCGATCGTCACCTTCATCAACAAGCTGGATCGTGAAGGTCGCGAGCCCTTTGAGCTCATGGACCAAATCGAGCAGGAGTTAGCCCTGGACGTTACCCCAGCTAGTTGGCCCATTGGCATGGGGCGAGACTTCCTGGGCAGTTATGACTTACGGAAAGACCGCCTGATGCTCATGGAGCGCAGCAAGCAGACGTTGTCTGATTATTCCGAGACGTGCAGTGGCCTGGATGATCCGCGATTGGATGAACTGCTCCCAGCTGCGCGGGTCGCCGCCCTGAGAGAAGAGGCCGAAATGGCGCGACAATTGTGCCCTGCGTTTGATCTCCAGGCCTTCCGCGAGGGGCACATGTCCCCAGTGTTTTTTGGCAGTGCTTTTTTGACATTTGGCGTAGCTGAACTGCTCGCCGGGATCGCTGAGCTGTGCCCGCCTCCGCGCCCTCAAAAAGCCAAAGAGCGCACAGTTTACGCACATGAGAACAAAGTGAGCGCATTCGTTTTCAAGATCCAAGCGAATATGGACCCCAAGCATCGAGATCGCATCGCGTTCTTGCGACTGTGCTCTGGTCATTTCAAGCGCGGAGCCAAGCTCACGCACGTTGGCTCGGGTGCGACGTTCACCGTGCACAATCCGGTCTTGTTCTTGGCTCAAGATCGCGGCTTGGCCGAAGAGGCGTTTGCGGGAGACATTTTGGGCATCCCCAATCATGGCAAGCTCCGCATCGGAGACACCCTCACCGAGGGAGAAGAGCTGCATTTCGTCGGGATCCCGCATTTTGCACCAGAATTGCTGCAGCGCGTTCGCGCGACGGATCCGCTGCGCGCCAAACATCTCAACAAAGCGCTCGAGCAAATTGCAGAAGAAGGTGGGGCCCGCGTGTTCAAGCCGAGCTTCGGTTCAGACTGGGTGGTAGGGGTGGTGGGCGCTCTGCAATTTGAAGTGCTCGCTGATCGTATCAAAAACGAATACGACGTGCCCGTCGTCTTTGAAGGCTCAGGTCTCTACACCGCTCGCTGGATCGAGTTTGACGATCAAAAGGTGTTTGAGCGTTTCAAGAACGGTAATGAAGGCTACTTGGCGCAAGACCACACCAAGACGCCTGTCTTCCTTGCCCGCAATGCTTGGCACTTGGAGACGACAGAAAAGGATTGGCCTGACTTGAGGTTCCTCAAGACTAAAGAACACTAAGCATCGGCATTGGGGCGTTGCGGACGCGCAGACAGCACGCGCGTGATCAATTCATGGAGTTCGTGCGCGGTAAATGGTTTGGCTAAAAATGCGCATTTTCCGCTGGCAACTCCGCGCAGCGCCAGGTCTTCCTCTAAGTATCCAGAGCATAAAATCACTGGCGCACGGCGAAATTTGGCCGAGAACTCTTGAATGAAGCTGCCGACACCGCCGTTAGGTACCACCCCATCGCTGATCAATAGCCCAAAATCGCGGGTCTGAAGCAGTGAGCGCGCTTCATCCACGGTCGCCGCTTCACTGACCTCAAAGCCCAGGTGTTGAAGAATACGGCGCACCGCGACGCGCACGGGCGCTTCATCCTCCAACAAGAGGACAGACAGGGGCTGCCCGTTTGCCGCCAAAGTGATCGCGGACGTGAGCGAAGACGGCGCGGAGGGCATCTCGGTAAGTCCGGGCAGCGCTACGCGCACGGTCGTACCGCGGGCCAACTGCGTCTCCATGCTGACATCACCGCCGTTGCGACGTGCGATACCCCATACGGTGGATAGGCCGAGTCCGGCGCTGTAGTCACCTTTGGTGGTAAAAAATGGCTCGAATGCTTGGTCCGCCACCTCAGGCGTCATACCAGGTCCGTCATCAGTAACAGACAAGTCCATGCCACCCGTGCTGACCTTGGTAGAAAGTTGCACCACGATGTGCCCGCCACGCTCACCCAGAGCATCGCGGGCATTTTGAATCAAATTCAACACTACTTGCTCGAATGCGGGCTCCGCGACCGCCACCGTTGGGCACGGCTCCAACAGAAAAGTAAGCACGATGTGCTTGGGAACCAACCGATGAGACTCAGCACGCAGACGTTCAAGTACTTCCTCGGGGCGGCATTGACCAATCTCTTCGACGTTGCGTTTGGCAAAGGCGAGCAGTTGTCGTGCCGTCACACCGGCTCGTTCAACCGCCTGACCCAGCTCGTGCATGATCTCGTCGCGCTCGGTCGCTGCTAAATTTGAGTCTTGGAGACTGTCGATCCCGCATTGCACAACCACAAGCGAGTTGTTGAAGTCGTGCGCGATCCCACCTGCCAGACGCCCCAAACTCTCAAGACGTTGGAAGTTGGCCGCTCGATGCAGGACCTTTTCTCGGTCCGCCACCAGACGACGCTCGCGCACCCGCAATGTCACTTCTTTTTCAAAGGCACGCCATTGTTCGGCCTGCATTCGATCAAAAATGAATCCCACGCCCGCGAGTCCAACCAGTGAACTCACCGTGAGGACGAGCCAATCGGTCTGAACCCCGCCGCTCACTTGTGACGATACGGTGTGTGCACTTTGGTAGGAGGTGACGCCGCTCACAACCGCGCCCAATAATCCCGCTGTAATTAGGCCGCCATTTCTGCCCAGTAGGATGCCAGATGCAAGCTGACCGGCGACAAAAACGAGCCCCGCGCTGAGCACCGGGCCAAACTGAAGGAAACAGCCCACGGTGATGCTCCACAACCCGACTGATGTGATCCAACAACGGAGGTGCAGCGGTAGCCTCGACCCCAATCCGCCTAGAATGGCCACGCCAAGTCCTGCCGATCCAATCACAATTGGAGCCTCAAATGCTGGCCGCCAGAGCCACGCCAGCAGCAGCGTCGGAGCGGCCATCCAAGACAACACCCGTCCGATCAGGCGCAGGACGCGCGCGCGCTGCAACTCGCGCACGGCGATGATGGCCATCTCGATCTGACGTTGATCTGCCGACAGCGGCACGGATGAAGGCGGACCTTCCCAATCGCCGTAGCCGACGTCGGACCCAGAACCATCAACCTGTAAGCCGGAAATAGCGAGATCTGCGGCCGCGTCGCGCTCAACGCCCAGCATGGCCGACCTCGAAGACGAGATGATCCTGCACTACTGCCCTCACTGCTCCTCAGCGGAAGCTATCACAATTGTTGAGGTTGTAGGGCGGTGTCAAACGATCCCCTCGCCACTTGCCTCACTTGGCCCATGGGCCGACAGCCGCTGCTAGCCGTGGTTCGGGAGTCGATCGAATGGCTCCACCCGTTGCACGGCTTGCAAGGTCAACAGCATGCTGGTCACCATGAGCGACTCGCCTGCTTGAAATCCCACCACGCTGCTCTGAACGCGTGAGCTGGCGCGCATAGGAAGGGTGGTTCCGCTCCCAAACCGATAATATCCACGCGATGCCGAGCGCCGACCCAGAAGGAGCAGCGCACGCTCGGTGGAGTTCAGCTCCGTAGTGGGCAAGCGATAGTAGAGACCCACGTGCACGCGTCCATGCGCGCTCCGGGGAGAAAATACCGCGTCGACTGTAACGCGTTCGTCGAGACCGGCCCGAACGGTGCTCTGCAAGAGTTCCCAAGCCACCTGGGGCATGGCTGCCAAGCTGAGGTCATCGCACGAGAAGAAGTCGGCCAACAGTTGCTCGATGCGGCACACGAAGAAGCGGCTCGGCTGAAAAACGACGGAACATACTCGGCTGCGAGCGTCGCTCGAAGCAGCAAAGCGATCGGGAGCGCGGATGGATGTCGAGTGCGCCATCAACGAACATGAACGGCCACGGGATGAGATACATAACGAAAAAAATCGTCGTCTTATCTCAGAGTTCGCTCAGTTGTCGTTTCTTGTGCGATTGTAATCGAGGCAATCGCTGTAGCGGACCAGCTGGCCCCCGAACAGGTCGAGTGCTGATCCGAAGGTGAGATCCACTCGACCATTGCTCAGCTCAGCTACTCGGTCGAGATCAGACAGGGATTTGGCTCCGCCAGCGTAGGTACACGGTATGGGGCAATGTTGCCCCAGAATATGCAACACATCTTCATCGATTCCACGGCATAGTCCCTCGACATCCGCGGCGTGCACCAAAAATTCTGAGCAGTGCTCAGCCAATTGCGCGAGCAGCGGCGGGCCAAGCTGTGCACTCGTCACCGTTTGCCAGCGATCGGTGGCTACGAAGTAACCGTCTTGGGTCTTGCGGCAGCTGAGATCGATCACCAGCCGATCGCGGCCCACACAGTCGCTCATCGCGCGCACGCGCTCCAACGAAAGCTGTCGTCCTTCAAACAGGTAACTGGTTACAATCACATGTGATGCACCGCGCTGCAGCCAAAGCTCCGCGTTGTCTGGTGTGACGCCCCCACCGATATGCAGCCCGCCAGGATAGGCCGCAAGCGCCTCCATGGCCGCGACTTCATTGCCTGGTCCCAGTTGAATGACATGTCCTCCGCGCAAGCCATCCTGAGCGTATCTCTGCGCAAACCACGAAGCCGGCTGGCTCGACACGTAGTTCTCTTTCGCTCCCGCATCCGACAGCGAACCGCCGACGATCTGTTTTACTCGGCCCTCGTGAAGGTCAATGCACGGTCTGAAGATGGTCATGATGGCCCTTGTTCAATACCCCTGCGCGGCAAGCCGGCGCTTGAGCTCCTCAATTGCAGCACGACTCTCCGCCTTGAGTCGAACTAATGGCTCATTGCCCAATCCCACGGTAGAAATGGGCTCACCCACGATGCATATCCCGTGCGCGCGCGACGGCTTCCAGTCGCCCTTCTTGAGCGCCGTGCTGGTCCCCGCGATGGCGATGGGAAGGACATGCGCTCCTTTCTCAATGGCCAAACGAAATGCGCCATCCTTGAACGGCAGTAGCTCTCCGTCGCGGGAACGCGTCCCCTCCGGGAAGAACAGCACCGGCATCCCGCGATCGATGTACTGCCCCGCCTGCAATAGTGCAGTGCGCACGCTGCGACTGGAGCCGCGGACGAGAGAAATATCGCCAGCTATCTTCATCCCCCAACCGATGAACGGAATGCGGAACAAGCTGGCCTTGGCCAAAAATTTCATCTCCCAAGGCAAGTGAATCAGCAAAAACGGATCAATGTTGGAACAATGGTTGCTGACGCACACACAGCGCTCGGGCAAGCGGGAGGGAACCGGCCCTTGATAGCTCAATTTCCAAACCGGGGTGGCGGCGCACATCAAGCGACCCACGACGCGGATGCAGCGCCCAGTGACGTAGCGATTAGGGTCGAAAGGAAACGTCAACAAGAACGCAACAAGGCTGACACAAAACCCTATGATAGAAATCACAGCGAAGGCTAACCACGTCCAAACTCCAAATAGCGCTCCCATAAATAGTCACCGCGGCGTCAAATCTTGGAACCGGGTCTGAGCATCATGCAGCACCAAGCGTCGCGCCCGGGCTGTGTACACTGTTCTCGCGGAACTGTCGCAGAATTCCCGGTCCGTCCGGCCTAATTTTCTGGTCCCCCAGCTGCCGCGCCCGGGTCAATCGCAGCTAAAATCCAAGGGCCGTGCGCGGGCCCGTACACGAGCGCCGCGGCTGGGGACTTCAAATGAGGGATCTCTCTAAAAGCTCTAGCTTAATGACCGAAAGCTGTGCAAAACCCTCGGCATGCCTAGTGTTGAGTTACGTTCAGAAGATCAACGTTTGCACGACGACATGCGATGGCTCGCTTCCGCCTTGGGACGAGTCATTCTCCGCCTCGAGGGTCAAGTTGTATTCGACGCCGTGGAGAACTTGCGCATCGCGTCGCGCAATCGACGCCGCGGAGTCGACGGCGCCCCGTCTTTGCGCGCGCTGCTGTCGCAAATCGAGGAGATGCCTACTGAAGTTGCCGCACCGGTATCGCGCGCGTTCACACTTTTTTTCATGTTGATCAATACCGCGGAGCAGGTGCACCGGGTTCGCCGCCGCAAGTCGTACAACACGGACAAGTCCGCGGCGCCCCAGGTTGCTAGCCTCAAGTGGGCCTTCGAGGAACTCAAGGCGTCCGGCCACAGCGCCGACGATGTGCGCGGCACCGTAAAGAACCTGCGCGTGCGGCCGGTGCTCACCGCTCATCCTACGGAAGCGACACGTCGTACCATCCTCAATCTGCAAGCGCGCTTGGCCGATGCACTGCTGGGTCGGGATGATTGCTCAGCGGGCGAACGCGCCAAGCTCGAGCAGCGCGTAGAAGGTGACATCGAGCTTTTGTGGCTCACCGACGAGGTGCGCAAGAATCGCCCCAGCGTCATGGATGAAGTCAGCACGGTCATTTGGTACCTTGAGGATCGTCTCTTAGACGCCAGCAACCACGTGCATGAGAGCTGTGCCAACGCATTCCGTGAAACGTTTGGTGAAGAGCTAGGGGTAGACGTACCTTTGACGCTGGGTAGTTGGGTCGCCGGGGATCGCGATGGCAACCCCTTCGTGACTCCAGATTTGACCATCGCGGCAGCTCGTCGTCACGCGCACGCACTCTTGGGGCACTATCAAAAACGCGTGCGTCTATTGATCGAACACCTGAGCATCTCCAGCCGTATCGTCCCGGCAAGTCAGGCGCTGCGTGATTCCCTGTCGAAGGACAAACAGCTCTTGCCTGATGTCTGGACCGCCAACAGTCGGCGTGACTCGGAAGAGCCGCTGCGCCTCAAGCTGTCCTTCATTTTGGGCCGCCTCGAGGCGACGCGGCGCGAAATCGCCTCACGGGACGCAGGGCGTCCCGAAGCCGTTTCGGGCACTTACACAGGCCCTCAGGATCTCATCGCTGACCTGGAGCTCGTGCATCAGGTCGTCACCGACTCAAAAGCCACGTTGGCGGCGCGCAGCTTGGTGAGTCCGCTCTTGGCCGAAGTCAGGATGCTGGGACTGCACGGATACAACTTGGACGTTCGGGAGGACTCTGAGGAGCACACCAAGGCACTCAATTCAGTCGGTGCCTCGATTGGACTGGGCAAGCTGGACGGGGCGGCTATCCGACGCGAGCTGTTGGGCCGTCGTCCCCTCACCTCGCCCAACCTCAAGTTGGACGAGAACACCGAGAAGGTGTTGGCTGTCTTTGACGCCATTCGCACTGTACAGGACGAGCTGGGGGAAGGCGTCGCCAACACATACATCATTTCAATGTGTCATAGCGCCGACGACATCTTGCGTGTTGCGCTCTTGGCACGCGAGCGCGGCCTGTTGGATCTGTCGGGCGACCAAGCGACAAGCCGCGTCGACATCGTGCCGCTCTTCGAGACGCGGGACGACCTAGCAGGCGCTTCCAAAGTCATGCGAGACCTATTCAGTGACCCGGTCTACCAAAAGCAGCTCAAGGCGCGGGGCATGCGCCAAGAGATCATGCTGGGCTACTCCGATTCAGCAAAAGACGTGGGGGTCATCGCGGCGGCTTGGGAGCTTTACCTTGCTCAGGAGGACCTGGCCGAGGTCGCACGCAGCGCCGGGGTGGAGCTGACGCTGTTTCACGGGCGCGGCGGTACCGTGGGTAGAGGCGGCGGATCTCCGGTCTACCGCGCGCTCACGGCGCTACCTCCCAAATCGCTCACAGGCAGCATCAAGATCACCGAACAGGGTGAGACCATCAGCCAAAAGTTTGGCATCCCTTCAATCGCCGACCGAACGATGGAGGTGATGATGGCAGGTACGTTGATGGCCACCTACGCCGATTGGCGCAAGAACGTGAGCGAATCTGATCAAAAAGCCTACCGCGCTGCGATCACGAAGCTGGCCGATGAAGCGCGCATCGCGTTTCGCAAAGTCGTCCATGATGATCCGCGGCTCTTTCAGCTATTTCTCACAGCTACACCCGTCAAGGAATTGGGACACGTCCACTTTGGGTCCCGTCCGGCATACCGCGACAAGGGGTCCGGCACTATGGCTGGCATCCGCGCCATCCCCTACAACTTTGGCTGGACGCAAACGCGATTGATGCTCACCGCTTGGCTTGGCGCAGGCAACGCCATGGCGGAAGCCGCGGGCACGCCAGAGGGCCTCAAGCTCCTGCAAACCATGGCAAAAACCTGGCCGTTTTTTGACGATTTGCTCGGCAAGATCGAGATGGTGTGCGCCAAAGCCGATCTTGAAATCGCCGAACTGTATCTCACTGAACTCGGTGATTTTCGCGAGATGTTCCTCGAGCTGAAGGCTGAGTACCAGCTCATGGTCAAAACCTTGTTGGCCATCCGTGGCAAAGAAACGCTGCTCGAGGGTCATCGCTTTTTGGGTGACTCGATGGGGCTACGCAACCCCTACGTGGATCCATTGAATCTACTCCAAATTGCTTTGCTCAAGCGTAAGCGCGCACTTGCGCCGGAGTCTCCTGACATCAAGCTGCTCGACCAAGTGCTGGGCACCAGTCTAAACGGTATCGCACAAGGCATGCGCAATACGGGTTGATGTGCTGACCCCGACCCGCCAGAGCGCGGTGGGTCGGCGATCTCTTGTGGCCAGGTCGCCTGTCGACCTACGTTGCAGCCATGCCGAGACCACAACGTCTCATCGATAGTGTCGAAACCACCGAAGGCCGCCTGGAGCTGCGTCAGCGTGGCGACGCAGATTTCATGATTTTGGTCGGCGGTCGCGTGCTCATGACCAGCTACATCACGCGTTCTGAGCTGTTTTTGGCCGAGCAGGGCTGTGCTCTGGTCCGTCACGCGCCTCTGCCGCGTGTGCTCATTGGGGGCCTAGGCTTAGGGTTCACACTGCGCGCAGCCCTCGACGCGTTGCCGAATCATGCAGAGGTGGTCGTGGCGGAGCTCAACGCCAAGGTCATCGAGTGGTGCCGCGGCCCAGTCGCGCAGGCCAGTCGCGCGGCTGCTCTGGATAAGCGCGTACGGTTCTTTGAGGGCGATGTGACCGCACACATCAGCCAAGTCGCGGAGGCCAATGGCGTGCCGCGCTATGATGCGATCTTGTGGGATCTTTATGTGGGGCCGACGCGCTCCGGTGGCGAGCACGATCCTCTCTATGGGGATCGCAGCGTCCAACGAACGGCGCGCGCACTATCCAACCAGGGTGTGTTCGGGGTGTGGGGTGAAACGCCCAGCCCGGCCTTCGAAACGCGCCTCAAACGCTGGGGGTTTCGGCCCGAGTGCCACCGCATTGGCCACGGGGGGCTCAAACACGCAGTCTATCTCGCGCAGAAAACACCCGCCGCTCGGTGAGCGATTACTCGGTGCGGCGCGCCAAGAGCGCCGTGACCAGCTCCAGCGCAATGTCGTTGTGGCCACCTTCGGGGATGATCACATCGGCATAACGTTTGCTGGGCTCGACAAACTGCAAGTGCATGGGTCGAACACTTGAAAAATACTGCTCACGCACCTGCTCAAAATTACGCTGGCGCTCAATCAAATCCCGCTCGATGCGTCGCAAGATGCGAATATCTGCGTCCGTGTCGACGTAGATCTTGAGATCAAAGAGATCTCGCAACGCGGCCTCCGACAAGAGCAAGATGCCCTCGACCAGGATCACGGCGGCTGGTTCGATGCGGCGCGTGACTTCTTTGCGCAGATGAGTCGCGTAGTCGTAAATGGGTACGTCGATGCCGCGCCCACAGAGCAGCTCGCGAATGTGATGCGCCAAAAAATCGCTCTCGAGCGCCGAGGGATGGTCGAAATTGAGCTGTTCTCGCTGCTCAAAACTCAGATCGCTGCGCGAACGGTAATAAGAGTCGTGCTGCAACAACACCGCCTGATGCTTGGGTAGTGCGCGCAACAAGCGCTTGGCAACGGTGGTCTTTCCCGATCCCGTTCCGCCCGCGACACCCACGACGAATGGCCTGGTCACCCCGCAGCCCTCACGAAGACCAAACTGGATGCATCACTGAGCGAAGGCTGATAGCGATAGCCCAAACTGGAGAAGTCTTTCAGCTGCTCTGCCTTCTTCGCGCGGGTTTCCACCACATAGCGGGCCATGGCGCCGCGCGCCCGCTTGGCCATGATGCCGACGACCTTCAGTTGATTGCCGCGCTTCTCTTTGAAGACAGGCGTGATGACTTTGGTTGTGAGCGCCGAGCCGTCCACCGCCTGAAAGTACTCTTGCGAGGCGAGATTGACGATGAGCCGTGCACTTGCGTCCTTAGCCAATCGATTGATTTGGCGCGCGATGCGGTCACCCCAAAACTCGTACAAGGATGAACCGCGATCGGTAGCCAGCTGCGTCCCCATCTCGAGACGATACGGGAGGATGGCGTCGAGCGGCCGCAGCACACCATATAGGCCCGACAAGATGCCAATATGGCTTTGAGCGTATTCCATTTGTTTCGCGTCGAATTCCCGAGCACGCAATCCGACATAGGTGTCTCCAGCAAACACCCACACGGCCGGGCGGGCGTTCTTGGGCGACGGCGTGGCTTCAAAAGCGGCGAATCTTTCTGCGTTGAGCTGCGCCAAACTGGGGCTCAACTTCATCAATCGAGCGAGATCGCGCGCGCTCAGCTCTCGCGTGAAACGGCTGAGTTGCTTCGTCTCGCGAAGCAGCGGCGCGACCGACGCGGGGAACGGGCAATCTGCGCCGAAATCGAGGCGCTTGGCGGGGGACAATAGCGCTATCACGGTTGGTAAGAGTGACACCGCGCGCTCACCAGCACAATGACCTCCCTTTTCCCACAACGAACCAGAATGCCCGAGCTGACCCTACTGGCTTTGTGTGGGACATTTTCCCATGACCCCGCCGCGTGTAGAATTGATCCTGCTTACAACACAACGCTCATCAGAGGACGAGGAACGAGTCCCACTTGTTCAATGATCGCCCGCTCCAAGGCGCCGCCGTTTTACAACAGAAGCACGGATGACATCATGACAAGCAGCTCAGAGACCTCAACTACGCGGGTGTTGGTGATTGACGACGAACCAGCCATTTGCCGGATTGTGGCTCACACGCTCAAGCGCAATGGATTTGAGGTCGATTCTGTTTCGGATCCAAACGAGGTCGAGCACGCCGTACAAGCTTCACAGTTCGATGTGATCCTGTTGGACCGCTCCATGGGGGGGATGCGCGGCAGCAGCCTCGTTCCGCTGCTGCGCTCTCAGGCGCCCGGGGCCAAGATACTGTATTTCACCGGCGAGTTCGTCGAGTCCGAGGAAGTGGCGGCGGTGGACGGTGTGGTACAAAAGCCGGTCAACAGCAAACAGCTGACCGAGACATTGCGCAGTGTCCTCTGAACCGCGTGTCCTCTGAACCGCGTGTCCTCTGAACCGCGTG
>JACZCW010134277.1_pt1 | contig 38246 bp, 31 predicted proteins | sample 8641861 | NCBI WGS metagenome assembly JACZCW01 (sample SAMN15324607, study PRJNA640507) | soil metagenome | isolation source: intercropping sugarcane | place: China: Luxin town, Laibin City, Guangxi Province | collected 2019-07-25 | depth 10cm m | reverse complement strand
TTGGTCGTTGGTACTCACGAAGTTGCGCGCGTCAATTTGCACGCCAAGTTCCTCGAGGCCGAGCCCGCGTGAACGAGGCTTCATGCCCACGGCGACCAATACTTGATCACACTCAATGCTTTGTTGCTTACCGTCTGTGGACACCTTGACGACCACGGTCCCATCGGCGCGCTTCTCCAAGCCCTCAGCCCGGGTGTTCTTGAGCACGGTGCCGCCGTGCTTGGTGATGGTGCGCTCGACCACCTTGACGCAGTCCGGATCGATGCCCGGAAGAAGTTGGGGAGTGAGTTCAACCACGGTCAGCTGGGCGCCAAATGCCTGGTAAACCATGCCCAATTCCAAACCAATTACGCCGCCGCCCACGACTACCAGGCGCTTTGGAATTTGGCGCAAACTCACGGCTTCTCGCGCGCCAATGACCTTTTGCCCATCAAATTCGAAGCCGGGCACTTGGATGGTGGCCGAACCCGTCGCAATCACGATGCCCTTGCTCGCTGTCACACGACGCTTGCCGCCGTTCTTCTCGATCACCTCCACGGTGTCGCGTGCAACCAAGCGACCGCGCCCTTCCAAGATGTCCGCACCGTTAGACTTGAGCAATCCTCGCACGCCGCCGGTCAGTTTCTTGACGATGCCGTTCTTCCAGTCCTGCATCTTGTCGGCGTTGACCGAAACGGGACCAACGTCGATGCCGTGCGCGCCCATCGACTTGGCTTTCTCGTAAAAGTGCGCGTTGGCAATCAAAGCTTTCGAGGGAATGCATCCCCAATTGAGGCAAACACCTCCGTACTCTTCCTCTTCGATGCACACGGTTTTGACACCGAGCTGCGCGAGGCGGATGGCGCAAACGTAGCCGCCAGGACCGCCCCCGAGAACAATTGCTTCGTACTGATCAGACATGCCGCTGCGAATAGCGAACGCCGCGAGCTTCGGCAAAGCCAACGTCGCTGTGACGTGATTTCTGGCTAAATCGTGCCGCGTAAATCGCTCTCCAGGCTACAGAGCGCGGCCTTCACGAGCGCCAGTTCATCTTGTACCGCCTTGTTTGGGGTCGAACCTAACTGCTTTTCGTGCTCCACCAGGCACAAGTGGGCGTCCCTTTGGGCCGAAGCGCCGAGCGCTTGCACGGCGCTGGCACGAAGCAAAACATTGCGCGACGCGAGCTGCTTCTTGAGCGCGCGGAGCGCCGCCTCGTCCCCGAATCTCGCGAGCGCGCCCAGCGCCATGAAGCGAAACGGATCGGTGCTGCGTCCCCAAAAGCCAAATGCGCGGCGTCTGAGCCCCGGCTCGGCAGCGCGGACCCGCAAGCGACCACACAATTCAACGGCCCACTGCTCATCGCGTGGCTCAGCGACACGCAGCTCCCGATTGATCACTTCCACGAGCCGCGTCGTTTCTGCACCTAGCCCTAGCTCACCGCACAGGAGTTGCGCGAGTAAGCTCAGTTGAGCATCCTGGGCCCCAGCAGCGGCGAGGAGGCCGTTCTCCAAATTTTTTGGTAGAGGCGTTCCTTGTGAGAGCAAGACCTCATCCACCAAGCGCAAAGCCAATTTTTGGATCTCGATGTCGCTGTCAGTAAGCGCATTCTGCAGGTCAAGAGCGCAGGTTTGTGGGCAGAGATTGGCGTAAGCGAGCAGCGCCTGATAACGGATGGCTGGCGCCCCAGCTCGGAGCAAGCTGGCAATCCGTCCAATGATTTCCTCATCGCTCGGCTCGGCTATTTCTCCCAAAGCGAGTACGGCCATCTGCCGCACCGTGGGCTCACCATCCCCGAGCAAACCAAGTACTCGATCGAGCAACGGACGTGCTTTGAGATCAGCGGCGGCAAGAAGCGCTTGAGCGCGTACCTCGGCATCACTGTCCGACAGACAGCGGGCGAGCAAGTCACTGCGCAACGCTTGATCAGGCGCGTCTGGTCCCGCTCGGCCCAAATCACGCGCCACCGACATCCGCACGCGCGGAGACGACGAGGCTAAATCACGCTCGCAAGCCTGCAGCGTGCGAGGCAAAGGGGGCAGGCCAAACACAGTCCGCTCTTAGCAGCCAGACCTGCACCCTGCCAAAGCTACGGCACAGGGCGAGTTCAATTCCCCACGCCCCCTGCCCCTCCGCCGTTGACTTGGCAGAAATCGTCGGGTCGGTCCGGATCGATCTCCGGGTGCGATTGCGCGAGCATGCACACTTTGTGGCCGCGCGGATCATCAGACACAATACCGGCGGACCACACGTTGTCCTCCTTGAGATTGATGCACGCGTATCCCGATCTGCACTGTCGCGATGAATCACAAAGCGCCATGCAAAAATTCCTGCGGTGAGGTGAAGGCTGCGCAGGGTTGGCACAAGCGCCGTGATTGGAACGCGTGGTGTTGAACGACACACACACGCTTTCTTTCTCGGGACATGAGGTGGGGCCGCAATCTGCCATGGTGCAGTAACCACCGGGTTGCGTCGTGTCACACAGTCGATCCCCGGTCTGCGAGCAGTCGATATCGGTGACGCAGTCATCGCCAATTTTTGGCAAGCACCCGGAAAGCAGGATCCACGGGAGCACGCATTTCAATAAGGCACGGAGCAAGGGCATGGGGCCCGGGGAACCTAATGGAAGGAGGCTCCTGAATCGAGCGGAGCTTTCCTTGCTCAGGCCCAACTCTGCCTCTACGATCTAGCCTGAATGCTGCCTCGACCCCACCGCGCGCGCCGTACCGGAGCCAGGGCGACCGACGCGTGCGCCGGCCGTGGGTCAGATGTGCTTAAAATAATTACAGATTCTCGTCGTAGGCGGTCGGCGGTGGCGTACACCCCTCCTCGGAATCAGTCGCGGAGCGCACAGCTGGCCCTCCTCCTGTTCGCTGGGGTCAGCCTCGCCTGTTCAGTCCAGGCAGAAGAGTTTAGCTCAGTTGAATCTTCGGGTTCGGTGCACGCCGTGCTGCGGGTGCGGCGCGTCGAAATGTTGGATAGCTCCGCCGTCGAAGCTCACCCTCAGGGCGAGGCGCTCGCCGCATTCGTGCGCGTCCCTCCGTCGGTTCACCCCGATCAATTGTTGCGCGTCACTGGTCTGTGGCCCCAGCATCCGGAGATCGGGCAGTGTGCCATCTCATCCAGCGCCATGGACGCGAGCTTTGATGAAGAGGAAAGCGGTGAACTCATCGCAGCTGAATCGGTGGACTTGGTCACACGAGACGGCGTTCATGCCCTTGCTCCGCACGCTTTTCCTTCCGCCTACGACTTGCTCCGTGGCGTACTTTTCTCGAGCCGCGATCAATCGGCGCTCGGCTTGCCCGAGGACCAAGCTTACGAGCTCAAGGGCCAGGGCATCGATATTTCAGCTCTCGCCGTGGACGTGCGTGCCTCCTCATCCAGTCCCAAGCTGCCGACACGTGTGCGCATTTCCAATCGCCCGTTCGAAGATGGCGCGGAACTTCCACTTCAGGCCGTTTTGGATTTTTCGTGGGACTACGAGCCAAGCACCAGCGATCTGATGGTGATTTCGATCGCGACCGAGACTGCGCACTACCAGTGCACGTTCAACGATGCCGAGGGATTTGGCTCAGTTCCCCTGACTTCGAGTTCTGGGCAATCGGTGTGGACCCCAGGAACGAGCGCACAAATTGCTGTCCATCGAGTTCGAGAAACCACGGAGAGTCATCCGCACTTGGCGCAAATCAAGGCGGGCTTTGATTTCTCCATCGAGAAGACCTGGACGCTCAGTGATGGCACTGTACGCGCTGTCGAAACAGAGCCCGACGTTGCCGGGGACTCTCGTATCGAACCCTGAGCAATAGGTCCGCTTCGGTCGACGAGGGCGCCAGGTGAGTGAACCGGTAGCCGTTTTTCAACCCATGACCATCTCCAATCACCACCACGTGTATCTTGTTCCGGGGATGTTTGGTTTTGGGCACTTGGCCGGCTACGACTACTTTCAGCACGTCAAGGCCGCGCTCAGCCCGCATTTTTGGAACGCGGGCCTCGACGTGAGCTTTCACGACGTACCATCGCCGCCCACCTCCTCCTTGCGTGAACGCTCACGCGTGCTCAAGCACACCATCCTCCACACGGCTGGGGCCCAGGGCCCCATTCACATCTTAGGGCATTCGACAGGCGGTTTGGATGCACGCCTGGCCCTCGCGCCCACTGTGCATGTCGGTGTCAGCCAGGAGCTCCTGTCGTGGCGCTCGCGGGTAGCGACGCTGGTGACCATCAACACACCCCACTATGGCACGCCGTTGGCCAGCTATTTTGCCACCGTCTCCGGGGCCCGCATGTTGTACGTATTGTCGGTGCTCACCGCTGTTTCATTGCGCCTCAGCGCGCCCTCGCTGGCCATCTTGTCCAGGCTACTGACCGCGGTGGGCAACATCGACTCGCTGTTGGGCGGCGACCTCAAGCTCTTTTCGCGCGCAACCGACGGCATCTTGCGCTTCGTGGACCAGGATGGTCGCCGCGAGATCACCGAGTACCTGAGCAAGGTGCGAACCGACCAAGGCGCTATCATTCAGATCACACCCGAAGCGATGGACTTGTTCAACGCAGCGGTGGAAAACGCCGAACATGTTCGTTACGGCTGGGTCGCCGCTGCTGCCCCGCCCCCCTCGTCGCTCAAGGCCGCAAGAAAGGTGCGCGGTCCCTACATGGCGATGACCGCTGCGCTCTACACCACGCTCTATCAAATTACCTCACAGCACCACGAGCGCTACGGCTACGCACGCCCCAGTACCCATGAGCTCAAGAACATCACGGATGCCCTGGGCAAGACGCCCTCGGATGAACACAACGACGGCATCGTGCCCACCTTGAGCATGATCTGGGGCAAGATGATCTGGACCGAAGAAGCCGATCACCTCGATACTTTGGGCCATTTCCACGACGATCAAAAGCCCGTCATTCACACCGACTGGCTCACGTCCGGGGCGCACATCAATCGCTCACGTTTTCTCCACATGATGAGCAAGATCGCTCAATTTCAGATCAACGGCGCTTTAGCCAAGGCACCGTCCAGCGGGCATCACCCACGTCCTGAGCCGTACTCCGCGTGACTCAGCGGGGCCTCATTTTTTGCTGGGGGCAGCTTTCTGGGTGCGCGCCTTGCCGCTCTCTTGTTTGACTTGAGCGTCCGCGGCTGAAGCAGCGGGGGCGACGTCAGACGTAGCTTGCGTCGCAGGCGCCCCTGCGCCGACGATAGGCAGGCTGAGACGCATGGGACGGCCGCCGCGCAAGTAGTCGACCTCGAGACTTGGCGCAGTGCGTAGGCCAATGAATGCTTCGAACGCTTCAGTGGGGCGCTCGATGGGATGCTGGTTGATGCTGGTGATGACGTCGCCGGCCCCAATCCCCAAACCACGGAACGCCTCCGGATCGAGGACACGCACGATGCGAAAACCAGCAAAACCGCCCCCCACGGTGAGGCTGGGTTCCATTTCGAACTTCTGAAGAAAGCGGCCCAAGCCGGCGTCAATCGTCGCCAGCACATCCTTGCGCTCCAGCTGAGTGATGGGGACCGACACGCTTTCCAACGGAGCCGCGTAGCTGGACTGCATCGCGTCGGGGGGTTCGTCTGCGACATCGAGGGGCGCGCTCGTCTTGGCCTCGAGCTTGGATCCGCCGCAACCAAGGGTCGCGCCAAAAGCGATGCACAAGAACAGGAACGGGCCGGTGTGCGCTGTCATCGCTTCACTATGTCTCGAATTGACCCTCCGGGACAAATTCAGCACCAAGAGCCCCGCGTCATCTAGGGGTGAGATCGAATGCCGAGAAATTCTTCAATGATTTTGACGATCTGGTCGGTCACGTCGGCCACCGGCTGTGAACCATCCACGTGTCGTAACGCGTCATCCGGCACGAAGCTCTCCGCCCGCCGATAGCCTTCGCTCAATTTTCTCTGCAGCTCAGCGTACTCGTACAGCTCCGGCTTCCCGCCACGCAGCGCGCGACGTGCCGCGGCCACGTCCTCGGAAAGATCGACGACAATCGTGAGATCAGGCTTTTGGGCCTGGCCGTTGATGGAGCGTAACCATGCAATAGCCTGCGCCTCCTGCGGAGAGGTCATGGACTGATAGAGGAGACTGGACAGGTAGTATCGATCACTGATGACGATCTCACCGCGTGAAAGGGCAGGCAAGATGGTCCGCGTCACGTGATCCACGCGATCCGCCGCAAAGAGCAGCGCCATGGCGGCCCAGTCGAGCGCTACGGAATGGGCCCGTTCGTCGCTCAGCTCACCCCGCAGCGCGCTGCGTAGAAAGCGCCCCACAGGACCGTCAGTGGGTTCGCGAGTCGTGGTCACGCGGAAGCCCTTGTCGATCAGCCATTCACTCAAAAGAGCTGCTTGAGTCGTGGTCCCTGAACCATCCATGCCCTCGAGCACGATCAAATGGCCGCGGCCCTGAGCCTGTTTCTCCATGCGCTTCGATGTTGTGGCTTTTAAAGTTCGAGGTTGTCAATCAAACGCGTGGCGCCCAGCCGGGCTGCGACCAACAGCACCAGCTCGTCGTGTCCCGGAACGAGCAAACCATCAACATCGACAGAGGGGACTTCGAGGGTGGCCCCGACGCGGATCTCCACGTACTCCACCTCGAACTTGAGCGCCTGATCGCTTTGACCGAAGAGCGCGGCGCGTGTGTGGTCCAGCAGCCTCGCCAAGTTGCGCTCACCAGCCTGATAGCGTGCCCGCGCACTGCGCAGGGCGGCGGCCAGGCCAGGCGCGAAAGCGCGCTCTTGCTCAGATAGATAGTTATTGCGCGAACTCATGGCCAAACCGTCCGCTTCGCGCACGATGGGACAGCCAACTACGCGGACGGGAAACAAGAGGTCGCTGGCCATGCGCTCAATCACTCGCCACTGCTGGTAGTCTTTCTTGCCAAAGAAATACGCACCCGGACCAACAGCGTTGAAGAATTTTGAGACGACGGTGGCGACGCCCTCGAAATGTCCCGGGCGAGAAGCCCCGCACAGGCCTTCTGCCAAGCGGGGGACACGAACCCGAGTTTGGTCGTGGGGCGGATACATTTCTTCGACGCTGGGTGTAAAAACAAAATCCGCGTGGGCAGTCTCCAGCAGATCGATGTCCCGCTCGACGTTCCTTGGATACTTCGCAAAATCCTCCTTGGGCCCAAACTGCGTAGGGTTGACGAAGATCGTTGCGACCGCAAGATCACACTGCGCCTTGGCCTCACGCACTAAAGACAGGTGGCCTTCATGAAGTGCTCCCATCGTGGGAACGACACCGATGGTGCGCCCCTCTTGACGAGCACCGTCAAGCACTTGTCGGAGACGCGACACCTGCGCCAAGCGTTGGGGTTTCACGAGTGTGCGTCTCCATACAGGGAAGACAAATCTTCACCTTCATTCATCGTGAAGGAGTGTTCGGGCCCTGGAAATACACCGGCGCGAACGTCACTCACATACTGCTTGGTGGACTCGACCACCTCGTCTCCCAGCTGTCGATAGCGTCGCACGAAACGCGGAGACAGGGTGCGATACATGCCCAAAAAATCATAAGAAACAAGCACTTGACCGTCTGTTGCCGGTCCTGCCCCGATGCCAATCGTAGGTACGGGACTGCGGAGCGTGAGGAGCTCGGCCACATCGCTCGGGACGCCTTCGATCACGATGGCGTACGCCCCAGCTTGTGCCAAAGCCTCGACATCGGCCAGCAGTCGCTCTGCGTCCGAGGTTGTCTTCCCCTGGATTTTGAACCCGCCGAGTTGATGAATGGACTGCGGCGTGAGGCCCACATGGCCCATGACTGGAATGCCCGCGGCGACGATGCGCCGGACGCTCTCCGCGACTTCGCGACCCCCTTCGAGCTTGACGGCCTCGGCGTTGCCCTCTTTGACGAGACGACCTGCAGCGACGAGGGCTTGTTCGGCGGACACCTGATAGCTCATGAAGGGTAAGTCGCACACCACATGCGCCGAAGGCCGAACACGCGCCACGCAACCGCAGTGGTAGATCATGTCACGCAGCGTGACGCTGAGCGTGCTGTCACGGCCTTGAACCACCATGCCCAGGGAATCACCGACCATCAAAATGTCGACGCCTCCCTCGTCCAGGAGTCGGGCCATCGTGGCATCATACGCGGTGGCCACGGCGAGCTTACTCTGACCTTTACAGGCTCGAATTTTTGTGACGGTCATCTTTGCGCGGGACATGTCTCACTCACAGTCTTACCCGGTGGGCTCACAGAAACTTAGAGCCGTTCGCTGAGAAAGCCACAAACAAAAAAAGCGTTCCTGCGTGCGGAACGCCCTTTGATTGGCTGTTTTTCTCAGCTCAGGAGGGAGCACCGTTCAACCCTCTGGTGGAACATCCACCTCCTGAGAAGAGATCGACTGCAATTATTTCTTGCCGGCCTTCTTCTTTGCCTTCTTGGCAGGAGCCTTCTTGGCGGCCTTCTTCTTTGCCTTCTTCTTGGGGGCGTCGGCAACGATGGCCTCAAGAACCTCAGTCGCTTTCTCCGCAACCTTCTTGGCGACCTTCTTGGCGGCTTTCTTCAATGCCTTGCCCGGAGCTTTCTTGGCAACCGACTTCTTTGCGACCTTCTTCTTAGACTTCTTTGCAGCCATTGTACCCTTTCCTGATGATGCGACCCAACCGCGTGGCAGGTCTGTGATCAATACTTTGCGCCTTGCCGTCGCCTCACGTCAAGCACGTTGCATTTTTTGATCGATGCAGTCGCCCTTGGATGGACGCTGCGACGCGCACGCCGAGCACAGTCGTGTGCGTTTGAACGGCCGAGTTCACCTGCGCCGTGCGCTCGTGTCGGTTTGCTCGATGTCGAACAAGCTGCGCCAAACATGGGATCGACGCACCGCGGTGGACGTTCAAACGAATGACCCGTAGCTGGGGATGCGGATAAAAGTGACTGTCTGCGCACGTCCCCAAGCGAGCGGTACACGCGACCACTGGCCACATAACAGTTCACTCACCATCGCCCCGTAAAGCGCGCGTCGACAAGTGTATTAAATATTGGAATTTATTAATATTTATTAACCGTTACGAATCGAGAGAGCAAACTGCGAAGCACAGCAAATCGAGCGCTCTGCTTGCACGCCGGCGAGCTGTCCAACCAACCCCACGAGCCACGCGTCGTGCCCGGCCGCTTGCGGTCATCCACGGAAGAGGAGGGACCACGTGTAGGCCTCCCATGAGTTCGTGAGGCCCCCGCGGACGGCGACTGACCGTGACAGGCAAGCAACAGCAACCCCACCGCATTCGTGAGCAATTCAGCCTAATTGAGCTGCATCGGAGAACACACTGGTCCCTGCGCTCAACGTGGGACCGTGCACCGTAGAACCGGGCTCGTTGGACAGGAGCCTCGACGGAGTCGCCTGAGCGTACCCACATTTCATGCCGGGGAGAGTGAAGCATGGTATGCACAGGCGGTGACACTCGACCGCACGGCCCGGCTCAGCCTCGACTCGTTCAGCGTGCGCATGGCGAGCGGCTTTGAAACTTCGCCCCTGACGTTCGCGCTTTTCCCGGGCGAGAGCTTGGCTCTGGTTGGACCAGTAAGCTGCGGAAAATCCTTAGTTTTTGAGGCACTTGCTGGCATCGTTCGGCCCGAGATGCGCACGCTGGGGATGCGCATGGGCCGCGCCGAGTTGGTGCCCCAGGACGCGCGGCTCGCGGCACTACCTACCGACAATGTTTGGTCCATTCTCGGGCTCAAGCGGCGCTCTTTGATGCGACGACGGATTTTTGGCCATCGTCTCACGCAAAGTGAGGATGAGGCACGCGCCGAGGAGCTTCTCGCGCGGCTCGGCCTCAAGTTCTCAAAGATTTTCGATCGCCCCGTCGCCGGTCTCAGTCACGGTGAGTGCAAGCGCGTGCTCTGCGTAGCCGCGTTGCTCAAGCGGCCAGAGACACTACTTATTGATGGATGGGAGGAGTACGCAGACCCGGGGTTGCGCAAACCGCTCCTACACATTCTGGATGAAGAACGCGCCCGAGGTCTTTGCCTTGTGCTCAGTGCGCGCCATGCGCCGCTCTTGGACGTCAGCACGCAGCGCACGTTTCTGCTGTCCGGCAAGAGCGCCGAGAGCGAGCTTGCACTGCCTCTCCTGGGCATGACTCTGAGTTCGCTCGACCGCCAGGATCTGCTCCGCGTCAAAGGTCTGGTGATCGAGAAAAGAAGCCAAAAATGGTGGGGACTGTCGCATCATGCGCGGCTTGTGGACCGAGTCTCCTTCACCATCAAACGCGGTGAGTGTTTGTGCATCCTAGGCCCTTCCGGCTGCGGAAAGACGAACCTTCTGCATGGCATTTCCGGGTTGGTCGGGCCGAGCGCTGGGCATGTAAAGTTGGCTGAGCATGACGTCACTTCGCCACGTGGACGTCGCGCGCGAAAACTACGGCGGCAGGTGCAGTTGGTATTCCAAGAAGCAAGCGCTGCGCTGGATCCTCAGCGATCGGTTCGGGGACATTTGCAGGAAGCTGCGCGCGTGAGTCAAAAAAAACAACTGGATGCCAAGACCTGTCTCACCCGCGTCGGGCTGCCCGAATTCTTGTTGGACGCCCCAGCCGATCAGCTGAGCACGGGCGAAAGTCAGCGGCTCGACCTGTCTCGAAGCTTGGCGGTGCGCCCTCAAGTGGTCTTGTGGGACGCACCCGAGTGTGGCGCAGCAGACACAGATGGGGGCGTGCTGAGCGCCTTGTTGCGCCAAGAGAAGGCCGCTGGCCTCGCCTTCGTAGTGGCGACCCAGAGCGCTGAAGTGGCCACCGCGTTAGCCGACCGTGTGGCGTTCATGTACGCCGGCCGCGTGATCGAGACGGGGCTTTCGCACGAGGTGCTCGAAATGCCTAGCCATCCAGCGACCCACGCCTACCTGGCCGGGGACGTGCTTGGCGCGCCCGACCCATGGACGCTGGGCGTAGGATGCCCTTACGTAGCTCAATGTCCCCGTCAACAGCCGGTCTGCAAAGAAGAGACGCCGCCCTTGTTCCACATCACACGCCTCACCCAGTCGGGTCGCGGCATCTCGCTCAATCACCAGGCAGCGTGTTTCTTTCCGCTCGGGGCTCAGATTGTAGCCCCCGGATCGACGCCCCCTTCGGTGGGACCGGGCGTCTAGGAGCGCAGCTCAAGTGCCGGGCCTTAAACAACGCGGTGCACCCAGTGGTGAACGTCGGGGGCGTAGCCGTGTTGAATGTCGAGCAAAGCATCACGCAGACGGGCCGCGACTGGACCGGTTTGGCCTTGATTGATGCTGAAGCTCCCTCGTTCGGATTGGACATGACCAACCGGTGTAATGACGGCCGCGGTCCCACAGGCAAACGCCTCGGTCATTTTCCCAGCGGCTACATCTGCCTCAAATTGACCCATGGACACTGTGCTTTCGCTGGCTTCGTACCCAAGGTCGACTGCCAACTTGAGGAGACTGTCGCGCGTCACTCCAGGCAACAGACTGCCGCTCAGACTGGGCGTCACCAGACGCACACGTTGTCCATCTTGGTAGACGAAGAACAGGTTCATCCCCCCCATCTCCTCGATGTATTCGCGCTGCCGCGCGTCCAGCCAAATCACCTGATCACAGCCGTGATCGAGGGCCTGCCGCTGCGCGACCAAACTCGCCGCGTAGTTGCCCGCACACTTGGTGTGACCCGTCCCACCTTGCGCCGCGCGCACGTAATCGCGAGATACCCAAACAGAGACCGGCTTGACGCCGCGCTTGAAATAGGGCCCCGCCGGAGAGGCAAACATCAAGAACAAATACTCTTTCGAGGGCCTTACCCCCAGCGCAGCTTCCGTGGCGATCATCAACGGCCGCACATACAGGCTCTCTCCCACCGAGGGTGGAACCCAGGCTTGGTCCTGCCGAATGAGGATATCCGACGCCTCGACAAAAAGCTCGATGGGCAGCGCAGGCATGGCCAAGCGATCCGCAGAGGACTGCATGCGTCGTGCGTTGGCTTCAGGGCGAAACGTGCAGATGCCACCGTCCTTCTGACGATAAGCTTTGAACCCCTCGAAGATAGCCTGACCGTAGTGCAGCACCGATGCCGCAGGAGACATCTGGATGGGAGCGTACGGGACGAGCGCAGCATCGTGCCATCCCTTGTCGACGTGGTAACGAATGCGCACCATGTTTTCGGTAAACACGGCACCAAAGCCAAGGTCCTTCATCAGGGACGAGCGCTCCTCTGCACTGATGGCGGGAGCGGGCTGAAGCACGAACTGGGGCGTGGTCATGACAGGAATTTGGGCATACCACGACTCGCCCTGCTGTCATCCTTTGCAGACGATCGGGCTATTTCCCGCCCGGCTTCGCACTGGGATTTTCGGTTTTGGCGGGGGCACAATCCGCGATTTCTACGGCCCAATCCAATCCCACGGCCCGGAGAGCCAATAATTGAGACTGATAGCGTCCTAGCGGCAGGCGCTCGCTGAGGGCCGGTTCGCTGGCTAACTCGACACGATTGAAGTCGGTGAGTTCGGCCAACAAGGTTTCCGTTTCGTCGCCCCGCGCCAACAACCAGGGCACCTCATCCGAAACGACGGATCCCACACCGGCCCGCTGTGCTCCCAGCAACATGGGCGCCCCGGGACCCAGCAACGGATGCTGAGCGACACCGCGCTCGATCGCGCCGTCTGCGCCCACACGGACCAGGTGGATGACCTCCTCCTCCATGGTGTTGCCGCGCGCCCCGCTCCTGTACGCGACATACAATTTGCCCCCGGTGACCAGCGTATCAAACGCCAGCAGCTGCTCGGTTGCTTCCGAAATCGCCAGCGCCGGAGCCGACACAGCGCCGCTGGTGTCGAGCTGCTGCAAGCGCAATACGCGCGCAGGTTCATCCACCAGGGCCTCGGCACCCGTGATGACTTTTGACGCGTCGAGTTCCACGTAGCTCAGAAAGAACCCGCCCGGACCAGCCTCCAAGCGTGGTTCCTCGGCGTCGACTTGAGGACCCGACAGCGGCTGCGCGGCGCGTCTTGGCACCAACGTGGCAGCATCGAAGCTCTGACTCCAGATGCGCGAGCGCGCGCTCGATCGATCGAATTGATCCCAAGTCAAAACGGCGCTCCCTGTCGCCGCAATGGCCAGCGAAGCCACCAGAGAATCATCCCGACCAGTTGAAATCATCGGGCCACGCACCACCTCGGCCTTGCCCCAAGGATCATCGATCCGCACCACTTGGAGAGTTTGGCCCATGGCCTCATTGCCCGACACCACGCCAAACAGCGCGCCCTCATGCAGGAGCGCCGTCGGTGGATCAGTAGATCCGTGCAACTGCCCCAAGCCGATCTCGCGCAGCGTCCCTCCAAGCCCGCTCAGCGCTACAAACGCTTGGGCTGTGCCAGCAAGCCGTTGCGCAAACAACGCAACGTTGCCCTGCAAGAGCGCCCCGCCTCCCACCTCGACGCTGACGGGCTCCGCGCTTTGCTCCACACGCGAGCGAAGCATCCACTGCCGCCCGGAGACCATCGCGCAGCGTCCGCGTTTCTGCACCTCGCTCTCTTCCTCGGGTTCGAGCAACTTCAACTCCGCAGCTGGTGCAGGGCTCTGCTCATCGCGGGCTTGCGTTCCACATCGACACCCGGGAGTAAAAACGAGCAACACACCCCACAGCCAAGGGAGCTGGGTCGCGGGGCGTAAACCGTGCCGCCCCCAGCGGTGGCTGGGCCAATGCATGGCGTCTGCTAACACGAGGTTCGCCGCTGCAGCCACCCCGAAGGCCTTGCAAACCCTCAAAATTACAGCCAACCTCCAGGTGGTCAAACCAGTTTCGCTTTGCCCACATCATTGACGCACCGCTCGTTCAATCATGTCGACGCCGCACGCATCTCACCCTTACGTTCCGCATTTCGCGCTGCGAAAGTTGTATCAGCGCATCTTCGAACACATCCAGGTCGAGGAAGGTTGGGCTGAGCAAGTCCGGCAGTTGAGCACCCGCGGCACGGTGCTCTACGTGCTGCCCAATCTCAATTGGCTTGATTTTTTGGCGCTCGACTACCTCACCAAGCGCCACGGCCTTCCTCCCTTGTTGTTCGCCAACGACTTGGGATTGTGGCTGCTTAACCCGGACGGCCCCAACCTGCGCGGCACCGGGTTGAAGAACATGCTTTTGCCTCATCGTCGCAGAAATCTCGAGGAGCAGTTGCGCGACGCCATCGAAAGTGGGGGCAGTGCCGCCCTGTTTCTGAAACGTCCGCCCGGGGTGCTTGATTTGGCGGCCGGAGCGACCGGTGGGCGCGGCATGACCGAGGGGGACTCGTTGGTGCGCACCTTGTTTGCCATGCAGCGCAACGGGACCGCCAACATCATCCTTTTGCCCCTGGTTTTTGTTTGGTCCAAATCGCCCGACAAACTCACCACGCGCCCGTGGGACATCATCTTGGGGCCGAGGGCATGGCCCACTCCCACGAGGGCACTCGGTCAGTTTGCCTACAATCGCAACCATGCCAGTTTGCGCTGGGGTGACGCCATCGAGATTGGTCCACTCTTGGCCACCAGTGAGGACTCGACCGATCGCGCCTTGGTCCGCCGCATCACTTACATGGTGCTGCGCCGCATTGAACGCGAGCGACGGGCGGTGGTGGGTCCGGCAGAGAAGGCACCTGAACGCGTCCGCGCTGAAATCCTGCGTTCACCCCGACTGCGGAGCGTGATCAGCGATCTAGCGGGCGACGAGACCGGCGCTATCCGTGAAAAGCTGGTGACGGCGGGCGAGATGCTCAAAGAGCTCCAGGCCATTCCCAACGCGGACATCGTCAAGGGCGTCGGGATGGGCCTGCGTTGGGCGTTCAATCGCATCTATCGCGGGATTGAGTTCGATCCAGCGGACGTGCAGCGTGTGCGCAATGCTTGTCGCGACGGTGCGGTGATCTTGCTGCCTAGCCACAAGAGCCACATCGACTACTTGGTGCTCAGTTACTTTTTCTACGAGCGCAACCTGGTCGTGCCCCTGATCGCCGCTGGCGACAATTTGAATTTTCAGCCCGTGGGGCCCATTTTTCGGCGTTCGGGTGCGTTCTTCATTCGTCGTTCGTTCAAGGGTGACCGCCTCTATGCTGCAGTCGTGGATGCCTACATTCGCCGCGTGATCCGCGACGGGTTCCCCATTGAATTGTTCTTGGAAGGGGGGCGCAGCCGCACGGGCAAGCTCTTGGAACCAAAACTGGGGCTCTTGAACATGATCGTCGATGCCGCGCTGGCTGTTCCATCGCAGCCCGTCTATTTCGTGCCCGTCAGCATCGGTTATGAGCGCGTTGTTGAGGCCGACAGCTATCAGCGCGAACTTGCGGGCGGTGAGAAAAAGAAGGAAGAAGTCACCGACTTGCTGAGCGCGGGCGAGGTGCTGCGGCACCGCTACGGACGCATCAACCTGCAATTCGGCACGATCATGACCTTGCAGGAGATTGCCCAAGAACTCGCGATACAGCCGCCTGAAATGCAGCGCCCCGCCAAGCGACGTGCAGTCGTCACACGCCTGGCCAACCGCGTGATGGACGAGATCAATCGGGTCACGGCGGTGACACCTGGCGCGCTCACAGCCATGAGCTTGCTGGCCATCAATCAGCGGGACATGAAGGAGAGCGAGGTCCTCTCTACGGCAGAAGCACTGCTGGCGTATCTGCAACGTAACGGTGCCCGCGTCTCCTCCGCCATGTCAGGCAATAGCGCGGTCCGCGCCAAGTTCATGCGTGAAGCCCTGGAGATGTTTTTAGACGCTCAGCTCGTGCACAAGAGCAAAGATGACCAACAAGAGACGGTGTACTCGCTGGTGGAAAACAAGCGCCTTCAGCTCGACACGAGCAAGAACCTCATCATCCACTTCTTCGTGGAACGCGCCTTCATCGCCTGTAGCTTCGACCGCGACGCGTCAGGCGGTTTTCTACCCACGGACATCTCCACATTGAATGAGCGCGTGCTGTTCTTGTCCCGTCTATTCAAGCATGAATTTCGCTTCCGTGCAGACGCACCATTTGACGAAATTTTTGAGGAGGTCATAAGCGGGCTGATGGACGATCAACAGGTCGTACGGATCGGGACGCGGATCGAGCCAGGGCCCGGCGAAAACGGTTGGACGGGCGCGCGTTGGTTAGCTACGTACCGTGAGATCATCATGCCGGTCGTGGAAGGCTATTGGTTGGCAGCGCGCAATCTCCATCAACTTTTGAGCGATCGTGCGACCGAAAAGGACCTGATCAAGAGCGGCTTGGCGCTGGGGCACTCGTTTTACCTCTCAGGCCAGTTGGCGCGCCGTGAAGCCATCAGCAAGCCCGTGCTCGCCAACGCTTATCAAGCGTTCACCGCCGCCGGTTACTTGCGCATCAGTTCGACCAAGTTGGAGTTGGCCGAGGCGTATCAATCCCACGCTGCACTAGAAGAAGTGGCCCATGGTTTGGTGGCATTCCTCACGGGCCAACATGAGGGTACGGCAACATGAGGGGTCTGCGGATGACGCTCGCCTGCGCCCTGGGTCACTTAGTCCTCGGCTTGTTGACCGTGGGCTGCATGAGCACACCCTCTCCCCTGGCGCCGTCGCTCAGCGGCAGCATCGGGGTGCCCCACAATGGGGTGCTCACCGTCAGCGCGGAGCTACCCGAGCGCGGGCCGGGCTACGTGCGCTTTCGTCCCCATGCGCCTGTGTACCATGGCCTGCCTCGCCTGGTGGCCGCCATTGAGCGCGCGGCGGCCAGCGTCGAACAAGCCTTCCCCGGTGGAGCGCCCCTGGTGGTCGGTGACCTCAGCGCGGAGACCGGCGGCAAAATTCCGCGGCACAACTCGCATCGCAGCGGGCGCGACGTTGATTTTCTCTTTTTCATCACCACACCCACCGGCATTCCCCTGCGCAACCCGGGGTTTCTCGCGCTGGGCTCAGATGGCTTCGTCGAGCTCCCGGACGGTAGCTACGGTCTGCTCGACGTGGCGCGGGAGTGGCACTTTCTCAAGACGCTGCTCAGCGATACGGAAGCGGACGTTCAATTCTTGTTCATGAGTCGCGAGCTTGAAGCACGCCTCATTCAATACGCGCTCGCGAAGGAGACGGACCTCAGTTTGATCTGGCACGCGCAGACGGTCATGCTCCAACCAGGCGACTCCCTTCCGCACAGTGATCATGTGCACATGCGCATCGCGTGCCGTGCTGACGAAAGTGTCACCGGCTGCAGCGGCGGCGGACCGCATTGGCCGTGGCTGGAGCCGTTCCCCCACTTGGATCCAGACCTGGGGTTGGTTCTGGATGAAATTCGGCGCGACGATCCGTTCGAGCTGGGTCCCCTCCCGCAACCCCACGATCAAACCTCGCCCGCCGCACCGGAACTGCTGGCGCAAAATGATTGAGCGGCCGCTGCTCATTCACGGCGACTGCCTCCTCGGTATCGAGCTCGCCTTGCGCGTTCGCGGGCCGTTCGATCTCATCTATGTGGACCCGCCGTACAATGCCGGTGGTACGCGTGCCGCCCGACAAGGCCAGGGTGAGCGCAGCGCCGGCCTGGCTGCGTACAAGGACGCCTGGGGCGGTCTCGACAAGTTCTTGGCTATGTTTCGCCCGCGCCTCGAACAAATGCATGGCGCGCTCAGTGAAACAGGAAGCTTATGGATCCACCTGGATCACCGCGCAGTGCATGACGTCAAAGTGCAGGCAGACGAGGTGCTGGGCCGTCAAAACTTTTGCGGTGAGGTGATTTGGGTGCCCGGCAATGGAGGGCGCAAGCGCAGCTCGCTCAGCGTCACCCATCAAACCATCTTGGTGTACAAAAAGGGTGACGCCTTCATCTACAACATCGATTCACCCGCGCTGCGCGAGCCCTATGCCCCCACCAGCTCCCGCATGCACTTTCGAAACAGCGACGAGCAGGGGCGCCTCTACCGCGATCGGGTGATCAATGGGAAAACTTATCGCTACTACGCCGACGTAGGACGCAGGATCGGCAGCGTGTGGAGCGATTGTCCGGCGATGACCGCCAACACCCCGCTCACTCAAGAGGCCACTGGGTATCCCACCCAAAAACCAGAGTCGCTCTTGCAACGCATCATCCTCGCAACCACGACTGAAAGCAGCGCGGTGCTCGACCCCATGTGCGGGTCAGGCACGACACTGGCCGTGGCGAACCGTTTGGGACGTCGATGTGCAGGAATTGACCAGAGCCCAGTGGCGGTGGCCACCGTGCAGAGGCGACTCGGCGACGTAGAGACGACCGAAGGAGTGCTTCCTCAGCCCATCCAAGCACAACACAGCCGCTGAGCGGGGCCGGGTAGAACCCAACATAGGCACATTGCCAGCCTGGAGATCTTGGACTCATTTGGGAGTATGGTTGCTCCACTATGAAACCAGTCGTGTTGAATCTCCTTTTGGCACTCGGGTGCTCTTCTTGGTCAGCTGTGGCGTCCGCCCAACAATCAACACCGCCACCTGAAGGCGAACCAGCAACGCAGGCGCCCACCCAGGAGGATCGTGCCGGAAGGAAAATGGATCTGCGCGTCGCCCCTGCGCCTGCGCCTGCGCAGCGTACGGCGTACGTCCATGAGGGGTTCTATCTGCGCGCCGGCGTGGGCGCTGGCTACATGTATTCGTCCGTGTCCGATCGGATCGCGGACGAGTCCGGAGGGACGAGCGCCTTCACGGTCGCCGCTGACCTGCGAGTGGGTGGCTCGCCCGCCCCTGGATTGGCCATGGGACTCGGCGCTTTAGGGCACGTGGGCATGGGAGGTCGCATCGATGGTGAAACCACTGGTGCGCTTTTTCATCTCAACGTGGGTCCATTTTTCGATGCTTTCCCCAACAACCGGGATGGCTTTCATCTCGGCGTGCTCGTGGGCGGGACCATGGTGGCCCTGGGCAAGACCATCAGCCCCACTTCGCCGCTCTGGGGCGGAGGCGGGGCGCTGTGGGCCGGGTGGGACGTGTGGGTCGCCCCGGAGTGGTCAGCGGGCGTTCAGCTGCAAACTGGCGGCTCCTACGCGACGGGGGCCGACGCCAGCACGGGCATTTTCCACACCACGCTCAACATCAGCATCCTCAATCACTGAGTTGCGCTCCAAGGGAGCGGGGGCCGGTGTTTGGGCTTGTCCCAGCAGTCTGATAAGAAAACGGGTACGTCATGCAAGACAATCCACTGCTCTATCTGGCTCATCCGCTTCCCTTCGACCGCGTGCGCGCGGATCACGTGGAGCCGGCGGTGCTCCATCTCATCGCTCAATCACGAGCCGCCATTGACCAGATCGCCACCGCGGGTGAGCTCACTTATGACGGGACGTTCCACGCCCTGGAAAGATCGACCGAGCAGCTGGAAGTCGTCATGGGAGTGGTAGAGCACTTGGAGTCGGTGGCCACCAGCGACGCGCTGCGTGACGCTTACAACAAGATCTTGCCCGCAGTGAGCCAGTTCTATTCGAGCATCACCTTGCACACGGGCCTGTATCAGGCGCTCTGCAGCGCCGCCCAGCAGCTGGATCACGACAGCCTGTCCCCTATCCAGCAGCGCTACGTCCAAAAAACGTTGGACGATTTTCGCCGGCATGGTGCTGAGCTCGATGAAGCAGGAAAGCAGGCCCTTCAGCGCATCGATCAAGCGCTCAGCGAAAAGACAACGCTCTTTTCCCAAAATGTGCTCGACAGCACCAATGCTTTCGAGGTGTACGTCGATGAATCGCGCATTTCGGGCCTGCCGGAGAGCGCCCTCGCCATGGCCAGGGAAAGCGCGGCGGCCCGCGGTCAAACTGGATACCGCTTCACCCTTCAAGCTCCCTCCGTCACACCAGTGCTCAACTATGCCGATGACGCCAGCTTGCGTGAGCAAGTGTGGACCGCCTTCAACCAACGTGGACGTGGCAAGTACGACAACGTGCCCCTGATCAAAGACATCCTCGCGCTGCGCAGCGACAAGGCGCGACTGCTTGGCTTCAAGGACTTTTCGGACTTGGTCACCTATGATCGCATGGCCAAGACAGGCGAGCACGCTGCGGCTTTCGTCGAAGATCTCAAATTGAAAACGGAGGCCGCGTATCGCAAGGAGAACATTGATCTCCTCGCGTTTCGCCGCAGCATCGAGGGACCCGACGCACCGGAGCTCAAACCCTGGGACGTCGGCTACTACGCCGAGAAACAGCGTAAGGCCCTGTACGATTTCGATGAGGAACAACTGCGTCCGTACTTCTCGGCGGACAAGGTCCTCAAGGGTGCTTTCGATCTAGCCACCAGTTTGTACGGCGTCACGTTTGAGCCAGCAGCGTTGCCCGTGTGGCACGATACCGTGCGGTCCCACCGCATCGTGGATCGCACGGGGCGCGAACTCGGATTTTTCTACACCGACCTTTATCCGCGCGAGTCCAAACGTGATGGCGCATGGATGCACGGCCTGGTGGCCTCGGCACCACCTACACCTCATGTGGCGTTGTTTTGTCTCAACGCCCAACCGCCCACCAAAGAGCTGCCCTCTTTGCTCAGCTTCCGCGATGTAGAAACCGTCTTTCACGAGTTTGGTCACCTCCTCCATCATTGCCTGAGCCAGGTCCCGGTGCGCAGTTTGTCCTGCACCCGAGTCGCGCAAGATTTCGTCGAATTACCGTCGCAAATCATGGAAAATTGGTGCACCGAGAGTACTGCGCTCAACCGATTTGCCTCCCACTACCAGACCCACGCGCCCATCCCAGATGAACTCATCCACCGCTTGCTCCGCGCTCGGCATTTTCGCGCGGCCAACGCTCAGATGCGGCAGCTGGGGTTCGCCGCCGTCGATTTGGCGCTGCATCGTCACTTCGATCCAACATCGGAAGTCGACGTCCTGGATTTCGCAAACAAGATCTTGCAAGAGTACGCGGTGGTGAAGCTCCCGGCCGACTACGCCATGATCGCGTCTTTTGGCCATCTGTTTAGCCACTCCGTCGGTTACGCCGCTGGCTACTACAGCTACAAATGGGCTGAGGTCTTGGATGCCGACGCATTTTCACGCTTCAAGTCCGAGGGCATCTTCAATCCAGCGGTGGGGAAAGCCTTCGTGGACGCCATCTTGTCGCGCGGAGACAGCGCCGATCCACAAGATCTGTTCCGAGAATTCATGGGACGAGATCCGCGCTTGGAACCGATGCTGGAACGTCTTGGCCTCTTGGCTGCAGCTTCATGATCCGAGAGTCTTGGACCCTGGATCGGGGTTTCATAACCCAAGCGCTCGTGCTCGGGATAGGGACGCTCATGGGGGCGAGCGGATGTCGTATTCAAGCGGGGCCCCCATTCGCTCCCGACGCAGCTGTCGTCACGGACGACAGCGCGCCCCAACGTTCGTCAGAAGCAGGCGCGCACCTCCCCCCAAGCGAGACTCCTCCTCCTCCAGCGTCGCGGCTCGAGGCACGAAGCGAAGCGGAGGCACGTCTCACTCACGCGAGTGGCGTGTCGGTCTGCTCGCAGGAACGCCCTGAGCTGGCCGACGTGCTGCTCACCGTCGACGTGCTCAGCTACACGGCGCCGGAACAGCGCGTTTTACTTCGCGCTTGGCTGGGGCGCACGCTCGCGCCCTCCTGGCTCGTGGCTGATGCCGAGCCGTCTGCGCAAACACCGTCCGGCTGTGACGACCATCTGTTTTGCTGGGTGCTGCCCCAAGATGATGCCGAGAGAGCCGTGGATCGGCTCGCGGACTTTCTGAGCACCCCGCAGCTCCAAACATTCTCGGCCGCACGCGCCGCAGCGACCGAGCAGGTCGACGAACTGTACCAACGCTCCCCCACCTTTCGCCTCCACGCGCTGGCCGAAGGCCTGTTCACAGGACGCGTCGACAGCGCGAGCGCCAAGCAGCCCAAAGCTCTGGACGCAGTGTTGGGTGCCAGCGCCCTCGGAAACACGGTGGCTACCGTGGTGCACCAGACGCTGCTCGCTCAACTTCAGGCCGTTCACATCTCCATTTTTGCGCCCCACGCCGCGCAGTCGCTTGGTCACCGCTTGCTGGATCGACTGCGCCCTAGGTCCGCGGCCCCCCGTCAAAGTACGTCGTCCTACGTCCCCGCTGGACCCATCCGCATCGCGGATGATCGCTACCCGGAGGCTCAGCTCCTAGTGATATGGCCCAGCCGAGCGCTCGTGGACGCTCGTGTGGCCCGGGGGGTACTGACTCAGCTCACCAACAAGATCAAAGCGCACCACCATCGGGTGCTCGTCATTCCGCACGCCGGTGATGGCGTCACCCCGCGTCCAGCATTGCGCGTCGTGGGCAGCTGGAATGAGCTCAACGAACTCGCTCCTGAACTGGACGCCTGGGCAACTCAGCTCGGCAGTGTCCCAGTCTCTGCCTCGGCTCCCAGTTCCCCGGCAGCACCGTGCGCACCGCAGGCCTTGCCAGGCAGTGCGCCGTCCCCGACTGCAGCGGCCTGGGGTCGCCCGCAAGTCCTGGTCTGGGGCGCCGAACATACCCAGCCCGCCGAAGAGCAGCTCTAGAGTCAGGAGCATCCCCCACTCGTCGGTGACGGGGCGTTTTCCGCTCGCAGAGTTTGTCCCCAGACTGTGGATAAGTTGTTGCTGGGAGCGTGGGTATCTCCGTGGCTTGTACACAAGCGCGGGGCCCAAGTTTCCATTTGGGCTGCAACGCCATCCACCGCGGGGGATAAATGGTGGACAACCTGCGCGAGAACTCTGAACAAGCAGAGGCGAATTTGTGTTCAGCTGTGCTTGAACACGTGCAGTTTGTTCACCCAGACTGCCGTTCAGCTGCGGATAACTTTCCATCTGCTGCTATTGGAACAAATGACTATTTGATTCGTTTCGGTCTCACCTGAACAAACTGAGGCCACCAGCGCGAGATCAGTGGGAGAATTTCAATTCAGGTCGCTGGGCGGGAGCAAGATCCATACCCCAACAGTTAGGGCAGGAGCGCTTCAATAGCCCAACAGATTGTGGTTTTTGTTCTTGAATCCATGTCCGCCTTGGGGTTACAGGGAGAACTCGTTCGCCGCGGGACGTGAAGTTCCGAGGGGTCTTCGCAGGGAGGGAGTGCACCCGACATGGAGGGCAAATGTAGTCAGCGATCATCTCGTCGCGCTTGCAATCTGCTTCATGCCGCTCAGAAACCCGTTGGAAATTCGACCCCAAGTACTGACCGAACGAATAGCCCTTCTCGCCGTCACGCCCCGTGGATGCACCTGAACGGATATTCAATCTGACTGCAAAAGCGCACCGCCCCCGCCGCCCCTTCGTCTCGCTCTTGGAATGGATCACGCCCGATCCCAGATTCTCTGAAGACCGTACCCCCTTCCCCAACGGCATCCCTCCAGAGACCTGCAAGACTATTGATTTGAATGAGTGAGACGCCCCCCAAGATCCCCAACCAGACAACTGCCCGACCGGACCAAGTAGGAGAACCAGGGATGTCCCAGACCACGTTCATTGGAACCAACGAACCTTCGCCCCTTCACTTTCAGCAGGCGACCATTGGCGCCCCGGAGGCTCAAGACGCTCAAGACGCATCCGGCCAAAACCAGCCCGAGCTGGAGCGCGATGCCGCTGACGTCGCCGGAAAAAAGGCACGCGCCAAGAAGGCCAAGGGTCTCAACTTTGCGCGTTACTTCTCCAGCGAAAAGACCCATCCCTTCGATGAGATTGTCTGGGAGCGACGGCAGAGCGTCATCACCAACCCCGACGGGTCAGTGGTCTTCAAGATGGAGGGCGCTGAAATTCCGCGCGCCTGGTCGCAGCTGGCGACCGACATCGTGGTGTCCAAGTACTTCCGCAAGGCTGGGCTGGGAAGCGACAAGGGCGAAAGTGAGCAGAGTGTGCGTCAGGTGGTGCACCGGGTCGCTCACACCATCCGCATGGCTGGCGAACAATTTGGTGGCTATTTTTCTAGCAAGAAAGACGCCGATACGTTTGAAGCCGAGCTCACTTGGTTGCTCGTCAATCAGTACGGCGCCTTCAATTCACCGGTTTGGTTCAATTGCGGCTTGTACGCCGAGTACGGCATCACGGGGTCCGGGGGAAATTGGGCTTATCAACAGGACGTTGATGCAGTCGGGCAGACCGCCAATGCCTATGAGCAACCCCAGTGCTCGGCGTGCTTCATTCAGCGCGTGCACGATGATTTGATGGGTATCTACGATCTCATCAAGCACGAGGCGCGCCTGTTCAAGTACGGCTCGGGGACGGGCTCCAATTTCAGTTCCATCCGTGGTCGTCAAGAGAAGCTATCGGGCGGTGGAACCTCCAGCGGTCTCATGAGCTTTTTGGAGGTTTTTGATCGCGCCGCTGGCGCAACCAAGAGCGGCGGCACCACGCGTCGTGCGGCGAAGATGGTGTGCCTCGACATGGATCATCCCGAGATCGAGGATTTCATCGAATGGAAGAGCCGCGAGGAGCGCAAGGCTCAGGCGTTGATCGCCGCGGGCTATGACAGCGATTTCAACGGCGAGGCCTACAAGACCATCTCAGGACAAAACTCCAACAACTCCGTCCGTGTCAGTGACGATTTCATGCGCGCCGCCATGAGCGGAGGCACCTGGCAGACTCGCGCGCGGACTACGGGGGAAGTCGTCGACACTCTGGATGCAGCCAAGTTGTGGAACAAGGTGGCGCAGTCCGCTTGGTCGTGCGCTGACCCGGGCGTGCAGTACGACTCCATCATCAACAAGTGGCACACTTGTCCCAACACGGCGCGCATCAACGCATCCAATCCGTGCTCGGAGTACATGTTTTTGGACGATTCAGCATGCAACTTGGCATCGCTCAATCTCACTAAGTTCTTGGACGTGCAGGGCAACTTCGACATCGAGGGCTACCGTCACGCCATTGACGTATTCTTCACCGCGCAAGAAATCTTGGTGGACTTCTCAAGTTACCCCACCCAAGGCATCGCACAAAATTCTCATGATTACCGACCGCTCGGGCTGGGCTACGCCAACCTGGGCTCGTTGCTCATGCAGCTAGGCATCTCCTACGACTCCGATCGTGGGCGTGCCATGGCCGGTGCACTCACCTCCATCATGTGCGGACGCGCTTATGCGCAGAGTGCGCGCATCGCCAGCTCAAAGAAGCCGTTTGCAGGCTACGACAAGAACCGCGAGCCAATGCTCAACGTGATGCGCATGCATCGCGACGCCGCGTACGCCATCAACCGCGATGAGTGCCCCGCTGATCTGTGGCAGGCCTCCACCCATGATTGGGATGAGGCAGTAACCCTCGGTGAAAGCCACGGCTATCGCAACGCTCAGGCGACCGTCTTGGCGCCCACGGGCACCATTGGCTTGCTCATGGATTGTGACACCACGGGCGTCGAGCCGGATTTTGCGCTGGTCAAGTTCAAGAAGCTGGCTGGGGGTGGCTACTTCAAGATTGTCAATCAGTCCGTGCCCGAGGCGTTGCGTCGCCTGGGTTACTCGGAGCTCCAAGCGCGTGAAATCGTGGCGTACGTGTCCGGTACCAACACGTTGCTCGGAGCACCTCACGTTTCGCGCGCCGCGCTCAAAGAAAAGGGGCTGCGCGACGAGGAACTGTCGAAGGTGGAACAGGCTCTACCTGGCGTGTTCGACCTATCCCTCGCGTTCGCTCCCTGGGTCCTGGGAAGTGACTGCTACGAGCGCCTGGGTGTGAAGGCAGAGACCATGGCCAAGCCAGGTTTCAACTTGCTCAAACATCTCGGCTTCACCAAGGAGCAAACGGATGAGGCCAATGAGGTGATCATTGGGCGCATGACCATCGAGGGGGCGCCCCACTTGGCACTGGCTCACTATCCGGTGTTCGATTGCGCTAACCGCTGCGGCAAGAAGGGACAGCGCTTCTTGGCGCCCATGTCTCACATCAAGATGATGGCAGCGACGCAGCCGTTCCTCTCGGGAGCCATCAGCAAGACCGTCAATCTGCCCAATGAAGCTACGGTGGACGACATCCGTGAGGTGTACGAAGCAGGTTGGAAGCTGGGACTCAAAGCTGTCGCCCTCTACCGCGATGGCTGCAAAGCGTCTCAGCCGCTGTCCACGGACGCAGGCAAGCAGAAGGAGGAACCTTCTGAAGCGGCCAAGGAAGCCATTGAACGTGCCGTGGCCAAGGCGCTCGAGGGCGTGCCCAAACTGGCCCACGGTGAGCGCGTGCGCTTGCCCAAGAAGCGCCGCGGTTTCACCCAGGAAGCGTTGGTCGGCGGGCACAAGGTGTTCCTCCGCACCGGTGAGTATGATGACGGTGCGCTCGGCGAGATCTTCATCGACATGCACAAGGAGGGCGCGGCCTTCCGTTCGCTGATGAACTGCTTTGCCATGGCGGTATCCGTGGGTCTCCAATACGGCGTGCCTCTTGAGACGTACGTGGAACAATTCACCTTCACCCGCTTCGAGCCGCATGGTCCGGTCTCTGGTCATCCCAACATCAAGTTCGCCACATCCATCGTCGACTATTTGTTCCGCGTTCTTGGCGTGGAATACCTGCAGCGTTACGACTTTGCTCAGGTCAAACCCGTGCAAGAAGAGCCCAAGGTCATCGAAGATCCGGGCGCGAAGAAGCTGCTCAGCGACAGCCGCCGAGCACCCGAACAAGAACAGTCCCCAGAGCTGCGTCACGGATTGTCGGCCGCGGTCGAGGAAGAAACCGTGATCACTGCTCACGGAGCGCTCGATGCACAACTCGAAGATATGATGGGCGACGCGCCTGTGTGCGACGGTTGCGGGCACATCACCGTGCGCAATGGCGCGTGCTACAAGTGCCTCAATTGCGGCAACAGCATGGGCTGCAGCTGACTGTCCCACGTCGATACGCCTCCGCAACAGAAGCCGCCGTGAAGCCGTTTTCCAACAAGTCAACCATCGACAGTGATCGACTGTTGGAACAGGCCATCACGGCGGCGTTACCCTCCGCTCCCCCGGCGCAGGTGGCCATCATTACCGCCGTGGTTGGTCTGATGGGCGCGGTAGCGTACTCGGATCGCAGCATCGCCGAGCAAGAGGTCCTGCATCTGCGCGCGGAGTTGACGCGCATCGTCGGCTTTTCGGCTGATCATGTTGCGGCAGTCACGCAGGTCTTGACCCAACATGCTTTGCGCCTCAGCGCCACGTTCGTGCCTCGATTGACGCGCACGCTGCGTGAAAATTTGGACGTTGAATCGCGCCGTGAAGTGCTGGATGCTCTGGTGGCGATGGCGGCCGCGGACGGCGTGATCACTCACGAGGAAGTGATCAACGTGCGCAACCTGTGCACTGCACTAGGTCTAAGTCAAAGTGACTACAACCTGTCGCAGGCCAAGTACCGCGATCGTCTCGCAAGCCTCCGTCATTGACCATGCCACCCTCCAACGCCTGGACCGCTGCGCCCCATGATCCAATTGAAGAGCTTGCCCCCAACTTATGGCGGGTAGAGGCGCCGCTACCCAACATGGCCATTCGCCGCGTGATGGCCGTGGCAAAAATGAGCGATGGAGGCCTCATCCTCCACAGCGCCATCGCTCTGGATGAGCCATCGATGCAGCGGCTCGAGCAGTGGGGTGAGCCCCGCTACATCGTGGTGCCCAACGCATTTCATCGCGCCGACTGCGGAAAGTACAAGGCGCGCTATCCGGGCGCACAAATCGTTTGCCCCAGCGCCGCACGGCGCAAGGTCGAGCAAGTCGTGCCCGTGGACTGTGATTACGATCACTTCCCCCAGTCTTCAGACATCCAGCTTCGACATTTGTCGGGCACCAAGCAGCGCGAGGGGGTACTCGTGGTGCGTCACGGCGAGCAAAGCTCGATCGTTCTCAACGACATCGTGTTCAACATGCCCCACATGCCCGGATTTATGGGCTGGACATTGCGTCACGTGACCAAGTCCAGTGGCGGACCGCGGGTGTCACGCATCGCTCAGCTAGGTCTGGTGAGCGATGCTGCCCAGGTAGCCGACGATTTACGTCAACTTGCGCAGACGCCGGGGCTCACGCGCGTCATCGTGTCGCACCACGAGATCATCGCCGAGCGTGCAGCCGAGCAATTGAAGGAAGCCGCAGACGGCTTGCACTCGGTCTGACGGCATCCTGTTTCATCACCTCGCCGATCACCTTGACCCAAGGCGGGCGTCTGGATCCTGGCCCCGTCGCCAAGAGCGAGTAGTCCTCACCACCTGTCCACGCCAGCTCGACCGGATCTTGTCCCAACGTGTCCGCTACCTGCACCAGGTCCTCGTGCAAGGCGCAGCGCAACTGCTCGCGGTCAACATGGATGTGTACACCGCTGGCATCGGCCAAATTGCGCACGTCTCGCTCCAAGCCATCGGACAGATCGAGGCAGGCCCTCGCCCGCCCCACCAACTGTGGGCCGCGCTTCAGTTGCGCGAGCGGCCGACGAAATGCCAAGAGACAACGTTGCTCAGCTGCGCTGAATTTGCGGCGATGCTCGCGCTTTTGTCGCTGCAACAACAAAAGCCCCGCGCGCGCCAACCCGACGTCGCCACACAACCACACCTCGTCGCCCGCGCGAGCTCCGCTGCGACGCAACGGGGTTCTGCGCGCTTCACCCAGCACGGAGGTAACCACACCAAAACTGGAACCAAACGTAATGTTGCCGCCGGTCACCTGGACACCAGTTGCTTGCACGAGACGAGCTTGCTCCGCCGCAAAGCGACGCATGAAGCCGCTGTTGACATGCTCGGTCAGTGTCAAATGAACGTTCACGCCGCGAGGGATCCCGCCCATGGCCGCAATGTCACTCACGGCCGCGTGCCACGCCTTGTGCGCCACGTCCTCAGGCGTCATCCAATCCCACAAAAAATGGCTACCCTCGACGCACGCATCGGTGGTCCACAGCGTGCGGTAAAACCGCGCACGCAACACAGCACAGTCGTCACCCATGCCCAACTCGAGCCAACGAGGGTCTCCTGCAGCGTCCCGGACAGCTAATTGCTGCTTCAAAATGGCGAGTGCGCGCTGTTCGGTGATGGGCACCCCCATCCTCTAGCCAATGCTCGCACGCAACGAAAGAGCTAGGGAGCGCGATGCAGGATGGGCAGCACCACGATGAAGGAGGAACCGCGCGGTTTGTTTGATTCGACTTTGACCGTTCCGTCGTGGGCATCCACCAGGCGTTTGACGATGGACAACCCCAAACCAGTGCCCCCCACTTCCCGCGTGGAGCTCGAGTCTACCTGGTAGAATGCATCAAACACGCGCTCCCGCTCACTTTCGGGAATTCCAATTCCGTTGTCTGTCACGCGCAGTTCAATGGCCGGGCGTTGATTGCCGCTGCCCATGATCACCCCACCCAGACCGCTGAGGTCGTCGGCAATGAGTCCTACGCTCCGCGTGGACACCACGACCAGTCCACCTTCAGGGGTAAACTTCAGAGCGTTCTCGGTAAGATTGTTCAACACCTGACGCAAGCGGTCGGCGTCACCTTGCAGCGCGGGAACCCCCACCTCCACCTCGGCCACCAGCTTGACCCCGCGTTTGATCGCAGCCGGTGTAAGCGTCTTGACAACTTGCTCCACCAGGTGCCCGCAATCCACGGGGGCGCGGCGCAAACTCATGGTGCCACTTTCGAGCTTGGACAAATCCAAAAGGCTCTTGATCAGCTCCAGCAGCTGCTCACCCTTTTCATGAATGGTGCTCAGGAACTCGCGCTGCTCTTCATTGATGTCTCCTGAAATCCCCTCCAGCATCATTTCACTGTATCCAATGATGCTCGTCAGCGGCGTGCGCAGCTCATGGGAGACAGTTGCCAAGAAGTTACTCTTGAGCCGATCGAGCTCCTTCAAGCGATCGTAGGCTATTTGCAGTTTCTTGTTCTTGTCGCTGAGTTCACGAAAGTTCTCCTGCACGGTATTCATGTGCATGTTGGAAGCCAGGTGCGCCTTGAGCCCACTAAAAATCAACAGATCCAAGGTATTTTTCAGGTGCTTTTCCAGCCGTTCTGCCTGCGCGTGCTCCATTTTTGGCATGGCTTGGAAGGCAAGAAGCGCCTGATCGCGGGACGTCTCGATGATGAGTTCCATAGTAGAGTCAGGCGGGCTCTGTATGTCCGGCGCCAAGAACGGTCCCAAGATGATCTTACCCATCACCTTGCCCTCGTGAGCGATAGCTGAGATCAAGTAGCTGCCGCCTGACGGACACGAAATGAACGCATGATCCCCCACTTTTACGACCTGGGACCGCACGGCGGAGATAACAGCCTGCACAGCTGACCGTCCGGCCTTGGTCTCATCGAGCAAGGCATACAACCGGGGTGGTGTCCGGGTGTCGGCCAAGAGCGACCCACTCGCCGAATAGAGCCGAACGGCGACCCCAAACAGCTGTTCAAAGCTGCTGGTCATTTCGGAGAGCACATCGGCGTCCAGCAGCTCTTCCAGCGTGAACTCTTGCTGCATCGTGAGTTCATTGAGGCTCTTGTGAATGAGGGACATCAAGCTGGTCTCCCCCGCTCGAACGCCACTTTGCCGCCCACTGCTTGGCCCAGCAACTCAGCAAGGGAAGCCTCCCAGCCAAGCTGGCGAGCGACGTGCTCGATGAAGGCCTCCCCATCAAATCCAAACTTTTCAGAGAGCGCGTTCTGTTGCTCGAGCTTGTACCAAGTGCAGTACAAAAGGCCGATGAAGCACTCCACCACACCCAGCCCCTGCGTCGCCACGCCCAGATAAACCGGCTCCCGACCACCGGCGGCCATCTGTGCAACCTCAGCCTCAGCCCGCACCCCTGGCAGGTCCCGCTTGTTGAACTGAATCACCAACGGCATCTCTTCTAGCCGAATGCCCTGTGTTCGCAGATTGTCACGCAGATCGAGAAACGACTCCGCGTTGGTGTCAGTCTCGCTCACCCGAGAATCAGCGATGAAAGCGACGCCATCTGCCCCTTGAACGACCAAGCGTCGAGTGGACGCGTGAATGACCTGACCAGGTACGGTAAACACCTTGAGGCGCACCGACAGGCCAGTCTTGTCCTCGAAGCTAAGCGGCAAAAGGTCAAAAAACAGCGTACGATCGTCTTTAGTGTCGAGCGTCATCAAGCGCCCCTTCACCTCACCCGCCGCTGCTGCATGCAACGCCTGCAAGTTGGTGGTTTTGCCACTGAGCGCGGGTCCGTAGTAGACCAGCTTTATCGTCAATTCTCTGGTCGCAAAATCAAGCTGCACAACGACGAAACTCCTAGCCTGCCCACAACAGCCGCAGTCAGTTCAAGCACGCCCTAGGGTACCACGCACTACCCCCGCGCAATGCATGAGCGCAAAAAAATGAGCAACGCAAAAGTTAGATAAGCACGCGGGATTCCGCTAGGAAAACGTGGCATGACAATGCTGCAGCACGCGCAAACCCCGCGCATTTCACGCGACAACTATGGCACCTGAACAACCCCTGAGCACCTCTTTCGGCCCGGATGAAATTCCCGGCTACGAACGCCTCAGCTACGCGTTGCCCCGTGAGGATGATGGCGCACTTTGGGCCACATTGGTACGCAAACGCGGTGAAGATACCACAAGCCCTCTGCACGAAAGACCGGCGGTGTTGTATCTGCATGGCTTTTGCGATTATTTTTTTCAAACACATCTTTGTGATGCCATTGAGAGTGCTGGATACCGCTTTTACGCTTTAGAGCTGCGGCGCTACGGGCGCTCTATCGCTCCTGGCAATCGCCCTAACCAGGCGCGCGATATTTCTGACTATTTCCTGGAAATCGATTGGGCAATTGATTTCATCACTAAGCGCCATCCCTACATCGCCGGCGCTGTCGCGCACAGCACGGGTGGGCTTATCCTCAGCCACTATTTCAAGCAGCCCAGTCGCCATTTCCAGCACACAGACCACCAGCGCCGCGTGCGCTGTTTGGTGCTCAACAGTCCGTTTCTCAAATTCAATTTACCAAGAAAAGAAACAGCGCTGGTGAAGGTGGTAGCCGCCGGCGGTCATCTCTTCCCCTACTATGAATTGCCGCAAAAAATATCCGGCGGATATGGCAAGTCACTGCACAAGTCACAAATGGGTGAATGGGACTACAACTTGAATTACAAGCCACTGTACGGCTTTCCATTCTATCCTATGTGGTTTCGTATGATCGCGCGCGCGCAAGCGGTGATACCCCAGGGCCTTGGGCTCACTCTGCCCATTTTTGCCATGCGCTCTAGTCGCTCAAAATTCCCTAGCGATCCGCCTGGTCCAGACGATTTTTTTGCGGATACGGTGCTCAACGTGGATCACATTCGCGAACTTGCGCCGCTGCTGGGGCAAAAGGTGGAGCCGTGCATCATCGAAAGTGGCCTGCACGATTTGTATTTGTCGAATGAAATTTCGCGCGCCACCGCGTTGAGGGAAACGTTGCATTTCATCGGGACACACCAAAACTCATGAAGCCGCTGTGGATCGTGTGCGGCAACGCCGGCGTCGGAAAGACGACGTTTGGCTTGCGGCTGGCCACCAAGCACGAGGCTGTCTTTCTCGACATTGATACAGTGAGTGAACAGTTAGTCAAAGCTGGGCTAGCGGGCAGCGGCATGGACCCGGACGACAGGGATTCACCCAGGTTCAAGGCCCTCTATCGTCAGGCCATCCACGACACCCTATTCAACATCGCCGCGCAAAACCTGCCGCACCAAAGTTGCATCATAGTGGCACCGTTCACCCAAGAACGGCGCGATCCATTGTTTCTGACTGCGTGTGAAGCCCGCCTAGGCACGGCGGTTCATGTGTATTACTTGACCTGCGCTGAGGACACGCGAAAACAGCGCATCGTCGCGCGAAATAACCCGCGGGACGCCGGGAAGTTAGCGGATTGGAGCAGTTACAGCGCGCATGGCCGGGACGGCGGGCCACCGCCGTTTCCTCACATTTTGGTGCAAACCGACTGAACGTCGCCACGCCAGCGCCCCTCAGCGCTGTCAGACGCCGCGAAAAAATGCGCGCGCTCGTTCGATTTCATCGAGCACACGTTCTTTGGCTGGACCACCGATCACTTTGCGACGCTCCACGGCCGCACGCGGATCCAGCGCCTGGCGCGCCTCCGGTTTCCCCAAACTGGGATGCGCTTGCCTGAGTAACTGTTCGTCCAAGCCATCCAGTTGAACCTGGCGGGCCTCAGCCTCACGCACCAGGCCGCCGACGATGTGATGTGCTTCACGAAACGGCACCCCTTCCAAGACAAGGAAGTCAGCCAAGTCGGTGGCGCAAATGTTGCCCTGCGCAAGCGCGCCCTCCAATCTCTCGCGCACGAAGGTGGCCGTCGCAATGGCACCACACAGCGCGCGCAGTGATTGCGTGGCGTCCCGCACGGCGTGAAATAGCGGCTCCTTGTCTTCTTGCAACTCGCGGCCGTAACCAAAGCACAGCGACTTTTCCAGCGTGTAGAGCGCGGTTACGTGGCCAATCAGCCGCGCCGATTTGCCGCGGATGAGCTCGGCGACATCGGGGTTTTTCTTTTGAGGCATCATGCTGGAGCTGGTCGAAAAACCATCTGACAGACGCACGAACCCAAATTCCGTCGTGCTCCAGATCACGATCTCCTCTGAAATTCGGCTCAAATGCACGCCCAGGATGGCCAACCCAGACACCACTTCCATCAAAAAGTCTCGACTCGCCGTGGCGTCCAACGAGTTGCGCATCACCTTTTCAAACCCCAGATCCAGCGCGACCCCTTCTCGATCGAGGGGATAGCCACTGCCAGCAACCGCGCCCGCACCAAGTGGAGACTCATTGACGCGATTGAGGGCATCGCCAAGCCGCTCATGATCGCGACGCAGAATCTCATACCAAGCCATCAAATGGTGGGAGAGCCTGCTGGGCTGCGCACGCTGCAAGTGCGTGTAGCTAGGCATGAGCACGTCGATCTCAACCGCAGCTTTGTCGACAATAGCTGTACACAGCTGCACCAGCGCTGCGCGAATGTTGATCACCGCGTCCCGACAGTAGAGCCGCAAGTCGGTCGCCACCTGATCATTGCGCGAGCGCGCGGTGTGCAGCTTGCCCCCCACCGGGCCTACCAACTCAGTGAGGCGGGCCTCAATGTTCATATGCACGTCTTCACGCGCCTCATCCCAGACAAACTGCCCAGACTCGATCTCTTGAGCGACCCGCTGCAGGCCGTCGACCAGGATGGTTGCCTCTTGGGTGGTGATCACTCCCGCACGCGCAAGACCGCGGGCGTGCGCCTGAGAACCGACAATGTCGACTCTCCACAGAGCTGAGTCCACACCAACGCTGGTGTTGAGTTGTTGCATGGCTTCATCCACTGAATCAGGAAGTCTACCGCCGCGAGCTACTGTCATGGCCGTGGCCATAGAATGCGGGGCAGCGCCGAGCAAGCTTGTTGGGGGGCGGCGGCGCCCCACGACGCCGGAAGTGAATTCCGGCCCCGTCCCCCACTGCCGCCGGCTGCAGTTCATTCCAGCTGCAGCCCGGCGCTCGCGTAACGCGGACGCAGCGTCGGGGGGCTTGTCGCCCAAGGACGTAGCGGGCTTGGCTCTACTAGTCTCGTGTCAGAAGCTGCTGGATGGCCGGTGAGTGCAGGGCGGCCCTGCGCGCAAGGAAGCGCCGAAAGTCGCGCACTGGCGTCTGGCCTTCTGGAACACGCAAAGAAAAATCGGTGAGACGCGTGGTGGCAAAACGCAAGCACACGATCTCCCCCTCCAACACCAGGGCTCCACGCTCACTTTGACTGAGCGGTCGCAGCGACGTGTACCCCTCGAGCAGGGCGCGCACCAATTCCGCTTCGAGCTCGCTGCCGTAGCACCACGCCAAAATGGTCACCATGAGATCATAGACATACGTGCCCAGCGACGCGCTCTCGAAGTCCAATAGCCCCGTGACTTGGTCGCCATGCAGAAGCGCATTGTCGCGGAACAAGTCGCCGTGAATGAGCCCAGTGGGCAAGTTCAAATCACGTTGGTTTTCAAGGCGATCGCATTCAATCTGAAGCGCCTGTGCAGCCGGCACGAGCGAAGGCCGACCTGACGCGATCACCGCGTCGAGGCGTTGCCTGATTTGTGCAAAGCCAAAACGGCTGGGCATGAGCGTAAGGCCTCCGAGCGGCGCCAAGTGCACCTGCGAAAGCGCACGGCCCAGCGAGTGACAACGCGCGGCATTGACCTGTTTCTGGCACGGCACTTCGCCGTGGAGGCGCTCATAAATGCCGAAGGGTTTGCCCTCATACTCACAGTACAGACGCCCCGAACGCGTGGGTACGGGCCGCGCCACGGGGATGGCAGCTTGACTGAGTGCCTGATTGAGTCGCAACTCGAACTCTGCCCCTGCTGCTGCTTGTTCTTCGTAAATGCGAGCAAATAACCGTCGCTTTACCCCGTCCTTAGTGCGGACCTCGAGAAAAAAGTTGGAGTTGACGCTCCCGGCAGCCAAGGGCTCCAGTTGGAGCAATGTGAAGTCGTACGCCGACAGCAGGTCACACGCCGCGTCGAAAGGAAGCTGGGTCAGGAGCGCCATGAGGCGGTCGAGGCTAGATCAGACGCCGGAAATCGGAAGCCGGCCCGCGACCTTTTGAATGTATTCAGCGGACGTTTGGCTGAGTCCTTGGGGGTAAGCAAGTCCCTCGGGGGACGCTTTGAACAAAGCCGCAAAAAACACCGACGCCGCCAAGTACGACCCCTTGAGGCTGGGGTGGGTGCCATCAGGATTGTAGAGTTCCTTGAAAGCAAAAGGCTTGCGCTTGTCGCGGTAGATATTGGCCCATGCCCCGCCCACGTCTGCCAGGTTTCCACCCGTCTGATCGCGATACAAGGTGTACCCACGGTACACCGCATCGGTGTGACCCTGAAAGGTACACACCTCTGGCGAGGTTGCGCAAAATTTCTTATCACCGTCGCGGCGTCCCCACGTGACGTAGTAGTACACCGCAGTATCGGGGTTGTTCTCGGAGATCGTGTTGACCAGGCTCAGCACGCTGGGCAGCGTCTGTTCCTTCACCACCGCCAGCGGTTGGCTGGGAAGCTGACTGTAGTTCTGCAGCACCACCGCGTCCCATGCGCGGGCCCCGATGGCGCTCAACGTCTTGCCCGACACCGCATGCTGCTGCAATTTGGCGCCGCCCGGGGCAACGTATTCAGCGTGCAGGACGCACCCTGCCGACTCCGCCATCGCCTCGAGCAGACGCGGCATCTCGTAGAAATGCGTGTAGCTGTTGCCAATGAACAGAACGTCCAACGGCGCTCGGCTATCGCAGAGCTGCGGTGCGGACTGTCCACCCACCATCAGTGGTAAGCCAGCCGAACCCGCCCCTCCCAGACCAGCATTGTCATTGCCATCGAGAGCGGAGTTTCCTTGATAGCCCCCTTCATCCATGGAGACGAAGGACGACGCTGCCGCGTTTCGTCCCTCGGCATGAGCTGTGGACCACTGAAAGCCATACGGGAGACCGAGCAGCACGGCAGCTTGAACGATGCGCAGGACCGACCGGCAGGCGGCGTGCGCCCACCCACGGCGCGCCGAGCCCTGATCCGCGTTGGACGACTGGGTGCGGAGAGCGCTGCTGTGGTTCAATGAGTCGGGGGGAAATTGGCTCACGCTAGCCGCCAAGTTAGCACTGCGGCAGGCAAGGTCCATAGCGGCGCGCCAGAAGCGCTCAGATGGGTGAGGGGAGAGCACACAAACTGGGACAGTTTGTGCTGAGTTCTTGTGGGCCAAGCAGCTACGTCACGCCACGAAAACCTAGAAAACGGCTGCTTGGCTTGCCGGTTGGCCTGACAACACCTAGACGGCGCATGCGTGAGCGACCATTATGGAAATTTTTGGTGAAACCTCTGGGCTCTCCCCTTCGGCCATGAAGGCCCTGGAGCGCATCTATCGTCGGCGCGTGCCGCTGGACACCATCACAACGCCTGAGTTGGCACGCAGTCTGGCGGACGCCTCCCGCGAAAGCGGTCGCCAGGTGGGCGCGTTGGTCCACCGCTCCGGCGTCGTTGACTACGTGATGGTGGGGAGTCCCAGCGGGATCATGCTCCCGGAGATCGGACGGCTACGCGCGGCTAAGGGTCGTTTTCGCGCCCTGCGCCTCATTCACACTCATCTATTCAACGAGCCACTCAATCAAGACGACTTCACCGATCTCACGCGGCTGCGTCTGGACATGGTCGCAGCGATCTTGCTCACCCCCGAGGGTGAACCCCGGGCGATGACCTGGGCGTACAACATTCCCAAGCCCGAAAACGCAGTGCCGGGTACGCGCGGCTACGAGGTAGTCGATCCTGTCCCGTGGGGGCGCCCCCAACCCAACTTTGGCGAGCTGATTGAGGCGCTCGAGTCTGAATTCACGCGCATCGAAAAGAATCGTCCCCTCGACGCAAAAGATGGTCGAGCCATGCTCATTCATGTGGGCGAGAAGCGCCCCGGCGCAGCGCGGCTCGCGCAGGTGCGCATGAAGGAACTCGGCGCTCTCGCCGTAACAGCAGGTGTGCAGGTGGTCGACTCAGTCATTCAGCTGCGCGATCAAATCGACCCCAAGTATGTGCTGGGCAAAGGCAAGCTGGAGTCGGTGTTGATCAAAGCCATCGATTTGGATGTAGAAACGCTGATTTTTGACCAAAATCTCACACCGACGCAAGCCAGCACCATCGCCGGTCGCACTGATCTGCGCGTGCTCGACCGTACCCAGCTGATCTTGGACATTTTCGCCCAGCGCGCTGAGAGCAAAGACGGCAAGCTGCAGGTTGAACTGGCTCAACTCAAATACACGCTGCCACGCCTGGGCCAAAAGGATGACAGCCTGAGTCGCTTGACGGGTGGGATCGGTGGTCGTGGCCCGGGTGAGACCAAGCTCGAGATCGGCCGACGTCGCGCCCGTGAACGGCTGGAGCGCTTGGAAAAGCAGCTCAAGGACCAGGCCAAGCAACGCGCAGAGCGGCGGCGGCGTCGTCAGAGCGACGATGTGCCTGTGATTGCTATCATCGGCTACACCAATGCGGGTAAGAGCACCCTACTCAACGCGCTGACCAATGCCGGCGTCGTTGCCGAAAATAAGCTATTCGCGACGTTGGACACGCGCTCGCGCCGCCTGTCGCTCCCCCAGGGTAACACCGTCATCGTCAGCGACACGGTAGGATTCATTCGCGACATGCCCAAGGATCTGTTCGCTGCATTTCGCGCGACTTTCGAGGAAGCGCGCGACGCGAATCTGCTGTTGGAACTGGTGGATGCCTCCGATGAAGAAGAACGCACCCATAAGCAAGAGACCGAAAAGCTCATCCGCGAGTTGGACCTGGACGACGTGCCCAAAATACGGGTCTACAACAAGGCTGATCGCATCGACCCCTCCCTGGCCGAAGCGCTAGGACAAGAGCCCAACACGCTCGTGGTGTCAGCCTTGGATCACAATAGCCTGCGTGTGCTCATCGACGCGATCGAGAGCCGTTTTCGTCCGCCTGTGTCAGCCTGAGCCAACCTCAGTGAAG
>JACZCW010113598.1_pt1 | contig 40536 bp, 34 predicted proteins | sample 8641861 | NCBI WGS metagenome assembly JACZCW01 (sample SAMN15324607, study PRJNA640507) | soil metagenome | isolation source: intercropping sugarcane | place: China: Luxin town, Laibin City, Guangxi Province | collected 2019-07-25 | depth 10cm m | reverse complement strand
GTGGGGCAGGAGGGGCGAGGGGACTGTGGGAGGGGCGTGAAAGCTACTGTGTGTAGACCGCGACGCAGGTCCGGAGGGGGGCTCAGCTGAGCCGGTGATGTGATCAAAGGAGGCCATCGCCTGGTCGACGTCGCCAGGGTTGAAAAACTCTGCGGAGTTGGTGCGGCGGGGCTCAGCCTGGGACGGTTGCTCGCCGGGCGAACGCGATTGAAACTTGAGCACTTCGGTCTCTGCTGCGCCGAAAGCGACCGTGACATCCGTGAAGGTGGGAAGCGGGGGGCGCGCCGCAGCGACAGGAAACCCAGCCCGCCGCTCGAGCTCGTTGAACTGCGAGGGAGGTAGCCATTGCGACTTACCAGGAGCGCAGATCAACGTGCCCTCGGGAAGCCGCTGTTGTCGTCGCAGTGTCGCGGCTTCATCCAGTGACATCTCGAGACGCTGACCCGTGGGCAGCTCTACACGCCAGCGCGGCGCAATATCGCGGACAACCGGGGCCGACGGTTCCTTGCTGGGTGCCGCGTGATGGGGCTGGCTACCGTGGTGGGGCTGGCTGCTGGGCGGACTGGAGGGCGGTACGTGGCTGGGCGCGGAGCGACCCTGTTCCAGGTGGGTGCCATCGATGATGATGGCTGAGCCACATTTCTTGCACTTCATTCGTGCCCGCCGCCCAGAGACTTTCACGTCTGGGACGTTGAACCTGGCGGAACAAATAGAACAATTGACTATCATGAGGGCAAGCAACCGCGCGCGGTGACTCTGGGCACTACGCTTAACATGCCCGACCGGCCGATACTATACCCAGAGTGGAAACTGGTGGAGGCGGAAGGGCCGGAGCCTTCAGCTCACCCTAGTCCAGAATCGAACCAGACTTGCCTCTTCGCCGTGGGCTTCGACGATCACCTTGGTGACGTCTTGCAGGCGCGCGCCCGGGATCCGAGGCAAGAGGCGCTTGGTCAAAAGGAGCTGGCGCATGACATCCGACTTGAGGCGATCGGCGCGGGCACGGATGATGAAGGTGTGCTGCTGTTCGATGGACAAACTTACGATTGCGGTCACATCTTCAGGAGAGTTTTCATCGCCTTCAAAGCAGTCCACGACGATCTCTTCGTGGACCTCTATCTCGGGGCCGAGTGCGTGCAGGGCGCGTTGGCTGGGCGCGTGGGTCGCCTGCCCCGTTGGGTGAACCGACACCGTCACCTCAGGGGCGTCGTCCAAGGCCCTCGCGATGCGAGGGCTCAGCGCTCCAGGGGCATTTGAAATGCGATCACCGTACATTTGCGTGGATGCGCGTGGGCGGTGAGCCTCAGGTCCTTCGGCCCAAGCACCCGCGATAGCGGCCAGCGTCTCGCGTCCTGCGACCTCCTCACGAAAGGTCAAGTGCGGAGCTTGGGCGGGCTTGGAGTCAGAATTGGCCACGGGGACAGTGTTACACAATCCAGCGCGCGCCACCAAAGCGTCCGCGTAGCCCTGGCAATGCTGGTGTCCGCGTGCGCCGCGACTATCTGTCCGAGAGTTGAGGCGCCCGTGGGCAAGAGGGGCAGTGTGTGTGACGAGTCTGGCTGACACCTACCTCATGCGCTGAAGCGCGGGTCAGCCTGGTTGCCTTTGGGCAGGGTGGTCGTACCCATCAATCGCTTGTCAATCGCGCGGGCAGCTTTGCGCCCGTCGGCGATCCCCCAAACCACTAACGATTGACCACGTTGGCAGTCGCCCGCCGCAAACACGCCAGGCACGGAGGTGGCAAATGTCTCAGGGTCCACTTTGACGTTGCCCCGCGCATCCAACATAACCCCCAGTTGCTCGATGATGCCGGGCTTTTCTGGGTGCACGAAGCCCATGGCCAACAAGACCAAGTCCGCCTCCAACTCAAACTCCGTACCCGGCACGTTGACCAATTGACCTGCCTCGAACTTGACCTCGGCGCAGCGTAGCGATTTTACCTGGCCGTTTTGGCCGATAAATTCCAAGGTACCAACCGCAAATTTACGCTCGACGCCTTCCTCATGTGAGCTGGAGGTGCGCAGCATGAGCGGCCAGCGCGGCCACGGTGTCGATTCAGCCCGTTCCCCGGGGGGCATGGGCATGATTTCAAAGTTGGCGACGCTGAGCGCGCCCTGGCGATTGGACGTGCCGATGCAGTCACTGCCCGTATCACCACCACCGATGACCACGACCTTCTTGCCGCCGGCCAGAATGGCCACATCATCTGGAACTGTGTCACCGGCAACGCGACGGTTTTGTTGGGTGAGGAAGTCCATCGCAAAATGGATGCCTTTGAGTTCGCGCCCCTTGAGCGGCAGGTCGCGCGGCACGCGCGAGCCAATCGCCAGGCAGATGGCATCGAATTCGCTGCGCAGCTGCTCTGCGGTGATGTCCACCCCCACGTCGACGCCGGTGCGAAACGTCACGCCTTCGCCCTGCATCTGCTCGACACGTCGAGCGATGAGGTCCTTCTCCATTTTGAAGTCCGGGATGCCGTACATCAACAGGCCGCCGATGCGATCGTCGCGCTCGAATACGGTTACCCAGTGGCCAGCCCGTGCCAGCTGTTGGGCTGCGGCCAATCCAGCCGGACCTGAACCAATCACCGCGACGCGCTTGCCCGTACGTTCTGTGGGGGGGCGCGGGACGATCCAGCCTTCTTGGATGGCGCGATCTGCGGTCGCGCGCTCGATCAGCTTGATGGCCACGGGGTCCGCGTTGATGCCCAGCACGCAGGCCGCCTCACACGGTGCCGGGCAGACGCGCCCCGTCACCTCGGGGAAGTTGTTGGTCGCATGGAGCGCGTCGATCGCTTCTTGCGCGTGACCTTGAAAATTATGATCGTTCCAATCGGGGATCAGATTCCCCAGCGGACAGCCCGTGTTGCAAAAGGGCACGCCGCAATCCATGCAGCGAGCCGATTGCTCTTTGAGCGTTTCCTGAATGACGGGCAGTTCGAACTCGCGGTAGTTCTTGACCCGTTCCTGGGGAGCGATCTTTTTGGGTTCTTTGCGGCCGTATTCCAAAAAGCCAGAGATTTTACCCATTGGTCTTTCCGTAAGTCTTCAAGTGGAGATTGGGGGGATGAGAAACGAGGGGGATAGGATGAGGAGTTAGTTAGCTGCCTCGCCCCCGAGGGGGTCGTTCTTTCGCAGCACGTGCAGGCTGTCGCGGCGCGCGTGGACCTCTTTTTGTCCTTTGGCGGCGAGGTCTGCCATGACACGACGGTATTCAGTGGGGACCACTTTGACGAACTTGCGCAAGGTGTTCTCCCAGTCGTTCAGTAGTCGACTGGCCTTGGCGCTGCCCGTGAGCCTGATGTGCTCTTCGAGCATCTCGGCTACGTAAGCGGCGTCTTCTGTGGAGAGCTCCTCGAGTTCCACCATACCCATGTTGCAGCGCGTCGTGAACTGGCCGTCCTCGTCGAGCACGAAGGCGTAGCCGCCGCTCATGCCGGCACCAAAATTGCGTCCTGTCAGGCCGATGCAGATCACACGTCCACCGGTCATGTACTCGCAACCATGGTCACCCAAGCCTTCGACGACCGCTGTTGCACCACTGTTGCGCACGGCAAACCGCTCACCCGCGCGACCGCAGAAGAACGCCGTGCCGCTGGTGGCACCGTACAGCGACGTGTTGCCGATGATGATGTTCTCCGAGGCATCGAAGGTAGCTCCATGACCTGGCCGCACACTGATGATGCCACCGGACATGCCCTTGCCGGTGTAGTCGTTGCCTTCTCCCACCAGATGCAAGCTGATGCCGCGGGTGATGAACGCACCAAAGCTTTGCCCGGCCGTGCCTGTGAAACGGAACTGAATGGTGTTGTCCGGCAAACCGTCCGCGCCAAAGCGGCGCGCCACTTCGCCGCCCAACATGGCGCCTGCCGTGCGATTGACCGAACGAATGGGCAACTCAAAACTGACTTGTTTGCGCTCAGTGAGTGCGGGTTGTGAGAGCCGGATCAATTCATTGTCCAGTGAGCCTTCGAGCCCATGATCTTGCTCTTGGCTCTTGTACACACCCACGCCGGGCCGCACGGGCGCAGGCGTGAGTAAACGGCTGAAATCCAAGCGATTGGCCTTCCAATGCACGTTCTTGCGCGGGGCGAGAAACTCAGAATGTCCGATCATCTCGTGGATGCTGCGGAAGCCAAGTTGAGCCATCCACTCACGCGCTTCTTCGGCGACGTAGAACATGAAGCGAATGACGTGTTCGGGCTTTCCCGCGAAGCGCGCGCGGAGCACTGGGTCCTGTGTGGCAATGCCCACCGGACAGGTGTTGAGGTGGCACTTGCGCATCATGATGCAGCCGGAAGCTACCAATGGCGCTGTAGCAAAGCCGAACTCTTCTGCACCCAAGAGCGCGGCGATGATGACATCACGGCCGGTGCGCATCTGTCCGTCTGTCTGCAAAACGACGCGACTGCGCAAATCGTTTTTGACCAAGGTGTGATGAGTCTCAGCCAGGCCCATTTCCCAGGGAATTCCAGCGTGTTTGATGGAAGTGAGCGGGGACGCACCCGTGCCGCCATCGTGCCCGGAGATGAGGATGACATCAGCGTGGGCCTTGGCGACACCTGCCGCGACTGTCCCCACGCCGGCCTCGGCCACCAGTTTGACGCTGATGCGCGCCCGTGGGTTCGCCATCTTGAGATCGAAGATGAGTTGAGCCAGATCTTCGATGGAGTAGATGTCGTGATGAGGCGGGGGTGAAATGAGGGTCACGCCCGGCGTGGAGTGACGCGTGCGGGCGATGATTTCATCCACCTTGTGCCCGGGGAGTTGTCCACCTTCGCCCGGCTTTGCGCCCTGGGCGACCTTGATCTGCAGCTCGTCTGCGTTGACCAAGTAGTGGGTCGTCACGCCAAACCGGCCCGAGGCCACCTGCTTGATAGAGCTGCGCCGCAGATCGCCATTTTCATCCTTGATGTAGCGGCGCGCTTCTTCACCGCCTTCGCCCGTGTTGCTGCGACCACCAATGCGGTTCATGGCGATGGCGAGGTTTTCATGGGCCTCGGCGCTGATGGAGCCGTAGCTCATGGCGCCGGTGGCAAAGCGTTTGACGATTTCAGTTGCTGGTTCCACCTCTTCGATGGGCACAGGGCTGCGCGCGCTGGAAAATTGCCACAATGAGCGCAAGGTGATGGGACCATCCGGTTGCTCGTTGATGAGGCGCGCGTACTCCTTGTACGAGGAGACGCTGTCCCTGCGCACCGCGTCCTGGATGGTGGCGATGACGCTGGGGCTCCACAGGTGACGCTCCCCTTGGGAGCGGAAGTGATAGTCGCCACCCACCGGCAGGTGCGGCTTGTCAGCGACCGCGCGCGGGTAAGCGTACTCGTGTCGCAGCCGGCACTCCTCGGCGATCACGTCGAGGTCGATGCCCGCGATGCGGCTGGACGTCCCGCTGAAGTAGCGCGAGATGAGATCCTCCGAGAGCCCGATGGCCTCGAAGATGCGTGCACCGTGATAGCTTTGTACGGTACTGATACCCATCTTGCTCATCACCTTGAGCAGCCCTTTGTTGATGGCCTTAATGAAGGCCTTCTGGGCTTTGTAGGTGTCGTCCACGCCCTCGTAGCTGCCTGACTCGACCATCGCTTCAATGGTTTCCAGCGCCAGGTAGGGGTTGACCGCACCTGCGCCGTAGCCGGTGAGCAAGCAAAAATGATGCACTTCACGCGCTTCGCCTGTCTCAATCACCAAGCCCACCTTCATGCGGCTGCCGTTGCGCATGAGATGGTTGTGCACCGCTGCCGTGCCGAGGAGCGACGGGATGGGCATGAACTCGGCGTTGGCGCCGCGGTCACTGAGGATGAGCATGCTGTGACCGTTGAGCACGGCATGTGATGCTTGACGACACACCTCATCCAGCGCTTGTTTTAAGCCATGGGTGCCATCTTTGATGCGGTACAGCATCTTGATGGTCGGAGGCATGCGCTGCTGAGAAAAGTGGCCATAGCGGAGCTTGGCCAATTGTTCATTGGTCAGGATAGGCGACTCTAGCTCGAGCTGTTGAGCATGGTCGGGTAGCTCAAAGAGTACGTTGCCCTCACCACCGACGTAGGTGCGCAGGCTCATCACCATTTGTTCACGAATGGGATCGATGGCTGGGTTGGTGACCTGGGCAAAGTGCTGTTTGAAATAGTTGAACAGCAGCTGTGGCTTGTCGCTCAGGATGGCCAGCGGCGTGTCCGTGCCCATGGATCCCACCGCGTCTTCACTGGTCTTGAGCATGGGGGCCATCAAGAACCGCACGGTCTCTTGCGTGTAGCCAAACATCTGTTGACGTTTGAGCAGCGGCTCCGCTTCTTTGTCGGCCGGCGCCGAGGGCGGGGGCATTTCATCGAGCGATATGCGGTTCTTCTCGATCCATTTGCGGTAGGGCTTTTGCGTACAAATGCGCTGTTTGATCTCTTCGTCGTGGATGATGCGACCTTCGTCTAGGTCCACCAAGAACATCTTGCCCGGCTCCAAACGTCCATGGCTTTGCACGTTGGCGGGGTCGATGGGCAGCACTCCCACCTCGGATCCAAGCACGATCATGCCGTCTTTGGTGACGGTGTAGCGTGCCGGCCGAAGCCCGTTGCGATCCAACATGCCACCTACCTGTCGACCGTTGGTGAACGCCAGCGCGGCCGGTCCGTCCCACGGTTCCATCAGGCAGGCGTGGTATTCGTAAAACGCGCGCTTGTGCTCGGGCATGTTGTCATCATTTTGCCATGCCTCTGGCACTAACATCATCATCACGTGCGGTAGCGAGCGCCCCGCTTGAACTAGTAGCTCAGCGACGACGTCCAACGCGCCTGAATCGCTCATGCCTGGGGCGATGGTGGGCAGGATGTGCTTGAAATCTTCCCCAAATACCTCACCGGAGAACAGCTGCTCGCGCGCTGACATCCAATCTTGGTTGCCGCGTACGGTGTTGATTTCACCATTGTGGCACAAGACGCGAAAGGGCTGCGCCAACTCCCAAGTGGGAAAGGTGTTGGTCGAGAAACGCTGATGCACCATGGCTAGCGCAGATACAAAGTTCTCATCGGTGAGATCCTTGTAGAATTTGGTGAGCTGCGCCGGCAGCAACAAGCCCTTGTAGACGATGGTCGCGGCCGACAAGCTGGGAATGTAGAACTTGCTTTTTTCGGCCAAATGGCTCTCGCGCACGGTACGTTCGGCCCATTTGCGCATCACAAATAGCTTGCGCTCGAAGACCCAATCTTCCTCGCAGGTCGAACCCACGAAGACCTGGGACACGAAGGGTGCCGATTCTTGCGCAACGGGTCCCGGAGCGGTGGGGTCAACGGGCACGTCGCGCCAACCCAAGAGCCGCTGTCCCGTGCCTAAGATCTTGTCTTCCAAGATCTGTCGGCAACGTTCACGCTCCGAGGGCGATTGGGGCAAAAACACCAACCCAGCGCCATATTTGCCCTTTTCTGGCAATTGAATGCCGAGCTTCGCGCACTCGATACGGAAAAATTGATCGGGGATCTGGGTGAGAATGCCAGCGCCGTCACCCGTCAAAGGGTCACAACCCGACGCACCACGGTGCTCCAAATTCAGAAGGATGTTGACCCCCTGACGCACGATCTCATGGGTGGGCCTACCATTGATGTTTGCCACCATGCCGATGCCGCAGGCGTCGTGTTCGTAGGCTGGATCGTAAAGACCTTCTTTGGGAGGTAGGCTCATCGGGCGGGATTCCTGAATTTGGGGTTGCGCTGGGGCAGGGGGGAGCGGGTGGGGGGTACGCGATGGTGACTCGTGATTTGTTTCAGGCGCTAGAATTCTGGCGCGTCAGGCGCGCCGTCGGCACCCTTTGCTGCGATATTTTGCGCGACAAGGGTCCGAGACGAGAAGCGGGTGGTGGGCGATTAACCGGAGCGACGTTGGGTGAACAACAAGCGATGTGTATTGATTGAATTGAAAACCATCGGAGTTGCTGGACTGCGGTGATGCTTCCGCCCGGTGGGCTCCCAGATTGGGCCACGAAAGCTTACATTGTGCAAGAGGAAGCGCTAGTCGTGGCGCGATTCGTCGGCCTCCAAATGAGGTAGCTCGGTCAAGTCGCACGTCCCCTGAAACTTCACGCCGCGATCCAGGTGAATTTCCGGGGCACGCAGGTCGCCGGACACCTGTGCGGGGACGTAAAGTTCAATTCCGTCAGCAGCGGAGATGTCAGCCCGCACGCTGCCGCCCAGGATGACCACGCGATGTGCCCGCAGCTCGCCCTGCACGCGCGCTCCGTCACCCACCACCAGCAGTTGGCCGCCAAGTGCCTGGCCCGAAAATTCGCCGTCGATGCGCACGCGTCCCGAAAACGACAACGTTCCATGGAACGAGGTCCCCGGGCCCAAGATGGCGCTGAGCTCGCTGTCGTAGCTGGACTTGCGCGACCGCTCCGGCTTGGGCAAAGCTGTCGGGGCTGGTCCGGTGGAGTCCGTGCCCAGGGCGGCCCCGGCTTGGTCCGAGGCGAGCAGAGGCGACTGATCACGGCCTTCAGCACCAACAGCGGGCTGGGTCCAGGCCAATTGTTGGGTGGCAGCGTGGTCGGCTTGACCCCAAGGTGTGGAGACTTTTTTGTCCAACAGGGTTTCCTTTGCGAAAACATCGCGCGGTGGCGCCGGGTTAGGTACCATAGTCAAACGAGGGGTCGATGCACGAAGTTCAATCTGGCGGGACATTGAGGAGATTTTCATGACGAGCGAGGCGGGAGAATCCGCTCGTGAAGTGCCGCCCCGGGTCTTGGTCGTCGATGATGAACCCGAGATGCGACGGACACTCGGTCGGCTGCTGACCACGCAGGGCATGAGCGTCATCACCGCCGTTTCGGCCCAAGAAGGTTTGGAATTGCTCGAGCGCGAGCCCATCGATGTGGCCTTGGTCGACCTGCAAATGCCGGGCATGACCGGGATGGAAATGTTGCGCCACATCACGGACAAATCCGTGCACGTGGACGTAGTCATTATGACAGCGCACGGCGACGTGGACGTGGCGGTTCAAGCCATGCACGCTGGCGCCTACCACTTTCTGACAAAACCCTTTCGATCCTCGGACGAAGTTGCCTTGACCATTCACAAGGCGGTGGAGCATCGCCGGCTCCGTGATCGAAATCTAGCGTTGGAGCGCAGACTGCAGCGCACAGAAAAGTTTGGCGATCTCATCGGCAGCTCACGGCGCATGCACGAGGTCTACGAACGAGCGACGGGTGTGGCTGGGACGCTATCCACGGTGCTCATCGTGGGCGAAAGCGGCACCGGTAAGGAGCTGACCGCGCGCGCCATCCACGCGCGCTCCCAACGCGCAAACAGTCGTTTTGTCGCGGTCAACTGCAGCGCCATCCCCGAGAACTTGATAGAAAGTGAGCTCTTCGGGCACGTGCGCGGTGCGTTCACGGGGGCCACCACGACGCGCCAAGGTTTGTTCGAAAACGCCGACGGCGGCACGCTGTTCTTGGATGAAATCGGCGATCTCCCTCCCTTGGCTCAGGTCAAGGTATTGCGCGCTCTGCAGGAGGGAGAAGTGCGCCGCGTGGGCTCGGATGAAACGCGCACTGTGGATGTGCGGGTGATCGCTGCCACCAACGTCGATCTGCGCGATCGCATCAACGACGGGCGCTTTCGCCAAGACCTCTTCTATCGACTTTCAGTGGTGGAGATCACGCTGCCAGCGCTGCGCGAACGGGCCGAGGACATCCCGCTCTTAGCGTACCATTTTCTGCAAAAACACGCTGAAGTTTCGCGGTCCGATGTGCGGCGCATCAGTCCGGAAGCGCTCGCCGTTTTGCAGTCGCGCGCCTGGCCAGGCAACGTCCGTGAATTGGAGAATGCCATCCAACACGCCATTGTCTTCTGTCGTGGCCCCACCATTCAACCTGCGGATTTGCCGGCCTCAGCCAGCAACGACAGCGTCCTCCCTCGGAGTGTCGCTATTTCGTCCATGCTCGCCGATCTCCCGTATCGTTTGGCTAAGGAGCGTGCGCTCGAGGACTTTGAACGCGCTTACTTCACCACTCTGCTCAATCGGACCAGTGGAAACGTATCAGAGGCGGCTCGCCAGGCGGGGCTCGATCGTTCGAATTTCCGCCGCGCTTTGCGTCGAGCGAAGGTGCGCTCGTCTGGCCAAGGAACGGACGACGATCCCCCTTCCCGAGCTATGGACTCAGGACCGCGACCCATCGCGCGCGCCTCCAATCGGCCAGGTCTCGATGAGGGAGGGGACGGAATCGCTCATGCGCATCCGAGCGCACTTGGTCGCGCCAGCGAGCCCACACCAGCGAGCACGGTAGCGGTTTCAGCACCGGGTTTGGCTCCAGCATCGGCCTCGGTCTCCGGTGGAGTGGGACGTTGAGTCGGTTTGGCCTCGATTCTGGTGAATCGAGGTACTAGGGTGGGCGCCGCCCTATGGGAGCCGCCGCGGCACGTCTTTTGGTTCAGGATCAGCGTACGACTCGCTTGGGATGGCTATCTGGGCTCATGCCGCTGCGGCCCGACGCGAGGAGGCGTCTTGGGCGTTGGTGGAGCGTGGCTTTGGTATCGGCCGCGCTTCTGTCGTCTGGCAGCGTGCTTGCTGAGGCACGCAAGCGCGTCCACCTGAGCAAGGCGGAGCCCAAGCCGCACACGAAGCCTCGCGTGTACACCCTCCAAGAGCTGCTGCTCCTGGCGGAGACCAACTATCCCAAGGTGCGGGAGGCGCGTGCTCGCTTGGCTTTCAAGAAAGCCCAGCTGTGGGAAGCACGCACGGCCCCGTTCAGTGAGTTCAAGTTCGAGGGCGGCGTGGGCGTCGCGCCGACACTGAGTGGCAACCCGGTCTACAGTCCCAGCACCGATGTTGCCCTCACCAAGAATCTGGCGTTGGCGTGGCAATTCAGCATCGAAGGCGTAGTCCCGCTGTGGACCTTTGGTAAAATCACGAGTCTTTGGGACGCGGCTGAAGCCAACCAAGAGCTGGGGCGCCACGAGATCGACAAAGAGAAGAACACCATCCGTATGGATGTGCGGCGCGCCTACTACGGCGTTCTTTTGGCGCGAGATTCAAAAATCTTGCTCAAACGCGCGACGAAGAACCTCGATGAATACATCGCCAAGATGGAGCAAGAGGTGGAGGCGGGCGAGGGCGACGAGATCGAACTGCTCAAGATCAAGATCCAACGCGCTGAGCTCACTGCTCGAGGGACGGACGCCGACAAAGGCGAGACGGCGGCCTTGGCCGGATTGCGATTTTACGCGGGTGCGGAAGGCCCCGTGGATGTGCCCGATGTTCCCCTGGAGGCCATCAATCATTCCTTGGGGCCCGTGGTCAATTACCTGGAGGCGGCGCGATTGCACCGTCCCGAGATCAACATGGCGCGCGCCGGTGTGACTGCGCGTCGTGCCCAGGTGGAGCTGGCCAAGGCCAAGTTGTATCCGGATCTCGGCCTCGGTTTCCAGGGTGGGCTGGTACGCGCAGCTGAAATCACCGATCAACGCAACCCTTTCACCCGCGATCAAGGCAACCGCGCGTACTACGGCATGGGCTTTGTTTTGCGCTGGAAGCTCGACTTTTTGCCACAATCGGCTCGTTTGGCGCAGGCGCGCGCCCAGCTCGAAGAGGTGCGCGCCACCGAACGCTTTGCTTTGGGCGGCATCGCCGCCGAAGTAGAGGCCAGCTACGCGGAGGCGAGTGCCGCCCGGGTGCGTTTGAACGCGTGGACCGAAGCGACCAACTACGCCAAGCGTTGGCTCATCAAGGTGCAACAGGGAATGGATCTGGGACTGAGCGAACAACAGGACTTGGTAGAGCCCAGCAAGACGTACGCGTTGAAGAAGGCCAGCGAGATGGAGGCACTCTACGACTTCAACATCGCCCTCGCCAAGCTCGCCCAGGCTACTGGTTGGGAAGACATGCTCAACTGAGCCTCGCGGACGGGCGCTTTAAGCGCTCTCGCCGTGAGAACGTTACCCGCGACAGCTGAGCGCTTGCGCGGGATGGTCCTACTGGCGCTCAACTGGCCGCGTCGTTAGCTTCTTCTTCGTCGAGCATTTTCTCAATGCTCACCATCGCGTTGCGCATCGAGTCGTTGACCATCTGCACGATGGTGGGCAGTGATCCACGCAGCGCGTCGTAGTAACGCTGACGTTCGGTCGAATGAATGATGACCGGCGGTAGCTTGGCGCGAATGAGCAAAATGTTCATGAGCAGTCGCGCTACTTTTCCGCTGTCCTCCGGGAAGGGAAACGTGCGAAGCAAGTCATAATGCAGGCGTGCCGCGACGCGTACTGGATCCTTGAGCTTGGGCGGCTCGGGGCCATGTAGCCATTCAAAGGCCTGACGGATGCGCACCGCGATCTTATCGGGCGCCGCATAGTCATGAAAGTACAAGCGATGCTGCGGGATTTCTTTGCGGTACTTGACCGACTTGAGGTCGCCTTCTTCTGGATGCAAGAGCAAGTAGAGCCGCTTCATGATCTCGGCGCTCAGAGGTGAGTCCTCTTGGCCCAGCTCACGCGCCCACTCGATGGCCGCCTTGTGCCGGCGGATCTCCACGCACACCGGCTGCAAACTGGAGTCGGGTACGATCACGATGTTGGGGTCGACGGCCGTCTTCAACTCTTGATAGGTGAAGACCACGCCTTCGAGCGCGCTGTCGTGATGGATCCACGACATATCGAAGCCCTCTGCGTAGTCGCGCTGAAAACGCTCGGGCATGCGGGCGAGGCGGCGTTGGATTTTCACCCAGCGCTCATCGAGGGACGCGGGCGGGGGATCACGGGGCGGGGGTTGATTGCTGGGAGGCCGGGTGATGCTGCGTTGCTGAATCACCGCCACGGGTCGGGGCAAATTGAGCCCTTCGCGTCGTGTCCCGTCCTGGCTGGGGACCGCGTCAGGCCGGTACACGCGGGAGGACGTTCCTCGCGCGGTGCCAGCGATGCGCGCTGCCCGACGCTGCTGTTGAGCAACCCGACCTTCGAGCGCCCGACGAGCAGCTTCCTTTTCCGAGCGGACCCGCTCTCGCTCTGCGGCGCGCGCTTTCTTGTAGGCGTCGAGCTCCCGCTCCTTACGGATGCGTTCGCGTTCGGCCTCTTTTTCGAGACGGATGCGCTCCTTCTCGGCCTCTTTTTCAAGGCGAATGCGCTCCTTCTCGGCCTCTTTTTCGAGACGAATGCGCTCCTTCTCAGCTTCACGCTCCTGACGGATGCGCTCCTTCTCCGCGTTGGCCTGTTGGCGCTCCTGCGCCTTCTCATTCTGGATGCGGGTCTTCTCCGCCAACTTCTCCCGATGCTGGCGCTGCTTCTCAGCGATCTCGGCGGCCTTGCGCCCGGCTTTTTCTTTGGCAAGGCGGTTCTTCTCCGCCGCCTTTTCCTTCAATGCTTGGGACTTGGCGCGGGCCTTTTCTTTGGCCTCGGCTGCCTTTTCCTTGGCGAGGCGGGCTTTTTCGGCGGCCTTCTCTTTAGCTTGCCGGACTTTCTCGGCCTCTTTTTCCTTGGCGAGGCGGGCCTTTTCCTTGAGGGCGGCTGCCTTCTCTTTGGCGAGGCGGGCTTTTTCGGCGGCTTTTTGCTTGGCCAGCTGGGCTGCGCTCAGCTTTGCGGTGCTGGGCTTTTTGGCGCCCTTCTTCGCGGTGCTCGTCTTCTTGCTGGGTAGAGGCTTCGCGTGGCGCGCAGGCGCGGACTTCTTTTTGCTGGTCGTCGTGACCACGCGTTGAGACTTGACCGACTTCTTGGCGGTGGAGGGCTTGCTGACCGCCTTCTTCTTAGCGGTTGTCTTGCGAGCAGCTTGTGCGGAGCTGCCACGCCGGTCGGTCTTGGAGCCGGATTTCTTCACCGCCCGGTTCTTGGCCGCAGCGGCCCCGGACTTCTTATCCGCCTTGCCCTTGAGCGGCGCTTTTTTTGCGGTGGATTTGGTCTTTTTTTTGGAAGCCATTTGATTCCATCACCCGCGGCCGGTCCCGTCCAGCAGGGGTGCTTGAGAGGGCGCGCTCGCCCATCTGAGGCGACCCACGCATAAAGCGCCCTCACGCTAGTCGTTTGGTGACCAATTCGTCAACCAAATGTGCCTCCGCATCAGGCTGATATTAGTGGGGCATTTGGTCATCAGCTCAGCGCGTGCACGCATCAAAGCGGCCCGGCGCGAGGCGCTCGCATCGCTCAGGCGCGAAAATAATCGGGATAACGTTCGCTGTTCGTGAGCGTCTGGGAGCGTTTGGTGAGAACTTCATGACCATCTTCCGTCACGAGGATAGTGTGCTCGAATTGGGCGGAAAGGCTGCCATCAGCGGTGATCGCGGTCCATTCATCGTCGAGAATGCGGCAAGCGTAGGTGCCCACGTTGATCATTGGCTCGATGGTGAAGATCATCCCTGGCCTCATGCGGGGGCCGCGCCCACGTTGTCCTACATGTGACACCTGGGGTTCACAGTGGAAGGAGCGGCCGATGCCGTGTCCCACGAAATCGCGCACTACAGACAACCCCCGTGGCTCGGCGAAGGTCTGAATGGCCGCGCCGATGTCGCCAATGCGAGCGCCTGGCTTGACCTCGGCAATGCCCAAATCGAGCGCGCGGCGCGCGGTCTCGGTCACGTTTTTCGCGATTTCTGACGGCTCACCCACATAGAAGGTCGCGGACGTGTCTCCGTGAAATCCTTTGTACTTATGGGTCACGTCCACATTGATGATGTCCCCTTCTTTGAGCACGTAGCTCCCGGGGATGCCGTGGCAGACCACGTCATTGACGGACGTGCACACGCTCTTGGGATACCCCTTGTAATTGAGGGGGGCGGGGATGGCGCCGCGCCGTAGGGTGTCCTCATGGACAAACGTGTTGATTTCCTCCGTGGTGATGCCCGGGCGGATGAGCGCATCCACCAGCTCCAGGGTTTCGGCAGCCATTTTCCCCACCACTCGCATCGCGTCGATTTCTTGCGGGGTTTTGATTTCGATCGCGGAGCTTCTAAAGCGGAGCATGGTCGGTACCTTGGGGTGTTGCGGAAATTTTCGTGGCGCCGTCGGGCAAAATGGCCCCTGAGGTCACCTCAACGCGCGCGCCGGGGATGACGGCCTGCACCACTGGAACGATGATGTGTTCGGCCACCAGGCCGTTGCCTGGACACCCGGCGAACCTGCCCCGGAGGTGCAGGACGATGTGCTGGTCGGTGGCCAAGACCAGAAACAGCTCCCCTTGGTCCGATTCAATCATCGGTGCCAGGATGTTCTCCAATGTGGCTTTGAGTTCAGGCGAGGGCACTTTTTTCAATTCTCTCTAGCGAATTTGCCACGGTTTCCCTTGACCGACCATAGGCGCTTCCGTAATTTCCGCCTCCCTCCGCGGCCTTGTGCGTGACCTGGGGGCCGCCTGGCATCGGTTCCGGCGGTGCTGGCCATCTTTTTCGATGGTGCTAGGGTCCGCGCCCCCTGGAGATATCCCCGACAAGACCATTAGACAATCCTGATTCCAAAATACTTCTGCTGTTGCTGGCCCTCAGCTGTTGCCTCCATCAGGCACTCAATGAGCGGGACGTATCCACAATATCACCAGCTTCTCGGACCAGCCCTTAAGGCCTCTGCGATGGGATCAGGAAAAATCCAAAGATCACTCAAGAACGAATAACTATCATGGCTGTACATATCCGACTCGCTCGTCACGGTTCCAAGAAGCGTCCCTTTTATCGCGTTGTTGTTGCAGATCAGCGCAACTCGCGGGATGGCCGCTTTCTTGAGCACATCGGCTCCTTCGATCCCAACGTGGAGTCTGGCCTGTCTTTGGATCTGGCGCGCGTCAATCACTGGAAGAGCCAAGGCGCTCAGCCCTCCGATACCGTCGCACGTTTGATCAAGAACGCTGAGAAAGCTCAAGCATCGGGCTGATCACATGGCATTGAAAGATCTCATTGCCACGATCGCTGAGGCGTTGGTCGACGATCCAGATTCGGTCGAAGTGGACGAACTTGAGGACGATCGGGGCGTCATCGTGGAGTTGCGCGTTGCGCGCGACGACATCGGTAAGGTCATCGGTAAAGATGGTCGGACGGCGCAAAGCATTCGCTCGCTTCTGAATGCTGCGGCGGCGAAGCAAGGGTGCCGAGCCCATTTGGACATCCTGGATTGAGTCGACCAGAAGGTGTGGGCCCCATGGCTGGTGTAAAATCTGCTGAGAGGCACCGCGATGCATCTGGCGCCGCCGTGGAGCAGGAGCTCGGCCGCACTCACCTGGAGATCGGCGCGATTGCGCGGCCTCACGGTGTCCGCGGAGAGCTCAAGGTGCGACTGCACCATGAGGGCAGTGACGCGCTGTTTTCGGTGACGCACGTCACGCTCAAAGCCAAGGGGAAGGCTGCGCAGGGGTTCGCGGTCGAGTCGGTGCGCGGTAGCGCAAAAGGTCCCATCTTGGCCCTGCAGGGCATAGACACATGTGAGCTCGCGGAAGGGCTCAGGGGTTGCCTTTTGTGGGTAGAGCGGACGCAGCTTGAACCGTTAGAAGAAGGTGAGTACTACCTGGTGGACCTGGTGGGATGCCAAGTCGTACATTTGGGGCAAGTCATCGCCAAAGTCAGCGATGTCCGCCCCGATCCCAGCGTGGACACCATGGTCTTGCGCATGAAAGACGGGCGCACCGCCGAGGTACCCATCGTGGACGCTTGGGTGGGGGCAGTCGATTTGCAGGAAAAGACGGTTCAATTGTTGAGCCAAGATGGGGTCATTTTCGAGTGACCGCAGATGAGTCGGGTCAGGCGCCGGCGTCCAGCTGCCTCCATGTCGCGGTGATCACACTGTTTCCGGAGCTGTTCGAGCAATTTGAACGCGTCAGCTTTGTAGGTCGAGCGCGCACTGGGCAGTTGCTTGACCTCAAGCTGATACAGCTGCGCGATTTTGGCTTGGGCAAGCACCGCAGTGTCGACGATACGCCGTACGGTGGTGGTGCGGGCATGGTGATGCGGGTGGATTGCGTGGTTTCCGCCATCGAGGCTGCAGAACGAGCCCTTGGTGGGCGGGCGCACCGCATTTTGATGACCCCTCAAGGCGTGCCCCACACGGCCAGGGTGGCCAAACAACTCGCTCACCATGAGCGATTGGTATTGATTTGTGGGCGATATGAGGGCTTCGACGAGCGCGTGCGGTCTTTTGTCGATCAAGAGCTCTCGTTGGGCGATTTCGTGCTGACCGGCGGTGAAATTCCCGCCATGGCGGTCATAGAATCGACCATTCGCTTTGTACCTGGGGTCCTGGGGTGTGAGGAGTCCGTGGACGAAGAGTCGTTCAGTGACGCGCTGGAGGGAGGTCTAGAATACCCCCAATACACGCGTCCCGCCGAATTTCGCGGGCAGTCTGTGCCCGACGTGCTCAAGTCCGGGGATCACGAAAAAGTGGCGCAATTTCGCCGTGAAGCTTCGCGGGCCCGCACTCTAGCGCGTAGGCCCGATCTGGTCGCGGTGGGGTCAGCTTCTGGCAAGCAGGAGGCGTCATGACGCGACCAATCACTTTGGCGCTCGTTCACTACCCGGTGCTCGCGCGGGACGCCGCGCTCGTGACCACGTCCATCACCAACTTGGACATTCACGACATCGCGCGCAGTGCTCACACGTATGGTGTAGAGGGCTACTACTTGGTCCATCCCGTTGCAGCGCAGCGTGAGCTCGCTTCTCGTGTGGTCAAACACTGGACACAGGGTAGCGGCGCGGAGCGCATCCCCGATCGACGTCCACCCATGGAAAGCGTGCGTGTTGTCACGAGTCTCGAAGAAGCGGCCCAAGACGTGTCCGCGCGCTTCGAACGGACGACGGAGGTGTGGGTCACCAGTGCTCAGCCGATGACCGACGCGATCTCACACCAAGAGGCTGCACGGCAGCTTCGCGGCGCAGGCGGGCCAGTCCTTTTGGTGTTTGGAACGGGCTGGGGCCTTGCTCCCTCGGTCATCGCTGGGGCTGACCGACGACTGTTGCCCATCGTTTCGCCGCGCGCCGATGGCTACAACCACCTCAGCGTGCGCGCAGCTGCCGCCATCTTGTTGGATCGTTTGCTCGTGGAGGGTCCGGAAAAGTGAACGCGGCGCGCCTGCGCAGCTGGGCAGCTTGGGGGGCTCGGCGCGGGCCAGATTGGTTTGTGCGCTGGGCACCAGTAGCTATCGGCATCGTCGCGTATTGTGTGGCAGGCCCAGCGCGGCGGGCAGTCTTGAGCAATCTCCGGCGCATGCATGGCAAGCGCGAGCCCCATGAAGAATTGCTCCTCTCTATCCACACTTTTACGGCGTTTGCACGCAATTTGACGGAGGCGTTGTGTCCGGAACGGTTTGCACCTGGACAACGTGTAGTTTTGCGCGGCAAAGAGCGCGTGCTTTCTCTGCTCGAGAACACGGGGGTCATCATGGTCACGGCTCACGTTGGTCCGTGGGACAACGCCGCGATGACGCTGAGCGGCGACCTGAATCGCCCTATCCTCATGCTCTTGGCTGAGGAGGCTGACGAGCGCGCGGCATCGATTCAGGACCGAGTGCGTGCGAGTAAGAACGTGCAGGTGCTTCGTCTTGGGTCGTCGCCGTTTTCAGCGCTCGGAATCGCAAAGCATCTCAGTGAGCGGGGTGTCGTGGTTGCCCAAATGGACCGCGCGGTCCAAGGCCAAAAGTCCGTTCAGGGACGATTGTTCGGCCAGCCTTTCTCGGTCACTACAGGTCTCATCCGCTTGGCGGCGGCGTGCGGATGTCCGCTCGTGCCGGTGTTCTCCGCTCGAATGGAGGGCGGAGCGCGTTTGGTTCAGGTAGGCGATCCGATCACAGTGCAATTGCATCCCCAATTGCCAACTCTCGTGAGTGCGGCTCAAGCCTATCTCGATCAGCTGGAACAACATCTGCGTCACTTTCCGACCCAGTGGTTTCATTTTGTGAGCGAGCCAGCGCTGCCCAGCGCAATAGAACGCGACGCTGGCACAAGCTAGGCGATTCCCGCAAAATCGCCTGGCATGTGTCGGCCCAATTTGGCAAAAGCGGGACATGCAACTTCTCGTGGGACTCGGCGCTCATCGTGGCGGGATCAAACGTTACCCGTTCGATATTTTGGAGCTGCCGATCAGTCCCAGCTTGCCTAAACCCAAGACGCTCAAGGAGATGCGCGAGACACGCCCCTCGCTGACGTACTCGTTGCGCTTGCACCCTGACGTAGTTCAAGGAGGGCTATCCCATCCTGATGTCGAGCGCGCGTGCATTGCACGCGATGTACTTGGGGCGCGCGTGATTGTGGTGCCCACTGGACCACGCTTTACTCCAACGGACGGCAACAGAACTGGGCTCATTGCGCTGGCTGAGCGCCTGCGACAAGACGGATGTGATGTCGCGTGGGAGCCACGAGGGGTATTTGCGCCGCGTGAGGCGGAGCGTTGGGCGAGCGAAAGCGGTGTGCTGTTGGTTCGTGATTTGACGCGCGAAGCTGCGTTCCACGAAGGCACGATCTACACGCGCTTGCCGGGGTTGGGGTTGTCCACGCGGGTCTCGGAGGATTCTGCGGAATTGCTTGCAGGACAACTCGAGGGAGCAGAACTCGCCATCGTCATTGTAGGGGGTGAAGGCGCCAAACTGACCCGACAACGTCTGCGCGACTTGCTCGAGATTGAGGAGCAGCCATGCGACGATACCTGAGTCTCGCAACTCAACAAGAAGTGAACGACGCCACGCAGCTGGCGCTCTCGGCGCACGGTAACGCATTGCTCGCGGTGCTCTCGGGCTTCTTTACGGCGGCGGGCGGACACCCGGGGGTGTTGTTCTCTCCTGTGAGTTTATTGGTAGGAGGGCTAGGGAGCGGCACGTTTGCCTACGATGGGCGGGCGCGCCAACCCGGCCGTGAAGTGAAACGTCCCCGCGGTTTTGAAGGTGCACCACCGCTCTCGTCGCAAATTGCCGTGCCCGGGTCCATTTCGGCCCTTGCCGTGGCCTGTGCGTTTCATCCAGGTACCACGTTGCTTGCCGCCTCTCGCCCCGGTGTCTCCGCGGCAAAATCGGCGGGTGCGCGTCAGCGGGCCACGCTGATTGATGCTGTGGCGGGCCTGGGGGCCCGTTTTCTCAGTGAGCCGCGTCTGAAGCGGGAACTCTTGGCACGCTTCGGCCCCGCCGAGCAGGGCAATTGGGGAACAGCCGATCTCGTGGCAGCCTCGGACATTCAACGTGTGCCGTTGCCGAGCCCAACCGGCGAAGGCGAGAGCCTCACACTGCCATGGCAAGTCGATGGGACGAGCCAGCACACTGACGTCGAAGGGGCCGTTCGACGCGCTTGGGGCCGAGCACAGAACATTGTCGCTGTGGACGCGAGTGGCTTGTTCGTGGCGCTCTCTTATCGTGAGTTGCCGGATCTAGGTCACGTGGACGAGTTTGAACTGAGCTTGCCCGCGTTCGCCGTGCCGGTGCTCCGAGGCGTCCCACGCGTGACCCCGGGTGAGGCATTGCCCACGCCCGCCGACCTCTATCTTGATCGTGATGAGTCGGGGGCCATCTGTGCGGCGCGCGCTCTTGCTGCCTCCGATGGGCCTGCGCTGCGCATCGTGCGCGACGCTGCCACAAAAGAGGCATTTGCCGGTTGATTCACGGGTGCCGGGCAACACTGGCCGACAAGAGCGGACTAGCCAGTGAGAATGGGCAGACCGCTCCTTAGGCCAGCTTGTAACCGTGCTGCTTGGCGAAAGCGAGCAGACCAATCTTGTCGATGGTGCGCAGATCACTGGTGGCCAAACGAATGGTCACGTAGCGGTCTAGCTCAGGCACCCACAAGCGCCGACGCTGGACGTTGACATGCTGCCAACGCGCGGTCTTGATGTTGGAGTGAGAAACGTTGCGTGCGCGCAGGCGGCGCTTTCCGGTGATTTGACTCTTGGCCATGGGGCGGCGAAAGCTAGCGGATACTTCTTTGGCCTTCAACGCAATTTCAGCCATGTGGGTGTAAATAAGCGGCTGCTCATGCGTCGGAATCTCGAAATTCTGGCAAAAATTTCAACGTTGGTTAAAAACCGAGCTGCAATTCACCCAGCTTGCGCACCAGTTCCGAACAGAACGCGGCACAGCGCTCAAAATTTGCGGTTTGGCGTAAAGTAGCCTCGTCCATGTACAGGCGGCGAGAGAGTTCGATCTGCAGTGCATGGACGTGCCCACCCGGGCTGCCGTAGTGCTGGGTCGTGTAGCCCCCCCGGTAGGGAGTATCGTGCGCCAGGTCGTAGCCAGCCTGCGAAGTGACTTCTTCGGTGGTCTGCAGCACGAGAGCGTGGGCCGTGGTGCGGCCCTGGGTGCCCGGCACCACGTCGGCACGACGTTCACCCAATCGTCCAAATGAGGGCATGGAGTGTCCGCACAAAAGGATGGCAAAGCCAAAGCGTTGCCTTTTTTGGCTCACCAGATGAGCAAGACGTTCATGATAAGGATGGTAGATGAGGTTCAAGCGCCGTTCGATTTCGGCGGCGGGCACAGGTGTCACCAGAGCGGCACGACCGTCGGTGGTTTTGCGCCACACCAGACCGTGGGGTGAGGACGCAGTTGCCCCATTGGACGTCGTGCGCGCATCTACGTCGTGGGGTTCACGATTGAGATCACACACGTAGCGACTCAGATGTGAGTAAATGAGGTGCGCGCCTAAAGCAGGCGCCCGGGCAAATAGCTCGGCCACATAGAGATCAGCATCGGTACCAATGCTGCGCGCCGGGGCCGTGCATAAGGCCAATGACTCAGGGTCGAGTTGGATCCCAGCGTGCGGCACTTCGACGATCACAGGGATTTCTGTGTGTGTTGGTTCGCAGACTGTGAAGTGCGTGTTAGGGTTGCTCACAAGGGATACTGTTAGTGGTAGGGGCTCCGTAGTTTGCTTCGGTTGCGTTACGAGCGCAACAGCCGCGCTCGGGGATGCGTTCGTTCGTGAACTTCCGTCACGTGGGTGGGGGAAACATGAGTATAGATCTCCGTCGTGGCGATGCTGACGTGGCCGAGCAGCAGTTGAACTGTGCGTAGGTCCGCACCCCCAGCGAGCAGATGGGTCGCAAAAGAATGGCGCAGTGAATGTGGGTGAAATTCTGCGGGAAGGCCGGCCAGGTGTGCGTAGCGCTTGACCATCTTCCAAAACGTCACACGGCTGAGCGCTCGACCGCTGGGTCCGGGGAAAAGCAAGGAAGAAGCAGTATTGTGCAGGCGATGCGCAAGGTGAGCCTCCACGTGTTCGAGCGCAATTTGACCCACAGGCACCAGCCGGCGCTTGTCGCCTTTGCCTAATGTGGTCACAACTCCACTGCGCCGATCGAGGTCGCCTAAGCCGAGATGGAGCAGCTCGCTCACGCGCAGCCCCGCGGCATATGTCAGGCTGAGCATCGCTCGATCACGCGCCCCGCGCGGTGTGCTTGCATCAGGTAGGGCCAGCAATTCCAGAAGCTTTTCCGGGGCAGCGGGGCGGGGCAGGGCGCGTCCCAGCCGAGGCCCCGCTACGTTCTCACAAGGGTTTTTCTGCAGCACTTGTTCGTCCAGCAGATAGCGGCTGAACGTCTTGAGGCTGGACAAGGTGCGCGCCACGGTACGGGCGCGCGCGCCGTCAGCGGTCAGTTGCTGCAAGTAGCGGCGTACCCACTCCTCATCGAAATCTTGGATATCCCGTTCATGAAGTCCGCTACGTAGGCCAGCCAACGACAGATCACGTCCATAGGCCTTGAGGGTGTTTTCTGACAGGCCACGCTCGACGCGCAAATGCGACAAGAATTGGTCGACGGCTGCATCGTAGCGCACACTGCGATGGTACTCGGCTTTTGTCGTTCCGAGAAAATTGTGCGGGCGGCGCGCCACGGGATGGGAAGAGAAACAACCGGCGTGCCGCAGCGAAGAAGCGACGCGTGGCGAAGAACCGCCGGACGCGGGGAGGAGCGGTCGGTGCCGCAGACCTAGTCAGAGCGCGGCCGAGACAAGATGTGCAAGCGTCTCTGCTGGATCATCTTTGCGCATCAAGATTTCCCCCATGAGCGCGGCATCAGCGCGTCCGGAGCTGACACGGCGTACGTCTTCGGGCGTTTTGACCCCCGACAGATGCGCGACCACCACGGAACTCGGCATGTCTTGGATGATGCGATTGGCGCGCTCGGTATCCATCTGGAGGCTGTCCAAATCGCGCGCGTTGACGCCAATGAACGTCGCGCCACTGTCCAGCGCCAGCTGCGCCTCCGCGGGGGTGTACACCTCGACCAATGGGGTCAGGGAGCGCTCCTCGGCAGCCCTCATGAGACGAGCGAGCTCGGTCGGGTTCAGACAGCGCGCGATGAGCAGCACAGCCGAGGCCCCAAAGGCGCTGGCGGCATCCAATTGACACTCATCCACAATGAATTCTTTGCAAAGAAGCGGCAAAGAGCAAGCGCTGCGGGCCAAGCTCAGATGCTCATAATTGCCGTCAAAATAGGCACTATCGCACAGCACGCTCACCATGTGTGCGCCGTTTTGTTCGTAGCTGCGCGCGCGCTCGGCCACGCTCAGGCGCGTCGACAGCGGACCGGCGGAAGGCGAACGTAGCTTGATCTCGCAGATGAAATGCAGCGGTTGACCTGGCCGGCGACGCAAGTCGACGGCGGGACGAGCAACGGGAGGTGTCGGCAATTTCCGGCTGCGAAGTGCCGGAAGCTCGCTGCGCTTCTGATTGATGATGTCGGTCAGCAGGCCCATCTCACTGATTCCTCATGGCCGGGTGAGCCAATTTTGCAACAGCTGCATTCCGTTTTCTGTCAGGATGGATTCTGGATGAAATTGCACCCCCTCGATGTCCAATTCACGGTGGCGGACGCCCATGATCTCACCGGTTTTTGCCCGCGCAGTGACCTCCAAGCAAGCGGGGACCGTATCAGGATCGATCACGAGCGAGTGATACCGCGTCGCAATCATGGGCCGGGGAAGGTCGTGGAATACACCCTGGCCTTCATGAAGAATTTCGCTGGTCTTACCGTGCATGAGCTGAGGGGCGCGCACAACGGCCGCGCCAAAGCTCTGCCCGATACTTTGGTGCCCCAAACACACGCCCAAGATCGGGATCTTTCCGCCCGCTACATGAATGGTGTCCAAGGTGATCCCCGCGTCGTCGGGTGTGCCCGGGCCGGGAGACAACAACAAGCCATCGGGGTTGCGGTCGAGTACATCTTGAGCGCTGAGCGCATCATTGAGCACTACCTCACAGGTCGCTCCCAAACCGCGAACGTACTGAACCAGATTGTACGTGAATGAATCGTAGTTATCGATGACGAGAATGCGAGATTTCATGGGGGGGGAGACGCCGAGCTATCATCCTTGCAAACGCGAGTTTGTTGGTCAAACCGCGGCTGGTGGGGGCGCCGATTGTGGGAGGGGACGTTTGCGTTCAATGAAAGAAAGTACGCGTTCAGCGATGGCCTGGGGAAATTCGGCTGGAGCGTAATGAGTCCCGGCGGGCAGGATAAAGAGCTCAGCGTTGGGGATGGTCAGTGCGATCTTGCGCGCCAAATGCGGCGGAGTCAGCACGTCTTTTGCTCCTGCGGCGACCAAGGTGGGGACGCTGACGCGGGACAGAATCGCTTCTGCGTCATGCTCACCCAGCGCGTGGAGCTGACGCACGTAGGCTTTCAGATCCACCTGTTCAAAATCACGCACCATCCGGTAAAAGTGCTCTCGATCGAGTCCGCGCGCCACAATACCCAACGCGCGCGCTGCGGCAAAACTGAGCGGTGAGCGCGTGATGGGCAAGAGGGCGTTGCCCCACGGACCCCATTTTTGCACGCTGGGCAGCAGGGAAGGCAGAGTCCACTCGGCAAAGGGTAAGGGTAGAGCGCGGAAAGGCCGCCCATACGTGCCATTGAGCAAAGACAGACTGGCCACACGCTCGGGCGAGCGGGCAAAGAACTCGAGCCCCACTTGGACGCCCATGCTCCAGCCAACGAAGTGAACCTGCTTGATCCCTGCAGAATTCAAAATATCCAATAAATCTTCAGCGTGGGCGGAGACTTGTACGCTGGCGTCCGGTCGCGCCAAAAGTGAGCCGTACAAGCCCCGATAATCCCATGCCAGTACGCGGTGGCCCTGCAATACCGTGAGGTAAGGCAACCACGCTGAGTGAGGGCCCCCCAATCCATTGGCAAAAATGAGGGGAATTGGCTGGACAACGGGACCACATGTAGCTCGTTCCTCCGCTGCTGAAACGGGCGGCCCGGTGTCGAAATAGCGCAGCCGGGTACCGTCGCGGGCGCGCGAAAAATAGGTGCGAAAGGAAATGGTTGAAGGACTCCGCCGATTTCATTCTTGCCCAGGCGGAATCACGAAGCTAGTGTCCGCCAGGCCTGACCAGCGTATTTACCGCTGGACGCACGGCCAGGGAACCCTCCCTGGCGACCTCCAAACGAGATCTCGATGTCCGAACAACAGAACAAGCCAAAGATTGACCTGCGCGCCCGCCTGGGAAAAAAGACGGTGGGCACGGCTGGCCCCTCCATTCCTCCCCCCATGGCGACCGGTGCCAGCATTCCTGCACCTCCCTTCGTGGCAAAGTCGATCCCTCCCCAGGCGGTTGTGGAACCGGAGCGCCCGCGTTTCATCGAGCCCCAGGCCATCAAGATCGAGATGAGCGAGGAGATGGTCGAGGCCCAGAAGAAGGGCAAGAGCAAGATCATCACGTTGGCAGCCGTGGCCGCAGTGGTCGGGGCCGGAATTGGCTTCGCCCTGGGTTCTGGTGTGGAAAAGGGAAAGAAGCACACCATCGCTCTGCAGGGCGCAGAACTGTTGGGCAAAGACGTGGACAAGGCCAACGCCGAGATCGACAAGATCGATGATCTCTTGAAGAAGATCAAACTGCGCCTCTCTGACGGTGAGTTCCCTGAGACCGAGATCGCCAGCCTGTCTGAAGTGAGCGTGCCCTTCGACACCTCCTACTTGTTGGGCAAAGGAACGAACTTGATGAGCGCCAAGGTCAACGACATGCTGCTCAGCTTCTCGTCGCAGGCCGTTGAAGCCAACGACTTGAAGGATACCGTGCAGAGCAAGCTCAACTCGCTGCGCAAGGACTTTGAACAAAGCGTCAAAGATACCAAAAACCCCCGGTTTTATTGGTCAGTCTACGTCGCCAACGGTCCGCATGGTCCCATGGCCAGCATGCAAAAATTCACCACGCCTTTTGCGGTCAGTGACAAAGAGGTGAAGGACTACAAGTGGCCGGAAGAGGTTGAGGTGCCCGAGGGCGACAAGAAGGTCAAACTCAAGCTGTACAAAGACGGCAACCCCATCAACTCGTCCCCGTTGCTCATCCCGGTCGATCCGGCGTCACCGGGCACCGCTATGCTCAACGACTTCACGGTCAAGTACTACGAGCTCCGTCAGGAGATCGACGATTTGGAGAAGGTGCTCAAGGGTGACCGCTCCGATCCCACGAACGAAAAAACCGGTTTGGTTGATTTGGGTCGTGGTCTGATTGATGAACTCAAGCAGATCGGAATGGCGAGCTGAGCGAAGCGGCTCGTTGTTGCTCTCCTCGAAAAAGCAAGGAGCCCGCCCGGCTATCTTGCTTTTTTTTGGGGGTAAAGCGTGGCGCGTGCCGATGTGGGATCACGCCGCCGAGGCAGGCGGGCGATTGGTGGGGTTGCGCGGTGCACCGGGTACTTCGGACAGTTCGACTTTTGATACGTGGCGCTGGTCACTGTCCAAGATCACGACTTTGAGTCCCAACAGATCGTGGCTGGTGCCTTTGCGCGGCACTTTGCCCAAGTGCTCGATGATCAGTCCGCCGAGGGACACGTAGTCACCTTCTGGGAGTTCAGTACCGATCGTACGATTGATGTCCGCGATCGGGGTGGATGCATCCACACGTGCCGTGTTCGGGCTCACCATGACGATGCGGGCTGCGTCGTCTTGGTCATGTTCGTCCTGGATGTCCCCGACAATTTCCTCGAGCAAATCCTCCAGGGTCAAGATGCCCGAGACGCCCCCAAATTCATCGAGAACCACGGCCATGTGATGACGCCCGGCCCTCATGTCACGCAACACGGAGCTTGCGAGCTGACCTTCGGACACGAAGGGCACCGGCTTGCGCGCCAGGTCGATGAGGCGCTTGTCTTGAGTGTTTTCGTGCACCATCGCGTGGAAAAGGTCTTTGACGTGGAGGATCCCCACCACGTTGTCGATGGACTCCGCAAATACCGGGTAGCGAGAGTGCTGGGTGGCGGTGGCCTCGCTGAGCGCGTCATTGATGCTCAATTCTGCGGGGAGCGCGTCCATTTGGGTGCGCGGAACCATCACTTCTTCTGCGGTGACTTCGCCAAAATCGAGCACATTGCGGATCATTTCGGACTGATCATGATCCAATGCACCCGACAGCTCACCCTCATTGACTAACATTTCCACTTCGGTCTCGGTCAACGCTGGACTGGGCGCACTGCGCGGCCCGCGATCGGACCACCTGGTCACCACCCAGTACAAAGGATCGGCGAACACGGCGACCAACCACTCACCTGGACGAGCCCAAGACAAGAGTCGAGGAAAAATGTCCTCGGCGTGAGGGCGCATGTAGTGACGTAGTGCCTCACCCGGGATGGCATAACAGGCCACCGAAAGCACCCACGCGATGAGCCAGCCGTAGGGGACCTGCGGCGCGAGTTGGGACCCGAGCAGCGCGGCGCTCGCCGCCACCCCACTCACGCGCAGCACAACCCAACGGGTATGGATCTTCTCCTGAGCGGAAAAGTAGCGATCGACGACGCGCGCAGCTGCGCCGCTGAGGGTGTCGTGGATGGCGGCCTGCCGGGACGAAGAAAGGCTGGTCACTGTGGCCGCGATCGCTGCAAACGGCGCCGCGAGCAGTGACGGAAGGACGGAGAGGGCGAGGAGGAGAGAAAGGTGTGGAGGTTCAGAGTCCAATGTCGTGTCGCGCGGGAATTTCGCGCTCCTTGGTCCGGGAATGGGCTCGTGAGCCCTTCCCCCAGAAGCGAGGTTTTAATGGCGCCCCCCCGGGCGTGCAAACCAAGCCGCGTAGCTTTGTTTAACCACTGGTAATAATGAAGAAATTTATGAATTTGCTGGGGCGGACATGCCGCGCAGTACACGGAAAGAGTGGTCGGAAGTGGGTTCAACAAGCGCGATCAAGTCCCCCTCATGCAGGACAGCCCAGGGCTTGGTAGGCGCGGCATTTTCAGTGCGCAGCACATCACTCTCTTGCAGGTGCTTTCCTTGACGTACACACAGCGCGCCCACTGCGTTGACTTCGACGGTGGGTAAACTCAGGCGGGCCGCTGCTGCGATGGGCAGGAGCGGGGCCGTGGCGTCGATCGGAAATGGAATTGTTTGACTCACATGAAACGGCCCGCTGCTCGTGCGACGGAGCTGGGTGAGGTGCGCTACTGTCCCGAGGTGCTCACCCAAGTCGCGTGCTAAGCTGCGGACGTAGTATCCCTTGGAAACAGTCAAGCGCACTTGCGCGCTGTCTTCGTTGAATCCCAGCAAGTCAAGCTCATGCACTTGGACCAGTCGGGGTACGAGGTCGACTTCTATCCCGCGCCGCGCCTGCGCGTAGGAGCGTACGCCGCCCACCTTGATGGCACTGACCTGCGGCGGAATTTGGTCGCGTCGAGCTCGTTCGACCGCGAGCGCCGCGGTCAACCGAGCCTCGGTGAGTGGCCCTACAAGAGGGACCTTGCGGGTGATGGGACCATCTTTGTCCAAGGTCGCGGTGGTCGACCCGAACTGGATGGTAGCCTCGTAGGTCTTTTTGTCGGTCGTGAGCACGCTGGACAACTTGGTGGCTTCGCCGAGCAGCACCACCAACACGCCCGTCGCCATCGGGTCCAGCGTTCCTGCGTGGCCCACCCGCCGTGTGCCAAAAGCCCGGCGTGCGACGGCGACCACGTCAAAACTGGTCATGCCTCCTGGCTTGTCCACCAAGAGCACACCGTGGACCTGGCCAGAGGGCCGCGCGCCGCGTTTGCCAGACATCAAGGGCTCCGCGCAAGGCTCAACCGAGCCATACGCTCTTGCGACGGCGCAATGCGGTGTCTAACATATTGCTAATGGACGTGCGCACTTGCTCGGCGATGCGGCCCACCAGCACGTGGTCCACGGCGGCTTCGGGGCCGTACTCTGCGACTGAAATGGGCTCACCAAAGATGATGCGCCACTTGGTAGGGGCAGGGATGAGTCCCAGCGGGCCGAGCCACGGAAAGGTGGGCGTCACGGGCAAATAGTCGAGACCTAGCAGCTTGGAGAGGTTGTCGAACCGGTAGAGAATGGGATTGGTTTCTTCCGCGCCGACAATCGCGCAGGGCACGATAGGGCTCTGGGTTTGCAGACACAAACGCACAAACCCCCCACGTCCAAAGCGTTGCAGGCGATAGCGGTTGCGGAACAGCTTCTTGGTTCCTTCGGCTCCCTCAGGAAACACGCCGATCAAATGTTCCCGTTCTAGCAGGCGACTCGCGTTTTCAGGACACGCGCGCACCGCGCCCATGCGGTTGATGGCGACCCCCAAGAATGGCAAATAAAAGCTGAAATCCTCCGCCAACCAACGGAAGTCGGTGCGGGTCTTGTGGCGCGTGCGGATAGCTTCTCGCAACATCACGCCGTCCCAGGGTAGTGCACCCGAATGGTTGGCGACGATGACGGCTCGGCCCGAATCGGGAACGTTACGGATGCCGTCCACCTCGACGCGGAAGTAGCGCTTGAAGAGAAACTCCACCGCCGGGCGTACCTGCTCCTCGAAATCCGGATCGAGACCGAAATCGTCGACGTCAAACGTGCGCTGCCGGATGGCGTTTCGTCCCCAATTGCGCCGATAATACTCGCTTTGCAACACCTCGCGCGCTGACTCGACGGGTGAATTTTCAGGGGTCAATCGCTGGGGCGCTGGCGGATGGACGGCGTCCAGATTGTCGTCTGGAGTGCCTGCCATGAGCCCGTCCAATCGCTCTTGCAGTTCTCGGATGCGCGCCTCGACGCTGGCGCTATCATCCCAAGATTCACTGGGGCCCGGATTATCGAACAGCTGATCCTGAAACTCATTGTGGACAGACGGCGGAAAGATGGGCGAACCAATGCCGAGCATGCCCACGTCGTCGCTGGAGCTATCATCGTGGTCTCCGTCACTTTCCTCATCGGACAGATCGGCGTCCGGATGGTCGAGGTCATCAATGGTGGGATCTTCAGTGGTCACGAGTGTCGGGTCCTCTTGCTCAGGATCGGGGCGCCGCTCCGTGAGGTTCGCCTTGCGACGGGGGGCACGGAGCAGGCTGGGAGCATTTTTTTCTATACGTTCGCGGGATTGAGCGGGTGTTACGCGCTGGCGATTCTGGGCGTCGTTGACCCCTGGCTGTTCTGGATTCTGCTTGCGCAGTTTCTTCTCCGTCAAGCGGGAGGAAAGCGCGCCCCGTTCTCGCGGCTTCTTCGTGAGTTTTGTCGCTGCGTTGGGTCGCGCTTGCTGGGAGCTCTGACGGGGCGGGCCACTGCGTGAGGCGGTTCGCTGTGAGGCGCGTCGGTCCGGTCTTTTGCCTGGTTTCGATCGCTTGTCGTTCACGCAGGGATCTCCGACAACAAATGGACTTCACGCAGCTTCACTGCCGACGCAAAGTCGATGATGGCTTCACGGCTGGAGTGTAGCGGCACAAAGCCCAAAATGTTGCGACAGCGTTCCGTATCAGCCACGCACGCATATTGAATGTAGTTGAGGAAGGTAGGCGGCATCGCGCCGCCGCGACCGACCCACAAGGCGCCGAGGAGCAAATGCACGGCCGGCCGCGTCAAGGGGACTTTAGTTCGTCCAAGCAGACGGATGGCCTTGCCCAAAGGCAGCACCCCGTCTCCGGCTACGTTGAACACACCCGGTGCGTCCACATCGAGAGCGCGTTTGAACGCAGCGACTGCATCGGCCTCATGCAAGAATTGCCAGAGCGGGTCAAAACCGAGCACGGTAGGAACATACGTCTGGCGGAGGTAACGAGTGAAGTAGTTGTCCACGTTGGGCCCAACGATGGGTCCCGTACGCAAAATGGTGGTGACCCGGCCACGACCTGGTTGACCAAATTCCAGAGCATCCCGTTCCGCTTGCATCTTGTCGCGAAAGAATGTCTCGCCAGTTTCCGCACACAGCGGATGACGCTCGTCCAAGTAGCAGGGGTTTTTGGGGCTTGCCCCATACAAGCTCGTCTGGCTCCACATGACGAACTTGAGGACACCGGAGCGGCGGCAGGCATTGAGGACGCGCATGGTGCCCACGCTTTCCAAATCATGGGCAGCGTCCGCGTTGTGGCTGGGCCGGTCGTGGAAAGCCAAATGCACCACGGTGGTCACCCGTTCAGACTTCAAGATTTCACTCAGCTGATCTTCTGCGTTGTGACGGACCAGATCGACCGAAAAATGCCTGGTCTTTCCGCGCTTGGTGCTGGGTTCCCGGTGATCGATGCTCACGAGATGAGTCACGCGGGGAGCGTCCTCCAAGAGTCCCACAAGGTGCGAGCCCAGGAAGCTGGCGCTACCTATGATGGCCACGGGGCCCAGGGTCGCGCCACCTTGTGCTTGATGTTCTGCCATGTGTGGGTGCAATACCGCCGGTTGTGCCAAGACTGAAGCCCTTTGAATGACAAATTGCCGTGCTTGGCTAAGTTCCACGCTCGCATTTCCCAAAATTGCCGGGGACATCACAAGAGCTGCTCGGTCTATGAGCTCCCCAGCTGTGCTTCGCCCACAATGTGGGCATCAATGCCCTACGCGTCGACGGCCGCACCCCGATCCGTTGCGCGACCGGCACGCAGCTCGCAATGGGTTAGCTCAAGTGCGCCAGGCTGCTCGATGCCGGATCAGCCAAACTGAAAATCAGCAGGGCCCAAGCGCTGCTGCATCGCTAGCAGTAGAACGAGAAGTCGCATTCATCTGATGATTGCGACTTCAAAATGATGGAGGAGCTGCGCGCCAATCAAGGAGCAGCCGCCCCCCATAAGTTCGCATCAATCATCGATGGACACTGCGGGACCACACGCGGACACAAAAGCCGCGCAGACGCCGCTAGGGTGCGTTCAAGTGCTACCCTCAAAATCGATAAAAAATCGCGGCGTTCGAGCGGTTTTCCGGTAGACTCGAAACCAGTGACTCACGCGCTGCGAACACACAACTTGGGCACCTTTCGTTTGGGCGACCGTTTGGGCCTTGGCGGCATGGCTGAAGTGTTTGCTGGCGAACACGATCGATTAGGGCGCGTTGCGGTCAAGCGCATCCTGCCGGGTTTGGCTGAGGACCCTGAATTTTCGGACATGTTTTGGGATGAGGCACGCATCACCAGTCGTCTGGATCATCCAAACATCGTGCGCGTGTTGGACTACGGCCGCACCGATGGACAGTTGTACATGGCCCTGGAATTTGTCGACGGGCCGGCCTTGTCTAAAGTGCTGCGCAAAGCAGCCAAAATGAAGCATCCGCTGAGCTACCCGGCGCTGCTTACCGTCATGGTGCAGGTGCTCGACGCTCTGCACTACGTGCACAACGCAGCGGACGAACGCGAGCGCCCACTTCACATCGTGCATCGTGACGTTTCACCCGGAAACATCATGCTCACCAAGTCCGGGCAAGCCAAGTTGGGAGACTTTGGGATCGTGCGCAGTCAAGCGCTGGTGCGCAGGACCCAGCCGGGAGAACTCAAGGGCAAGGTGGGGTACATGTCGCCGGAGCAAGCGATGGGCGATGCCGTGAATCGACAGTCCGACATCTTCTCGGTCGGCATCATTCTGGCTGAGTTTTTGACCCTTCGGCCGCTATTTTTGGGCAAGAATGAGCTGCAGACGCTCACGCGTACGGCCACGGTCGATTTGAGCACATGGCACCGTTACAATGAAGAGGTCCCGGTGGCGTTGCGCTCCATCGTAGAGCGTGCGCTCAGTCGCGATCTCACGGAACGCTACAAGACCGCCGCCGAGATGCGCGAAGCATTGCTCGAGTTTGCGCGGAGCCGCGGCTGGGTGCTCGATCCGGCGTTGGTGGTCGATGAACTGTGTCAGTTGGAGTTCGTCGAACGTGAGACAGATCGCAGCGGAGAGCGGCGCATCGTGTCACGTATTCCTCGTCGACTATTCTTGGGAGACCAGGCCGACCAGCAGGAGGAAGCGCCACTCATCGACGCGGTTGGTCAACCGCGCAGGCCTCAAGGAAAACCGGTGTGGAATGTCGAGTTTGCCCAAGCTACCTTACCTGGGCAGCTATTTTTGGCTCTGCGGCGTGCCCGCACAGGTGCCATTGAGTTGAGCGACGATGGTTCTCTTTTGGTGCTGGAGCTCAAGGATGGCGTGATCGTAGCGACCCACGATTCCACGGGTGGCTCCGTGCTGGGTACTCTCTTGGTCGAAGAATCGCTCATCGGCTCGGCCGATCTCGTGTTAGCCATTGGTGAAAGTCGGCGGCAAGGTCTGCGCCTGGGTCAGTATTTGGTGCTCCACGGCGTATTGCGGGAATCAGTGCTCGCGCGTGTGCTCAAGAAGCAACTGGACAATCGCTTGCGTCCTTGGCTCTGCAAGCCCAGAGGAAAGCTGGCGGTCTATGCCCGCGATGCGTCAGGCGGCATGGGTGAGACACCGCCGGCGCCGTCGAGCTTCGGTCAGGTGGTCGCGGCTATGCGACCTGCTTGGAGCGAGGCGGACTTGGAGCGCATTTTGCACGGCGTTTTGGACGCGATCGTGCTGCCCACTCACAACTCATCCGTGGTCGAGTTCGGTCTCACTGATCCTGAAGTAAGAGCGCTCAACACGGTCATGGTCGGCGGCGCGTATGAAGGTCACTCCATTCGGCGTGTGGTGGACAGCGTGTCTCAAGAACGGGTCGCGCGTCGACGAGACGCATTGTTTGGCTTGTTGGTTGGTTTATCCGCCGGGCTTGTGCAAGCGCCGGGTTTCGGACGCTGAGCGGGTTCGGTCTGCCGTCAATCGAGCGGTGCCTGCTGTTTGCTGCTGGCGTTGCGCTCCAAGATGGGCAAGAGGTCCGCGACAGAGATCGGCTTGGCCAGCGTCGGACAGCCTGCGTCTGCAAAATACTGCACATCTTTGGAGCCGACCGGCGCGCCGCTGACAAACACGAAGCGTGACGCGACGCGCGGCTGACGGTCGCTGATTTTTTCATGCAAGGCGCGCCCGTTGGTGCCAGGCAACCACAGGTCACAAATCACGAGATCGGGCTCGTATCCCGCCTCCATGAGCGCAATTTCTGCGTCGGCTGCTGTCCCGCAGACGCGCACGTCGTGGGGACTGAGCGCCCTGCGGAGAGCTCGAGCAAACATGGGATCGTCATCCACCAAAAGTATACGTCGGCTGATGGGCGCCGCCGTTTTTGCGTATTTGCTGGGCGCCGCATGATTGGGAAAGCTGACCTCGAGCACGCCGGGTGAGGAGGTCAAATGCCCCGCATGTGCCTCCACGATGCGCAGACATGCCGACGGAGGGGTAGGGGCAGGGCTAGTGGTCGGCGTGCGGGCGATTACAGATATCACACATCGCTCATCATCGCATCTGAGCTGGATCTCGATTACGGGACGGCGAGCGGCCAGTTTATCATCCCGACTCCAGGTGAAGAGCAAGCCGAGCGCTAGGTGCAGAAGTTCATGACGATCGCCGTAGATATAGCCATCCTGAGCCACGCGTTCTTGGACCGTAAGCCCACGGTGCTCCAGCTCCGGACGCGCAATGACTGCAGCTTCGTGCACGAGACGGCTCAGCTGAACCCGTTCTTTCTTGTCCTCGGACGGTGAAAGATCAGACAAGTTGCTGAGTTCTTTGCGAACCAAAGAGGCGGCCAGCGTGATGTCGTCCAACGTTTGACCCACCTCGGCCAAGACATCGCCCAGGGCATGATCGGTCGGATCTGCCAAATGTTGCAGCTCGGCTGTGAGGCGCCGTAATTCGTCAATTTGGATGAGCATTGAAGAAGATGGTCCACGCAGCGCAACCAGCGCGCTGTCGAGCATGAGTCCGAGTGACGCCAAACGATTGACTTCACCCAGCGAGGTGAGCGCCCCTTCAGGGGAAATGGCGCGGTTGTCTCGCTCGAATGCCAAGGTCAAAAGTTGGCGCACGGCGCTCAAAATATAGTTGGCGGGCAGCTTCGTAGGGTCCGTTCCTTGGTCGAACTCCTCGCCAAACCACAGCGCAATGCCGCCATGGTCAACGCCCCGATGCTGCAATGGCACCGCGATTGCGCCGGCATAACCAATCTCCCACAGTTGCTCACTGTCCCTGCGCGAAACGAAGGGTCCCTGTCGTGTATCATCCACGCGAACTGCCACGCCCTTCTCTGCGGCGAGTTGCACTAAAAGCACCGCGGGCGCGTCGCTTATCGCCTGGTGCTGGGGAGGTTCATGTCCATCGTGCGCAATCACCTGTCCCGATTGCACCGCAACGGCAGCACGTGCGCCCAAGCATTTGCGCAGCAGTCGCAGCGCAAAAGGCAGTTGCGTGCGAGCTGGGTGATCAATGAGCGCGTCGCCCAGCTCCCTCAGTTTGTCATCCCAGTTGTCCATTTGATAGCGGTAGATTGGGCCACTAGCCTTTCGGCGCTCCGCATACATTACGGCGCGGTCCTGTCCTCGTTGAAGGGTCGGGGTAAGTGTGCCGAAATACAATGGGTTTTACTGATAAGTTGCGTAAGTCGAGCTGCCCCTTGCTCAGCTGAACCCAGCCTGTTAACGGCAGGACGCCCCATGACGACGATGACGCGCGATACGGTGCTGGCCGTGGCAAAATTGGCTCGCCTCGAGCTGAGCGAGGCTGCGGCCGACGCCCTCACCAAAGATTTAGACAAGATCCTTGGCTACGTAGCCAAATTGGACGAACTGGACACGGTGGATGTGGCTCCCACGGCCCAGGTGACCGTGGCTGCGGCCAAACTTCGCCCAGACGTCGCCCGCGTCGGCTTGGCCAAGAATGTGGCGTTGGCCCAGGCACCGCGTGCGGATGAAGTTGGATTTTTGGTCCCGGGGTTCGTAGACGAGTCATGAACTACTTAGATAAATCCTGCATCGAGATCGCTGGACTCGTGAGCGCAGGCGACGCGTCGAGTGAGCAAGTAGTGGCCTCGTTCATCGCCCAAAGCCAAAAGCAGGCTCACCTCAACGCGTTGACCCACTTAGCGAAGGACAGTGCGCTGCTGACAGCCCGCGCGCGCGATGCCGCTCGAGCTCAGGGCGAACGAGCCGGGCGTCTCGAGGGGGTACCGCTCGTCGTCAAGGACGCGATTTGCACCGAGGGCCTTCCAACGACATCCGGGAGTCGGATCTTGCAGAGACGAACTCCACAAGGCCCGGAGCCGTGGTGTGCTCCGTACACGGCCACGGCGGTCGCCCGACTCCAAGCCGAGGGAGCTATTGTGATAGCCAAGGCCAACATGGACGAGTTTGCGATGGGTTCGTCCAATGAGACGAGCGCCTACGGGCCGGTCAAAAATCCCTTGGATGAGTCGCGTGTTCCGGGTGGGTCCAGCGGAGGCAGCGCTGCGGCTGTCGCTGGACGGCTTGGGCCCGCAGCACTGGGCAGTGACACTGGCGGATCCATCCGGCAACCCGCAGCATTTTGCGGCATCGTCGGGGTGAAACCGACCTATGGCCGCGTCTCCCGGTTTGGGCTGATCGCTTTTGCGTCATCCCTCGATCAGATTGGTCCCATGACGCGCGACGTGCGCAGCGCCGCGCGTTTGCTCGAGATCATGGCCGGTGATGATGAGCGCGATTCAACGACCACTGACCACGTTGTCGGCAAGTACGAAGTCGCGTGTGATCAACCGCTGCGCGGGCTGCGCTTTGGTCTGCCAGAAGAGTACCTGAGCGAAGGGCTCGACCCAGATGTGAAGGAGCGCATCCTAAGTATGGTGGAGCGCCTCAAACAGGCGGGCAATGAAGTGGTGCCTATTGCCATGCCGCACACGCATTACGGTGTAGCCACCTACTACGTGCTCGCTACGGCTGAAGCGTCCAGCAATCTGGCCCGGTTTGACGGCATCCGATTTGGTTTGCGAGCAGAAGATCAGGGGGCCGATCTTGCGCAGCTGTACAGCCAGTCGCGCGCTCAGGGATTTGGCGATGAGGTCAAACGTCGCATCCTGCTCGGCACCTACGTTCTGTCAGCGGGCTACTACGAGGCGTACTATGGCAAAGCGCAGAAGGTACGCACGCTGATCAGTCGCGACTTTGCGCAGGCGTTTGCCCAAGTTGACGCTATCTTGTCGCCCACGAGCCCAACGCCTGCTTTCAAAGCGGGCGCGCGCTCGGATGATCCGCTCGCGATGTACATGGCAGATGTCTATACCCTGCCGGCGAGTCTGGCAGGCGTACCCGCGATCAGCTTGCCCTGCGGGACCGTAGACCGAGATGGGGTGAAGCTGCCTGTTGGGCTGCAGATCATGTGTCCGGCTTTGGCTGAGGAGAGAATGTTTAGGGCAGCAGCGGGCGTCGAACGTTTGGTTCAGTCCGACTAGGTGCGACAGCTCGTGGCTCACACAAATGACATCGACTGGTTAGTGCTTCAGGCGGATGAAGCGCACGCGGCACGGGTGGTCGCGCTGTTTCAGCGCGCAGATGTGCCCTGTTATTGCCAGTACTATCAATTTGATGGTGACCATCGACAGTGGCAAGACCGCTGCGCCAACCATCGAGATTCCAATCGTCAGGGGTTGGCGGCAGATCTTACGTCTGGTCGCATCCTCGGCGTAGCTGCGGTGTGTGGCGATGGTGAAGTCATCGGTTGGGCCCGCGTGGCCCCGGCCGCGCAGCTGGGCAAGCTCTATCAAAATAGGCTGTATCGTAGCCTCGACGTCCTGCAGCAGGGACCGCGTGAACACACGTTTGCCGTGAGCTGTTTCTTGGTCGATCCAAATTTTCGCAGACAGGGCGTGGCGCGTTCATTGCTCAAGGCAGCCATCGCGCTTGCAAAAGAGCAGGGTGCGCTGGCTCTAGAAGGCTTTCCTCGTGGTGCTGATGATGTCTCAGACGGGGAGCAGTGGCTCGGACCGCTAGATCTCTACGAAGAGCTAGGCTTCGTGCGCGTGGTCGACTTCGCTCCGTACCCGGTCTACCGCTTGCAGCTGGTTGACGCGCTCCAGGGCGAGCTGTCTCAGCTAGGCGACTGAGGGCAAAGGGGGCCGCGTTGTGAAGCTTACATTGGGCTTTCGACCTTTAAGGTCCACGGACCGTCGCCCGAATTTTGCGCAGGCCCGCTGGCTTAGAAGGAAATGGCGCCTGGGGCGCGAATTATTGCAACAGCCCTCAAGTGCTGGCCGAATGGACGACGTACCGTTAGCTCAGCGGACGGGACATAGATAAATTCCACAAGATAGGCGACCTTGTACGGCCGTGTAGGTGATCTTTGGGGTTCAGGGTATATCCGATATCTGGCGAGCAATTGAGCAGTATGGTGCAACTCAGCATAGGCGAGCAGTTATCCGGCACTCCGTACCGTGTGGTCGAAGCGGTAGGTAGTGGCGGGATGGGCAGCGTGTTCGAGGTGGAGCACGCGGAGCTGGGCAAGCGTTTCGTCCTCAAAGTGCTCCATCACCATTTGGCTAGTCGTCCCGATCTGGTGGGGCGCATGCGAAACGAGTGGCGTGCGCTCGCTAAACTCAATCATCCCAGCATCGTGCAAGTCACCGACGCGGGACAGCTTTCGAGCGGGCTTCCCTACTATGTGATGGAAAAGTTAGAAGGTCGCAACCTGGGGCAATGCATTGCTCAGATGGGCCGGCTCTCACCCGGTCAGGCTGGGGCAATCATGTCCGACGTGCTGGACGGGCTGCACGCCGCACATTCGACCGGGGCTATCCACCGTGACGTGAAGCCACAAAACATCTTCGTGTTGGTCAACGGTCGGGCCAAGTTGCTCGATTTCGGGATTGCCAAGCTCAAAGATCGCGCGGCCCGGGTAGTGACCGCAGGCGGGGTGTCCATCGGCACGCCACGCTACATGGCACCTGAGCAGGCCGAAGGCATGAACGTGGATGGTCGAGCTGATATTTATGCTGCCGCGCTCGTCCTTTACGAAGCTATCGCAGGCAAGGGGCCATTTGCACACATTCGCGATCCCAACGAATTGGTCTTGGCTCACATCGGTATCGACCCCATTAGGTTGGATGAAGTCGTGCACGGTGTCCCGCCCGAGTGGGGAGACTTGGTTCAGCGTTGGTTGTCCAAGCGACCTGCGGATCGCCCCGCCAGTGCTGGGATGGCTGCGGTCGAACTCCGTGCCCTGATCCACGCGACGACGTCCTGCGAACCAGCGGCTCATCGCGACGTGACCCTCGGCGGCATTTACGACGCGGAGACATTCGGCGCCCCAGAACTCAGTCAGGCACAGAGCCAGCGGCACCGTTTGGACCCCCCAGTGTCGATGCCGCCTGACGGCGCGGTCCCCAACCAGCAACTGCAACCTGACGACCGCCCGCGACAGACGGAGCCCCGCTCGACGCTAGGGTGGGGCACCTCCGCACCCGAACTCACATCAACCCAAACCATGGGGCCAGACGCCACCCAACATGAACGCGGACGTGCGCGCGATCGGTCGATGAGCGCTCGTCCTTCACCTGGCGCCGCGTCTACCTCCGATCGAGCCCGCCGCAGACAAAGCGGATCCGGCCGCGATCAGTGGGCTTCAGCGTCGGCGATGTGGAGCGGGAGTTCGGCGCGCCCTCAAACCCCGGCCCCCGTCTCCAGTACTCCTCGGCCGAGTGTCACCTGGTGGGATCGCCTGACGCCGGTGCAAAAGAACGTGGTGACGGTCGTGGGAGCTGCGGTGGGTTCCTTCACCGTCGCTTGGCTCGGGGTGCACACATACGCCAACATCCAATCGGATTTGGCCTCCCATGCTTTGTCGCCCACTCAGCCTGCTGCAGCTGCGTCTCTTCCTGCCGCGCTGTCCGCATCCGCAGCCCACGCGCCTGCCGCAGCACAATCGTCAGCGACTCCGGTCGCTGACTCCACCTCTCCCGCCCAGCTGCGCGGGGAGCCTGCGGTGCCAGCGACCTTGAACGAGGTGCCGCCAGTTCAAGCGCCTTCGACAGCAGCAGCGGCAGTGCAACCCAAGCCTGCGCCCGTCGGGTCATCAAAGACCGTCGGGTCCGCCCCAACCGCCCAAGCTAGACCCTCCCCCCAAGCTACGGCATCCGCCTCGCCGCTCGCGCAGAGGGACTCAAAAACAGGCTCCTCAGCGAAGTCGCCGCAGCAACCACCAGCCAAATCAGCTACTTCCAGGCAGTTGCCCGGCAGCGGCCTGTGGTGACGGACTGCAACGAACCTACGGAAGCAAAAATCCCCTTTACTCCACTCCGTTCGTCTGCCAGCTTTCGCGCCCCCGTTTCAGCAACAGTGCTGACCGGTAACCCAAGAAAACACACGTTTCCAGCGCAAAGTCGCTCCCTGGTGCCCCGGTTTGGGGTTGGGACGGCCGGAAACGGAGGAATAACCAAAAGGAGAACGCGCCATGACTGAACAATTCAGCGAACTCACCCCATCACCCAAAGCTCCCGCCGACGCGAAGCGTGCCGATTTTGAAGTTCCCGAGCAAGGCGCAGCCAGCCCGGTGTCTGACACGGCCATGATTGCAGGTGAATTTGCTCGGGCAGAAGCCAGCGGCGACCTCAGAGTTGC
>JACZCW010160996.1_pt1 | contig 44139 bp, 69 predicted proteins | sample 8641861 | NCBI WGS metagenome assembly JACZCW01 (sample SAMN15324607, study PRJNA640507) | soil metagenome | isolation source: intercropping sugarcane | place: China: Luxin town, Laibin City, Guangxi Province | collected 2019-07-25 | depth 10cm m | reverse complement strand
CACGTCCCAAAGCCGGACGTTGGGCCGCCGGACCTGATTGCCGAGATGGCGTTGATCAACGACCGCCGGAATTTGGTTCCGGTCGGTCCGAAGTGCCATGCGAATCATCACTCGCGCAGCAAGCCGTTCGAGCTTTCGATGTTGCCGGATTCGGTGTTCGAGTTCGCGTCCGAAGTCTTGGGGCCTGGTGCTGCTTTTGAGTACCTGAGCCGTCGGTATCGGGGTGGCGATGATCGCCTGGATGCCCTTCTAGTTGCCTACGAGGAAAGGAATGTTCATGGCCGCGCTGCCTGACGATCAGGGCTACGGGGTGGACCCGGAGTCGATGCAGGAAATGCCGATGCCTGGCGGCATCCCGCCGGAGCTGTTGGAGCAGATGCCGGACACGGGGCAGGTCGATCCGATGGCCGGTCCTGCTGATCCGATGCTTGGCCCCGTCACCGAGGGTGACGATGAAGAGGGCGGCGACGCTGTTGAGGTCGAGAAGCGCGAGAAGGTGGAGTACGGGCTGTTGTGCGCGATTGAGCGGATGGCTACGGCGTGCGATATCGGTGAGGGCGCGAGCAACGTGCAGTACGCGGTGCAGGCGGGGCAGGCTGCCGCGTCGCTAGCGCAGGCCTACTCGGCCCTTACGACGGCGGAGCGCAAGGACGAAACCCCGGAGACGGGTTCCGGGAGCGATTCCGAGTGAAGCCCCGTCTGCTGGTTCTCGTGGCGTCTGTGGCGTTCTGTCTTGGTGCTGCGAACGGGTTAGCGCATGAGCGGTCGAGTGCCCCGGAGAGGTATTTCGCTAACCGGTGCGGGCACGAGTCCGTCAAGGCGGTCAAGGCGTGCATTCATCGTGCGGCGATTCATTGGGGTGCGGACTACAGCGACGGGGTGTACATCGCGTGGCGCGAGTCCAGGTGGCTGAACTACGGGCGGACGTACTGCCCGGTGAATCCGCAGCCCGTCGGTGATGAGCACGCAACGGGGCTGTTCCAGTTTCTGCCGTCCACGTTCGACTCGACTCCGTACGCGGGGCAGGGGATCTGTGATCCGAAGGTGAATGCGCTGGCGTGGGCGTGGGCGTGGGCGCACGGTTGGCAGTCTCACTGGGGGATGTGATGGACGCCAAGACGCTTCTGGATTTGCCCTTGAGAGACAACGACGCAGGCGCAAAGACCGTGCGCGACTACCTCCTAGCTCTCCTGCGTGAGCTGTGGGTGGAGGAAGCTGGATTCAGCGGCAAGCGCCCGTTTGGCAATTCTGGCTGGCAGTACGACATCTACGTCCCGATGATGGAGGCTGGCCTCATCGACGGAAGGCTGGATGAGTACGGCTACGTCGTGGAGATGGACACGGAGAAGGCAGACGCGCTTCTCGTCTCGGCCATTGGAGAACTCGGGTCGTGAGGGTGCTTGGCTGCGACCCGTCCACCAAGCGTTGTGCCCTCGCCGACAACACCGGACGCATGGACAGCATCACCCTGCACCCACGTGACGACAACGGGAAGCGTCTCGCGTGGTCGTTTCGTCAGATCGAGATCTTCACCCGCCAGTTCGTAGGGGATGACCCGCCGGAGATGGTGATCGTGGAGCAGCCAATGGCGTCCCGTATGCAAAAGGTCCACCCGTCCCTGTTCGAGATGTGCGGCGTCACGAAGGCCGCGATCTACAGCGCCCTGGAGAACCTGTACGCGACTCCGGTCCCGATCTTCACGATGCCGCCCCCGATGTGGAAAAGCGCGGTACTCGGCAAGGGGAACGCGTCGAAGGAGGACTACTGCGAATGGGTGCTCGACCAAGGGAAGGTGTGGGCGAACGATGATGAGGCCGCCGCGTACTGCCTGAGTCTGGCCGGCGACGCGCTCGGGTCGGTGAAGGCGTGATGGCCCAGATCTACGGCAACTTCAAGCGACAGCCGTATGTCGGCATGTTCTGCGAGTGGTGCGAGAAGACGTGGTGGTCCACCGTCGCCGCGTCCGACGGGAGGAAGTGCCCGGAGTGCAAGCGCCCGTTGCGGAAGCAGAGCAAGGCATGACCGGCTCGAACACCCTCCGTGTTCATCTCGGGTCGGTGGAGCACAGCATGACCCCGTTGATCGCGGCGAGCTTCCACTACAAGTCGAGTGAGCCCCGCAACCTTGACGGGCTAGAGCAGCTCCTTATCGAGCACCTCGCCGATGTGGAGAACACGCTCGCGCACGTCCGCCGGATGCAGATCGCTAATGGCGCCGGATAGTCCGGCCGCGTGTTTGTGGTCCGTCACGTCGCACGGCTCCGACCTTCTGCTGCTGATTGATTGGCAGGACCGGTCACGGCGTGAGCAGACGTATTTCCCTGTAGGCCATCCGGAACGGTTCGAGAGGATGGTGTCCCACCACCATGCCGAAGGCCGCGACGTGAGAATTGGTTTGGTCCCACGACGTGACCAGCACCTAGACAACCTCGCGCCGGCACAGTGCGTGTGGGCGAGCATTGAGAACCCCGTCTCGGTCCGGAACCTCCAGGCGTTCCAACCTAAGCCGACGCTGGTGTTCAAGCAGGGCCGCAAACGTGTCGCTATCTGGTGGCTACAAGAGCCGCTACCGATGGTCCCGAACCCAGAACACGACTGGGTCACCCGTGCCAACCGCAGGCTTGCGTACGCGCTGAAAGCGAACAGTAGGCACGCAGACCCCGCATGGCTCATGCCACTTGGTGAGCTGGAAACTGCTGACCCGTCCCGCATGTACACCCCTGCCCGCGTCGTCGGTCGGCTCCAGGATGCGCCCGTGCGGGTGGTGCCGTCTCGTCGCTCATAATTTGGTGCTGCGTATACGCACTACCTAATTGGAGGAAGCATGGCCCTAGCGCCCGTGATTGAAAGCAAGTACGAGCTCGGCGGTACCGCGTTCGTGTACACCGGCACGTTCGACTGGGACAACTCGTACTCGACTGGTGGCGAGGCGTTCGATGTCACCGGCAACGAGCGGTTCGACATCGTCCTGACTGCCGCGAAGGGCGGTTACGTCGGTGTGTGGGACGCAGCCAATCAGAAGCTGCTCGCCTACTACGGCGATAACAATAACGCGTCTGACGGGCCGCTGATCCAGGTCCCTGACACGACGGACCTGTCGGCCGTGACCGGCGTGCCGTTCATCGCCATCGGCCAGTAGAAGCCCTGAGGGGGAACCACAGCGGCCCGCTTCGGCGGGCCGTTCGTGTTTGTGCAGCCAACGGGTAACCCGAGAACATGGCCCAGTCCCCGGAGGACATCCTCGCCGACGCCGTCCGTGTCGCCCTGGAGAACACCGACACTCCGCACCTCACAGCAGAGACACGACTGGAGATCGTGACCGGTGTGCTGCGCGTCGCATGGCGCAAGTACGTACAGCAGCGCACCAATCCATAACCGGCTGCTGCCATCAGCCCGTCCCCACACGTTGCGATCCTTCACGCATGGGACGGTTCACACCCAAACACCCGCAAGACCTAACCCAGCTCGTCGGCAACGCCGTAGCGAACGGCCTAAAGCCCCCCGACGTACAACGGCAGCTCGCCGCCGGCACCTTCCCAGGGTGGCGAAACCCGTACGACATGCCGCTGGAGACCGTCAGGTACTACGGCCGCCAAGAGAAACGACAGCGGGCACGGAAGACCGTCACCACCGAAGCACTCCAGAACCCGAAACGAGAAGTCGATCGCCTAGCCCGTCTCCTGCTGTCCGCCGCACAGATGGGGCTAGAGCAAGCCCGTCCCGACATCGACAGTGATCCGAAAGCGTTGAAGGAATGGGGCGATGCCTTGAAGACCATCAACCAACTGGTGTCCGACACAGCCCAGGACGACACCGATAAACCGTCCCGCGCCAAAGTCAAGGCAGCCAAGCCCACCGACCCACTAAGCGCCCGTCTCCTCGCCGCCGAAACCCCGTCCCCCCACCAAGAAGACACCACACAGAGAGACGGAACACAGCAAGAGAGAGACACAGCACCAACAACCACGCCGCCCACAAACACACCACACCAACCACACCACACCAGCGGGGTTCCCGCAGCGGCGCCGGATCGGCCTGTTCAGGCCGCATAACACCGGGGAGGGGATACCCCGCAGATACTGGGCTTCCCATCTTGGTCCTGCCTTGCGGATAGGACAAAAACCCAGTGTTTATCGGCCGGAAGGCGGCCCCGTGCCAGTCCCTGGTGCCAGTCAGGGGGGTGGGGGAGGGTCTTCGAGGCCGGCCACCCCCTCCTTATGGGCGGCCTCCAATCCAGAAGTGACTCCGGGTGGCGCAGGCGCTCTTGTGGAATTGAATTTTGATCCGTCTATACGCAGGTGTATAAACAGGGTGTGGCTGGTGAGTTGACAGGCAAGCTCTGTGACTGCGGGTGTGGCGAGTTCACGAGGCATGTGGAGTTTTCGCAGGCGTCGCGTGGGTTGGTGAAGGGTGAGCCGCATCGGTTTGCTGGTCCTGGGCATTGGGCTCGGGTGCAGTGGGCGGATCATGTGCCGACAGAGCGCCCCTTTCGGTTGCGGGTTCATCGTTGGTGGCCTGATCGGCTTTGTGAGTGCGGCTGTGGTCGGGTGACTGCCCGGGCTCCTAAGAAGGCCAAGGGGTATGTCAAGGGTGAGCCATACCGGTGGGTTCGCGGGCATTCGCCCGGTGTTGGTCGGCCCCGGGTTGGTGCTGTTCCGGGGGAGCCTTCTGGGTGTAGGTGCGTGTGTGGGTGCGGGCTTGAGACGCTGATCGCCGCTAGTGGGCGACCGCGAAAGCTTGTTGCGGGTCATGTGTCACCGGCTCAGGCTGCGCAGCGGGAGGCTCAGGCGGCAAAGGCGTCCCGCCCGCTTTGTGGCTGCGGTTGTGGGCAGCGGGTGGGGAGTAACAAGGCTCGTTATGTCAGTGGGCATCATCCGAAGTACCGCAGGCGGGAGGAGTATCTGCTGGCGGACTATGTCGTTGAGTTGAGGACGGGCTGCTGGTTGTGGATGCGCGGCCTTGACCGGCATGGTTACGGCAAGTTCAAGCACCGCGATCTAGGTACGCGCCAGTCGAAGGCTCATCGGGCCTACTACGAACTTCATGTCGGTCGGATCGAGTCTGGAAATCATGTCCATCATCGGTGCGGTCAAAAGCGCTGCGTCAACCCGCTTCACCTTGAGCAGTTGACTCCGCACGAGCATGGCCTGCGTCATGCTCCGCGTGTCTATGACGAGCTGGGGTTGCGCAGTGCCGCGTAAGCCGACAGCGTTTCGCTTGCCGGAGGAGCTTCTTGCTCGGGTGGATGAGCGGGTTGCTGCTGGTTGGGCGAAGACCAGGACGGAGTTCTTGGAGATCGCATTGGAGCAGGCGTGCGCCCAGAATGGTGGGGTGGCTGGGGCTGAGCAGGGGGACGGGGCCGCACTCGATTTGCATCCAGTGGCTAAGGGGCGGTCTACTCAGCCGCCTACTCGTCCTCCTGCTGGGTCTCAGGCCGAGAAGCTGGAGCGGGCGAAGGCTGCGGCGCCTGTTCGGCCGGCGGCGTCCTGGTTGCGGCCGTCTAGCCCGTCGCTGGATCGCTTCAAGTAGCTGAGCGGCCTTCGGCGAGGTATCGCCGGATGCACTGGTCGAGCTCTTCGGTCCCGGTGTAGTAGCCGCGTTGTGCTCTGGCGATGAGGGCACGGGCTAGGGCGGCTTCGCGTAGGTAGCTGGTGAGGTTGACGCCGGCCCGTGCGGCTTCGTCTTCGAGGATGCCGTGTAGGTCGTTGGCGAACCGGACGGTGATGCCCTTCACAGGTCCCTTTGGTCGGTGGCGAGTAGTTCACTTTCGCAGACCATGATGGTCCGGGTACTGACAAGGAGCTTGTGGAGTGCTGCAACGAACGTGACCGTTTGGTAGAAGGTGCGCATGCGGTGCAGGGGGCGGTCGTAGGCCGTCGGGGGTCGGCTTGATCATGAGTGTGTGTCTGCTGAGGACCGCGACCTTCACTCCGACCTTCTCGCCGCCTACAGGCAGCTTGCGTTCTTTGAGCGCGTTCTGGCCGATCAGACGGAGCTGATCTGCCAGCTGTTGGACCGCCGGTCCGCTGAGCGCAGGATGGAGGCCGGCGGGTTGGGGGCTGTTCGTGGAATTGATCGACGTGGGGGAGATCGCAGGGATGCTTGACGCGAACGTTTGTTCGTCCGATGCGAGGGTTACGGTCCCGTGCCTCGCTGCTGACGCCGGCCGGCAGGGGGAGTCTGGTCCAGTCGCCAGGGGATGCCGTCGGCATGTAGTTGCAGGAGGCCGCTAGTGGGCCAGATCCTCAGACTGCCGACGGGGTACACGCCGGAGGCCAACGTTCCCGTTGAGCGGCCCGTCCCGAAGAAGGACGCGGCACGACTGTTGGGCGTGACAACCAGAACGATTGACCGGTGGGTGGAGCGCGGCTGCCGGATGCGCAACCTGCCGCCGATGCCGCGTGACACCACAGAGACGTACGGCTGCTGGCTGTACGCCGGGTGCCACCGACGGTTCTACATCACGAGGGTCCGTCAGTGGTTAGACGGTGACCTTTAGGCGGCTACTGCTGCCTGGATTCGAGCGATCGAGTTGTCGGGGTACAGGTGCCCGTACAGGTCCTGAATGAGCCTGCCACCGTCGGTGTGGCCGACTGCCCCGGCAATGTCGTAGACGGGAACGCCCTTGTCTACGAGCCATGAGATGTAGAAGTGGCGGAGGGTGTGCCATTCCAGGTCGATCTCTTTGATGCGGGCGTCACTGATCTTGCCGTGGAATCGTTCCCGCACCTGCCGCCAGTAGTAGTCCAGTAGGGCCGGCTCGATCCGTTTGCCACGGGTGGAGTACCAGACGAGCTCCCCGTCGGGGGACTGGTGCTTGTCGGTGTGGCGTAGCACCTGAGCGGCCGGCTCCAGCAGCGGCACCAACCGGGTTTGGCCGTTCTTCGGTGGCCCGTAGGTGCGCGGCTTCTGCAACCACTGCCGCTCGACGAGGATGGTTCCCTTCTCCCAGTCGATGTCTGTCCAGCGCAGGGCGAGTACCTCACCCCGTCGCAGGCCGCTGTAGGCACCGAATTGGATGAGGTTGCCGATGACGTTCCAGTCCGGCCACTTGTCGTACGCGCACTGCGCGAGCAGCTTGACTTCGCCTTCGGTCATCGGCTTGATGAACTTCCGGCCTGGCCCCCGTGACTGCAACCGGAGCTGCTTGAACGGGTTGGCGTCCAAGACCCCGTCGAGGACTGCGTCCTCCAGCATCGTCCTGACGGCAGGAACCCGTGCCGGATGCTTGTTCGCCCAAGCCCGTGCCGCCTGCCGCGTCACGGCCGCCAGCTCCATCCCCTCGAAGTCTTTGGCGAACTGCCTGACTCGTTCTGCGTTGTGCAGGTTCGTGGACTCCTTCCGCCGCTTGTACGCCTCGTCGGTCGTCCAGTGCTCCACCCACTCGTCGACAGTCCAAATCCTGGCTGACGGATCGACCTTGCCGGCGGCGACCTTCTCCTTGAACGCGACCGCCTCGGAGAGAGTCGCGAACGCCCGTTGCGGACCCTTCTTCTTGAGCTTGCGATCGTACGGCCGGACGCAGTATTCGCCCTGGGCGTTCTGTGTGATCCCTGTCGGGAGCTTCTTCTTGCCGGCCATCGCTCTACCTCGCCTCTCGGATGTTTGCTCCCTGCAAACCTCTTATCGCAGATAGCGGGGTGACTGTACTACTTTCACCGGCCGTCAACTGGCACAAAACTGGCATGAGCGGTGCGATTGTCTCGGAATAAGTTTGCAAATAGCGGCGAAAACAGGGTTTTTGTGCCTGTCTCCCCGATCTATCAAAGATGTCTCGGAAAGCGAGACAAACCCCCTCAAAGCCCCGCCCCGGCGGGGCTTTTTCATGGGCCGGATTGGGACAAGTGATGTCAAGCGACGACACCCAAACTGGCACGAAACACGGGGCCGTACGCGGAAAGCTGGCACGGGAACTGGCACCGAACCCGCCCGGATGCCAGTTTGGGCTGGCACAAACGAGTTGTGACCTGCCGGCCCGATAGTCTGAGGACGCTCACAGAACGCCCTTCGGGGTGGCTCTACCTCCGCTGCGGCCCCGTCTCCATCCGGGGCCGCAGCTCGTTTGGCGCGTTGGCGCATCCTCGGAATTGGGGTCCGAGGTATCGGGAATCCTTTCCCCGGTGAAACAACTTCTCCGTGGAGGCAGCCTTGAAGACGCAGCTTGAAGTCGGGCCGTTCCTGGCCCCTGGTAGCAAGGCCGAGGTTCATCCCCGGCTGACCGATACCCCTCGCGCCGGCAAGGCGTCAAAGACGGTGACCATCAAAGAGGACGGGTCCGTGTCGATCGATGGGCTGGTGGAGTTCGCTCCGTACTGGCTGATCGGCAAGGACAGCGATGGCAACCAGCGGGCGGTGCAGTTTGATGCTGAGGGCAAGCTCGCTGCGGCTGACCCGTCGTCGAAGGACGGGCTTGCTGAGCAGCTTGAGAAGCGTTCGGCTGCGGTGATGGAGCTCCGTGACCAGGCAGGCATCCAGTCGGGTGCGGGCCTGTCTCCCGATGACGGAAACCGTGACGCGGACATTCCGGATCACAATTGGGAGAAGAGCAAGGGTGAGCGGGAGCCGCAGCCCAGAGCGAAGTACGTCGATGTGGATGGTCCGCAGCGGATGGGTGCCGACATCGGGACGGCGTACCCGAAGGACCCGGCTGAGGCTGTGCCGCACCCGTCGATCGATGAGGTCAAGGACGGGCCGATGCGAGTCGGCGCCGATGTGGGTTACGCCTACCCGAAGGACCCCAAGGAAGAGGTCCCGGGCAAGAAGTACGAGGATGAGACTGGCGCGCAGCGGGTCGGTGCCGATACGGGCACGGCTGCCCCGAAGCCGAAGACCGCGAGCAAGCGCAAGCAGGCTGAGGTGAAGGACAGTTCGGCGAGCAAGGCGAAGGGCGCGACCGCAGCCGTGGCGGGTACCGACAAGGTGAAGGGTCGGACCCGTGCGTCGGTGGCGAGCCCTACCAAGAAGTCGGCGACCAGGAAGAGTCGCTGACATGCTCGCGTTGCTTGCGGAAGTCTCTGACAGCGATGTGTCCACGCTGCTACTTGTTCTCGCTCTGCTAGCGCTGGGTGCCGCGATCTGGGCGGCGCTCCGTCACAGCATCGAGGCGGCCGTCGTCCTTCTGGTGATCGCGGTGGTGATTTTCCTCGTGGCTGATTAGTCCTCCCCCCGACAAGGAGGTGAGCTAAGCGCGGTTCCGAAAGGGCCGCGCTTAGTCTTTGTGCTGCGAATGACCGATCCTCAGCGCGAACAGATCCTTGAACGCCTGAGGACTGACTGGCCGTACTGGGCCTCCAACTGCGCCCAGATCATCAACACCGCAGGCCAGCTCGTTCCTCTGACTCCGAAGCCCGCCCAGCTCCGGGTCTGGGACGCCGCCAAGGCGCAGATGGATGCGGGTCAGCCCGTCAGGCTGATCGTGCCGAAAGCCCGTAGGGAGGGCGTCAGCACGTTCTCGGTCAGCCGGTTGGTGCAGATGACGACGCAGACCCCAAACTTCAACGCGATCAGTGTTGCCCAGGACACGCAGACGGCCGGCGAGCTGCTGCACATGGGCACGATGATTCATGCCAACCTGCCTGATTCGGTGGAGTGGCCGATCAAGCCACCGATCGCGAACAAGAGCCGACGTAAGGAGCTCGCGTTCGGCAACCCGTCACGGGTGGCCCAGGCCACGGGTGACTTCGGACTCAACAGCCGGTTCGTTGCGGATACGGCCCGTGAGTTCGAGGCTGGCCGTGGTTTCACGTACCACGGGGTGCATTGCTCGGAGCCGTCGTTCTGGCCCGACCTCCAGCGCAAGCTGACCGCGCTGCTGAACGCGGTACCGGATGAGCCGGGGACGTTCGTGGTGTTGGAGTCCACCAGCAACGGGTTCAACCACTGGCGGACCCTGTGCATGCAGGCACTGAACGGCGAGAGCGATTTCACGCTGGTGTTCCTGCCGTGGTTCGAAGAGCCGCAATACCAGCGGGTGTTCCTATCGGAGGAGGAGCGGGAAGAGTTCATCGCCACGATCGGGACGGGGCCGTGGGGCGAAGAGGAACCCGATCTTGTGGAGGTGTTCGGCTGTACGCCGGAGCAGTTGAACTGGCGTCGCTGGGCGATCGCCAACCGGTGCGGCGGCGACCTCGATGTGTTTCATCAGGAGTACCCGTCAACGCTTGAGCAGTCGTTCCTTTCGACGGGGTCGTTCGTGTTCAGCCAGGCGCTTGTCGGCAAGGTGGTAACGGCGACGCAGGACACCCCGCCGACTGCAAAGGGCACGTTTGAGCCGGGGTCGATGAAGGAGTACCGCAGCGCGTATGGGCCGGTGCAGATCCCGAAGGACCCGGTCTGGACTCCTGGTGGTGGCCCGTGGTGGATTTGGGAGGAACCGGACCCTGAGAGTCGGTACATCGTCAGTGGTGACCCGGCCGGCGACGATTCGTTCGATAAGGACGAGCGGGCGATGCACGCCGCCCAGGTGATTGATCACCGGACCCGGATGCAGGTCGCCGAGCTGGAGATGCAGGGCGACACCGACGAGTATGCCCTACAGCTCCTGCTTGCTGCCCTGCATTACAACCGGGGGTTCATTGCGGTGGAGACGACGGGTTCGTGGGGTGCCCCCGTTCTCCGCCGGATCAGGCGTGATTGGAAGTACACGCGGGTTTACAAGCGCAAGCGGCTGGTGGACGGCAAGGAAACCACCGTTGAGGAACTGGGCTGGGACACGAACCGGACGACCAAGGGGTTCCTGATCGAGGCTGGCCGGGAGATGCTGCGTGAGGGGACGCACGGCATCCGGTCGCAGCGGTTGGCTCGCCAGTTGACGACGTATGTGCGGGACGCGAAGAGCAAGTACGGCCCGTCTCCTGGTGAGCGTGCCGACCTGTTGATGGCTTGGCTGATCGGCGAGTTCGTCGCGAACGAGACGCCACTGGGCTATGGGGCTAGTGACAGCTCCGGTGTGGTGAACACCACAACCCGTGCAGTCGTCTCTAGCCGTACCGGCTACTGAGCGGAAGGGGCGGGAGTCGAACCCGCAGAGCCTTTCGACCCACAACGGTTAGCAACCGTGCTGCTTCACCAGTGGCTGCCCTTCCAAGGCGGAAGGCAGAGGAATCGAACCCCCGACACGTCCTAGGTGCCGCCCCAGTTTTCAAGACTGGTTGCCGACCGTTCAGCGGTGCCTTCCGAGTACGCAGTGGTGCCCCGTGACGGGGCTAGGAACTGCGCGAGGATCGACGGAAGACGATCACGAGAGCAACCGTATCAGGACTCACGGAGGGGCTTCATGCCCTTGCGCCGCCCGAACTGCACCATCGGGTCCAGACCCTTCTGACGCAACGCCCGGTTGTAGGCCTCCCACTCTGGGTCGGGCATCGCGTGTTCCTCGTTATGCCACTCGACGAACTCGTGCAGTTCGTTCTCGTGTACCCGTTGGCACTTGAGGACGTGAGTGACGTACGCGTCGTCGGTGACAAACGCGTCGTTGCAGATCCTGCATTGAAACCGGGGTTTTTCGTCGGCGCTCGGTGGCACCCAGATGTTGAGCGGCATCCACACATTTTGTGCTGCCAGTCGGTCACCTAGTATTTCCCCGTGAAACAACCGAACTCAGGAGACGCCTGTGTCTGGAAGTAAGCCCCGCGATTGGTACATCCCCGCCCACCCGTTCGAGATGGACGATGAGCAGCAAGTCGCTAACGCGCTGGGTGAGATCGTGACGATCCTGACCCGTATCGGCGGGTCGATGCTGATGGTCGCTCACCGTCAGGAGATCGAGCCGGGGATGTGGGCGACCGTCGGGTACCAGTGCCGGTGGGAGTCGTTCGCTCCGGGTGACCGTCACCGGCCTGAGGTTGTCGAAGAGCCTGAGCTTGAAGCGGTCGAGGCGGCCTAGTTGCAGCAGCCGCAGGAACTGCGGGACCTTCTGGCCCTGATCGAGCGGCGATTCAACGCTGCCGACAACGGGGTCCATCGACGGTTCCGCGACAGGGCGAACCATTTTTACGGCCTGTACCGGTCCTACAGCGACTGGAAGACCAATCTGCCTGTTGATCAGCGCGACCGCGACACCGGTCTTGCTGCTGCCCGTCGTGACTGGGGTGCGGAGCTGTTCATCCCGTACGCGTTCTCAACGGTCGAGACGATCCTGCCCCGGATGCTGTCGAACCGGCCGAAGGTGCTGATCCTTCCCCGAGGCAAGGCCAGTGAGGACAACGTCCGGAACATCAAGGAAGTCATCGAGTCGCAGTACGAGAAGCTGCGTTACGAACTGATCCTCCAGAGGATCGCCCGCAACGCCCTGATCTACGGGCTCGGTGTCCAGAAGGTGTATTGGAAGCGGGAGGAACGGACCCGCAAGGTCGTCAAGCCGCGCAGTGTCCGTGTGCCTGGCCTGTCGGATTTCGTCGTCAAAGAAGTTCCGGACCCAATTGACGATCCGGTCATCGAGAGCGTCGACCCGTTCGATTGGTTCTGGGACCCGATGGCTGCCGATGTCGCCCAGTGCTCCTGGGTGATTCATCGGACGTGGCGAAACACCGACTACTGCCTGAACATGCTCCGGGCCGGCAAGTGGACGGGCCTGGAGGAGCGTGACATCACCGAGGGTGGTGGCGACACCCGGTATACGGATGCGTTCCAGACCCGCATGACGATCGGCGGATACCCGAGTTTCCAGGCGTCCCGTGAGACGCATGAGGTGTGGGAGTACCACGACGGGGCTGAGGTCGTGACAGTCCTTGACAGGCAGTGGGTGGTGCAGCGCGGCCCGAACCCGGCGTGGCATGGCGAGCTTCCGTTTCAGGTGTACCGCCCGACTCCTGTTGATGGGCAGATGGTCGGCATCGGTGAGATCGAGCCGATCGAGGACTTGCAGGACGAGATCAACACCCTCCGGTCGCAGCGTCGTGACAACGCGACGCTCGTTTTGCAGAAGAGCTTTTTCTACACGTCCGGGCTTATTGACCCGAACGATTTCAAGGTGGGGCCGGGCCGTGGCATCCCTGTTGATGGTGATCCCCGTGACGGGATCATGCCCCTCGACTTTGGGGAGATCCCGAACTCGGGCTACCAGGAGGAACGCCAACTCCAGGCTGACATCGAACGCACCTCCGGTATTGACGACTCGCTCTCAGGGTCCGGGACGCCGCAGCAGACCGCGACAGGCACGCAGCTTGTGCAGGCCGCAGCGAACGTTCGTATCCAGCAGAAGACCCGCAACTGCGAGATCGAACTGGTCCAGAACGGCGGGCGGCATGTTCTGTTGCTCAATCAGCAGCGGATCTTGACGAACCGTGAGATTCGTATTCCGGCTGAGCCGACGCCGCAGGAGCCGGAGCGTCGTTGGGCGTGGCGGCAGGTCGGTCCGAACGAGCTGGCCGGCGAGTTTGATGTGGATATCGAGGGCGGCTCGATGGCGCCTGAGAATGTGCCGCAGGAGCGGCAGGACGCGCAGGCGATGGTTACGTTGGCGACGGGGCCGATGGGGCAGTTCATTGATCAGGAGCAGGCCGTCAAGTACGTGTTGCGTAAGCAGGGCGTGGAGGGTGTGGAGGCGTGGATCAAGAAGCCTGAGCAGCAGGTTCCGGTGTCGGTGCTTGAGGCGGTGCAGAAGGGCCTTGAGGCGGCGAAGGTCGATCCGCGCCTGGTGGATCAGGTGTTCGCGGCTGCTGTCTCGCCGCAGGAGGGTGATGGTCGTGCAGCGGCCTAGCCCGTACACGTATACGCCGTCCCGTATGACGCAGCCGTATCGGGCGTACGGGCCGCAGATGCCCGGCCCGGCCCTTGACGCCATGCGGCGCGGCCGGAGCTTGTACGGCCAGAACCCTATGGATCAGCAGCGCCGGTTTCAGCGGCAGGCCCGTCACGGGTCTTTGTGGTGGCACATTTTGGGACTGTCTGACGGTGGTCCGACAATTCGGTAACCGTATGAGTCAGCGACCGTCCACATACAACCTTGTCCTGGAAAAGCTTTCCGGCCAGAAGGACACGGCCCTTGAGGACGTGGTGGAGATGGCCCGGCAGGTGCGTAGCACTGTCGAGTCGCCTGGTTGGGCGTTCATCAAGGACTTCCTGGATCAGATGATCGAGGGGCTTGATGTTGAGGTGGAGCGTGGGTTGAAGCAGCACGTCGAGTACGCCGCATTGATTGCGGAGCGACGTGCGTTGAGGACCGTTCCGGCGATCGCAGACGGGATCGTGGAGGCGGGCAATCGCGCTGATAAGGCGCTTCACGACATGGCCGCGAGACTCGCGGCGGGAGATAGCACATGAGTGACATGGCTGAGGGCGCACAGACCGTCCCCGAAGCAGCAGCCCCTTCCGAGCCGGGTGGGGAACAGCAGGCGCCGCAGAACGATGCGCTGATGGCACGCCTGAACGAGATGTCGGAGCAGCTCGGCAAGCTGGCCCCGCCGGAACCTACGCAGCCGCAGTACAGCGGGTTGCGTGAGGCGTTCGCTGAGGGCGCCAACAGTCCGGAGCCGGAGCCGGGGTATGACCCGTACGGCGATCCGGGCTATCAGGACCCGGCGTTCGAGCCGTACGGTCAGCAGCCTTGGCAGCAGGACCAGTACGGGCAGCAGATGCATCCTGCTCAGGCCGCGCAGCAGCTCCAGCAGTACATCGCCCAGGCGGTGCAGGAAGCGACGCTGCCGATCACGCAGGGCATCAAGGCTGACCAGCTTGAGCAGAAGTACCCGGCGATCAAGGAAGACCCGCAGAAGTGGATTGGGCTTGCGACGCAGCAGGCCCAGCGGATCGGCCGGCCGGATCTGGCCCGTGAGCCGGAATTCATCGAACTTGTACATCTCGCCGAGGCGGCGAGAAGCAGCGCCGCGCAGGAGACGCCTGCGGATGGCGGCAATGGCGTTCACCTTGAGGGTGGCGGGGCAGCGCCCCAGCAGCCTGAGGAGGACGCGGGAGACAGGATGCTCAAGGCGTGGGGGATCGATCCCTCCGCTGTGTAGCGGCCTGTCGTTTCGCTAACCGCAGACGAAAGGAAAGCCAGAAATGGCCATCATCAGTGGGCCGAGGGGCACTGGGAACGTTTCCCAGACTTCTCGCAAGCCCGACATCGGAGACCGGATTCTCCTGCTCCAGCCTGACGCTTCGCCGCTGACGGTCATCAGCAAGAGGCTCCGCAAGAAGCCCACCCATAACCCTGAGTTCAAGTGGGCTGAGGACGACCTCGACGTTCGTTTCGACGCGATCAACAACGGCGGCGGCTACAACACGTCCGCCACGTCGCTCGTCGTCGATAACGGCACCTACTTCGCCGAGCATGACCTGGTGAAGAACACCCGTACGGGTGAGGTGTTCCGAGTCACGGCCGTTTCCACGAACACCCTGACGGTCGTCCGAGGGCTCGGTAACTCCGGGACCGGCGTGGCGATGAACGACAACGACGAGCTCCTGATTCTGGGTTCGGCGCAGCCGGAAGGCGATACGTCGAAGCCGGCTCGCAGCTCGACCGAGTCGTTCGTGACGAACTACACCCAGATTTTCCGTACGCCTTGGGAGGCGACGGGGACCTGGATGCATTCGGACACGTTCTACACGCAGTCCGACTGGGATTACCAGCGGGGCAAGCACGGCATCGAGCACCTCAAGTCGATTGAGGAGTCGTTCCTCTTCGGCAAGGCCGACGAGAACACGTCGGGCGCCCAGCCGCGCCGCACGACCGGTGGCGTCATCAGCCGCATTACGACGAATGTGACGGCAGCCGGAGGCGCGCTGTCGGAGTCGTCGTTCTGGGGTGCGCTGCGTACCGGCTTCCGCAATGGGTCCGGCACGAAGTACCTGTTCGCGTCGCGTCTCGTGGTGGACGTGCTGAACGGTTACGCCCGGTCGAAGGTCAGCATCAACGATTCCGGCAACGGCAGCTACGGCGTCAACGTCCGTAACTTCCAGTCGGCCCACGGCAACCTGCGGCTCGTTACGCACGACCTCCTTGAGGGGACGACGTACGGCGGGTACGGCCTGCTCGTTGACATGGACAACGTCGCCTACCGCTACCTGGCTAACGCAGCCGGTAGCCGCGACACCCAGGTCCACGAGAACATCCAGGCGCCTGACGCGGATACCCGCAAGGACGAGTGGTTCTCGGAGGTTGGCCTTGAGGTCAGCCAGGAGAAGACACACGCCCTCATCACGGGCATCACCGGCTGAGGTAGCAACTCACCATGAAGCGCATCGAGGGGCGTCCATAGGGCGCCCCTCTTTGTGCTGCCAGAAGCTGATCTAGAATTGCGCTACCCGCAGATCGCGGCCAACCGACCACAGGAGACACCGTGGCGACTCAGACGCAGACCAAGCTCAAGAAGGTTCGGTTCCTTTCTGGTGCCAAGCCCAGCTTCAAGATGATCCGGCGTTCGCAGGGCGAGATTGTGATGCCAAACAACAACGTGGCCAACGATCCGTCAAAGCCCGAGATCTCGTACCAGTTTCATCGCGGGGCGCTGGAGCTCCGCGAAGGCCAGGACATGCTGCCCGACAAGATTGACCCGGAGACGGGCGATGTCGTAGAGCAGGACGCGATCGAGTGGATTAGGTCGCAGCCCGATTTCGATTCGATCGTTTACGAGGTGGTGCCGGAGGCGCCGCCGTCGAGCGAGATCCTCAAGCAGGTGGCTGCGGCTGCGGCGGCTGGTGATGTGCAGGCGCTGGTTGCGCTTGGTGATGAGGAGGCCGGGTCGTGGGCGCGTGAGGACGTGCTGGATGTGATCCGTGACGCGGTTGAGCGTCTGACTGCGGAGCCTCAGAGCGCCGCCTAGTTAGGAGGAAGTGTGGCGAGTATCACTGTCAATCTTGCGCCGACGATCGTCAGTGGTACGGCGACGGTGTATCCCCGGTCGAATTGGCCGGCGACGGTTAGTCCGTCGGGGAGTCCGGTGGGTTCGTCTACTACTTCGGCTTCTGTGGGGTCGGACGGTTCAGCGACGTTCACTGGGCTGACTGAGGGCGCCGAGTATGTGGCGTACCAGGGGACTCCGGATCGGTATGTGGGGTTCCGGGTGGATTCGGAGCCGGGCACGGCGGGCGACCCGTATTTGGTCGAAAGTGCGCCAGCCACCATCAGCGCGACGACCTACGACGGTGACGGCAACCTCACTGCCTGGACGCAGGACGGCGTCGCGTACGAAGCGACCTACGACGCGAACGGCAACCTGCTCACCCAGGGTCCCGCCTGATGCTCGACGCCCTCGACCGGAACATCGTCCGGGGCATCGCTCGCAAGCAGCATCTCGTCCCGTCCCAGGTCGATGCGTTCGAGGCCGGGACGCACCTGACCGGCGGCAACTACCCGTACCAGATCCTCGGCTACGACCCGTCGAACGAGCAGCTCATTCTCGGCCTCGACGTGGCCGGCCAGACGCTGCGCCAGTCCGCTGACGGCGGCGCTACGTGGTCGAACGACAAGACCAGCCCTACGAACTGCAACTTCTGGATCAAGGCCGTCGCGTGCAACGGCGTCTGGTTCCTGCTCTACCGCTCCTCAGCCGACAGTGAGATTCACGTCGCCACCGCCACGCAGGCGTCGGGGAACACGGCGTTCACCTGGACGAAGCGTCTCGATCTCACGGCAGGGTGCAACCCGTACCTGATGACGCCGATGAACACCGACGGCACCGACGTGCTCGTCGGGGAGTACGGCGACCCGTCCGGCGGGCCACGCATTTGGCGCTGCCGCCCCGCCACAAGCCTCGCCACCTGGACTGCTGTCTGGGGACCGGATGCCGGGGTCCGTCACGTCCACGGCGTGTTCCCCGATCCGTACAACGCGGGCCACTGGTATGCGTCGCTGGGGGACCTTCCCAGCACAGCGAACAAGCTCTACCTCAAGAGCACCGACAACGGCCGGTCGTTCTCGACGTTCGCCACCACCAGCTTCCCGCAGGCCGTCCAACTCAGCTTCGACGAGAACTGGATCTACGGCGCCAACGACCAGAGCAAGGGCGCAGGACCGTTCGTCATGGACCGCAGCGCCGATGACTACCACTTCCTGACCGACGAGAGCCACCACCGCATGGCGTGCCCCGGCTCCCCGTACCCGTTCGACAACAACGCCTTCTACGGCGCGGTGGACCCCGACGGGTCCGGCTACTACTACGTCAGCGTCTCAACGGCCGGCCCCGGCTTCGGCGCGAACAACGAAAGCGTCGGAGTCTTCTTCGTCCCGAAGGGCTCTACCCGTCCGTGGCTACTTGCCGTCGATGCTCCCAGTGGGGGCTTGTCGTTCAAGGGCGCTTGGAAGGCGGAGCGCACCTACTACGCCGACGACGTGGTGCAGCAGGGCGCGTACTTCTACAAGTGCATCAGCGAGATCGCCGGGAACTCCTCGAACCTGACGCCGGGCGGCGACACGACGCACTGGCAGATCGCCAACCGCAACGGCGGCGCGAGCTTTGGCGAGGTCATGCTCATCAACGGCCGCGTCTACATCGGCTACCACTACAGGTCGCTCGTGCCGACCGAGAGGCGGGTGCTGGCATGACCCTCAACGTCGCCCAGGTCCCGCAGGAGAACGGCCACGCCGGGGTCCTCGCCCCGACGACGAAGGGCTGGTCAAACGGCGGCCACACGCTCGGCGCGAACCTTTGCTACATCGCCCGGCTCGTCTCCTCGAAGGCCCGTACGATCACCGGCCTCAAGTTCGTAGTCAGTACCGCAGCAGGCAGCGATGACGCCTGCGACGTGGCGATCCTCGACGCGACCGGAGCCCGCCTCGCGTCGTCCGGTGCGACGACCGGGAAGCTGAACAGCACCGGCATCAAGACCGTCACGCTGTCGGCCAGTCAGCGCATCGAGGCCGACACCGTCTACTACGCCGCCTTGTCCTGCGGGGCGATTGGCAGCACCGCCGCGACGGTGCGTGGCGCGTCGTTCGGCTCGACGGACATCGTGGCGATCTTCGGCACCGGCCTTGGCAGCTTGGAGGCCGGCAACAAGTCGTCGAGTCATCCGATCCCGTCGAGCATCGCCAGCCCGTCGCAGGCGTCCAGCGTCCCGATCCTCGCACTGGTCGAAGCATGAGCGGCCATTGCACTTTGAGCCAAGAGAGGTAGCGACGTGGACGCGGCGGCCATCATCGACGCGGTGATTGCGCAGACTGGTACCGACGCTGCGCGGACCACCATCCTTTCGATGCTCAACGAGCAGTACCAGACGCAGGTGGTGCGGTCGAAGTGGCTGCTGGAGACGGTGACTGTTGGGACGACGGTTGCCGATCAGGCGGACTACAGCCTGAGCGACACGGTTGTGGACATCCTGTCTCTCAGGGTCGGCACCACCGTGTATGAGGGTATTTCGACTGAGCAGTATTGGGGCCTTCTTGACGGGTCGGCACGGGTTTCGGGTTCGCCGGGCGTCTACGCGCTTACGTATTCGTCTAGTGGGGGTACGAGCGTCAGTCTCTACCCGGCCCCAGACACTGCCGGGGTTGCGATCACGGTGTTGACTCCGGCGACCGCTACCGCCCTGACGGACTCCGGCAGCTCGAACCCTGTCACCCCGTCCGATACGCACGGGTCGCTGATTGATGGGACTGCCGCCCTGATCCTGCTCAGGGTGGATGAGCGGCCGGACCTTGCCCCGCCTTTTGAGGCCCGGTTCCAGGCGTCGATTGAGTTGCTGCGCAGGCGAAAGAACGCACGGGGCGGCGACAACCTCCAAGCGCAGATTCAGGGCGTTCACTTCTGATGGCGGGTGGGCTGGTGAAGCTCACTCAGGACCAGTGGGACGCCGGCCTGTTCCGCAACCTGGAGCCGTCCCGTATTCCGGAGAACGGGGCGTACGACATTGTCAACGGGTTTCTCGATGCTGAACGAGGGGTGATTTACCGGCGCGGAGGCAGCACTTACGTGTCGTCGGCTGCCGGAGACAACCTTGAGAAGGTGTACTCGTGGGGTGACCGAGTCCTCATCGGTGGGGCAGATCAGGTGTTTGTGTACGACGCCCTCGGCAACACGTTCCTTAGCCTCGCCAGTAGTACCTACGCCGTCGGCCCAGTACGGGCCGCAACAGACAACCTCGCTGCCTATACCTATCTCACGACGGGTTCTAGGCATGCCCCGCGCATCAGACTGACCGGCGGCGCGACTTCCTCCTACTCGTACAGCACCGGTACGGCCTCTGTGACGCTGGGATCTACGACTGTGACCGGGACCGGCACGGCGTGGGCGCCACCCGTAGGGGCGATCTTCCAGATCGGCAACGACATTGGGGTCGTTGAGGCGACGATCTCCGGGACGAGTCTGCGGTTGAAGAGCCCGTGGACGGGACCGACCGCCTCCGGCGCGGTGTATGGGCTTGGCACCACAGCTTCCCCTGCTCCTAGCTCCATTCCGGATCACAGCACCACTCCGCCTGTAGCGGTCGGTGCATCTGGCCGTCTCGTTGTCGGGTTTGTGGACACGATCGCGTTCAGTCAGATCAACCAGCCCACGAACTTCGCCGCGACCGACTTCCATACCGTTCCGGATAACGGGACGGTGATCGACCTTGTCCCGTTCCGTGACCGCCTTCTGGTCTTCACGACTGTGGGGCTGTACGCGATCGACAACATGTCGCTGGACTTGACTGACGCTGCCGGTGATCCGCAGCAGACGATGACGCTCATCGACCGGGATCTCGTGCTGGCCGGTGTGGGGGCGGTGGGAATGTGGCGCAACCTTCTTGTCGCCCCGTCGGGAGACAACGTCTATCTCATGGACGGTGTGTCTACCCCTGTCCAGATTGGTGACTCGGTCAGCGAGTTCTTGGAGCAGCCGACGGGCGGGATCGCTGTCGCCACCACCGTGGGGCAGGCCGCCGTTCAGAACGATCATTACCTACTGCCGGTCAGTGGGGACACCGAAACGGTTCTGGCATGCAACCTGGAGACGCGGGCGTGGTCACGGGTTGAGGGATTCAGCGGCGGAATCGCTGGGTTTGATGAACGCGAAGTTGATGGGTACCAGTACGCCGTCAGGGGCGAGCGGCTCGTCAGCATCCATCTCTGGTGGTCGCCGTCAAGTACCTACAAGAACGAGCCTGACGGGACTACCCACGAGTTTCAGGTCACGACCCGCGACTTCATCCTGTCCGGACTGCGCGGGTTCTGCAAGAAGATCCGGCTCTGGGTTGAAGGTGTCGATGCCGCGAGCGACAACCCGACAATCACGGCGTCCTACGCGACCGGCCCTGCTGGCAGCAGCTTTACGTCGCTTGGGAGTACCACGGCAGAATCGACGGGGGACACGAGCCTGACGCCGTGGACTGTCGGCGTCGGAGGGCACAGGATCAGGTTCAAGTTCTCCAGCACGAGCCCGTTCGCGTCGTTGAAGTTCAAGGCACTGGACGTGTTTGTCAGACCGAAGGGCAGGGCCTGATGCCACTCGATCCGACCAGCCCGTTCTTCGAGGGCGATCTGCGGGAGTTCATCAAGCGCGAGCTTGGCGTCCTGCCAGCGATCGTGCGCAGCCTGAACAACAACAACCTCGCGCACGGGTCCGTCTCCTGCACCTTTACTGCTTCTACGAACGCACCCGCACAGACCGTTACGCACGGACTAGGACGGACTCCTAGGGCGGTCGTGTTCGGGCCGACCCGTTCCTCAGGAGAGGTACGCATCGCCGCCTCTCTCGACTCCGCGCCGGGAGCAACAACGTTCGATGTCGTGGCGTGGGCCGGAGCAAGCATCACCGGCACCGTGACCGTTTACTGGATCGCTGTCTGACGCCGTGACCCCGTTCAAAATGAGACACCGTGGCTAAACGCAAGACCGCACCTGACGCCATCCGGTACGCAGGCACCTGGCCTGACGGGACCCTCAAGTTCGCACGGCCCGACGGGACCATCCTTCCGCACGGCACGACGCTCCGTGTCGCCGGAAACAAGGCGTACTACACCGGCCCGGACGGCACCCCAATTCAGGTGCAGACCAACAAGGGTGGTGCCTGGTCGCAGACGGGTGCCCCGGTCCAGTCGATCACCGATCTTCCCGCCGGCTCGTATGACCCGGCCCTGATCTACCAGGCGGGTGCGGCGAACCGTGGCCTTGGTTATCAGAACCAGGATTACTTGCGGGACTGGAACGGTTTTCAGATCGGCGCTGACGGCCAAGTGGTTCGGCCAACGGGTGATGTAAACGCGACCGAACCGCTCCGCGACAAGGCCGGAAACCCTGTTCTCGATGACAACGGTCAGCAGATCATGGTCCCGAAGTACGGGCGTGGGGTCCGTGACTACTTCACTAACCAGGACCGCATCAACCAGCAATACGACTGGCAACGCGACGACACAGCACGCGGCTACCGCGACCTCGGCAACAACCAGTTGCAGGGCATCAACCAGCGCGGCCTCCTCGGTGGTGGTGCGCTCGCCCAGGCGCTTGCGAAGCGGACCACGAACGAAGCACGGGATCAGGAACGGATCAGCACGGGCCGGTCGCAATCCCTTGCCGACCTGCTCGGTCAGGCGCAACGCGGCAGCACCGACGCATACACCGGCTACCAGCGGGCCGTCGGCGAGAACGCCCCGTACCAAGCGACGCTGCTGACGCAGGCAACGCAGCAGGCCGCCCCGGCGCTTGCTGACGACCCGAACTACGAGGTGCATAACGGGGTGCTGTATCAGCGCGGCCCGAACGGGCAGCTCGTCACGAAAAAGAAGCGCAAGACGCCGAAGCCACCGAAGAGTTTCGGCGGCAACAAGTACCCCGACTACAGCGGCACCCGCCCCCCCACGCGGGGGAGCGGAAATCCGTACGCCGACTACCCGAACATTTAGGACACGTCATGGCGCAGGGAATCGACCTCAACAAGATCATCACCGCACTCACCGGCGGCCTCCAGCCGATCGGCAAAGGCCCCGCTGGCAGGCGGGCTGCTGCTGAGGCGCAACTCCGTTACCTGCCTGCACTCCAGTCGCTTGGCCTGCTGGGCAACCAGACGATGGGGCAGTACCAGCAGGACGTGCGTGGAGTCCGCCGGTCCGGGGCTGCTGCTGCTTCTGGAATTGGTGCTGTCAGGGGCCAGTTCCTCAGTCAGCTTGACGCGACGCCGGCACCGACCGGTGAGGCTGCCGCTGCCTTGGGGTTGACCCGTGATGCGGTGGCGGGCGAGCTGGCGAAGATGCAGGCGCAGCAGCATGCCGGGGTCACGTCCGGGCTGTCCCGTCTGCGGTCGAAGCGCAATAGCGATCTTGAGTCGATCGTCGGCCAGTTGATGCAAACGTCCGATCAGGCCCGGCTGTTCAACATCAGCCAGTACGAGGCGTTGGCGCAGGATCGACGGGAAGCCGCACGAGCAGCACGGCAGTGGTCGCAGGGGCAGCGCAACAGTCTTGTCAGTGCCGGAATCAATCCGGATACGGGGGTGTATGACCCGTCCTTGAATCCGCCTGAGAAGCCGGCGGCCGATCCGGTAAACGCGTACGGGGTCCGCAAGTCGGTGTGGGAATCGATGACGCCCGATCAGCGTGCCCGTCGTGTGCGGGAGTGGAAGCGCAAGACCAGCATCGACGGCGGCGGACAGGACACGGCGAAGCTGCCCGGTGGTGTGGATCTCAACACCAACCAGCAGCATGAGCGGTTTGGCGGGACGGTGGGGCAAGTCAAGACGTGGGCCAGCCGTCTCAAGGGCGACATGAGTCGTAGCGAGATCGCTCAGGTGCTTCTCACTGGGGCCGAGTCGTCTGGTGGCAGCAAGATTCCGCAGATCAAGAGCGAGCTCGCGGTACGGGTTGGTCTGGATATGGCCCTCTTGGGTTACGTGAGTAACGGGACCGCGAAGAGACTTCATGCCGCTGGCTATTCGGTGCGGAAGCTTGGGTTGCCGGGTGCTGCCGGGGCGGGCACGGGCACGAACTGGTCTGGTTGGAAGTAGTGCCCAGCGGCGATTTCAGTCGCCCGACGGGTGGGCGCAAGCCCGTCAAGAAGGTCAATAAGGCGCCGGCTGGTAGGCGCAACACGTCGCCTCCGCCGGTAACTGATGTCCGGTCTGGTGGCGGCTACAAGATCCCGAAGTCGGTTCCGCCTCCCCCGTCGTGGACTCGTCCGGTCACTCCGCCGTCGGTGCAGGTGCCGAAGCGGCCGGCCCCGAAGCCCGTCAAGGTCAACAATCGGGTTCCGACGTATGCGCAGTCCCCCAGGGGGGTGGCGCGTCAGGATCGGCGCAGGGCGGCTAGGGAGTGGCAGACGCTCAGGAACGCCAGAGTTGCTGAGCAGGCCCGGATCGCGACCGGCACGTTCATCGGGCCGCTCCAGCCCCGGGTTGATCTGCCTGATTCGCACACTCCGATCTCGCCGCCGTCGTTGTTGCGGGATAGCGGGGTGGCGAACAATCCGGTCCCGCAGGTTCGTGGGGTTGTGCTCTCGCCGCAGCAGATTCAGCGGGATCTCGCGGCGATCATGCGCCCCGGCCCTGGTAAGGGAAGGATCGTTGAGCGCCTCCGTGCCGCCGGGGTAGGGAATGCCCCGTTGACGGGGCTGGAGCGCCGTGAGCTGGAAACGGTGAGGCGACAGGACCTGGAAGCGCAGGCGTGGGAGTTGCAGAAGCAGTACAACCACGCCAGTAGCGACCTGTCGGTTCCGTACGGCGACTTCGTTGGGGCTATTCGCCGGATGAGTACCGGCCAGCTCCAGGATTGGGTGGAGCGGGCCTCGGCACCGGAAAATCTCGCCAAGATGGGGTTCGACCCGTCCAGCCTTGGCGGCCTCATCATGGGCACCAGTCAGGGGCTGAGTGACGCGGCCCGGTCTGTTACCGGCAGCAGCCTGATCGGCAATGCTGCCCACGACGTGTTGATGTGGCCGACGTGGGCTGTCCCTGCCGCGTACCAGGCCGCGACTCGTCCCGGGGATTTCGTCAAGGGACTGTCTCAGGGCGTGATCGGTAATGCGGTCCGTGGTGATTGGCAGGGAGTCGGCCGGGCGTTTCGGGAACACCCGGTGTTCTCGATTGCTGAGGTACGGGGCGGCCAGGCACTCGCTGGTCGTGCTCTCGCCGCACCAATTCGGCAGGCGACCAGGGGGAGGGTGTTGGGCACCCAGCGGGTCCCGATCAACCTCACTGGGCTTGACGCCAGTAATGCTGCACGACTGCGGTCCTACAGCAAGGAGCCGCTTACCCAGGCTGTCCAGCGGGCGACTGATCGAGCGCTGACCCGCCCAGGCCTTGATGTGCGAATTGCTGGACGCGGGCGGGTTCCGGCACGGGTGCTGAAAACGGATCTGCCTGTCGTTGGGCGTGCCCTGGAGGCATCTCGCCAGCATGGCGTTGAGCGGCTGACTGACCTGAATCGGGCCGCCGGCATCAGCCTGGAACGGTCGCTGCGGGAAGGGGCGCAGCATGTCGCAAACGTCGCCCGGTCCGAGTCGAGTGTTGGCCGCTTCCTGGCAAACCTGCTGGACCTTCCCCGTCGGCCCGCGAACGCTGAGGGCTACCACGGGGTGCTTGGCAAGATCGCGGCGAAGGTTGCCCCTGACCTTGCGACGGACCCCGTCCCGATGCTCGTGTCGTTCGTGCAGCGCGGCGTGATTCGGCATCACCCTGACGGGCCGGGCAGCCTTCCGACCGCGAAGAGCGTCGCCGATGACCTCGACAACATCATTAGGCAGGTGACTGCCGAGATGCAACGCCCGGGTGCGTACCGGAACCTGGGGGAGCTCAAGGCTGCTGAGGACATGGTCGCGTTCCTCACCGGAGTCCGTGACAGCGGACGAGGGATCACTCGGGCGGTGTCGATCGCGAAACGGCTGGTCCCGGAGTTCAAGAAGAACGATTCGGAACTCGTCAGGCTGGGTGCGCTGGATGCGGAAGCGGCAGCCCGTGCCCCGCTGTTCCCCGCCGCGATGAGTCGGTTGGGCGCGGAGTACGGGCCTGGTGCTGTGGATCAGGCAGCGCAGTTCAACAGGATTGCCGCGCTTGAGCAGGCGGTTGCTGGGGCGAGACGTGAAGAGCGGCTGGCGGCTGGAACGAAGGGGCGGTTGGAGCAAGCAACCGCTACGCGGGTTGCGTTGGAGAAGGAACTTGCGAAGGCCCGGCAGACGGAGCTGCCGTCGGCGCTGCGACGGGATGGCCAGACAATCTCCAACGAACAGATCCGGGCGGAGCTCCAGGCGCAGGGAATCGACCCGTCCCAAATCGTTCACCTCCCACACCAAGAACTCGGACGGGGCGCCTACCACAAGAGCCAAGACACCAGCGGCCGACGCAACGCCGACACGAACGCCCTGACAGGGGCGATGTGGCGCCGTGGCGCGTCCGCTTCCTCGTGGGACCATGTCGTGGACTCTCTGGTTCACGGCCGCACCCTCGCCGCGAACATCCAGACACTCGACCAGTTCGTTCACGACCTTGGCACGAAGGTCGGCGACGGGACCTGGAAAGAAACTGTCCGGGCGGCCGAGTCAGAGTTTCAAACCCGTGGCGGCAAGCTCGTTCTCGACGCGAAGGGCAAGCCCATCCCGAAGTATGTGGCTGTCCGGCGCGTCTCGTCACGACTTGATCAGGACCGGCGTGAAGCGATCGCCGAACTCCAGGACGTAAACGAGAACGTTCCGCTCACACAACGAATGCTTGACGACCGGCTGCGGCCCCCGGAGAAGGACGGGCCGGATGTCGCGGTCCTTGTCCCCGTAGAAGCGATCAAGCGGGCCGAGTCGCACATCAAGGGCGGCGCAACGATTGCCGAACTCCAAGCCGTCTCATCGGCATTCCGTCAGACCGTCCTGCCGTTCAGCACAAAGTGGCTGACCGGCAACGTAATGGAAGCCATCATCCGTACGGCCTCGGTCACGGTGAACCCTTTCGACAGGAGGGTCGCCCGGATCGCGCTGGACAGAATGATCGCGGAAGACGCGCTCGCCCTTCACGCAGGAAACGCTGCCGTCACAGCAAAAGCCCGCCGGCTCATCGAGCTCTCCCAGGGACTAGGCAGGACCGCCCACCCGAAGCAGATCCGTCAGCTACGGCAGGAGCTGATCGACTACGCACCACGGGCACGAGCAGCAGAAGCCGAACTGACCGGTGGCCTGCTGTTTGGTCAGCGCGGCCAGACAGTCCGCCGGACCGCCGAAGAGATGGGCAACCTGGGACGGACAGTCGCGTTCCTTGGGCGTGCCCCCGTCATCAACGAGTTTGCCGGCATGACCCGGTGGCTGGCCCGTAAGAGCTTCGACATCAACCGGGTTCTCGAACGCGAAGCCCAGTACGTCGCGTTGGGCAAGCATGTCCGCAACGAGATCCAGGAATTCACGGGCCGATGGCAGTCCGGCCTGCGGCTGTACGAGCAGGGCATCCAGGACCTGTCACGTGGGTTGCTTGGCACCCCAGCACAGTTGAAGGCCGCGAACTGGCTAGACGAAACGCTTGGCAGGTATTCACGGTTCAGCCCAAAGGTTCGGCAGACCATCCAGACGTACACACCCTTTTTGCCGTGGTACCTCAACGCGGTCCGGTGGACGATGTGGACACTTCCGGCCAAGCATCCGATCAAGACGGGCCTGTTGACGCTGGCGGAGCGGACGTTCGAGCAGGACTGGGAGCAGCAGCACAACGACAAACTGACCCGGAAGGGCGACCTTGCGACGGCTGTCCAAACGAAGGATGGCGGGTGGCTGAATCTTGCCCGGTACACCCCGTTCGGGCTGCTCGGTCCTGCCCTTGGTGGTAAGGACCCCGGGGCGCTTGCGGATGTGGTGTTGCCGCAGATCTCGGGTGCGACCGCGGCGTTCCGTGGCCAGGACCCGTTCGGCAACCCGCTCGTGATTCCGAAGAAGTACGGCGGCACCGGGGAGGAGCTCGACCCGTGGGGCATCGCCGCCTACCAGGGGCTGGAGTCGATGGTCCCGCTGGTGTCAATCATCCGCCGGTTGCAGGAAGGCGGCGAAACCGCGCTGCCAACCTCAACGGTGTGGGACCCGAAAACGAAGCCTGGCTCTTCGTACGGCCAGTCAGCGTTGCAGCGGGTATTCGATCCGTTCCGGCCGATCTATCTTCGTGCCCCTCAGGATCAGGGCGGCGTTCGGTTGCCGGCCCGTGTTCAGCAGGCGATCGACAAGGCGCTAGACAGCGACGGGGCCGCGTTGCCGAAACACATTCAGGACAAGCTCGACGAGCTGCTGGACTAGCCGAAACAGCGAAGCCCGACGTACGACCGGGTCCAGTAGATCCCGGGTCGGCTGCCTCCAATGACTTGGATCAGCCCCCGACAGTCCTCGTCGTATTCGTTGTAGCCGTAGTAGACGCACATCCAACGGTGGTGGAACTCTCCGTCCCCCGAGTCGGTTGTGCCCTTTGGTCGGCATGCCGCGCCAATGTCGTAAAGCTCATGGTGAGTTCGGGCGTAGTGGCGGGCGTACCGTTGGGCGGTCCGCTTGGACAGGTAGTAGGCCGCGTCGGCTGGAGCCGCTAGCCCCATTGCTAGAAGCCCTGCGAGTAGTACGGTCCGCATGCGCAAGACCGTCCCAAACCGAGTTTCGGTGCGACAATAGGCCGTTTGTCCTCAGGGTTGCGAAACGGCAGCACCAAACCGTAGAGTCGGGCCGATGACCGATCAGTGTGTCGTGGTTGTACAACGGCTCCAGGACACGGGGCGCACCAAGGAGATCCTGCAAGGAGTTGCGGAGGAGATGCGACGCGAGGTGCTACGTGTCAACGAGGACGACCGTGTGTACCTGTCGCTCCAGGGTGATTACGCAGAGCTCCGTCAGCATGTCGTTCGGCAGTTCGAGAAGCAGGGGCCGGATTGGTGGGAGCACTGGTCAGTGCTGAATGCGCAAACCGACTGACGCCCGTTCCTTGCGAAGAAGCAGCCTCGGCGTAAGTTCGGTTCGGTTCACTTCGCCGCTGACGAACGTACGTCGCTGTCGAAGAAGATCAGGCATGGGCGTGTTCCCGCAGCGGATCGGACTCCATGAGGTCGTGCTCCCATGCGTCGCCGTAGCCGATCTGCTCCCAGTTCGCCAGCAGGACGCGCTCGGGCATGACGCGGATCTGCCACACGTAGTGGCCCTGGTTCACGCGGTCGGGGATCATGCGGTGGATGCCCCAAGCCCGCTCGCCAGGGGCGGGCGGAGTGGCCTGCTCACCGACGTACTCGCCGTAGATCGCCCACACCTTTTGGGATCGCCGGTTACGCAGCAAGACGGCCGGGTGCAGCTTCGGCCCAAGCGGTTCGACGCCCGTGCTGCCACAGCGGACGCACTCGACGTGAAAGACGCCGTTGCGGGTGTAGGCCGTGTACTTGGCCTTTCCGGTTCCCGCGCAGAAGCCGCAGGCGGCTGACCTACGTTGAGTTCGAGGTACATCAGCCATGCTCGACGATCCGGTCAATGGCGTCGAGGATGCGGGCATCGCTTGCCTTCTTCTCTCGGAACGCCTCCTGCGCCTGGGCAAGAGTGAAGTCCGACGGCGTGGACACAGAGCCGAGAACCGAATCGCCAGCAAAGAGAGTCCAGCAGCTCCAGGCCGGGTCTGTGGTGGCCTCTTGGACGAGGCGAACGCTTTGGTTCCGATCAGGCACGGCCGCTCCTAAGTTCGGTTCGGTTCGATGTGGCACTAGCGAACTGTTGGGATTCAGGCACGGTCGTTCTCCTTGAGCCACCGCTGGACGGCGGGAAGCATCTGGGCGCAGCCCTCACCGCGCACCGTGAAGTACAGGACACCACTGATAAGCCCGAAGTCCTCGCGCACTTCGATCTCCAGCCCGTTGCGCCATGCGGCTTTCTCGATCTCGCGGCGGATCTGGCCCTTCACGAGCCGCCCGGCTTCGACGTAGAAGGTCGCGGTTTCGACCGGTGTGCTTCTCGTGGAAGGCGCGTCAGTCATCGTTGGGCTCCAGCGGTTTCGAGCCGACACGCTGGGACTTCCGGGGATAGAGGTGCCAGGGCATCTCCCACTCTTGCCGGCAGTTGCCGCACACCACCACGTAGGCGAAGTAGCCGTCGTAGTGGTTGACGTTGCCGCAGTCGCAGTGGAGGTCCATGCATACGTCGGTGCCTTTCCACTGGATGAAGGCTTCGGGCTTGGGCCCTTCGCCGAACTCGAACGGCTGCTGGGCGAGAGTGTCGTCTTGGGTGAAATCCGTCATGGGCGATACACCTCCGCGATGGTCTTCTCGACTGCGAACTTGAGATCCCACCGGGCGAGGTTCACCGGGTGACCGGCCCGGTCTTCGAGGTGGTCCAGCACGCGATCTAGGAAGGCATCCGAGCGCAGGAGGTTGAGCGGCACGCTTCTCTCCGAAACGGGATCAGGCATCGGGAACCTCCCCCGATCCGAACGTGTCGAGAAGGACCGCGTGGATCTCCTCATGGCACGGGTTGGACGGCTCGATCAACTGGCGAACTGCGAGCAGCGTCTTGCGGTAGCGGTTGCGCTCGCGGACCAGTTCCAACGCTTGCCGTAGATCCTTGGGGCACAGCGCAATCTCATCGGCTGTAGCTGTCTTGTCGGAATCAAGCACTGTCGGCCTCCAGGTCGCGTAGGCGGGACTCCACTCCATCGACCCACGACTGGAGCGTGACCTTCTCGACGCGACCATCGTCATCGCGGAGTGAGACGTAGATCGTGGAAGCGGCAGGCTCGCGCATCACGATCTTGATGTCGTCGGTGTTCACGATGCCTCCTCAATGGTGAGGCCGGCGTCCTCAGCGTGGGCCGCGAAGTAGCTGATGCGGACGCGCTCGCCACTGCTGAACGTGAGGATCAGGCCGTGGGTGCGGTCGTAGTGCGTTTCGACCTCCACGGCGTCGATGGTCTGCCCGAGCAGCATGTCGTCGGCTTCGGCCTGGGCCTCTTGCCGCCACTGTTCTGCGGTGCTCATCCGACTCTCCTGTCTTTTCTTGGTAGGAGGTCAGTCACCGCTGAATGCCCTTCGCAAGGTCGTCGGCGAGCTGCTCCCACTCCTTGGTCGCCTTGTCCAGCCACCGCACCATCGCGGCACGGAAGCGGGCGAACTCCTCCGGTGTCGCTACGTAGTCGTAGACGCCCGTCTGGAGGTCGTGGTCAAGACGCTCGTAGTAGTCCTTCTCGCTTGGGCTATGCCTCATGAGTCCTCCAGTTTGAATCCGATGCCGCCGGCCAACAGAGCGACGACAAGATGGTTGAGCGACACGCCCTGTTCCTTCGCTCGGGCGGTCAGGTCGGCGTGGAGTGCGGGGGGCATGCGAACCACGAACTTGCCGCTCACGCCGGGTCCAAGTCTTCGAGGCGGGCCATCAGCGCCGCGTACATCATCTCGGCGGCGCTCTTGGCCTCGTCGTCCAACCATTGACGGGCTACGCCGTTGGCCTTCGCCTGGGCGTAGTCGGGCGTCTTGCGGATCTCCCTCGCGGCGATGATCGAGAGCTTGTGCTTGATCCCGAGGGCGGTGGTGATCTCGGAGAAGTCGGCGAGCTGCTGGTCGTTGAGTGCCATAGCTAGACAGTACTACCCGCGATACTGGCCTGTCAAGCGGGTGAGGCTTCTGGATCTACCGCAAAGGAGCATCGTCACTTGACCCTCTCGGGCCCGTGCCAGATGAACTCAAACTTGTCGTGTATGGGACAGCCAGGCTCATGGAGGTAGGGCGGCTGCCCGTCCAGTCGGAACGATCCGCAGCCTGGGCACTCGTTTGGCCGCATCGTCTTTCTCTTCTCGGCTAGGCCGGCCTGGAGCGCCGCCAGCTTGTCCTCGGACTCGCGCAGCTTGTCGTCACTCATGGGGCCACCTTGCCGCATTCCGCCCTCCAGATAACGACCAGCCCGGCTTGCTCACAGTCAGCGACAAAGCACTCTCCGCAGCGAAGCCCGTCTTCGCCTGCGCCACCCGGGGAGCGATAGAGCGCGTTCCATACGTCGTTAGGTGCCGACCACGACGCGCCCGCGAGCGCATCGTTACGGCCACATTTGCGGCATGGGCCGTTCGCGGCGGTCACGGGCGCTCCCAGGGGTTCTCATCGAAGGACAGCAACCAGACGACCAGGGCAAGGACGAGGATCACTCCACCGACGCCGGCCAAGATTTCCATTCAGGCCGTCCCTCTCGGCGCGACATCTGCCTGCTGTTGCTTGATCCAGTAAGCGGCGCTGCGCAACTTTAGGATCGCCTCGAAAAGCGGGTATGGCAGGGAGGGTGTGCCCTCGTCACCCATATCCGCGAAGGCATCAAGGACAAGAATTGCGGCCTTGAAGAGATCCCTATTGGCGTCTCGGCCGGCTTCTAGTTGGTCAGCAAGGCCTCGCTCCTCGGGCCACACCCGAGCCCCACCCTCGATAACCAAGACCTGATTCTGTGGGAATGCGGCTTTGAGTTCCGTGGCAAGCCACTCGCGTTCATCGTCGTTGACCGACACGGGGTGGCGGTAAACGACCACCTCGTCGGCGCGCAGGCCGAATCGATACTGCTCCCCGGGAAGGTCGCAAGCCTCGTGAACGATCTTGGCCGCCCGCTCTTCGCTCACTCCTAGCAGCCTCATTAGGTGTTGCTTTGCCTCGTGGCGTTTCCTTATCTGGTCCATGCGTCGTTGGTCCTTTCGGATCGCGGCGTCGCAGCTGCGGGCACGCGGGATAGAGAACTCGTAGTCGCCATAGGCGCCCATCAGTGGTCGTTCCAATGGTTGAAGGGGCGGGTTGGGCACCACCGAGTGAGGCGGTGCCAACTGCGGACCTTGGGCTTGCGCGACAATTGCTGTTGAGCTGCTGCGGCGAGCCGGGCGATGATTTCCATGTCGCCATCCGAGACTGCCCAGGGCGCATTGATGTGAACTTCGGGCAGCTTTGGGTGTGCGCATGGCCCTTCGTGGCCCGTGTTACGGGTGCAGGGCGCAAACCCGGTGGTAGGTGGAATGAACCCACAGGTTTGTCGTGGCACTAGTTCTTTCCCTCCGAAGAAGGCTGGCCGATCCAGCCCATGTTCTCGGCCGTGTTGAGCAGGATGTCGGTGAGGAAGTCGTCGTAGCCGAAGCGTTCGGCGTTCTGGTAGATCGACCGGGCTAGGTCGCCGTCAGCGTGGCGCTCGGTGGCGGCCTTCCAGTCGCACAGCATCTCCGTGAGCTGGATCAGGTCCATCGATCGGATGCCGCTCGGGTGATGCTCCGGGTGGTGGTCGTTGTGGGCGTAGTGGTGCTTGAGCCCTTCGCCCATGCCGGCCAGGAACGACTGGTACTCCTCGCTGCCGTACGTCGAGTCCTTGAGCTTGGGCGTGTACTCGTCGAACACCTCGCGCTCGGGGGACTCCAGCTTGGAGGCGTCGTGCTCATGGCCGCGTCGCATGAGCATCACGGCGATGTTCAGGAGGTAGCCCCGGACCTTGGCGATGTGCTCGTAGGTGTCGGGCCTGCTGTCGTAGATCATTGCTCCTCCAAACTGAGGGTCGTGAGATCGCGGAAAAGAGGGCTAGCCACCGAGCATCCTCCGCAGGCGTTCAGGGAGGGCGTCGCGGATCGCGTGGCCGCACGCCTTGAGCGCCAGCCCGAACTCAACATGCTGCGTCTGCATCAGCTTGGCGACAGCCTCGTCGGGCAGGTCAGCGAGTCGGTCGTCGTGGCGCTCGCGGACGATGCGAACGGCTTCGGCGCGGTGAGGGTGCTTGCTCATCCCGCCATCCTCGAAGATCTCCTCAATCGCGGGGTCCTCAGCGCCTCGAAGGATGCGCGCCACCTGCTCGCCGTCCCGGTCGATGACGACGCCGTGTCGAGTCTCCTTCGCGTGCTCGGATGCCGCGCCGTAGGTGGCTGGCCACGTCGGCCCACGGTGCTTCCACGGGCAGCTGTCGTTTTCGCAGACGGCGATCCACATGGGCGGAGCGCCACCGCTACTACTGCGTGAAGGGAGGACTGTCATAGCGCGTCCTCGATCGCCTGTTGAACTCCGCCAATGACCTGCTCGTCGGTCAGCGACTCGTCCCACACGATCCGCTCAATCGCTTCAAGCACGCCACGGAGTCGGTTGACTTCGGTGAGTGCCCTTCGCTCCGCGAGCGTGGCTACGTAGAACGGACAGGACGGCTCGGTGTGGCCCTTCATCGCGTCGAGGTTGCGGCACACGCAGTCGTCCAGTGGAGGCCGAGTGGCACTATCACCTTGGCCCATGGGGGTCGTCGGCTCAGACACGGCCAACTCTTCCTTCGGTGGCGATCTGGATGGCGGTGCCGTGGACGCTCGTGTGGCCCGTAACGCCTGTCCGCTCCAGACTCCTGGCGATCCGGCGCACGACCGCCTCGGCCGCCTCGTGCGACGCAGCGCGCACCTCGTAGCGGCACAACACCGTGCCCCCGAAGACGATCAGATCGTCCGTACTCCTATGGCCCAGGAGGAGTTCTCTCGGCTCGGTCATCGGAGCCTCTGCGCGTCGATGACCTCTCGTAGAGGGCGGAGGTCGCGGAGGTCGCGGGCGAACGACGACCGGATCACGACCTCGCCCATCGGGTTCGGCCGCTTGTGGCCCAACTCGAAGCGATCCCACGCCTCGCTTGGCGTCGTGCCGTCGTAGAACGTCACGCCGTTGAGCGGCCGTCCGTCGCCGATCATGGTGCCGGGGACGTACCACTCGACGGCGATACGTCCACGCTCCGCGACAGGCGCGCTTCGTCCCCGTAGGACATCGGCCGATGTCATGCCGCCACCGGCTCCACGTTCTCGACCTCGGACACGAACTCGAAGTGGCCCCGCAGGTCGCTCTCCTGCACCTTCCTGATCCACCACGTCGTGACCCAGCCGATGCCGCCCGTCTCGACGTTGACGAGCTTGCAGATCGCGGCCATGCCGATGTCCGCCTCGCTCTCCATCGACTCGATGCGGTAGAGCGTGCGCTTGCCGTGGCGGTTGATGAACGCCCAGATCTGGCCTTCACGGATTCCGAACGGGGTGCTCATGACAGGTGCTCCTTGTCGTTTTTGCCTGTAAACAAAGGGAAAATCCTGGGTTCTTCGCAAAGCAGGTCAGGCACCACGGATCACCCGGTTCAACCGCTTCGGCTTCTTCGGCGCCCGGATCGTCAGCGTCACCGCGGGGGCACGCAACGTGTTCGAGCCGGCCATCCGGTACGGCTCGTCCTGTGTCAGTCGGACCCACCGGATCATGCGACGACCATCCCGGTCCAGTCGATCAACGGAGTGATGTCGGTTCCGTCATCGAGACGGACGGTCCCGTCAGCCTCGACCGTAATCCCGTTGCCGTCCTCCCAGGTCATGCTGGCATGGGTGGCCCCGGTCAGTTCTGCGAGGTCCCTTAGCGCGAAAACGGTCCGCTGAAACTCGTCAGTCATGACTAGAACGGAATGTCGTCGGTGTCGTTGGCAGCACCAACTTGAACAGGCGGCTGAGCCACGGGCACATCCGTCTGCGCGTATGTGCTGGCGAACAGGCCGGCGCCCCGTACAGCGGCTTCAAGGGCACCGACCCGGTCGTTGAGGAGCCGGATGCTCTCCCGCAGCATTTCGTGGCCCTCATCGGCGGGGGACGGGGGCTGGGGAATCGCCTTGGACTTGTCGGCGAGCTCCAGGCTGTAGGACGGGGGGTACTGCGGGTCCCGTGACGGCTTGGTGGTCACCTTGTACTGGTTGGTGCCGAGCGGGAGCTGCGAGAACGAGATGAGGTCTTGCTGGACGGGGAGGCCGGTGTCATCGACGGCGCTGACGGTGTAGAGCGACCAGTCGCGGCCGTTGGTGGTGCCGCTTTTCTTGTGGCGGCACTCCGTGATCGTGAGTGTCTTTACGGCTTCGCTCATGCTTGCTCTACCCAACCTTTCGTTTGCAACCTGCGCTAGTAGTATCAAAGTCTGTGGACGGAATGCAACTCGACTTCGGATGCGGCCCGCCGCAGACAGGACAGACGAACCGAACGGTCACCGGACCACACTTTTCCGCCCACTCCTGCTGCTCTGCTTGCCGTGCCCGCAACTCTCCCTTGCGGTAGGCCGGCGACTTCTCGATGCCGCCTGTGCTGGTGCCCTGACTAGGCACCGCGAACTACTCTCAACACGGGGGTGCGCAAATCTTGCGCAGGTGCAGAGTTTGCGCGGGGGGGTGCGCAACCCATTGCGCCCAAACCGTCAATAGAACCGTTAAGGCTCTTAGGAGAGGAATCGTTAAGAGGGGGCAGCTCGTCAAATTTGCCGATGTCGGTGTTGACTCGGTAGACGTTGGTGCCGCCGTCACGTCGGTGGGTGAGAGTTATGCATCCGAGGTTTTCGAGTTCGCGGAGTGCGTACTGGACGGACCGTCGGCTGAGGCGTGCCCGTCGGGCGATGGTGTTGACGGACGGGTAGGCGTTCCGTCCGTCCGGGCCGGCGTGTTCGGCGAGGACGATGAGGACGAGCCGGGAGCCGAGCGTGGCTGGTGAGTGGTCGAGCACCCAAGCGACGACGTGAGCGCTCATCCGTCAGCCCAAAGGGGTACTTTGATATTGGGATCGCATAGCCCAAAGTTGTACGAGAGCCCTCGGACACGTCAAATAGGCGGTCCGGGGGCTTTCTGCATCCTCGGGGGTTTTGTTCCTGCGCCGAGACGGAATCTAAACTTCCTGAGCGATGGCCTACACGCCCGAACGGTTCGCTGTAGCGCTGCTCGGGCAGCTCGGCATCCAACCCACCCGCCGCAACGTCAAGGCGTTGGTTGGGTGGCAGCGGGCTGAGGGCGGTCATTGGCACAACACGGCCCGGTACAACCCGCTCAACACGACGCAGAACATGCCCGGCTCCGGCGACACCGGGACGCAGGGCAACATCAGCGTCTACCGCAACTGGCGGCAAGGTGTCGAGGCGACGGAACGAACCCTAGAGAACGGTCGGTATGGCGGCATCCTCCAGGCGCTGCGCAACGGCACGGCACGGGATGTCGCGTCAGCGATTAACGCGAGCCCGTGGGGTACGCATGGTTCGCTGGTCTACCAGGCCATCGCTTCCACTCCGAAGCCGGCGCGTCTGCCTGTTGCACGCGGCCAGCAGCGGGTTCCCACTGCTCCGCGTGTACCGCAGCAGCAGAGGGCGAGCGGGGGGCTGTCGGTCCCGTCGCCGGATCTCGACAACCTCGTGGCACCGCAGGAGCAGCAGTCCCGCCCCGCTACCCCTCTCGACGCACCGGAGTTCTCAGCCGCCCGCATGGTCCCGTCAGGGCTTCCCATCCAATCCGGCACGGGAGGCGCTCAGACAGGAAATGCTTTGGTCAGAGAGCTATCTGACATCCGGTCACGGATCGACCCGTCGCTGGCTCCCGTGTCGTCGGTGAAGGTGACGGGTCGGAAGGCCAGGCAGCTTGAGTCCGTCGCTCACCCGCCAACCGAACGGCTCGGCGATTCGTTCACCCGTCCCGGATCGATGCCAGACCGGATCAGGACGTTCATGGAACGTGCCGCTGCGATCGACGCGAAGCAGTACCCGTACGTGTGGGGCGGCGGGCACGGCAAGAGCGGCACCCCGTCGATCGGCATCCCCGGCGGCCCGGGTTACGACGGCAAGACGATCGGCTTTGACTGCTCCGGCGCTGTCGCTGCTGTTCTCGGGGTGGACCCGCGTCACTCGTCGCAGTTCGCTCAGTGGGGTAAGCCGGGGCGGGCAAAGAACGGTCGGGGCATAACCGTGTACGCAAATTCGAGTCACGTTTTGATGGAGATCAACGGCCGGTTCTGGGGCACCAGCGGCAGCAACCCACGGGGTGGCGCCGGCTGGATTCCCCGCTCGGCGATCAGCAACAGTTACCTGTCGAAGTTCACCGCGAGGCACATGTGATGAGCGAAGACGTTCCGCCTCGCCGCCGGGGGTCCGACCTCCCCGTCAACAACATCGAGCTCATCCTGTACCAGCTCAGTGAGATCAAGGCTGAGGTACGGGAAGGCTTTCAAAAGATGGAGGCACGGTTCGATCGTGTCGAGGACCGCCTGGGCGCGTTGGAGCGGTTCCGTGAACGAGTCGAGGAACGGGACCGTGCAGAAGCCCAATCCGGCTCGAACCTCAACGCCCGGTGGGTCCCGATCCTGCTGTTCGTCGGCACCGCAATGGTCACGGTGATCCTGTTTCTGATTCAGCAGAACTGATGGACCTTCCTGACGACGTGATCCTCACGACGGCGTACCGGATCGCGGTCCTGGTGTTCGTTGCCGTGTTGGGGTTCGCTGTTCGTCGCCGCTACCACTGGCCGGTCGGTGCCCTGATCGTGTTCGGGTTGGCAAGCAACGTCCTGTACTTCATGGGCAACCTGTCGTTGGCTGGCCTGTTGGGCGTTCCGTATGTCGGGTTGGTTGGGTGGGTGCTGATCGACTATTTGCGGTCTGATCCGTCGGCGCTCCGGGCGCATTTCTCAGCCCGCGAGGAGGAGCTGCGGACCCGTATGCATGATTTGGAGAACGACAACGCGGCGTTGCGTGCCCGGTTGCATGTTGGTCCTGCCGACGCCTAAGCCATCATTCAGGCATGGCTATTCCGTTGGATTGGCTGCGTGCCAGCAGAGAGAAGTGGCGCAAGCGACGGGCCGACGCCCAGGCCCGTATCGATCTGCGCAATCGGCAGATTGAGGCTGAGAAGGTCCGCCTCGCTGCCGAGCACTCGTCGCATGTCGCACCCCCGTTGAAGAAGGTGCTGGCGGATTCGTGGGGGTATCACCCGCCCGTTCATGACGGCATCGACCTGATCTGCGAACCGCACGCAACGCTCTACGCGATGTGTGACGGGGAGATCATCCGTGCCGACACCGGGGGCTGGTGGGGCAAGGCCCCGTCCGGTGATGTGTCGAAGGGTGACGGGATCGTGGTCTTGCGCTGCACGGTTGACGCCGGCCCGTTCCGGAAGGGCCTGAACATCTGTTACGGCCATGCGGAGAACCCGAAGGTCAAGGTCGGCCAGAAGGTCAAGGCTGGCAAGCCGATCGCGGAGGCAGGCCTTGCTGTCGCGTGGCACACCCACTTGATGGTCAACGGCCGCAAGGATGATCGGGGTGTGGGGGATCGGGACCCGCGTCCGTACTACGACTTCGCCCGGAGGGCTGGAGGCAAGGCGGCATGAAGACGATCCTGGTCCGGATGTGGAATGAGCCCGCGTACTTCACGGGGGTCATGGCCACGATTGGGGTGACGGTGTTGCAGATCGTCAGCCTGCCTGATTACGTCGAGATCCCGTTGGGGGCGCTGTTCGTGATGGGTGGCGCGCATGTGGTGCGGCAGAACGTCAGGCCGATCCGTGGACGCCGCGCCTGAGGACATCGAGGAGGGCGTCTACCTCGAAGACGGCACCCGTCTGTACAGAGTGCTGCGTACGTGGCTGCCAAACGGGCAGGTACTGCTTGAAGACGCCGGGGACCCGTCGCTGCCTGCATTGGTCCGGACGGTGAGCGAGCTGATCGCTGACGGGATGCAGGTCGTCCGTCCGCTGACGGAATCTCGCAGTTAGCGGATTGGAGTTTGATCCTGCACCGGCAGGTTCTTAGGATGTCCGTCCGCATGGTCCTGTAGTTGTTTCGCTGTGAGCAATCGTCCTTCCCTCTGGAGGTAGAGATGAGCGAAGACGCGCCCAGCCTGTTCAAGAAGCTGGCGGAAGTGATGGGAGAGGTCGGCTACGTCGAGAAGCGTGGCTGGAACGACTTTCAGAAGTACAAGTACGTCACGGAGGCCGACCTGATCGAGGCGGTCCGTGGCAAGCTGACGGAGCGCGGCGTGCTGCTGCTGCCGAAGGCTTCGAGCATCACGGAGAACGGCCAACTGGTCCACGTCCACATGCAGTTCCTGTTCGTGGACTCCGAGACAGGGGAGCGGTTCGAGACGGCCTGGATCGGGTCCGGTTCGGACAAGGGCGACAAGGCGCTCTACAAGGCGTACACCGGGGCCGTGAAGTATTTCCTGATGAAGACGTTCCTGATTCCGACGGGGGATGACCCTGAGGCGGATACGGAAACCGACAGGGCCGCGTCCGGGCCGGCTCCGGTGTCTAGGTCCCAGTCGGGCATCCCGGAGCGTTACGAGGATTGTCTTCGGATGGCGATCCGTCACTTTGCGCCGGATGAGCTGGCGGATGAGGATGAGTTTGCTCGTCTAGTTGGTGCTGCGACGACCGAGCCCGAAAGGGAGGCGGTCATTGACGGGTTGGAGGCTGCCCTTACGGATCATGGTGGCGACCCGGCGAAGGTCCGTGCCCGGTGGATGGAGGCGCATGGGGTGGTGGTCGCGTGAGCGTCACTCCGTCAAATAGCCAGTACGACGACGTGCTGACGATCGCTGCGGAAGATGAGCAGCGGGAGCGCGAGTCGGGCGCCTGCGTGTTCTGCCGGTGTCCTGTCGATGCGGTCCGTGATTACCGCCGGACCAATGGGTGGACGGGTGGCCCTGGCCGGGACGGGTTCATTCGTGACGGTTACGACGACGAGTGGGCTCATAAGCACTGCATCGAGGTCAACAAGACGGTCGGCGTCAACCAGGGAGCGTTCGATGTCTGAGGCTCTAGAGGTCGCCCGGTTGACCTCTGCGGAGGCGCGTGCGCTGACCGATGAGGTCAAGGCCGACGCTGCGGCCCTGTGGGGCAAGCTGCTCTCGCTCTACGAGGGCGGGGCGCACCTGTCCCTCGGTTATCCGTCGTGGGGTGCCTACTACGAAGCCGAGTTCTCGGAGTCGGGACGCCGTGGCTACCAAATCCTTGAGGCCGCTCGCGTGGCAGCCGCGTTGGAGCCAGTGAACCATGGTTCAACGGGACCCTCTGAGCGCGTAGCCCGCGAGCTTGCTCCGGTCCTCCACGAAGCACCGGAGCAGGTGGAGGAAGTCTGGGCCGAGATCGTGGAGGAGCACGGCCCGTCTCCGACCGCTGCACAAGTCCGTCAGCACGTAGCGCCACGCGCCCAGCAGTCGCAGGAGCGCGTTGTCAACGGGATCGTCTCTAAAGCCCGACTGATTGTCGAGCTAGAGCCGCACCTGAATTACGAGGTAGTGCAAACCATGAAAGTGAGCGAAGAATGGACGCAGCAACTCGCAGCCGCACGAACGATTCTCTCCCGTCTCCTCGGAGCGGCTCGGTGAAGAAAGGCAACGTCAGCAAGCGGGTCACTTGGGTGGACACTGTTCCGTTTCCTGGCAATCCGATTTACGAGGGTCGGCTTCGCCAGATGGATCGCCGGCACGGGGGGTACCAGCCGGACCTCCGCAGCGTCCCGATCCTGGCCGACAACGGCAATGGGGCATTCCCAGACTTCCCGGAGGAGACGCTGTTCGTCCTCGATGGCAACCATCGCCGCGAGCTGGCGAGCCGCTGCAAAAAGCTCAATGACGAGTTCATCGCGATCGTCCATCGCGGACTGACCTACGAGGAAATGCACTACCTGCGTGAGGGCAACAACGACCGCCGAACGGTCAAGCCCGCTGAGACGTTTCTACATCGCGCCGCCCGTAACGCGAATGGTGTTGAGCGTCGGATCAAGGATGACGTGGAAGGCCTCGGTTGGCACATCTCCTATGAACGTGCTGCGCACGGGCTGTCATGCACAAACGAACTGACCTGGATTTGGAGAAAGAACCGGGGCGCTATGCAGCGGGCGATCCAGACCTACGAGGCTGTTTGGGGGATCAAGCCGTCCCGATCTCAGGCGCGGGTCATCAAGGGCCTTGGCGCGTTCTGGTTGAGGTATCCCCATGCCAGTTTCGACCGGCTGACCAAGTCCCTAAACGGGGTGACTGTCGAGGTTCTCTATGCCTCAGGCAAGAACCAGTACGACGGGACCGTTGGCATCGTCACGTCGGTCTACGACGGCATCCGCTATTCGCTGGCCGCGCTGTACAACCGGCAGCTCCGGTCCGGAAGGCTTCCGCTGTGACTGCGTCTCTGGATCGCGTCCTCGACGGGATCGAGTCACTGGCGAACATCATCGAAGGCGATGGCGACGGCTCCGTGAGTGCCCGTGACGTTGTCGTGGTGCTCCGGGCGATTGTGGAGGCGAACCGTGTCTGACGAGCGCAGTGTCGTTGTCGATGCCACCGTGACGGAAGCCCGTCAGATCGCGCACATCCTCGATCTTGGTGCTGCGATCGTGGAATGTCTAGAAGACGCCCCGTCACGGGAACAGGTCGAGGAGTACCGCAACCGGTTCCTGGCCGGGATTGCGATTGCTGAGTGCGAGGCCGTGCTGCGCGGCGAGGCGCGATGAACCGTCTCGAAGACCTGCCCTTGGTCAACGGTGTCCCGAAACCGAAGACCTACCGGCAGACTTTCCTGCGGGTCTTCGATGAGTGCCCCCGTGCGGGTTACCTCCAGCTCAAACATGACGGTGGCCCGGCGAACGCGGAACTCAACCGGGGCCGCGTCTTCCACGAAACCGCAGAACGCATCACCCGCACCCTCGTCCAGTTGGGCGAGCAACGCATTGATCAGCACGACGCCAAAGCCATCCTTGATGAAGTAATCGCGGATCATCCGGAGTGGCCCGTCCCCGTCCGGGAGATGGAAGCGCTCCGGCTAATGACGTTCCACTATGCCGAGCACTTCACCTGCCCGTCATCGCCGCTGATTGAGCAGCTGTTTCACCTACGGGTCGGCGATTCGGTCGTGAGCGGCACCGTTGACCTTGCGTGGGTGGACGGGGACACGTTTTTCATCCGGGATTACAAGACCGGTCCCGGCTTCCCATCCCATGATGAGGTCGGTTCACGCGACCCTGTGACGGGTCGGCTCAGGGGGGCGAAGTCGTTTCAGTTGATCGTGTACACGCTGCTGATCGCGGACGGCAAACCCGTCGCGAAAGACTGGCCGCTACCGCCCGGCATCAACCGGTTCGACGTGTCGTTCGTCTACCCGTTCCATCTCAACGGCGCAGGGGACGGACTGCTGGAACGCGGCCTCGTCATCGAGCGGCCCGAACTGATCGAGCACCGGGCATGGCTTGCCGCCCTGGTGCGCCGTGTCGAGGATGGGTTCTCCACGGGCCGGTGGCCGGCGTTGCCGGGGCCGATGTGCGAGAAGCGTTGTCCGGCCCGTGCCGAGTGCCCGCTGCCGGAGCTGTTTCGCAAGGGCGTGAGCTTGATGGAACGCGACCCGGCCGACGCCGCTGAGGAGCTCTTGTTTCTTGAGTCGGATGCGTCGGAGCTCCGGAAGGGCCTCAAGGAGATTGCGTTGCGGACTGGTCCGATCCGGGTGGGGGACATGGAGTTGTCGCATAAGCGGACGGACTCCCGTCGGATGACCAAGAAGGGCAAGGAGCTGTTGGCGGCCGGAAAGCCGATTCCCAGCTCTGAGTATCAGCACAGCGAGTCGCTGCGCTTCGACTGGAGAAAGGCCGGTGACGGGTTTTGAGCAAGGGCATGGAGTGGGCGCTGATCCTCGCCGGGTTTTGGTGCGGCCTGTGCTTCTCGCTGGTCGGGTTCGGGATCTGGTTGGAGTATCGAAAGGAGTGGCAGCGTGGCAACTAAGGCCGACAGGGTTCTCGCCGGGCGGTTGGCGAACCTGGAAAAGGCGAACGAGGTACGGACCCGCAAGGCCCGGTTCAAGGAAGACCTGTCCCGTCTGGAGCATGTCGAGGCGTGCCGCCTGGTCGCGGACCGGTTGCTGAACGACCACACGGATCTGGGGTCGTTCAGTGTGCAGGAGCTGCTGTTGTCGATTGATGGGATCGGCAAGACGAAGGCGGGGCAGCTTGCCCGGTCTGCGGATTGGACGAATTTGACGGACCGGGTTGCCCGGTTGACGGTGTCCCGTCGCCAGTTGTTGGCGCGTGCTTTGGAGCATCGTGCGGATGAGCGGGAGGGTCGTGTTCGTTCGGCGGCGTGATCTTGGTGCTGCGAGCAAGCAGCACGTCAAGACGGTCCAGAGCCTGTACCCGAAGCGCCCGGATTCTCAGGTGACGCCGTTGGGGGTGTACAAGCGTGCCGCGTAGGAACTGCGTCTCGCACTGCGGCGGGTGTGGCCGGCACTTCGCTGGCGATGGCGCGTTCGATGCTCACCGTCGCGGGAAGGGCGATGAGCGTCGTTGTTGCGATCCGCAGGACTGCGGGCTGGTGATCAAGCGTGAGGACGCGACGTGCGATCTGTTTGGGCCGCCGCAGCGGGCGGTGACGGTGTGGCAGCAGCCCGGGCCTGAGGACCCGTTCTGGGATGCCGACTAGCTGCATCTGCGGGTGTGGTCGCCGCCGTGGCCCCCAACTCCATCACTGCGTCTACCAGCAGGAGCTCAGGCGCCACGTCCCAAAGCCGGACGTTGGGCCGCCGGACCTGATTGCCGAGATGGCGTT